>Ga0183098_10595_pt1 | contig 57178 bp, 51 predicted proteins | sample BioMet9_FD_128884 | JGI IMG/M metagenome (GOLD analysis project Ga0183098, IMG submission 128884) | Microbial communities from bioreactor (seeded with sewage sludge) at Lawrence Berkeley National Lab, California, USA - Biofuel... | ecosystem: Engineered > Bioreactor > Anaerobic > Unclassified ...
CGCCGAGGCCGCCGAGAACGGACGGGACGGACGGCATGAAAAAAGACCGGCCTTTCGACCGATCTTGATTTCGGGTGAGAACGGATTCCGTCGTCCCTGTTTGGAAGAACGACTTCGTCCTGTCACAGATGATGGAATTACTTGCCGACTTCCGGAAGTAAACCCATGTAACGAGCGTTCTTAACCGCGCGGGCTAATTCACGCTGATACTTGGCCGAGGTGCCAGTCGAGCTACGCGGCTCGATCTTGCCATCGGGAGATACGAATCTCTGGAGAAGCTCCACATCCTTGTAATCGACGTATTTGATGTGGTTCTTTTTGAAGTAGCAGACCTTTTTCCGAGGTCTCATCTTCTTGAATCCCATTGTGTTTATCCTTTCTAGGAAGGCAGTTAGAACGGCAGATCGTCATCGACGACGTCGATGGAATCAAGGTTCTTGCTGTCTTCTTTTTTCGCACTGGCCGCGGCTTGATTTTCCGGGGCGGGTGCTTGGGCGTCCGGCTGGTAACCGGTCGCATCTTGAGTCTTGCCTTTCGGCTCCATGAACTCAACCTGCGTGGCCACGACATCGGTGGACGTCACTTCGACGTTATCGGTCTTCCGGACGTATTTGCGTTGGGTTAAACGACCGATCACTCCGACCAGCGCACCCTTGCGAGTGAACTTGACGACGGTGTCAGCCATATTGCCAAACACAGAAACGTTCATGAAAATCGTCTGTTTTTCTCCGTTAGGCCCTTTGCGGGAATCATCGACAGCGATGGTGAAGGACGCCACGCTCATTCCTGATTGAGTCTTCCGAAGTTCCGGATCGCGAGTTAAGCGACCGACTAATACGACACTATTGACCATTTTGTAGTCCTCCTTAGTCCTGATCGATTGTGATCAAGTGGCGGATAACGAGTGGATCGAGTTTGACCAGACGGTCAAATTCAGCTAAGCCTTTGGCCTCGCCGTTAGCTTTGATAACGACGTAGTAACCTTTGGTTTGCTTCTTGATGACGTACGCAAAATCTTTGACGCCCCATTCTTTGACATCGGTGACGGCGATTTTGTTCGCCTTCAGAATGCCATGGAGCTTTTCGATCTCGGCCTTACGAGCGTTCTCATCGAGAGTGGCTTGTAAGATGTACATGATCTCGTACTTTTCCATGTTGCTTGCACCTCCTAGTTTCGGTCTAATGGATCACCTCGCCTGGCGGCGTGTGACCATAAGAGAGTGTGTCCTATTCCTTCAATAGGGCGCACCTATTATATAGGTGGCGTAACAATTAAGCAAAGGAAACCAGCGGAAGCGAGTTCTCGGCGGCTCACCTCAAAGGTTTCACCCACTCGGATACCCCCTTTTGGGTGGGGTAACTTGACACTTGACGATGTAAACGCGGGACGAACGAAAACATCTGAGATAGGGACACAGTGTAAGCGCTTACACCCCCGTCAAGACCTAACTCACTTTTTATATAGTCTTCAATTTCGAAGATAGTGCCGATTATTTTTTGGTTGACATAAAGTAAACGAAAAAAAATTTTGAAAAAATGGATATATAGTAAGGGTGCGATGAAACAGAAAGTTAACCAGAAAGCATTCTTCCATATCAGCACCTTCGCGATGCTGTTCTTCCTTATTGCGGACGCGTGCGTGGCTTTCTCCCTCAAACTCGACGGTGTCTCCCGCTGGAGCACTTACGGGCTCTTCGCCGGGATCTGGGTCTTAGGTTTCATCTTTGCTTTAATCGCCCGGAAAACGGGGAAGTCGATCTTCTGGGCCCTCAGCGCGGCTATTTACAGTTCTTACTTCGCCGCCTTCTCGATGATGTTCGGCACGATCGGCACTGCGATCAACGGGGTTGCCGGTGATCCGAATGCGGTTACGACCGGCCTCGTCGTTGGTGTGGTCTCCTGGTTAGCGGTCATCTTGATGTTTGTGGCCGTCTTAACTCGGAAAAAAGGAATCCTCATCACTTCGGCGATCGTTCAAATTGGCTTATCAATCTTCTACGTTGTCGAGTTCATCGTCCAAGGCGGAGCCACCTTCGGAATGGGCCGGGTCGAATGGCTGATTCAAATCGGTGTTCTCTTCCAGCAGATCGCCGCGGCGTTAATCATCCTTGCCACCGTGGTTCTCCATGTGAGCGAATTCATCCAGATCGATACCAACTTGGTCGATATGAATGAAGTGGTCGAAGAAGCCGAGACTCATGCGAACGACTTCGATCCGAACGCGACCTACACTTACCACAACTAAGACAGTGTTCCTTTGGGGGAACGAAAAAACGCCTTCCTTAAGTGTTGCGGGAAGGCTTTTTTAGTGCCCCATCCCCTTTTGCAGCTTTTGGAGGTCGCCCTTTTGGGTCGCCCCTTGAAGGAGGGGTCGACCTCAAAAGGACTGATTTTCGAGGTTGAGCGAAAAGCCACCCTCCTTTTGGCGTAAGAAAAAAGAGGCCACGATTTCACTCGTAACCTCTATTTCATTGACGGCGAAGATTTATTTCTCGTCCTTCATGGTCGGGAAGAGCAAGACTTCGCGGATCGTATCCTGCTCGGTGAAGAGCATGGTGAAGCGGTCAATCCCTAAGCCAATACCACCGGCGGGCGGCATCCCGTAACTTAAGGCATCGAGGAAGTTCAGATCCATGTCGTTGGCCTCGTCATCTCCGCGGGCCTTAGCGGCGAGCTGAGCTTCGAAGCGTTCCTTCTGGTCGAACGGGTTATTGAGTTCGCTGTAGGCGTTGCAGAATTCCCCGCCGGCAATGAAGAGTTCAAAGCGGTCGACGAAGCGGGGATCGGCGGTCTTCTTGGTTAACGGAGAGACCTCGATCGGATAGGTGTGGATGAAGGTCGGCTGGATGAGAGTGTGCTCCACCAATTCGTCAAAGAAGGCTTGCTGAATGTAGCCGACGCTATTCCAGCTCTTTTCAAGCGGAACATTGAACTTGTGGGCTAAGGCCACCGCTTCTTCGAAGGTCATTTCCTTCTTGAAGTCGACACCGCAGACGGCCTTGATGGAATCGGCTTGGTCCACCCAGCCAAACGGCTTGCTGAGATCGATATCGTAGCCCCGGAACTTATAGACGTCTTTCTGGACGACTTCCTTAGCGATGTAATGGAAGAGTCCTTCCATCCATTTCCGCATATCGGAGAGGTCACCATAGGCCTGATAGAGCTCGATCGTGGTGAATTCAGGGTTGTGTTTGGCATCGATGCCTTCGTTCCGGAAGATCCGGCCGATTTCATAGACCCGGTCAATTCCGCCGACCATGCACTTCTTGAGGTTCAGTTCGGTTGCGATCCGAAGGTAGAAATCTTTATCGAGCGCATTGAAGTGAGTGATGAAAGGTTTCGCGGCAGCGCCACCAAGAACAGGCGAGAAGATCGAGGTTTCGACTTCAACGAACCCTTGATCGTCGCAGTATTTTTGGATGCCACGGACAATCCGAGGCCGCATCAAGGCAATTTTACGGGAGTCATCATTCACGATGAGATCGAGGTAGCGGCGGCGATAACGGTCTTCCGAATCGGTGAGACCATGGAACTTCTCCGGAAGCGGTTTTAAGCATTTGGTGATATGGGTGTATTTGTTAACCCGAATCGTGAGTTCACCCGTCCGTGAGAACATCAACGTGCCTTCTAGGCCAACGATGTCGCCTAAATCGGCGAGCTTAAAGACTTCATAGTCGTGCTCACCAATCACGTCGATCCCGATCCAGGCTTGGATGACGCCATATTCGTCTTTCAGGTTCACGAACGAGGCTTTGCCCATCCGGCGAATCGCAACGAGACGTCCGGCCACATTGACCGTGATCTTATTGGCTTGGAGGTCTTCCGGGGTCTTCCCTTCGACCGTTTTCCGGATATCGATGATCCGGTCTTTCCACTCATAGCGCGATCCAAAGGGATCGACGCCGAGGGCAACGTATTTCGGGAGCTTGTCCTTGCGGGCTTGTTCCTGATCTGTCAATTTTTCTTCTTCCATAGGTACCACCTTTTCGTGCGAGAGTAGTCTAACCCTTTAAGGGCCAAGAAAAAAGTGCGCACGCGCCTATGAGCGCGCCCGCACTTAAGAATCAGTCTTCCGAGGTGACCTTGCCCCCGGTATAGAGTTGGTTGTATTTCCCGTGGAGGTCGAGCAGTTGCTGATGGGTGCCCCGTTCGATGATCGAACCATGTTCGAGAACCATAATGACGTCGGAGTTCTGAATGGTAGAGAGTCGGTGGGCAATCACGAAGACGGTCCGACCTTTCATGATCTGATCCATACCTTGCTGGACCAATTTCTCAGTCCGGCTATCGATCGAGCTGGTGGCTTCGTCGAGAATCATGACCGGGGGATCCATGACCGCGCAACGGGCAATCGAGAGCAATTGCCGCTGCCCTTGGGATAACGAGGCTCCGCCCGCTTCAAGGACGGTGTCGTAGCCCTGAGGGAGATTCTTAATGAAGGAATCGGCGTTCGCAAGTTTGGCGGCCGCGATGATTTCTTCATCGGTGGCGTCACTCTTGCCGACCCGGATGTTCTCTTTGACGGTACCGGTGAAGAGTTTGACGTCTTGAAGGACGACCCCTAAAGACCGGCGCAGGTCATTCTTTTTGATCTTATTGATGTTGATGTCATCATAACGAATCTTGCCATCTTCGATATCGTAGAAGCGGTTGATGAGGTTCGTGATGGTGGTTTTACCAGCCCCGGTCGGTCCCACAAAGGCGACTTTCTGGCCTGGCTTAGCATAGAGGGTGATGTCATGCAGTACGGTCTTACCAGGGATATAGGCGAAATCGACATGGTCAAAAGTGATCTTGCCTTTGACCCAGACATAGGTGGTGGGAGAACCATCTTTATGCGGATGCTTCCATGCCCATTTGCCCGTATGTTCCACCACTTCGACCGGGTTGCCATTGCTATCGGCTTTGGCGTTCACGAGTTCAACGTAGCCGTCATCAACCTCGGAGGGGGCATTGATGACTTCGAAGATCCGGGTGGCACCGGCAAGAGCAAGCGCCATCACGTTCAACTGCTGGCTCACCTGGCCGATCGGCTGGGTGAAGGATTTGGAATAGAGCAAGAATGAGACGATGATGCCGACTTCAAAGGCATGGGTTCCTAAAAGCGAGAACCCCGTGGCATTATTAACGATCGCTAGACCCCCTAATAGGGCAAGCAAAGCGTACTGAATATTACCGAGCTGATTCACCGTCGGCATCAGGATACTGGCGTAGCGGTTTGCTTTAACCGATTCGTCGAAGAAGGCATCGTTATGGGCTTGGAAGCCTTTGATGTTCCGCGGCTCATAGTTAAAGACCTTAACCACCCGTTGGCCCGAGATCATTTCCTCGATGTAGCCATTGGTCTTCCCCAGTTCAATTTGCTGCTGGATGAAGTATTTGCTGCTGCGTTTGGCCGCGAAGCGAGTGAAGAAGAAGATGAGGACGGCGAAGCCTAAGACCACTCCGGTGAGAAGGAGATCGGTCAAAAGCATCATCACGAGGCAAACCACGATCGTCATGATCGACTGAGCGACCATCGGGAGGGCTCTTGAGAGCATTTCCCGAAGGGCATCGACGTCGTTGGTGAAGATCGACATGATGTCGCCATGACCCCGCCGATCGAAGTAGGAAATCGGGAGAGTCTCAAGGTGATCAAAGAGCTGATCACGAATCCGTTTCTGGACTCCTTGACCAATGATCGACATCAGGACGTTATAGACATAAGAAGCGATAAGACCACTTAAATAGATCCCGGCCATGATGAGAATCGCCGCCTGGAAGTTAATCCCAGCCATGACACCCGAAGAGGGAATCACCGAATCAAGGGCAATCTTGTTATCGATCGCGACTTGGACATAGTCATCAATAATGATCGTGCCCAAGAAATAGGAACCGACGACTCCGACGCCAGCGGATAAGACGATGCAGATCAAAACGAGAGCGAACTGCCAAGGGTAGTATTTGAAGACATATTTCAAAAGGCGACCGACCGAATGAAGTTTTTGCTTCCGAGTAACCGGGGCCATATTCCGACCACCTTTGGTTGCACGTAAATTAATTGCGGGCATCGAAATCACCTCCTCCAAGCTGAGATTGATAGAGTTCTTTATAGACCGCGCAGCTCTTTAAGAGTTCGTCGCTGGTCCCTGAGGCCACGACTACGCCCTCGTTCATCACGAGGATGGTGTCACAGTCTTTGACCGAGAGGACCCGTTGAGCAATCACAAACTTGGTGACGTCCTTCCTTTCAGAAGATAGACCCTGCCGAATTAAAGCATCGGTGTGAGTGTCGCACGCGCTCGTGGAGTCATCAAGGATCAGCACTTTCGGGTTCTTCAAGAGAGCCCGGGCAATACAGATCCGCTGCTTCTGACCACCCGAGACGTTCGTGCCGCCTTCATCGAGTTTGGTCAAAAGGCCATCCGGAAGATCTTTTAAGAACGAGGTAACCTGAGCCAGATCGCAAGCCTTGGCAATTTCTTCATCGGTGGCATTAGGATTGCCCCAAAGCAAATTGTCTTTGATGGTTCCGGTGAAGAGGGTGTTCTTTTGAAGGACTACCGCGACTGAGTCTCGTAACGTCACCAAGTCATACTTCTTCACGTCGACGCCGCCGACTTCCACACTGCCTTTATTGACATCATAGAGACGAGCGATCAAAGAAATTAAGGTCGTTTTGCCAGCGCCGGTCGAGCCAAGGACCCCGACCGTTTCGCCGGCCTTAAAGTGGTAATCGACGTCCTTTAAAACGTACTTGTCATCGTTGTAAGCGAAGAAAACATGGTTGAAATCTACCCGACCATCCGCCACCGACATAACGGGATTTTGCGGGGAAACAATGTCAGGTTGCTCGGTAATCACTTCGACGATACGTTCAGCGGAGTTCCGGCCGACGATCACCATGACGAAGACCATGGAGACCAGCATCAAGGACATCATGATGACCATGACATAAGTGATTAAGGTCGACATGCCGCCTACGCTCAGATCAGTCGAATTGGAACTCACGATAAGTTGCGATCCAAAATAAGCGATACAAAGGATGGCCGCGTAAACCGCCAAGTTAAGTAACGGCGCGTTGAAGGCCATAATCTTTTCGGCCTTCACGAAGTTTTTATAGATGAAGGCCGAGACCCCGTGGAATTCCTTCTTTTGGTTTTCTTCTTGGTCGAAGGACTTCACAACCCGGATTCCATCGACGTTTTCTTGAACGGTTTGGTTCAGTTGATCGTAGGTCTCAAAGACCTTAACGAAGGTCGGGTGAACCTTCCAAGCTAAGAAGAATAAGGAGAATAAGCAAACGGGAATGATGATAAGGAAAATCCAAGCGAGTTTCGATTCGGTCACAAAGCACATCACCAAGGCAAAGATCATCATGAATGGGGCCCGAATGACCGCCCGAATGATTTGCATGAAGGCGTTTTGAACGTTGGTAACGTCCGTGGTCGTACGGGTCACGATCGAACTGGTCGAGAACTTATCGATATTCTTGAAGGAGAACTTTTGAATCTGGACGAACATGGCTTCCCGGAGATTCTTACCAAAACCAGCGGAAGAAGAGGCAGCAAATAGACCAGCAAGGATTCCAAAGACCGCTGCAGCGATCGCAATCCCGGCGATCACGCCGGAATAGAGATAGATGGTTTCCTGATTTTGAGCATGGACTCCATCGATCAAGAACTGCATGTAATAGACGACCAGGACTTCGCACACGGATTCGATGAGAACGAAGATCCAAGTCAAAATCGTGTCCTTCCAATAGCCCCGGACATAATGAAAAAGATGCGAGAGGATATGGGCTTTCGATTTGGGGGCTTGTTTCACAGCGGCTTCCATAATTACTTCTCCTCCATAAAGAACGAACTCGCGCCGATATTGGCGGCAATCTGTCCGATGACTCGTTCGAATGTCGCCCGGTCTTCCGGGGTGATGTCTTTTTCGATCTGGGCATTGATTTTAGCAAAGATGCGATCGAATTCTGCATGCACGTCCTTGCCCTTTTTGGTTAAGACGATCCGCTTGACCCGTTTATCCGAAGGGTCGGTTTCCATCTTGATGATCCCTTTCTTGGAGAGACTATGAAGAAGTTGCGAGCAGGCGGCTTTCTTCACTTTAAAGTGTTCCATTAACGACTGGGCGGTCACTCTTTCATCAGGGTGATGGAAAATATAGCCTAAGGTCATCCCTTCGACGCCAGAAAGATCGACGTCGAGTTGCTGGGTCACTTCCGTATCCACGTAGAGTTTAATCGCGTGAGCGAGCTTTCGCGTCTCGAATCCTAAACTTCTTTTATCCATAATTGTTCGGTCCCGAACATTTTAGTTCGATACCGAACATTCTAGACATATTTTTAGTCTTGTAAAGCCCCAACGTGAAGGTCGTCTTAATCGACAGGTAAAAGTGGGGACCACGCCTCAATTAATTGGCTAAGCGAGACGGCGGCATTCGCGGGCGAAGTGGAAGGCAAAGCAACAATTTTAAGCCCCCGCCCCTCCCATTTTTGCTGATAACGATGAAAATACTTCTCGGCCGTTTTGCCGTTTAAAAGGATGCTTTTGATCTGCGTTCCCGCTAGGATTAAGCCCAGGTCAGCCGGCTTCACATTACGAATCGAGGCATCGCTACTTCCTTCAATCGAGCACGACTCGATCACGTCGTAACAGGCAATATGATGCTTGAGTAAGAGCGTGGATTTCGTTTCGAGACTTAAAGGCTCTTCTTCTTGATAAAAGGAAGCGAGGACTTTCCAAAACCGATTCTGGGGATGGCCATAAAAGAACTGGGATTCCCGTGACTTCACGGAAGGAAAAGATCCGAGAATCAAAACTTCAGCGTCCGGATGAACGAAAGGCGGAAACTCATGACTTGCTCTAACCCGTTTCATCAGCAGCCTTGCCTCTTCTTAATCCCTTCGAGCAAGGCTAATAAATCGGATTCGGTTTGGATATTCATAGCGATTTCAGCCCTGATTTTCTTGTAGCCAGGGAATCCCGAAAAGAAATGGGGAATCAAGCCCCGGCATTCCCGGACACCGATATAGGAACCTTTCAAGGCGATCAAACGTTTCGCGAAGTCTTCCGCATAGTTCACTTGCGTTATCACATCCGGATGAGGATCGTACTTTCCGGTATCTAGAATCTGGTTGATCTGTGTCACTAAGAACGGATTCCCTAAACCTCCGCGGGCGACCATGACCGCGTCGGCCTTAGTGACCTCCACCGCTTTCTTTGCATCTTCTGGCGTAAAGATGTCCCCGGAAACAATAAGGGGTACCGTGAGCTTGTTTTTGAGGTCTTTGATGGCGGCGTAGTCCGCGGTTCCGGTATAGCCTTGCTTGCTGGTCCGGCAATGGACCGTAATCGCCTTCACCCCAGCCTTTTCAAGCATCGGGACGACTTCTAAGACATTGATGGAGCTTTCATCCCATCCGAGCCGAATCTTCGCCGTGACGGGCTTATGAGAAGCCGTACAGACCGCTTTCATATAGGAAAAGAGATCATCCGGATGCTTTAGCCATGCCGAACCGGCTCCGGTCTTCACGACCTTGTAGACGGGGCAGCCCAGATTGATATCGAGAATATCGTAATCAGCGTGATCTTCTAAATACGCGATCGCTTTCACCGTGTTTTCGGCGCTAAACCCGAATAGTTGAAGGCCGATCGGGCGATCCTCTTTTGAGGTCTTTAAATAGTCCATCGTCTTAGCGTTACCATAGTCGATTCCGCAATCGGAAATCATTTCGCTGTAGCTAAGCCCCACTCCAAATGGCTTCATGAACTCGCGATAGGCCAAGGTCGTCACCCCCGCCATCGGGCCTAGAATCACGTGGCCTTTAATTTCGATATCGCCGATTTTCATGACCTTGTTATACGGGATTAGAAGCGTAAAAGAAAGCCCCGCGCATGACGCGCGAGGCTTGAAGCTTAATTACTTCTTGCCGTCCTTTTTGGGAGCGGCTTTCTTTTTCGGAGCAGCGACCGGTTTCACATCGGCCGGCTTAGGATCGGCTGGCTTATCAGCAGGTTTTGGATCCGCCGGTTTATCTTCCGCTTTCGGGGCGGGAGCGTTCACCGCGTTCGGATCTTTGCCTTCAGCAATGGCCTTGTTATCTTCAGCCTCCACTTTGTCGAGAAGCGGATCCACGGGTTTCGCCGGGAGTTTTCCCGTCTTCACCAGCGAGTCGATTTCTTCGGCCGTGATGGTTTCTTTCTGGAGCAAGGTTTCGGCGATAACCTTCACCTCATCCTTATGCTCGGTGATGACCTTGCGCGCTTGCTCATGGGCTTCGTCGATAATCTGACGAACCGCCTTATCAATTTCAAAGGCGATCTGAGTCGAGAAGTTGCGTTGAGTATTCGCATAGTCACGGCCAAGGAAGACTGAACCGGTATCTTTCTCGTATTGGATCGGGCCGAGATCGGACATACCGAATTCGGTGACCATGAGACGAGCTAACCGAGTCGCTTCCTCAATATCGTTCTGAGCGCCGGTCGAGACATCGTCGAAGAAGATTTCTTCGGAAGTGCGACCACCCAGGAGTCCAGTGATTTGAGCAATGAGTTCACGTTTGGTGAGCAAGAAGCGATCGTCTTCCGGAGTCATGAGGACATGGCCGCCGGTGCGTCCACGCGGAATGATCGTGATCTTTTGAACCTTTTCGCTATAGGGCAAATTGAGTCCAATGATCGCGTGACCAGCCTCGTGGTAAGCCACTTCGCGCCGCTCTTGGGCGTTCATGCCTTTCCCCGACTTGGCCGGACCCGCAATCCGCCGATCGATGGCTTCATCGATATCGGCGAGATCGACTTGATCCTTATTCTCACGAACCGCAAGAATCGCGGCTTCATTGAGGATGTTTTCAATATCAGCGCCAGAGAATCCCACGGTCCGTCTCGCTAAGGCGTCCCACGAGACACTCGGATCGATCTTCTTGTTGCGAGCATGGACCTTGAAAATCGCTTCACGTCCCGCCCGATCCGGAAGATTTACCGTGATCGTACGGTCGAAACGACCCGCTCGGAGTAACGCCGGATCGAGGACGTCGTCACGGTTGGTGGCGGCAATCACGAGAATACCGGTATTAGCTTCGAAACCATCCATTTCAACGAGCAACTGGTTCAAAGTCTGTTCGCGTTCATCGTTTCCTCCGCCAAGGCCAGCGCCACGTTGACGGCCGACCGCGTCGATTTCATCGATGAAGATTAAGCACGGAGCGGTTTGCTTCGCGCGTTTAAAGAGGTCACGCACACGACCGGCGCCGACACCGACGAACATTTCGACGAAGTCGGAACCCGAGATGCTATAGAACGGAACTTTGGCTTCACCGGCCACCGCTTTTGCGAGCAAGGTTTTGCCGGTGCCCGGAGGGCCGATCAAGAGAACGCCTTTAGGCAAGCGCGCACCAAACTTGGAATATTTCTTCGGGTCTTTTAAGTATTCGACGAGTTCGACCATTTCGGCCTTCTCTTCGTCACAGCCCGCCACATCACTGAAGCGGACTTTCGAGGCGTCTTCGCGCCGAGCCGGGGACTTATTGAAGTCCATGGCCTGACGGTTCGCGCCATTAACGGACCCATTGAGACGGATAAAGAAGATAATTCCTAAAATCGTGACGACGCCGATCATGATGATCGTCGGGCCCCAAGTGTCCCACCAGCTGACTTGGAAGGCATCGGTGACCTTGACGTAATATTGGTCGACTGAAGTGGCGGGTGCACCAGCTCTCGCGGTATCAACGACTTTGTTGAAAATACTGGAATAAGAAGCGTGAAGAACGGTGACAACCGTGTTCGCCTTGTCATCTTTATAAGAATACGTGAAGTTGTCGTTCCATTTGCTCTCTTCGATCAAAACCGTATAAGAACGTTCCGAATTATTCTTGTCAAAATAGGTCCCGGTAACGGTAACGGCTTTATAGCCTTGCGAAACCGTCGCGTTCTTGAGACTGTGGGCAGTATCAGTCGGCTCGACCCAAGACCAAGTGGTCCCATTATCGGTCGAAGCGTTATAGCCGAGGTACGCATTAAGATTGCTCTCGCTCCAGACGTTGGTGGTTCCCATCGTCTGCGAAACAATGAGCCAAACGAATAAAGCCACCGTAATGGCCATCAGGATGTAGGGCAGGATATAGGTGAATACGTTGCGTTTGGGTTGCTGTCCGTCGTTCATGGGTTACTCCTTTAAGTTTTGTAGCACTAGATTAAGCCTTTAGCTTAAGGTTTTGTTGGAATGTGCAATGGCACAATACACCCGAAAGCTAAAAAACAAAAACAATTGTTTTACTTGTCGACATTTTCCTTGATCTTCAAAACGAATTTGGAATCGCCGCTGTCGCGTTCAAGCCGATGGAACCGTGGAATATAAACGATGTGACCATCTTTGTTTAAGAAAATCGGCCAGACGCAGCGGACCGCCGTCGGCATTTGCCAATCAATATAGAGGCGGCGCACCGTCTGAAGGTAACCATGGACCACATACATATCACCGGGTAGGGCCGTCCGAATGGTGAGGGGGTAATCCTCGGCTTTGATGCCACGATCTTCGGCGCCTTGGCTGAAGTCGAGACTGAATTGAGGAGTATCGAGTTTGCCCGGTTGATCGAGGGTATAGCAGAAAGGCAGCTCATCGATATTGGTCCCGATCGTGAGAACATCGTATTCCTTAATGAGGTAGACATTCTTGGCAAGCCGCATCGACATATTCGGCTGCGGAGCCAAGGCCATCTTCCGGATATCGGCAATCTGGTTCGAGGTCAAATTCACATGCACGGGGGCCTTAGAAATGTATTTGATGAGGGTCTCGGCAAACTCATTCTCGCTGAGGGCAATCAATTCGCGAATATTGAGTTCTTCGCCCAAATCAATCGTCTTCGAAAGACCCTTCATGAAGAGATCCTGCTCCGAGTTCTCGGCGTGCATCTCATTGATGATATTGGCCCGGTCGATTTCGGTCATCGCATCGATTTTGTTGCGAATCGAATCACGGACGAGCCGCGCTTCGATGTCGCTGGCTGAAACGGAATACGGAACGTGATTATCTTTGGCGTATTGAAGCAAATCTTCTTTGGAAAAGGAAAGAAGCGGACGGACGACGATCAAGCCATCGACCGTGCTAATTTCATTCCAGCCATACTGGACGTTCTTGCCTTTCTTCTGCTGCTTCTCGAGCAAATAGGTCTCGATGAGATCATCTTGCTGGTGGGCAAGGAAGAGGGCGGCGGCATTGTATTTTTGATAGATCGCCTTGAAGAAAGCATAGCGGACCTTGCGGGCCCATTCCTTGAAATCTTCGCCTTTGGCCCGAACGTATTCGGGCGCGGTCGTTTTCTCGGTATCGCAAATTTCGAGGGTCAAACCCTTGGAAGCGCAATAGGCGGCCAGATCCTTTTGGTCCTGGTCGGATTGAACGACTTTGTGATAGTTCACGAAGCAAACGATCGGCGTCACGCCGTCCTTTTGCATCATGTCGAGCAGGCTCATCGAATCGGGGCCGTAAGTGCAGGCGGCGAGATAAGTCGAATTCGGATCGAATTTGAAGTTAAGCATGGGGAGTGCTCCTTTCAGCAATGGTGTCCGAGACAATTTCGTAAAGCGAGGAAGCCGTTTCTTTATTCGCGAACGGCCGGACGTCGAGGATTTTGGCAACGATGGTGTGGCGACCCAAGACCAAGGTCAAGAGGTCACCGGCATTCACTTCGCTCATCGCTTTCGCGGGTTTCCCGTTCAGCAGAACATCGCCATCTTCGCAGAGCTCTTTGGCGGTCTCGCGTCGTTTGACTAAGCGAGTGACTTTTAAGAACTTGTCGATCCTCATCGCGAATATAGTATCACAATTCCCTAAAGGGATTGTGACGAGCGATTGCGATAAAGTTTGTGAATCAAGGTCATGATGGCGAGAAGATCATCGAGCCATTGGTCGGTTTTGGTGATTCGAAGACGGAGCCGTTTCTCCAAGAAAGAAACTTTGACGATCGAAAGATAAGCCAACAAGGCGTTAAAGAGATCGTTGCCGATTCCATTAATTCGCGAGAAATCATCGGATAAAAGGAGATCGACCACGTCGTTACTTTCATCGACCGATTTAAATTCAGGCTCGGTCGAAAGCAAATCGATTTTCTTCTTTTGAATCAGCAATTTCGTCTCGTCGGGGATTCGACCATAGATGTCGCGAATCTTCTTGGAGAAGGCCGCGAGGTCGGTTTCGTTTTTTACATCTTCGAGTTCTTGATAGAGTTCAATCTTGTCGCTTGAGATCGCATAGTCCTTGGGAATATAGGCGTCGATTTGGAACATCTTGTTGGGCTTAGGCGGTTCTTCCACCACTCCCGTTTCCTTAGCTTTCACCGCTTCATTGAGGAGTTTGAGATAAAGGTCGAGACCAATCGAGTCGATGAAGCCCGCTTGCTCCGGCCCCAAAATATCGCCCGCCCCGCGGATCATCAAATCGCGTTGGGCGATCTTATAACCCGAACCAAGCTCGGTGAATTCCTGAATGGCCTGTAACCGTTTTTGGGCATCTTCATTCATGTCTTTTTGCGGTTTATACATGAGATAGGCATAGGCGATACGGTTGCCCCGTCCAACCCGTCCCTTGATTTGATAAAGCTGCGAAAGGCCGAATTTATCCGCGTCTTCCACAATCAGCATATTCGCGTTTGGGATATCGATTCCGTTTTCGACGATCGAGGTGCAAACAAGAACGTTGAGTTCGTTATCATAAAATTTTTCCATGACCTCTTCGACTTCATCTTTGTCCATCTGACCATGAACCACTCCAACTTTGGCTCCTGGAACTTTCGCGGCGAGTTTCGAAGCGGTCGCGTAGATGGTCTCCACCACATTGTGGACATAGAAAACCTGACCATTCCGACCGAGTTCACGTTCAATCAACTCTTCCACGACATCCTCTTTGAACGGGGTGACGTAAGTCTGAATCGGCATCCGGGATTCCGGGGCGGTATTGATTTGAGAAAGGGGACGAATTCCAACCAAAGACATCTGAAGGGTCCGCGGAATCGGGGTGGCGGATAGAGTCAAAACATCGATGTTTTTCCGCATCTCTTTGATTCGTTCCTTTTGTTCGACTCCGAAACGTTGTTCTTCATCGACAATCAAAAGCCCGAGGTCTTTGAACTTGAAATCTTTGGAAAGAAGCCGATGGGTCCCAATCACCAAATCGATCTTTCCTTGTTCGATCAGCTTGAGATTTTTATTTTGGTCCGCGAGCGGAACCAACCGAGAAAACACAGCGATTTTGACCCCATAGTTGGCAAAACGTTCCAACGCCACCTCATAATGTTGCCGTGCGAGAAGGGTAGTCGGGCAAAGAAGGGCGACCTGCCGCCCTGCGAGAATCGCTTTGAACGCGCAGCGGAAAGCGACCTCGGTTTTTCCAAAACCCACGTCGCCACAAAGGAGCCGATCCATGATCTCCGGCTTTTCCATATCGCCCTTAATTTCATCGAGCGATCGTTGCTGATCCGTGGTGAGGGTGTAGGGGAATTCGTCTTCAAATTGCTTTTGGATCTCATCGTCCGGCGGGAAAGCATAACCCGCGATTTTTGCCCGTTCGCCGTAGAGGGCAATCAAACGATCCGCGAGTTCATTGACCCGTTGTTTGATGTGGGCCTTTTTCTTTTCCCATTCGCCTGAAGAAAGATGGGAAAGCCGCGGGGCCGCGCCTTCTTTCCCGGCATACTTTCGAACGAGCCGGAACTGCTCGAGCGGAACATAAAGGAATTCATTCCCGGCATAAGCGATGTGCAAATAGTCGCGGTGAATTCCGTTTTGTTCGATCGTCTTAATCCCCAAGAATTGCCCAATGCCGTTATATTCGTGAACAACATAATCCCCAGGATGAAGGTCTTCATAGCTCCGTAAGATTGTCGCGTCCTTAAACCGCGAGGTGAAGCGCGATGAGGCAATCTTGTGCCCGAAAAGTTCGTTTGAGGAAATATAAGCAATCTTGAGCGAGGGGATTTCAAATCCTTCGCTTAAGGAGAGATCAGCAATCCCTAAGTTTCCTTTCGGCAGGTCAAAACCCTCCACGTGCTCAAAGGGGATCTTTTGGTCATTCAAGAAACTCTCGACCGTTTCGATTTGATGCTTCTCATGGAGGGCGAGGACCACTTGGTCTTTGCTACCCAAGTAAGTCTCGATCGTCGGAACGATATTCGCGATATTGGTCCCGGTCGTAATGATCGGGCGCGCCACGAATTGAATATCGTCCGCCGTGGTGGCATAAGTGTGGGAATAGACCACGTTATGTTTGCTCGGAATCGCTTTTTCAACCGGCATGTATTCTTCAAGATGGGAAATGATTCGGGCTTTGATTTGGAGGTCACCAAAGTAGTCGTGGGCTTCGTTGATGAGCAAATCGGAAGCGGCGATAAACTGTTCTTTATTGGCGATATATGTGATGTCGGTGTCGCAATAAGAAAGGACCGAAAAGGCTTTCCCTAAAGCAAAGCCATAATACTTATAGAGTTCGTTCTTGTAGTCATGGGTGACGAAGTTCTCGAGATCGAGTCCAACGTTCTGTTCCAATAAGGCTCCAACCGCCGGGGACAAGGTGCTCTTATCCTTACTTAATTGTTCCTTGGCCCGGATCATGAAATCCGAGAGTTCATCGTCATTAAGGAAGATGTCGGTCGCGGGGAGGATTGTCGCTTCTTCGAGTTCACCTTTGCTGGTTTGGGTTTGGATGTCGAAAGTTCGGATCGATTCGATTTCATCATCGAAGAATTCGATACGAATCGGGTCGAGATAGGAAACGCTATAAACATCCAAAATGTCGCCGCGGGAAGCAAATTCCAAAGAATGATCAATCTTGTTGATCCCCTGATAACCCATTTCGACGAGCCGCATCTTGAGCTTAGCTAAATCAAAGTGATCGCCCTTTTTGAACTTGAGGGTTTCTTCGGCGAAACGTTTGGGATCGGGAAGGTAGCGGAGCAAGGCGGCGGGGTGGGTCACCAAGATCTTCTTTTTGCCGTTTTGAAGTTGACCGAGGGCATAGAGACGTTGAGAAAGAAGTTCGCGCCCTGAGGCTAAGGATTCCGCCCGAAGAAGTTCGTCGGAAGGGAAGAACACAACCTGGTCTTCTTGGAGGAAATTTAATAAGAACTCATAGATCCGTTGCGCCGAGTAAAGGTTGTTGGCCACAATGGCATAATTAGCGGGTTTTTGCGAAAATAACGCCGCAAAAATCAAGGAAACGCCCAAGGTATCGTCAACGACAAAAGACCCCTTTTTCTCGAGAAGGGGGGAGGTAATCGACGATTCAGTTAGTCGTTTGAGAAGGTTATCCGTTGGACCCTCCTTGGCCATTATAGATCGACATCGCGTACGGGAAGCCATGAAGCAGAATATCCCGAATCGCTTTGGCAGCGGTCTCGATAGCCGCGTCTATTTTAATCTTACTTTCGCCGGTTGGCTTGCCTAACACCCAATCGACTCCGGCATGAACCGGCTCACCGATGCCAATCCGAATCCGTTTGATGGCAGGAGATTTGAAGTTATCGATAATGTTTTGAATACCTTTATGACCGCCCGAGGAACCCATTTCCCGAAGGCGTAACGTGCCTTCCGGCAAGGCCATATCGTCATAAACTACGATGATATCCTCGGGACGAATTTTGAAATAGTCCGCTAACGGCCGAACGAATTCGCCCGAAAGATTCATAAAGGTTTCCGGCTTGGCGATGATGATGTCTTCGGGAAAATCCGGATTCTTCACGATGCCATAGACGCCCTTAAAATTGGAACGATCAAAGGTTCCGTTCGCCATATCAGCGAAACGGTCGAGCACCATATAGCCCATATTGTGGCGGGTGCTGGCGTACTCTTTGCCGGGGTTTCCAAGCCCGACGATCAATTTCATTTTTTATCCTCAGCTTTGACTTCGACGACGTTAAGCGAATGGATCACTGAAATGATGCGGTCGATCTTCGCTTGGTCGTAATAGATGATCGGGGTGTTTTTGATTTGAAGCAGCATCTTCTGGTCGGCAGTCGCGTTAGGATCTTTCGCAATCATCCGAATCGAGTTGCTAAAGAGAATGTTATAGGGGAACTTGACCTTCCGATAATCAAAATTGCCCCGGAGCTGGTAATAACGGATGTGATACATATCGAGAAGGTTCTGCTCGATGATGACGTCGCGGCCGTCGTTTGAAGGGAAAGACATCCCCGAAGAGAAAACGATGACGTTCTTATCCTTATATAAGTCATAGGAAGCTAAGAACTTATTGAGGCCTTGAATGGTGTTACCCATCACCCAACCCCCGAAAACGATGGTGTCGTAATTCTTAAAATTCTTGGCTTTGAATTTCCGTAAAGGCATCACATCGCCATGAACGGCCATCGCGATGTCTTCGGCGTACTTTTTGGTCGAGCCAGTACTGCTCGTGTATAAAACTAGGGTTCGCATAGCGAAGCAATAGTAACACACTTATCTAGGAAAAAGGTCTTAGAAAACGTATCATGATAGCCATGAAAGCAAAAGATTGGTTTATTGATTTTGGTAAAGGCGCCGCCCTCGGGACTGGCGTTCTCCCAGGGGTTTCGGTCGGAACGGTCGGAATCATCGTCGGTATTTATGACAAACTGCTCAAGACGATTAATGATCTTCGGAAGCACTTCGGGAAGGCCTTTTTGACCTTACTTCCAATCGCATTAGGCTGCATCATCGTCGCCATCTTCCTTCTTTGGGGTTACGACAAAGTTAAACCCTATGCCGGCTTTGAAATCATTGCCCTATTTGCCGGAGCCATCATCGGAGGCCTTCCTGTCATTTTTTATGAATTAAAATCGGGAAAGCCAACAAAGGGTGATATCCTTCGAGTGATCGTCGGTTTTATCGTCGCCGCCGGTATCGGCGTTCTTTCGGTCGTCGCTAAAACGTACTGGGGCTTTGATTTATCAGGCGCTTTCTTGAATCCCAACCAGAACTGGTGGGTTTACCCCGTCACTTTCGTCGTCGGATTCGTCGCCGCGGTCGCTTGCATCATTCCGGGAATCTCCGGATCGATGGTTCTATTCATCTGCGGTCTATATGACCCGGTGGTCGGCCTCTATATCGGGAGCGATTCGATGTTCAAAAACCATGATCGCGTTGCCACAGGCTTAATTCTCACTTTGGTCCTTTTGGTTGGGGTCGTGATCGGGTTGTTCGTGATTTCGAAGGCGATGACGAAACTGATGGAAAAGCATCACCAAGGCACTTTCACGGTCGTGCTAGGCTTCGTACTTGGCTCGGTCGTTTCGATGTTCGTTAACAATCAAATTTGGGACACCTATGCCAGCACGGCTTGGTGGCATTACGTTTTGGGTGCGGTTGCCTTTCTCGCCGCAGCATTATTACTGCTTTTCCTGATTATTCGTGCCCATAAAAAAGCCCAAGAAACTGACATCAACGAAGCAGTTTCTGACCCTAAAGTCAGCGACTAGTTGTAAAGACTTCATCGCCAGAATTAGCGATTTTGTATTTTTTTCATTGACATATTCAAATGCTCTCATAGAATAGACAAGGCAATCAACGAAAAATATCAGGGGGATTTTAACCATGCCAAGAACACCGGAACAGAACAAAAAAATCAAGGACAAGCGCCGCGAGAAGATCATGGCGGTTGCTCTTCGTCTCTTTGCGGTCGAAGGTTACGACGCGATTACCGTTGATGATATTACGACCCAAGCCAAATGCTCGCACGGGCTCTTCTATCATTATTTCGATTCCAAGGATGACATCTTCAGCTCAATTCTCAAAGAAAGCGCGATTATTGGAACCGCGATGCCGCCTTTTGAGGAAGCTATGAAAGTCGGCGGGGTCAAAGGCCTCAAACTGTTAACCGACTATCTCGAATACGCCGCCAACACCAAAGATGATGCCGTGATGTATTATGCCGAAATCTATGTGACCATGCACATGCAGCAGACTCTGGACCGGCACGCCGATTTTGCCAAAAATACCATTGAGCCAATGCATTACATTAAGACGTTAATCGCTCAAGGACAAAAAGAGGGCAAAGTCATCAATGGCGACCCTCAACACATCGCTTTGGCCTTCTACGATTTCATCATCGGATCAATTATCGCTCGGGTCACGATGGGCAAGAAAAACTTCGTGGTTGTTCCCGCTGACGTAATCCTCGAAATGCTCCTCAAAGGGCCGCTCGAGTAAGTCGAAAGTGAATAAGTCGCCTTCGCGGGCGACTTTTTTCTTTGAAAAAAGAGGCCGTTGTTCCTGCCTTTTCTTCTCTTTTATATTCTCTTAGTGCCATTAAAAAATGTTTCGTCTACAATACCGCTTATGACCAAATTGCTCCGCTACTTAAAACCAATCTGGTGGGAAGTCCTCATCGTTATGCTTCTCACGGCGCTCGATGCGTACCTCGGTCTTTTGTTACCGGATTTCATGACCAAAATCACGGCGATCATGGAAAACCCGAACGGATACGCCAGTGGAACTGACCCGATGACGGGACTGATTCCATTGTGGGGTCAGAACTATATCACGCCAACCGGTGATAGTTTTACCGATATTTGGATTGTCGGTGGGGTGATGACTGGCATTTCGTTCATCGCTTTGATTCTGTCTTTCTTCGGTTCCATTATGAATTCCCACGTTGGGGCTTATTTCGGGCAGAAGCTCCGCCAAGAGGTCTTCCATAAGGTCACCGGCTTCTCGGTCGCCGACTATGGAAAGTTCGGAACTGCAACCTTAATCACGCGAACCACGAACGATATTGAACAATGCCAGCAACTCGTTCAAATGGGCCTACGGATCTTGGTCCGTTCTCCGGTCACTTTGATCGTTGCCGTCATCATGATTCTCACAAAAGATGCCCGAATCGCTATCGTTGTTGCCGTTTCAATCCCCGTTATCATCGCGATCATGGTCACCCTTTTCATCTTGGCTTACCCCTTGTTTGAAAAGTTCCAAACCGTCTTCGATAAGGTGACCGCGACGCTTCGGGAGTCTATCACTGGCGTCCGGGTCGTGCGGGCTTTCAACCAACAGAAATCTGAAAACAAACGTTTTGATGAGACCAACGATGAAGCGACTAAACTCGTCATCAAATTTAGCCGAATCATGAGCTTTGCTAATCCGGCAGTTGGCATCGTTTTTGATATCACGTATATGGCGATTTTCATGGTGGGTTATATGCTCATCAATGGCAGATCGGTCAGCTCGCCCACCGCTTATAACGAGGTCATGGCCAGTTTTGGCAACGTGATTGCCTCGGCCGAATATGCGATGAACATCATGTTTGGCTTCATCATGTTCAGCCTTCTCTTCATCATGGTCCCGCGGGCTAGCGCCTCGGCCAAACGGGTCAATGAAGTCCTCGCCGTTCAGAATCAAATCAAAGAGCCAACGAGCCCGATCCATCCGAACAACAAGGATGGTGTCGTTGAATTCCAAGACGTCACATTCACTTTCCCCGATGCGAGCGTTCCGACTCTCAACCACATTTCCTTTAAGACGAAGCCAGGTTCAACTACCGCGATCATCGGTTCGACCGGTTCGGGCAAGAGTTCCATCATCAATTTGATCCCCAGATTCTATGACGTCAGTGCGGGCCATCTTCTTATCGATGGTGTCGACGTCCGCGATTATGAAAAGCATGAACTCCGTGACAAGATTGGATTTGTGCCTCAACAAGCTCTTCTCTTCAGCGGGACCATCCGTTCCAATATGGAATTTGGAAATCCGAATGCGACCGAAGACGAAATCAAGCTCGCTCTCGATATTGCTCAAGCCACCCACTTCGTTTCGAAAAAAGAGCAGGGATTGGATAGTGTTGTTGAGCATGGCGGCAAAAATTTCTCTGGCGGTCAAAAGCAGCGTCTTTGCATCGCTAGAGCCCTAGTCAAGAAACCGGAAATCTACATTTTCGACGACTCCTTCAGCGCCCTCGACTTCAAGACCGATATCAAACTTCGGACTGCCTTAAAAGGCTATACCAAAGACTCTTCTGTCATCATCGTGGCCCAACGGGTCTCGACCATTTTGGATGCCGACGACATCGTGGTCCTTAGCGATGGCAAAATCGTCGGAGAAGGGACCCATCAGGAACTTTTAAAGACCTGCAAGGTCTACCAAGAAATTGTTTATTCCCAGCTCGATAAAGAAGAGATCGCGAAGACGATGAAACTCGCCGAAGCTTTCTCTAGCGAAGGAGGTGAACGCTAATGCCACCGCATGAGGACATCACCCAAAAACCGAAGCACTTAAAGCAGACTTACGGCCGTTTACTCGCCGACTTCAAATCCCAAAAATGGGTTTTGATACTTGTTCTTTTCTTCTTGGTCGCCAGCGGCGTTCTCACCATCATCAGCCCGAGCATGTTAAGCGACATCTTAGGTGACTCCAAGAGTTTCATGAACGTCGACAACACCGGAACCATTCAAATTCTTTGGAGCAAGCTTTTTCAAAGTTTTGGCATTCTCCTTGCCGTCTACATTTCGAGTTCCTTCCTCAGCTGGATCTCCGACTGGATTTTGGAGAAAGTCGTTGCCAATTACACCTACTTAATGCGGAAACGGGTCAAGGAAAAACTCGACACCCTTCCTCTATCTTATTTCGATAAGACCGAGACCGGCGAAATTCTCCAACGTGGGACCAACGATATCGATAACATCGGACGGAACCTTCCCTCGATCATCACTTCGTTAGGCCGCGGGATCACCGTGTTCTTAGGCTGCATCATTGCGATGTTCATCAAGTCGTGGCAACTCGCTTTGGTGGTTTTGTCCACCCTGCCCTTAACCCTTCTCATCATCGTCATCATCGCGGGCAAATCGAGAAAACAGTTCAAACTCTACCGCAAAAAATATGGTGAACTCGAATCTCAGATCGAAGAAGGCTATTCCGGCTTCACGCTTCTGAAGCTGTTTAACCGCGAGGAAAAAGCCCAAGAGCTCTTTGACTCTACGAATGCCGTCATGACTGAGGCCGATCGGAAGTCGCAATGGATTTCCGGCTTCATCTATCCGGCCATGCGTTTCATCTACAACCTCGGCTTCGTGGCCGTTTCCTTAGTCGCTGGTTTCGTCTACAAGGATGCCGCCGGTATCGCGATGCTCGTCGCTTTTATCATGTATCTCAATATCTTCCAGCAACCGTTTGAAGACCTTGGGCAAATTTATTCCTCAATCCAATCGATGGGCGCCGCCGCGGAGCGGATTTACATCGTACTGGATGAGACCGAAGAGAAACCCGACGATCCCGATTGTATCGCGACCGAAGATGCGGTTTTGGGTGATGTCGTCTTTGATCACGTCGCATTCTCCTATGACGCAAACAAACCTCTTATCACCGATATGAATCTTCACGTAAAACCGGGCGAAATGGTCGCGATCGTTGGACCGACCGGCGCCGGAAAGACGACCCTCGTGAACTTGTTAATGCGGTTCTATGAAGTCAATTCGGGTGCGATTGTCCTCGATGGCGTGAACATCAACCACTATTCCCGCGAGGCCCTGCGGGGAGCAGTCGGAATGGTTCTCCAGGACACCTGGCTTTTCAGCGGTTCAATCAAAGACAACATTCGTTATGGCCGAAGCGATGCCACTGATGAAGATATCAAGGCTGCCTGCGTCGCCGCCCACGCCGACCACTTTATCGAAACCTTGCCCGGTGGTTATGACTTCCAGTTAAAAGAGGAAGGCTCCAACATTTCGCAAGGCCAGCGTCAGCTTCTCACGATTGCTCGCGCGATCGTTTCAAAGCCGAAGATCATGATCCTCGACGAAGCGACCTCGAGCGTCGATACGAGAACCGAGCAAGCGATTCAGGACGCGATGGAGAAGATGATGCAGAATCGGACCTCCTTCGTGATCGCTCACCGTTTAAGCACCATTAAAAACGCCAAATTGATCTTGGTTATGAACAAAGGTTCCATCATCGAGATGGGCACCCACAAAGAACTCTTGGCTAAGCAAGGCTTCTACGCCGATCTCTATAACGCCCAATTCTTGGGCAACAACCCGATGGCGGTTCGGGAAAACGAAACCGAACAACGCCACCTCGATCCGGATCCTGCAAAGTAACGAAATTAAAAAGCATAGGCGAAAACCTATGCTTTTCTTAACTCTTTTGGCTCAATACTTCGTGAAGGCACAAAGCGATTCGTAGGTGCTTCTTAAGGAAGGATAGAGTTTTTCATAACCCTCTTTGTAGAGTTTGTTGTAGATCTCGTGAGTTTTGTAATCCGGAGTGAAGACATCAGCCTCGTGGACCATGTTGGTGACCGCTTCATAGGGGTCGTGGAACTCTTTGATCGCTAAGAACCCGGCGATGGCCGCGCCTAAGGATGAGGTTTCGTTAGTTTGAACCCGCGAAACCGGTAGGCCCATGATGTCGGCGGTGATTTGGCAAATCTGATCGGACTTCGAACCTCCGCCCGAAATCCGCAAGCTCGTGAAGGTGTGGCCGATTTGTTTTTCAAAGCCTTCCATACCTTCGCGAAGAGCATAATCGATCCCTTCGATGATCGCACGGTAGAAGCATTCCTTGGTCGTCGTATCGGTGAAACCAACGATCGCGCCCTTCACTAACGGACGTTGTAAGCCCGGCCCCCAATAGGGCTGAAGGATCAGACCTCCGCTTCCGGCCGGGACTTTATCGAGATCAGCGTTATAGTCATTCACATCAATGTCATCGACCACAACATCGTTAATCCGCTGGGCAGCAAATTCTTTGAGGAACCAATTGATCATCCAGTAACCCCGATAAATCTGAATATCGAGGTTGTAGTAATCGGGGAGACAAGCCGGATAGGCCGGGAAAAGCGGAACCGGTTGAATCCATTTCTTAGAGGTCGTTTCAATCGTGGCCGCGGTACCTAAACTAATCGAGGCCATCGAGGTATCAATGACGCCAGTGCCGAGGGTTTCACAAGATTTATCGGATCCGCAAGCATAGATGATCATCCCTTTGGGAAGGCCAGTCGCCTCGGCCCCCTCCGCGGAAATAGGTCCAATCGGATCTCCTTCAGGAACAAGCTCGCAGAGCATGCTCTTCTTGACCGAGAAAATCTGACCCTGAATATGATGTCCAGGATCTTTATACCAACAACGGTTTTTGTAATCGAGCGGATAGTGGCCAACATGATCAGCCGCGCTATTTTTCATGAGGCCCGTGAGTTTATAAATGAAATAAGTTGAGGCATGGAGATATTTTGAAACCCGTGCCCAATTTTCCGGTTCGTTTTCAATCAGCCAGTTCGCGATGGTCCGTTTCCGGTTCATGTTAATGACGTCGGTCATCCCAACGAGTTTGAAGATAAGACGCGTTTTAAAATTGAGGGGCTTCTCGCATTTGGCGAAGCGTTGGTCAAGCCATAGCACCATCGGACGAACGACTTGGTTATCTGCGTCCAATAAGACGGCGGAATCGCGGAAGCATGTTTGGGTGATCCCTTTGACCCGAGTGACCAATTCTGGATGGCGAGCGGCTAAGCGCTTTGTGCAAGCGCAAAGACACCGGAAATAATAATCCGGATCCTGCTCGGCCCATCCTGGTTTCGGGGAAAAATAAGCGGGGGCGTATACCTCTTTTTCCATCGCCAGCATATTGCCACGCTTATCAAAGATCGAGGCGCGAACCGATTGGGTTCCGTAATCAAAAGTCATGATCAACGGTTCGGAATTTGCCATAAAGAGACGCTCCTTATTAAAGAAACTATAGCACTCTTATTTTGAGGATTATAAAAATTTCCGTGATTTTTTGGGTCTTTTCATGAGACGAAAGCTAAGGCCGGAAGCACTTATTAGGTGCTCAACCCGAAGAGGCTTCTTGTTGCCTTAGCCTTAGGGCTAACCTAAAATGGGTAGAACAGAAAAGAGAAATTCATCCATGATCATTGCCCGTGCTCCCTTCCGCGTGTCCTTCTGCGGCGGCGGATCTGATATTCCGAGTTTCTATGAAAAATACGGTGGCTGTGTCATCTCGACCAGCATCCGCAAATACGTCTACCTCACGATCAATAAGGCATTCAATAAAGACACCATAACCCTCAAATATTCCCAAACCGAAGTCGTCGATGATGCCAGCAAAATCCAACACCGGATTTTTAAGCAGGTCTTGAGCGATTTTGGAACCAAGGGCATCGAAATCACTTCGATGGCCGACATTCCTTCGGGCACGGGTTTAGGCTCTTCCAGTTCCTTCACCGTCGCCTTGCTCAAATTGCTCTACACCTATAACGAGAAGTCTGTTTCGACCTATAAAGTCGCCAAGGAAGCCTGCGATGTTGAAATCAATCAACTCGGCAACCCGATCGGTAAGCAAGACCAATTCGCCGCGGCCTTTGGTGGCCTCCGTTATTACGAATTCTGCCCCGATGGTTTCGTCAAAGTCGAACCGATCGTGATGCGGCACGAATCCTATATGAAACTTCAGAACAGTTTGATGATGTTCTATACCGGCGACGTCCGCGACGCCAATAACATCTTAGGCGAGGAAACGAAGAATCTCGCTTCGCAATCCGAAAAGATCGAAGGGACTAAAAAGCTTTGCGAACTCACTCACCAACTCAAAACCGAACTCGAATCGAACAACATTGACGCGCTTGGAAATATTCTTAACGAGTCTTGGCTGATCAAGAAAGGCCTCGCCAAAGGAATTTCGAATGCCAAAATCGATGAGTATTATGACCTAGCAATGAAGGCCGGAGCGTCCGGCGGCAAATTGCTGGGGGCCGGAGGCGGAGGCTTCTTGCTCTTCTACGTCCCGGGTGAAGATCAAAAAACGAAAGTTCGTCTTGCCCTCCACGATCTCAAAGAAATGCCGGTCGAACTCGATAACGCTGGCGTCTCGATCATCTTCATGGAGTAACGATGATTGCCCTCATTCAGGCCGGGGGAGCCGGCACGCGTTTAAAATCCATCACCGGTGATTTACCTAAGCCGATGGTTCCGATCTGCGGCAAACCGATTTTGCAGTGGCAGGTTGAGAATCTCAAATCCTCGGGTTGCAACCACATCATCATGGTGGTGAGCAAAAACAGCACCGCGGTCCAAGACTTCTTTGGTTTCGGGGATAAATTCGGCCTCAAGATTGAATACATTGTCGAACAAGAACCATTAGGGACCGGGGGTGCCCTCTATTTCGCCTCGAAGATGATCAATGAGGATTTCGCCCTCTTATTTGGTGACCTCATGATCGACGTCGATTGGAACCGCTTCATGGCCTATCACCAAAAACGGGAAGCCTTGATTACCGCTTTCGCCCATCCGAATGGTCACCCTTTCGATAGCGATGTTTTGGTGGCCGATGCTGACGGCAAAGTTCGGAAGATGCTTTCAAAGCATGACCCCCGTGACTTCTTTTACGAGAATTTGACCAATGCAGGTCTTTATATCGTGAGCAAGGAAATTCTCCATCGGTTCACCGAACCCGTGAAGATCGATTTCGAAAAGGAAGTCCTCGCCCCCTCGATTGCTGAAGAACGGATTTATGCTTACCGCAGTTCTGAATACGTGAAGGATTGCGGAACCCCCGACCGTTATTATGGGGTGAGCGAAGATTGCCAAAACGGCATCATTGCCGCCCGGAATCTTTCGAAGCCACAGCGTTGCATTTTCCTCGACCGCGATGGCACGATCAATCACTTCGGCGATTACGTCATTCGCCCAGAGATGCTGAGTCTTGAACCCGGAGCATCCGGAGCGATTAAAAAGATCAACGCCTCCCCTTATTTAGCGATTTGTATTACCAATCAGCCGATCGTCGCTCGCGGCGAAACGACCATTGAGCAGCTTCAGAGTATCCACTTCAAGTTGGAGGATCTCCTCGGCCAAGACGGGGCCTATTTGAACGACCTTTATTTCTGCCCGCATCATCCTGACCGCGGTTTCCCGGGTGAAAATCCCGCCTACAAGATCGATTGCGATTGCCGCAAGCCGAAAATCGGACTCTTATTAAGAGCCCAGCGCCGCTACAACATCGACTTCAAGAATTCTTGGATGATCGGTGACACCTGCCAGGATGTCCAAACCGGGATCAATGCCGGTTGCCACACCTGCTTATTGCTCGGTGGCGATCCCAATCCCTACAAAAAATATGCTGACGCCAAACCCGACCTCATTTGCCAAAACCTCGCCGAAGCAATCGACAAGATATTGGCGATGAAGTAGTCTAGAATGATTATCAATAAGGAGATATCTTATGGATTTCACCAAAGAGATTGATGCCTATTACGATCGCGAGAAAGCCGCGATTGATAAGTTAGACCGCAAAGAATTGAACGCGGCGATGAACGCCCTGTTGGACGCTTACGAACGGGAAGCGACCGTTTATGTCTTTGGCAACGGCGGTTCTTCCGCGACCGCCTCTCACATGGTTTGCGACTTCAATAAGGGCACCTGCTATGACCTCAAAAAGAAGTTCCACTTCGTTTGCTTAAACGACAACATCCCGGTCATGATGGCGATCGCCAACGACGATTCCTTCGAGAACGTGTTCGTCTATCAACTTCAAGATCGCCTTCAAAAGAACGACCTCGTGCTAGCGATTTCGGGGTCGGGGAACTCCCACAACGTCATCAAGGCGATCGACTATGCGAAGCAGGTCGGCTGCAAGATCATTGGAATGACCGGCTACGACGGTGGCAAGCTTGCTAAGATGGCGGATTACCAACTCCATGTCCCGGCCGATGACATGCAGATCACCGAAGACCTCCATATGGGCTTCGATCACATGATCATGCAAATCTTCTGGAAGTATTTGGCTGCCAAAAACGGCCAAGCCGCGATCTACAAGATCAATAAGTAAGACAACATCGGATAAACCCGAGGTTCGTCCTCGGGTTTTTCTTTTTCAAAGAAAAGGCTTTCAAGGAACCCTTTTCGCTTTCTTGTTCTAAGAACAAGCCCCGCGTGTTAAACTTTCCTCGCTAGGGCTTTGGCTTTGCCAAACCCCAATTGTCATTAGGAGGACAACAATGGCAGCAAAGAAGTACGTCTACTCCTTCAAGGAAGCTCACGAGGCTAAACTCGGTAAAGACATCCTTGGCGGAAAGGGCGCTGGTCTCTGCGAGATGACCGCCGCGGGAATTAACATCCCGGCCGGATTCACCATCACGACAGAAGCTTGCACTCTCTATTACGATTCGGGCAAAAAGATCCCCGATTTCGTTTGGGATGACATCGTAAATCATCTCCACGAGGTCGAAAAGATCGATGGCAAGCAATTCGGCGGCACGAAGAATCCGCTCCTTGTCTCGGTCCGTTCCGGCGCTCGTCAATCGATGCCGGGCATGATGGACACAATTCTTAACCTCGGCTTAAATGACGAAACCGTCGTGGCTTTGGCCAAGAATTCCGGCAACGAAAGATTCGCTTTCGATAGCTATCGTCGTTTCATCTTAATGTTCACGAACATCGCTAAAGGCCATCCGCGTACCGAGATGGATAAGATGCTCGATGACATCAAAGAGAAGAACGGCTATAAGCTCGATACTCAGGTCACCGTTGATCAGCTCAAAGACCTCGTCAAGAAATACAAGGTCTACTACAAGGGCGTCTTCGGCGAAGAGTTCCCGACTGATCCGTATGTCCAGCTCAAAGAGGCCGTCGCGGCTGTCTTCCGTAGCTGGGACAACCCGCGCGCTAACGTCTACCGTCAGATGAATGGCATCCCGTATGAATGGGGCACTGCCGTCAACGTTCAGACGATGGTCTTCGGCAACATGGGTGAAGATAGCGGCACTGGTGTCGCTTTCTCCCGCAGCCCGTCGACTGGTGAAAAGGGCATCTACGCCGAGTTCCTTCCTAATGCTCAGGGCGAAGACGTCGTCGCTGGCGTCCGCACTCCGCTTCACATTGATGAACTCAAGGCTCGTATGCCTGAGGTCTACAAACAATTCGTCGAGACGATCGCCCGGATGGAAAAGTATTTCCGCGATATGCAGGATATGGAGTACACCGTCGAAAAGGGCAAGCTTTTCTTCCTTCAGACTCGTAACGGCAAGAGAACCGCTCGGGCGGCCCTCAAGATCGCTTGCGACCTTGTCGATGAAGGCCTCATCGATGAGAAGGAAGCTTGCTTACGCGTCGAGCCGAAGGCACTCAATGACCTTCTCCACCCGACCTTCGATCCGATCGATTTAAAGAAACACACTCCGATCATTGTCGGTTTACCGGCTTCTCCGGGTGCGGGCACTGGCTATCTCGTCTTCACTGCTGAAGAAGCGAAAGCCAAACACGATAAGGGAACCAAAGTCGTTCTCTGCCGTGCTGAAACCTCGCCGGAAGACATCATCGGCATGGTCAATGCCGAAGCCATTATCACCGCTCGCGGTGGTATGACCTCTCACGCGGCCGTCGTTGCCCGTTCGATGGGCAAATGCTGCGCCGCTGGCTGCACTGGCGCCATCATCTCGGAAGAGAAGAAGACCATGATCATCAACGGCAAGACTTATACCGAAAATGATATCGTCTCCGTCGATGGCAACACCGGCAGCGTCTATGAAGGTGCGATCGGGACGAAGGAAGCTGACCTTGGAGGCGACTTCGGCCGCTTAATGGGTTGGGCTGATAAGTATCGTCGCTTAAAGATCCGTGCCAACTGCAACACTCCGACTGATGCGGATAACGCCCACAAGTTTGGCGCTGAAGGCATCGGCCTCTGCCGCACTGAGCGTATGTTCTTCGCGGAAGACCGTATTCTCAATATGCGTTCGATGATTCTCTCGGATACCACCGAACAACGCGAAGCCGCTCTTGAGAGACTTCGTCCGTACCAGGTGAGCGACTTCTACCATATGTATATGTCCTCGCCGAAAGACCTCGTTTGCATCCGCTTACTCGATCCGCCGCTCCATGAGTTCCTCCCCTCGATCCACGAGGAAGAGAAGATCAATGAGATCGCGAAGACCTTAGGCGTTGATGCGCAAAAGGTCAAAGATCGGATCGGCCAGATTCAACAGGCCAACCCGATGATGGGCTTCCGGGGCGTCCGTCTCTGCGTCGCCTATCCGGAAATCTATCGCATGCAGGCTACTGCCATCATCCAAGCCGCCATTAAGGCCAGCAAGGATCTCAAGCATGACGTCGAACCTGAAATCATGATCCCGCTCACTGGCGAGCTCAAAGAGTTCAAGTACGCCAAGCAAATCGTCGTCGAAGCCGTTGAAGGCGAGATGAAGAAAGAGGGCAAGAAGCTTGTCTATCACGTTGGCACCATGATCGAGGTCCCGAGAGGCGCCTTGCGCGCTGGGGACATCGCCAAGGAAGCTGAGTTCTTCAGCTTTGGCACCAACGACCTTACCCAACTCACCATGGGCTTCTCCCGTGATGATGCCGGCCAATTCCTCCCGTATTACTACGAGAAGAAGATCTATGAATTCGATCCGTTCCAGACCATCGACCAAGAAGGCGTTGGCGAACTCGTGAAGATCGCGGTTGATCGCGGTCGTGCGTCTCGTAAAGACCTTGTGATCGGCGTCTGCGGCGAAACCGGTGGCGATGCTGCCTCCATCATGTTCTATGATGCGGTCGGCCTCGACTACGTCTCCTGCTCGCCGTTCCGTGTCCCGCTTGCTCGGCTTGCTGCCGCTCAGGCGAACATCGTCCACGAACGCGAAAAGGGCAAGAAGTAATTCTCGCCTAATCAGCCTAAACGAATGCACGTCCCCCGTTAATTCGGGAGGCGTGCTTTTGTTATAATTTATGCTAAAGCGTTAATGATCTTAAGACCAGAGAGAACAAAATCCTTGGCGTTTTCAGTATAAATAGAGGCGACGTGATATTCTTTGCAGGCCTCAACAAGGATAGCGTCTTCGAAATCGCCCATTGGAGAGGAATAGGCGAGCATGACCGCTTGAGAAGTAAGCGGAAGAACCTTAAAAGCGGATTGGAGACAGCTTAATTTCATTCTGACATCGGATTCCGAAAAGCCATGGCGGCGCAAGACATAATGAATATCACGAAATTGGGAAGACAAAAGAACGAGCGATCCTTCTGCCAAATGAGAACGAATAAACGCTTGCTCTTTATCTTTGCTTTCCCGATCCAAAAATTTAGTGAGAAGGATGTTTGTATCGATGAGAATCATTTTTCGCTGGGATCAATATTCGCATGGCGATAAATGCCTTCGCGAATGGCGTCTTCGGCATCGACGCCTTTGGCAATCCCATCAAAGGAATCCCAAATAGCGACTCTAGACTCCCCCGTCATGGTGAGTTCCACGTAAGGAAAACCTCGTTTCGTGATGAGAATATTCTGATGGGCGGCCATATCCATGTATTTCTTCATATGTTTCTTGAACTCGCCTAAAGAAATAACGACACGGCTTGAAGGAAGAATTGGGCTTGGTTTCATAAGGTTTCCTCTTCCTTCATTTAATACCAACAGTACTGTTGGGTCAACTGAATGATGCTGTTCGCTTAAAATCGGATTCATAAAAAAGACCTCCTACTTTTATATAGGGGGTCAAAACGCAAAAGGGGCAATCAATCACCGTTAAGACGAGACCCAACGAAGCGGAAATCGTTCTGCGGGGTCACCTCTCCTACGAGTTTATCGTGAAGATAGATGTCGCCGCCATCTTCGACATAGCCAACCTTTTCGCCGTTGATCGTGATGATGCCGTTGTCGCTGATTTTGCAGAAGCGATGACCCGAGATATAAATCTCGCCAACCGCATCCGCATTCTCGGTGATATAGCCCACGAGTTGCGAATCGATGTAGACGTTATGACCGAAGCATTGAACGATATTCATTATTTCTTCGCCGCCTTTTTCGCGAGAGCTTTCTCGTGAAGAACGTCCGAATAGCCGGCTTTGTTCTCCTGGCGAGCCCGGGCGATCGCCATCGCATGGGCGGGGACGTCTTTATTCAAAGTCGATCCGGCCGCCACGAAGGCGTCATCACCAAGGTGGACCGGCGAAATCAAAGTCGAACCCGAACCGACGAAGACGTTATTGCCGATCTCGGTATGGAACTTATTGACGCCATCATAGTTCGCAATAATGGTCCCGCAGCCGATGTTGACCCCGTCACCGATCGTGGCATCGCCAAGATAGGAGAGGTGGGCCGCTTTCGAGCCAACCCCGAATTCAACGTTCTTGAGTTCCATGAAGTTGCCAACATGGGCACCGTCTTTTAAGACCACGTTCTTCCGAGCTCTCATATAGGGCCCAAGGGTGGTTTTATTTCCGACTTTAGTGTCGGTTAAATGGGAATAGATGATTTCGTTATAATCCCCGATCTCGCAGTTCTCGATATAGCAATTCGGCCCGATCACGTTCTCGAGACCGATCGTGGTATTGCCCATCAAGTAGGTCCCGGCCCGAATCACGGTGTCTTGGCCAATTTTCACATCCGGTCCGATGTAAGTCGTATCAGGATCATCGATGGAAACGCCAGAGAGTAAGAAAGCCTTGTTAATCCGTTGTTGGAGAATCTTAGCCGCAATCGAAAGTTGATAACGATCATTGATGCCTAAGGTCTCGCTATTATCGGCCACGGTGAAGGAAGAAACCTTGAGTCCATCATTAACGAACATCCCAATCACGTCGGTCAGATAATACTCGCCCGCCGCATTATTCGGAGTGAGACGTTTCAAATCTTTGAAGAGTTCTTTGTTGTCGAAAATGTAGACACCGGCATTGACCTCGGTGATCTCGGCCTGCTCGGGGGTGCAATCCTTTTGCTCCACGATTTTCATGACACGCCCCTTCTCTTTTACGATCCGACCATAGCCTTGGGGGTTGCTCATTTGAGCCGTCATGATCGTCAGGGCGTTATGGTTCGTTTCATGACTTGAGAACATCGCCGCCAACGTTTTGGTGGTGAGAAGCGGAGTATCGCCGCAGCAAATAATCGTCTCGCCCTCTTGATCTTCAAGAACGGGAGCGGCTTGGGCAACCGCGTGTCCGGTTCCTTTTTGTTCTTTCTGCCAAACGACTTCGGAATCGGCTTTCACAATGCCTTCGCTGGTCTGACCGCCAAAGCCAACCACGGTCACGATTTTATCGAGGCCTAAAGGCTTTAACGCTTCGAGAACATACTTCACTAACGGGCGTCCCAAAATCGGGAAAGAAACCTTGCTCAGGTCCTCGCGCAGACTCTTCATCCGCGTTCCCTTGCCAGCGGCTAGAATAATCGCGTACTTCTTCATAGAAATACCCCCTTGTTGGTATTAAAGCAAAATCTTGCAATGACGAACGATATAACCCTGCTTAGTATATTTCTTCGCAGCTTCGTGGCACTTATGATTATCGCGCGAAAGGGCAAAAACGGAAGAGCCGGATCCCGACATCGAGACGATGGTGAAACCGTCTTTGCATAAAGAGTCATAAACCACTCCGATGTCCGGAAGTAAGCTTTCCGCCGGAAGCATCAGGTCGTTGCCTAAACTCTTGGCAATCAAGGTATCGTCGCCGTTCGCTAGACCCTTAATCACGCCATCCGTATCGACTCGAGCTTTCTGAAACTTATCAGAAATCGCATACACCTCTCGCGTGGAAAGGCCTTGTTGAGGCTTCACGATTAAGCATTCGTACTGGGTCTTCACTTTGATCGGGGTAATCCTTTCGCCAATGCCCTCGACTAAGGCTGGCTTATTCACCAAGAAGAAGGGAACGTCCGCTCCCACCGTCTTCCCGACCTCAATGAGGTCTTCGTTCGTGGCCTTTAGGTGAAGCATTTGGTTCACCGCAAGCATCACAACCGCGGCATTGGAAGAACCGCCACCGAGACCCGAAGCAAAAGGAATTTCCTTATGGATCCGGATCGTGAAGTTATCTTTGAACTTATACTTGGCCCTCATCGCCTCGAGCGACTTCTTGCAAAGGTTCTCTTTGAGGTTCGCCAGCTCGATATCGTCACACGTGACGAAGGAGTCGGGCGAGAAAGGCATTTTCTCGATTTCGATCGCATCGAAAAGATCGAGAGGAAGCATCACCATTTGAAGGTCATGGTAGTCATCGGGACGAAGCCCGATTACCTTGAGCGACAAATTGATTTTGGCATAGGATTTAATGATCATAACGTTACCGCCTATTTTACTAGCATTTAAGTGCTCGGAGCAGAGCAATATAGTTTCTCGCAGTTAAGTCTTCGGGTCTTAGACCCGGATCAATTCCAGCAATCTGCAAAGCCGCCAAGGCTTTGTTATCGTCATTCAGGTATGTTTTTAAGTTGTTCAGGATGGTTTTTCTCCGATAAAGGAAGAGCTTCTGGGCGAGCTGATACATCGCCGCGGATTCATCATCGTGTTTCTCTGGCAGTAAGTCAATCGTGATCACGGTCGATTCGATATGAGGGGCCGGGACAAAAGCGGTCCGGGGGACATTGAAGGCCCGTTTCACCGTTCCCACATAATTCAAATAAAGCGATAACGGGGAATATTCTTTGCTCCCTAACTTCGCCATGAGACGATCGGCTGCTTCCTTTTGGACCATGAGAACGACTCGGGAAGCGTGATTGGCCCCGAGCAAAATCTTCTCGACGATTCCCGAGGTGATGTAATAAGGAAGATTCCCGATAATTTTGGTGTAAGAGGAATAGTCATAACGCATGGCGTTCCCCATGAGAGGACGAACGAACGCGTTACCTTCAAAGTCGTGCTGAAGTTTGGTGACCAAGGCCTCATCGATATCAATCAGATCACTTTGAGCCGGTCCTAAAGATAAAAAGAAGGATAAGGAACCCGCGCCAGAGCCAATCTCCAAAACGTGGTCATCTTTTTGAAGATTGAGAAGCGAGACAATCCGCTCGGCAACACCAGGATCGGTTAAGAAGTTTTGGCCGACTTCTTTCTTGGCCAAAAGTTTATAGCTTGCGACACCTTCGAAGTACTTCATTTTATCCATGAATCGCATCCTCGATTTGCTGTTTGGAAAGCCCCAAAGCATTGACTCGTTTAAGCAAGGTCTTCGCGTTGGTGTGCCCCAGGTGAAGATTATGCTCTAAATAGGAACGTTTTTGGGTGGCGTTTTCTTGGCCCATTAATCCTAAAGAATAAAGGTCGCTCATCGTGAGGGTTCCACGGACGTTGTTTTTGGAAGGAACAATATGCGATAACGCCATCAAAACATCTTCCTTCGAAGACTCCGCAACTCCCACTTTATGATGCTTAATTGCATGCTCTTTTAAGATGAAGGCGTGTTGCAAACCTTGGATATTTTGATCGAGGATATCACGAATTCTCTTCCCGGGTGAATCGGGGTCCGTCAAAACAACAATATCTCGATGTTCACTTGCTTTTTTGAGGTACTCAATAGTTTCACGTGGAACGCTTGAACCATTTGTAACAACAATATCGGCATCAAGAAAGCTCGATATTAAGGCTTCGTCGGAAGTCCCTTCAACAACCAAGATAGCGGGGTAATGTTCCATGCTAATGTTTCACGGAAAAGAGTCGTGCAAAATTTTCTTCGATTGCACGCTCGACATCCTCCATCGGTAAAGCTTTTAGCTCGCTCATTTGCTTAACGATGAGTGGGATGTTTTTTGGGGTGTTAATTTCCCCGCGATGAGGCACCGGAGAAAGATAGGGGGAATCGGTCTCGGAAAGAAGACGATTGAGCGGGCAAATTTGAACGCACTTTTTCGGCTCAATAGAGTTCTTGTAAGTGATCGGTCCATCGAACCCAAAATAGAGGCCCAATTTCGCAAACTCTAAAAGCATCTCGGCTGAGCCGGAATAGCAATGAAGAACCCCGCCGAATTGTAGGGGGTGTTCTTGTAAGATTTTAAGAGTATCGCCTAGGGCTTCCCGAGCATGAATGGAGACCGGCAAATGCAGTTCGTTCGCGAGGTCGATTTGGCGGATGAACCAGCGCTTCTGGTTTTCCCGATCCTTTTCTTCTTTATACCAATGGTAATCAAGGCCAATCTCTCCAATCGCCTTAACTTTGGGGTCAGCCGCCATCGCCTTAATTTCTTGAATCTTCTCTTCGGAAATTCCGTCGAGGTTTTCCGGATGGAACCCAATCGCGGCATAAACCGAAGGATAATGATGGGCTAACGCGATTGCGGTCTGAGCGCTTTCAAGATCCCAAGCGATCACAAGAAAGGTTTGTACACCGGCGGATTCGGCTTCCGCGATCGTCGCGGGGGCATTCCCCAATAGTTTTTCGTCGTTTAAATGGCAATGCGAGTCCAAAAACATATCATTTTCCTACACAGAAGCGGCTGAAGATCTCATCGGTGAGATCGGTCGTGATGTCTTCACCTAAGAGTTGTCTCGCCCCGTTATAGGCTGATTGAAGGCTGACTGAGATGATATCGACCGGCTCCCCAGCTTTGGCATCGGCCCCGGCTTGTTCCAAATCGGAATCGATTTGTTTGAGCAGACCCAGTTCTCGCGCGTTAGAAAGGCTTGGGGTCTCAAAAGATTCGTCCTGGAGCGAAAGCGAAGAATAGATGGCTTCTTTTAAAGGTTCAATATCGTGTTTTAAAGCTGAAACATACAACTTTTGCGGGTCTTTCGAAGCCACAAGGTCGTCTTTGTTATAGCAAAGAATCAGATGTTTTTTGGCCGCAAGTTTGATGATGGCCTTTTCTTTCGAGGTCGGTTCTTTTTCTCGGGCGTCGAGGACCAGGATAACCACGTCAGCTTGGTCGATCGTCTTTTCACTCAGGGCGACACCAAGTTGTTCGATTTTATTCTTCGAAGAACGGATCCCGGCGGTATCGAGAAGATGGAGAGCGACCCCATGAATCGATAACTCACCTTCAACCACATCGCGAGTGGTGCCAGGAATGTCGCTCACAATCGCTTTTTCTTCGCCAAGAAGAGCATTCAGTAATGAGGACTTACCAACGTTAGGCTCACCAACAATCGCGACTTTCACGCCTTCTTTGATGATTTGGCCTTCGCGACCGCTACGAATCAGACCCGCGATATCGGCCCGAATGCGTTTGACTTCACTTTGGATTTTCTCGTCATTGGCCTGTTCGATGTCGGTGTATTCCGGATAATCGATGTTCACTTCGACTAAGGCTAAAAGATCGGCGATTTCTTTCTTGAGGGGTTCCACTAACTTCGAAGTCGATCCATTGAGCGATAAAAAGGCTAGATTCTTCGCTTCGACCGTCGTGGCATTAATCAAATCATTGACCGCTTCAGCCTCGATCAAATCCATTTTTCCATTAAAGAACGCGCGCGAGGAAAATTCGCCTCGGGTCGCATAAATGCAGCCGGCTCCGATATAGGCCTGGATGATCTGGTTCACGATCACCATCGAACCATGAGGAATGATCTCAACGATGTCCTCGCCCGTCATGGTTTTCGGGCCTGGATAGACCAAAAGAACCACGTAATCGATGGCTTGATGGGCGGCATCATAAAACGTCCCTAACGCCATCCCTCGTTCCGTGGTGCCGCTGATTTTCTTCGAAAAGAAGCGGTCAGTGATCTCAAAGATCCCTTCCCCGGAGGTGCGAATAACGGCAAGCGCTCCTTTTAGAGGTGGAGTCGCAAGAGCAATGATCGGTTTAGCCACGGGTTCATTATACACGAGGCCATAAAGAAAACGGGCGCCGCAGCACCCGTTCTCTGACTTTTTGGAATTAAGCGACGTATTTAATCGAGACGGCGCGATCTTTGCCTTCGCCCGAGCTCTCGGTCTTGATGTGTTCCATCCCCGTTAAGGTATTGTGGACCACTCTCCGCTCATCCGGAGTCATCGGCTCTAAGCGAACATCGACATGGCTCTTTAAGACCTGGGCGGCGTTCTTCTTCGCGATATAGGCGATCCGGGAATATTTGTCTTCCTTATAACCGCCGACATCGAGGAGAATCCGATAACGATGACGGAATTTGTTCGAGACCGCTAATTTGACCAACTCATTGAGAGCTTGGAGGGTATGGCCGTTCTTGCCAATGAGAACCGGGTTCCGTTCGGAATTCACGGTCATCTTGATGATGTCGTCTTCGATAGAAGAGGTCACGGTGGCTTCGATTCCAAGCGCCTTTAAGGAGCTGACAAGATAGGTTTCGCCGAAGCTGACGGCGTCGCTTTGATCGTAGACTTCGATCGTCGCGCTCTTCTTGAATAAGCCTTTCTTTTCTTCTTTGACCGTGTAGACCAAGGCGTCGGCTTCAATGCCGAGTTCTTTGGCCGCGGCGGCTAAGCAATCGTCAACGGTTTTCGCAGAATACTCTTTCATACTCTATACTCCTTTTTTCTTGGCGTTCTTCGCCATGATAATTTGAGTGATGCCAGTCTGGGCCATCGAAATGAGACCGCCGATGAACCAGTAGATGCCCATAGCGGCAGGGAGGAAGAAGCCCATGATGATGGTGAACACCAACATACCGTAGGTGACCCATTTCATCTGCTTCTGCGTGCTATCCTGCGCCGGATTCTTGCTGAGGCGCGTCACTTCTTTTCTCGTCCGAATCTTCGTAATCAATTGCGGGAGGAACATCGCGAAGAATTGAGTGGCAGCCATCAATAAGAAGAGGATGAGGGCGGTCCACCAACCAAAGGTGTTGTAATACCAAGTCCCGGAGACGTTGAAGAGGATGTCTTTGATCGTGTCACTAAGCCGCATGTTGAGGAATTCGCCGCTGCTTAAGGCCGCGCTTCCTTGTAAGGCCGACCACACGCAGATGAAGATCGGGAATTGGAAGATCAAAACGATGAATTGGCCGAAGGGGTGGATCTTGTTGCGTTTATATAACGCCATCTGTTCCTGGGCCAATCTTTGCTTTTCAGCGGTGTTGGTGTTGCTATTCGGATACTTGGCTTGGATCTTGGCAAGCTGCGGTTGTAACGCCTGCATCTTCTGTTGATCTAACGTGGTCTTAAAGGTCGCGAGCAGCATGATGCCACGCACGATCAAGGTCACGAAGACAATCGCCCAAATCTGACCAACGCCCGAAAGCGCGGGGTCCATACCATAAGCGAAGGTATCAACCATCCAGGAAATCGGATAGACCAGTAAGCCTTCAAGGAAGCCTTTGCTCCAAGCATAGCTCCAGTCTTTTCTTTCAATCGAGACTTCCCAATCGGCGTAGTTGCCGTAGTGGCCGAAGTAGTCGGTCTGAGTCGAAATGCAGGATTGAACCGAATTCACCTTGCCGGTGACATCGCTCTTATAGAGGGAGATGAAGTCACTGCTCGGGCAGCCATCGAGGCCTAAACCCGCGACGGTCGAAAGCTTGAGTTCTTGGTTCCAAGCGGTCCAGTAGCCCCATAACGGATGGTCCTTCACGGTGCCATCATCATTTAAAGAGAGACCGGAGAATTTCATTTCGCCATAGCGACGTAAAATGGAATTTCCGCCTTCGGTCTTGAGCGTAATTTGATTGGCCGAAACCCGAGCCTCGTCGGCGGTCGGATCCGGTAAAGTATACGGATTCACGCACCAAACGGTATCGGAAACGGTGTTGACGGTGATCGACCCGACGAAAGCCTTAAAGCTGGCGTCGCTGAGATCATAGGATTTGTCCGCGGTATAGTTGCCCGGTTTTTGGGCTTCGACGATCGCCGCTCTTAAAACATAGTCATCGATCGCCGAGAGATATTGAATGCTCGGGATCCGATAGCCGTTCGAGGTCGCCGACGAAATGACGGTGTTTTGAAGATAGGACGCTTTATTCGCGGTGTATTTGTAGGTGGTGGTCGTCACGGCGCTCGAAGAAGCGCTGGAGGTGGCACTAGTAGCCGCCGCACTGGTAGCGGTGGAAGTCGTTCCACTCGCAGCCGAACTGGACGAAGAAGTGCCCGAATTCGTCGTGACTTCGCAAGGGACGTACTTATAAACCGTGGTATTACCATCGATGGCGAGACAGGCTTCTTTAACACCGAGAACTTTGGAATAAGAATCGGTGATGGTATAACCTTCCGGAATCGCGGATTTTTCGCAATAAATCGTCACGCCCTGCTCATAAGGGTAGGCCATGTTAGCTTTATCGACATTGGTGCAGAAGTTGGCAGTGCAACTCGAAAGCAAAACAACGCCGAGCCCAAGTCCGACGAAGCCGAGGATTTTCTTAGTGGTGTTTTTCAATTCTGGGGTTCCTTAATGTGGCTGAGGGACGAAAGAAGTTCCTCAGATTCACTTGAGTACGCTTCAGTATCGTAACTGGGGCGAACGACAATGATGAGGTTGACTGGGGTGTTGAGGTCGAATCCCGCGGCGATCATCGCCCGGACCTGACGTTTGATTTTCACCCGAGTAACGGCCCCGCCATTCTTTTTGGAGACGGCGATGCCGATGCGAGCTTTGCCCTCATTCGGTTCAAGATAAATCGAATAATGGGGAGTTCTTAAGGCTTTCCCACCATGAATAATCCGGTCGAATTCCTGATGCTTTAAGATTCGGAACTGCCTTTTCATGGTCGAAAAAGAAGCCGATTAGGCCGAGAGCTTTTCGCGACCTTTAGCCCGACGACGAGCCAAGACTTTGCGACCACCGGCATTGGACATCCGAGCGCGGAATCCATTGACGTTAACATGTTTTTTCTTCGAAGGCTGGTAAGTTTTTTTCATAGCGTGTTCTCCTAGTTCTTTGCGCTTGTGCGGGTCTAATTATAAAGTGGGACCTTTCCTAAGACAACAAAATCTCGCGCGGGTGCGTGTATACATTAATACGTATTTTGAAGAATAGAGTGGTGGAAAAGCCAAAACTCACCCCGAAAGAACCACTTATCCACCCTCGAGGTGGTAAAACGATTCACAAAAAGTGGTTAATTCAGGATAGTTTCGGTCAGGTCTAAAGAATTTGGTGTGGAAAGAAAAAGGCGCCATCGGATGTTTTCCGAGTTTTCAACAATTTTCATTTTTCGGGTTAGTTTTCCACAATTTGTCCACAGTGAAAAAGTTGTGGAAAGTAGATTTCGCCTTGCTTTCGGGCTTTTTTGGACCCTCGACTGTGGACAAATCAATTTTTGCTCTTTTTTCCGTGATTTATCACGGTGGAAATGTTTTAATGTTCGCGGGTAAAAATTATGGTCCAAACCGTATCGGAAGTCGTCGCCCTCTGGAGCCGGATCCTGGAGAAAGCCAAGGTCAAGCTGAACGATCAGAGGGTTTTTGATTCTTTCTTAGCCGATTCCTACATCGATCACATCGATAATCAAACGCTCTATGTTGTGGTGAATTCTGGGCTTGCCGCCGAGATTTTACACACCAAATATCAAAGCATTCTTGATGAATCCGTCCAAGAATCCACCGGCACTAATTTCCAATTGCTTTTCCTCCAAAAATCCGAGATCAAAAAAGAGGCGGAACAGAAGGCGGTAACCCCGGCCTTTTTCGCCGATTCTCATCTCAATCCTTCCTACACCTTTAAAAGCTTTGTCGTCGGGGCATCGAACCGCGAAGCTTATCAAGCCTCCCTCATGGTCGCGAGAACCCCGGGCAAACTCTATAACCCTTTGCTGATTTATAGCGATTCTGGCTTAGGAAAAACCCATTTGCTTCACGCGATCGGCAACAGCATCAAGGAAATGTATCCGACCACTCGAGTCCTCTACGCGACCGCCGCCGACTTCGTTGATGAATACGTCAAATACGCTCAAGGAAGCAAAGATGGCGAATCTTTGGCCTCATTCTTCAAGAATTCAGTCGATGTTTTCTTGGTCGATGATATTCAGTTCTTGGTCGGCAAACGCGGAACGATGGAGATGTTCTTCGTCGTCTTCTCCGCCCTTTATAACCAAGGCAAGCAGATCGTGATCACTTCCGATCAGCACCCGAATAGCCTCGATGGGTTGGATCAACGGCTTAAAACCCGATTCATCCAGGGCTTAGCCATCGACATCAAGAAGCCCGACGTCAGCACCAGCGAACAAATTTTGCGGATGAAAATCGAGGCCAGCGGTCTCAACGTCAACGATTTCGACGGGGACGTGATCTCGTTTTTCGCCGAACGTTTCTCCTCCTCGGTCCGTGAACTCGAGGAAGCGTTAAATCGCCTTCTTTTCTACACGATTAACATCAAACCGAGCAAGCACATTGACCTTCCGACCGCGATGGAAGCCATCTCGGGCCTCATCAACGTCCAGGACGACCAAACGAAGCTGAGCGAGAACAAAGTGATTGCGGTGGTGGCGGATTATTACAACCTCACCCCATCCCAATTGACCGGCAAGATCCGGACCTCGCAAATCGCAATGGCCCGCCACATCGCCATGTACCTGATCCGCACCATCCTCGATGTCCCGTTCACCAAGATTGGAATTCTCTTCGGGGGCAAGGACCACGCGACGGTGATGAACGGTGTACAAAAAGTGGAAAACGAGTTGAAGAGCAATGAGGCGATGCAGAAGGCCATTTCCGACCTGAAGGCAAAGCTACAAAAATGAGAGGGTTTATTTAATAAATAAAAAGATACCAAGTCGCTCGCTCCGCATGATAGAATTAACCTAAGCGGAAAAAGAGCAAGTTATCCACAGTTTCCACCAACCCAATACTTATTATTGTTATTAGTCTTAAAACGAATTAACGGAGGAATTAAAACCCATGCGCCTAACCATCGATAAAGAACAATTCCTAAAAGCCCTGAACAACGCCAGCCACGCCGTGGCCGCCAAAGGACCGATGCCCTTACTGACCAACCTCAAACTCGATCTGAACGAGAAAGGCTTGGAAGTCACCGGCAGCAATAACGAAATCACCGTCAAGGCGACCGTGCCCTACATGATCGGAGAAAAAGAAATCATCCGGAATGCTGGTGTCGGTTCAACCTTGGTGAATGCTCGCATCCTCACCGAAGTCGTCCGTCACATCGACGGAGCCGAGCTGAGCTTAGAAGTCATCGATGACGCCATCGTGAAAATCGATGATGGCAAATCGTCGTTCAAACTGAACTGCATCAAAGCCGAAGAATATCCCGACATTGATTTGGAACCTTCTGGCGTCAGCTTCGAAATGAAGTGCGCCGACCTGACTGCGATCGTTGAACAATCGGCTTTCGCTGCCTCAATGAAGGAGCAGCGGCCGGTTCTCGCCGGCTTAAATCTCCGGGCCGAAAATGGCATCCTGATTGCGACCGCGACCGATTCGGCTCGCTTAGCCCGCAAACAAATCGCGATCGATTCCGACGTGAAGTTCTCCTGCAACATTCCGGCCAAGATCATTCTCGATATCGTTCACCTCTTTGAAAACGCCGAGAAGGTCGTTGTGGCGATCTCCGACAAGAAAGCCCTCTTCGATTTCGACTCGACCATCGTGACTTCGCGTTTGATCCCCGGCGACTATCCGGTCACCGATTCGATCATCCCCTCGACCTTCAACTACTTCTTGGAAGCCAATTCCCAAGAGCTTTTAAGCGCCATGGAGCGCGTTCGCGTCCTCTCTGGGGATAATGAGCCGGTCGTCAAACTATCGATGCAGGAAGACGAAGTAGAGGTTTCGGCCAAGAGCGACACCAATGGATCCGCCCTTGAAAAGATCTCGACTTTCCAATTCAACGGCGAGCGGTTAGCCGTCTCCTTCAACAGTCAGTTTGTGATCGATGCCATCAAGGCGGTCAAATCCGACGACGTCACCATCTGCTTTATCGGCGAAATGAAACCGTTTGTTGTCAAAAACCCCAAAGATGATTCCGTGATCGAACTCATCACGCCTATGAGGACGTTCTGAGCGAAATAAAGCCGTTCTAAATTGATCCGAAAAGTGGTAGATAAATGTCTACCACTTTTTACTACGTAGTAGTAAACTATATCCAAGGGAGAAATCCGGTTTTTATGAACGCTGAAAACAAGAAGATTACGATCACGAGCGAGTACATCACTTTGGGTCAGCTTTTGAAGTTCACCCACGTCATTGCGACCGGGAGCCAAGAGAAATCTTATCTCCTCTCCCATCAAGCCTTGGTCAATGGTGTCTCGGAGCAAAGGCGGGGCCGCAAGCTCTACCCGGGCGACAAGATTGCGCTTGATCAAGGCGGCTTTGAGATCGCGAAATGATTCTGACGCATCTCGAACTCCGGAACTTTCGGAGTTATGCCGAGACGAGTTTGGACTTCGGGGATCGGTTAAATCTGATCCTGGGACCGAACGCGGCCGGCAAAAGCAATTTGGCCGAAGCCATTCATTACCTCTCGCTTGCTCGTAGCTGGCGAACCCCGGATGATCGACTTCTCATCAAGGACGGGTGCGAAAGCGCTCTCCTGCAAGCGACTGTTCAGGAAGGCGGATTGACCCGCCGGATCGAAATTGAAATCGCCAAAGGCCATAAACGGATCAGCTTGAATGGCAAACCGGTTCACCGGATCTCCGAGCTCTCGAAGCTCGTGAACGTAATCGTGTTCGCCCCGAGCGATGTTGGACTCTTCGTGAATAGCCCCGGGGAAAGGCGAAACTTCCTCGATGTGGCTCTTTGCAAGCAATCGCTCGACTACTTCAACCTCATCGGCCGCTACAATCGGCTCCTCGCGGAGCGGAATGCCGCGCTCAAGCGCCAGCACGTCGACCTCAAAGTGGTGGACGTCCTCACGAGCCAGATGATCGAAGTGGCGGAACCTCTCGTGAAATTCCGTCATCTCTACGTCAACGAACTTAATCGCGTCCTTCCGGATCTGATCGTTCAGCTCCGCGGGCCCGGCTCCGAAGCCTCCATCGTCTATCACCCGTTCGTGAAAGACGATAGCCACTTCGCCGAATCCGCCCAGAACGCGTTTAAAGAGGCCTTGGAGAGCGATTTGCTTCATCGTTCGACATCCTTAGGCCCCCACCGTGAAGACTTCCTGTTCCGCTTGAATGGGAAGAATGTCGCGGACTATGGAAGCCAAGGCGAGAACCGGTTAGCGGTCTTAGCCTTGAAATTTGCCCCTTTCTTCTTGATCGAAGACGAAGGCAAGAAACCGATCTGCGTGCTCGATGACGCGACGAGCGAACTCGATGCACCTCATCAGAAGGCGTTGCTGGATTTCACCAAAGGATTGCAGCAGGTCTTCATCACCGCGACCCAATTAGACATCGAAGGAGCGTCCATCATCGACGTTTCCGCGAATAAAGCCATTAGGAGGAATTAACCATGGCAGACGAAATCAAAGACGTAAAGAAAGAAAGCGGACCTGTCTCCGAAGAAGACAAGTTCACGTATAAGGAGGACTCGGTTGCTAACGAGAAGGAACTTGAAAAGGTTCAAGAAGCTTACACCGCAAGCAATATTCAGGTCCTCGAAGGCCTCGAGGCGGTCCGAAAACGCCCGGGCATGTATATCGCCACGACCGCGGCGGCGGGCTTACACCATCTGGTGTGGGAAATCGTCGATAACTCGATCGATGAAGCCTTGGCGGGCTACTGCAAGAACATCGAAGTCACGATCAATAAGGGCAACTCGGTCACCGTCGAAGATGATGGCCGTGGTGTCCCGACCGATATCGTCGCGAAGTCGGGCTTATCCGGCGTTGAGACTTGCTTCACGATTCTGCACGCCGGCGGCAAATTCGGCGAAGGCGGCGGCTATAAGGTTTCCGGCGGCCTCCATGGCGTCGGCGCCTCAGTCGTTAACGCCCTCAGCACTTGGATGGATGTCCGCGTTTTCCAGAACGGCGGAGAATATTTCATCCACTTCCAAGATGGCGGTCACTATAACGAACATCTGAAACGGGTCGGTGATACTACCAAACGTGGCACCATCGTCACCTTCCAACCGGATCCGACGATCTTCACCGAGACCACCGAATACGATTACGACACCATCAAGAACCACCTCCGTCAGATGGCCTTCCTTAATGGCGGCATCAAAATCACTTTGACCGATAACCGGGGCGAAACTCCGGTCACCGAAACCTTCTATTACGAAGGCGGCATCAAAGAATACGTTTCTTACATCAACCAGAATAAGCTCCCGGTCAATCCGACCGTGGTCTATTGCCAGGGGGCGGAAGACGTGACCCTACTCGACGGGAAAACCGTTGAACGGATTTACGCTGAAGTCTCGCTCCAGTGGACCGATTCCTATTCGGGCGATGGCATCTACTCCTTCTGCAATAACATTTCAACCAAGGAAGGCGGCACCCACGTCGAGGGTCTTAACCTCGCGCTTTCGCGGGTCCTTAACGACTATGCCCGTCAGTTCAAATTCTTAAAAGAAGACCAGGACAACTTCACCGGTGACGATTGCCGCGAAGGTCTCACCTGCGTCGTCTCGGTCAAACATCCGAACCCGCAATATGAAGGCCAGACCAAGACCAAACTCGGCAACTCCGAAGTTCGGAAGATCGTTTCGACCATCGTCGGAAATGACCTTGAGAAATTCTTGCTGGAGCATCCGGCCGAGGCCAAGGCGATCATCGAAAAGGTTCAGCTCGCTTCGAAAGCCCGCGATGCCGCGAGAGTCGCCCGTGAAAAGATTCGGAAGAGCGCGTTAGAAATCACCACCCTCCCTGGCAAGTTGGCCGATTGCAGCTCCCGCGATCCGGAGGTTTGCGAACTTTACATCGTCGAGGGTAACTCCGCCGGCGGCTCCGCTAAAAACGGCCGCGACCGGGAAACTCAGGCGATCTTACCGCTTCGTGGCAAGATTTTGAACGTTGAAAAAGCCCGGGAAGACCGGATTTGGGCCAACGCCGAAATCGGTAACATGATCACGGCGATCGGCGCGGGCATCCGCGACAATTTCGATGTGACCAAGATCCGTTATCACAAGATCGTCATCATGACCGATGCCGATGTCGATGGTGACCACATTCGGATTCTGCTTCTTACGTTCTTCTATCGTTTTATGAGGCCGCTTCTCGATGGAGGCTTTGTCTACATCGCCCAGCCGCCGCTCTATAAGATCGACTACAAAGGCTCACCCTATTACGCCTATAACGATGCTCAACTCGAAGTCTTGAAAAAGGATCTCCAGCTCAAGGCCGGCTATCCGTTCCAGCGTTATAAGGGACTTGGTGAAATGGATGCCCAGCAGCTTTGGGAAACCACCATGGATCCGAAGGCCCGTAAGATGATTCGAATCACCGTTGAAGATGCCGCGGATGCCGAAAAGGCATTCACCGACCTGATGGGCGATGATGTTGAGCCGCGCCGCGACTACATCCAAAAGAATGCGAAGTTCGTGAAGAACCTCGACATCTGATTGAAGGAGGAAAAGCAATCATGGATAACGACGATAACAAGAAAATCGACGGGCAAACCCCCGTCAATTCCGATGACGACACCCACGAAGGTACCGCCAGCGACGAAAAGCATATCTCGCACGAAGGCGAACAAAGCGAAGATGCAATGTTCGGTCATGACGCTGCCGTTTCGGGCGTCATCCCTGGCTTAATCGACCGCGATGTGGCCGGCGAAGTCAAGACCGCCTTCCTCGACTATTCGATGTCGGTCATTGTGGCCCGGGCGATCCCCGATGTCCGCGATGGTCTTAAACCGGTCCAACGCCGCATCATCTTCGGCATGAACGAAGAAGGCGTCCTCCCCAATAAGCCGTATGTCAAATGCGCGCGTATTGTCGGCGACGTCATGGGCAAATATCACCCGCACGGCGACTCGGCCCTTTATCTCACCTTGGTCCGGTTAGCCCAGCCGTTCTCGATGCGTTATACCCTGGCCGATGGCCACGGTAACTTCGGCTCCATCGATGGCGACGAACCCGCCGCTATGCGTTACACCGAGGCGAGAATGAACAAGCTCTCGCTCGAAATGGTCCGCGATATCGATTGCGATACCGTGAACTTCGTCGACAACTACGATGGCACTTTAACCGAGCCGGAAGTTTTACCGTGCCGGTTCCCGAACTTACTGGTCAATGGTTCTCAAGGCATCGCGGTCGGTATGGCCACCAATATGGCGCCGCACAACATGTCGGAAGCGATCGACGCGACCATCGCGGTCGCTAAGAACCCCGAGCTTACTCCGCTCGAGATCATGCAGCAATATCTCCCGGGTCCGGATTTCCCCTCGGGCGGCACGATTTTAGGCCGCAAGGGCATCATGGACGCCTATACGACTGGCCAAGGTTCGATCATGATCCGGAGCAAATATCACATCGAAGAGATGGACAATGGCAAATCCCGCATCATCGTCACCGAGATCCCGTATCAGGTCAATAAGGCTTTGATGATCGAGAATATCGCCGACCTGGTCCGCTCCAAAGTCATCGATGGCATCACCGATGTCCGCGATGAATCCAATAAGGAAGGCATCCGGGTCGTGATTGAAATCCGCAAGGATTGCATCCCGGAAGTCGTCGCCAATAACTTACTCAAGCACACCCAACTTCAGACCAGCTTTGGCATCATCAACCTCTGCCTTGAAGACGGGGCTCCGGCCATCCTTTCGGTCGACAAGATCATTAAGGATTACATCGAGTTCCAAGTCCGGGTCATCACCCGCCGGACCAAATTCTTATTAAAGCGTGATTCCGATCGTCTCCACATTGTCGAGGGCTTATTACTCGCTCACGACAACATCGACGAAGTCATCCATATCATCCGCGGGTCGAAAACCGATGAAGAATCGGCGAAGAAACTCAATGAACGCTTCGGCTTAACCCAACCGCAAATCGATGCGATTTTGGCGATGACCTTACGGCGTTTACAAGGGATGGAGCAAGATAAACTCCTCGCCGAAAAATCCGAACTCGAGAAGAACATCGAGGAGTACAACCGGTTGCTTTCTAGCCGCGATAACATTATCGAACAGATGATCAAAGAACTTCTCGAAGTTAAGAACAAGTTCGGCGATGAACGGATGACCGAAATCACCGACGAAGCCGGCGATATCGAAAACGAAGACTTGATCCCGCAAAAGAACATCTTGGTCGTCCTGACCAACAATGGTTACCTCAAGCGGATGGATGATGACACCTTCTCGGCTCAGCACCGGGGCGGTCATGGCATCACCGGCATCAAGACCACTTCGGGCGACATCGTGAAGCTGATGAAGCACACGAAGACCCACACCGATATCCTCTTCTTCAGCTCGATCGGCAAAGTCTATCGGATGCGGGGTTATCAGATCCCGGATTCCGGCCGAATCGGCAAAGGTATGCCGGTCGTGAACTTCCTCAACCTTGATCAGAACGAAAAGATCGTGGCGATTCTCCCGTGCGATTCCTACCCCGAGACCGATTTCCTCTTCTTCGTAACTGAACATGGCGTGGTCAAACGGACTCCGCTCACTGAATTCGCTTCGATCCACACCAACGGCAAGATCGCGGTTGGCTTACGCGAAGGCGATACCCTCTATGATGTGAAGCACACCACGGGGAACTGCTATATTTCGCTCGCTTCGTCGAACGGCAAACTTTGCTCCTTCTTGGAGGGGGATGTCCGGACGATGGGTCGGACTGCGGCTGGCGTCACCGGCATGAATCTCAAGGATGGCTCCGAGATTATCGGCGTCACCACGTCGGACGAAGGCCACATGATCCTCGTTCTCACGAGCTTAGGTTATGGCAAGATGAGCTATTCCAAAGACACCGATCTGCCCGATGGCCGTCATTATGATGGCTACCGTCTCACCAAACGGGGCGCTAAAGGCGTCACGACGGTGAAGGTGACCCCGAAGAACGGCAAACTCGTCGCCGTCCGCGCGGTTGAAGGCGATGAAGATCTCTTAGTGATCACCCAACAAGGCATCGTGATTCGGACTCCGCTTGCCGAAGTCAAGATCGCGGGCCGGAATACCCAAGGGGTTAAGATCATTAACCTCGAAGATAAGCAACGCGTCGCTTCGTTATCGATCGTCCCGCACGTCGAACCGGGCGAAGACGATGGTACCGATGATGAAGAAGCGGAAGGCGAAGACGCGGGTGCGGTGGAAGCCGCGCCGGTCGATTCGACCTTAAAAGACGAAAAGCCCGTCACTCCGGATTCTCTCGATGACGATCTTGAGAAAAAGGATGATGGCGATGGCAATGACGATATCTGATGAAAGTCTTCATCTATTATCAACCGCCGAAAGGCCATGACGTCTACGAAGGCACCCGTTTAAGGAAAACCTTGAAGGGTGCCTGCGAACTCGCCGACGTGACTTGGGTCGATAACTTCTTAGCCCTCCCCGACATCGTTCACTTCCTTTCGCCCGATGACGAAAGCAAAGCCAATGATGCCCATGGCGATGGCTATAAAGTCGTCTTCTCCTTAGGCTATAGCGAGAACGATCCGAACGCCCGCTACTTCGAGTATTCGGATGAGAGCAAACCCAGCCTGAAGGCCAAAAGCCTTCGGGCTCTTTCTAAAGCCGACCTCATTCTGGTCCCGAACGAAGCGGTCGCCTCTTTATTAGGCGAAAACACGCTCACGGCCCCCGTCAAAGTGCTGTCGCCTTGTGTCAACCTTTCGCGTTTCGAATTCGCGAATACCGCGGAGCGGAATGTCTTCAAACGTTACTATGGGGTCCGGGACGAAGATAAGTATGTGATGAGCTGCGGCGACTACGGCGATAAAGATCTCCTCAAAGAACTAAAGAGCATCGCCATCGCTTGCCCTCGCGTCAAATTCTTCTTCTTTGGGACCCGGAAACACGGGACCCTCCATGGCTTTCTCCTCAATCATTACCGGAGACACGCCCCGAAGAATCTGATCTTCAATCCGATCGCCGAAGATGACGTCTACCGTTCGGCGATGCTGAACGCCTCGGCTTATCTCTTACTCGACGAAGCCCACCCCGATTGCACGACCCTCTATGACGCCTTCGCCGCCAAGACTCAAGTGGTGGCTCTTGGGGATCAACGTTTCAATCCGATTCTGAAGAACAAAGAGAACTGTTATATCGCCACTTCGCCCCTAAAAGCCGCGAAGCTGATCGAGAGCCTCTCGAAAGGCGAAGTTAAGTCGACTATAATGGCGGGGTATCTGATTGCGAAGCAAAACGCTCTGCCGAATCTCGCCAAGAAATTAAAGACCGTCTACGCTTCGCTATTAGAAGAGCAAAAGAAGGAGGACATCATCCCATGATCGATGTCAAAATCATCCTAGAGAAACCAGACTATGTGAAAGAAGCTCTTGCCAAAAAGGGCTGGGATTTCGATCCGAAACCCGTGATCGAACTATCACAGCAACGCCTCGACCTTTTAAAGGCGACCGAAACCAATAAAGCCGAACAGAACAAACTCTCGGCCTCGGTCCCGCAAGTGAAGAAAGCGGGCGGCGACGTCCAAGCGATCTTCGTGAAGGTCAAAGCTTTAGCCGCGGCCAATAAAGAAAACGAAGTCAAACTCGCCGAAGTGGAAGCCAAGCTGAAGGCTTTGATCGAAGTCCTGCCGAATATGCCGGATCCTGATCTGGCGGCCGGAGGCAAAGAAGCCAACCATCCGATCTATCATTTCGGAAAAGAACCGACCTTTGATGGCTTTAAACCCAAGAACCACGTGGAACTCGAAGAGAGCTTAGGCTTGATCGATTATGTCCGCGGAGTCAAGGTTTCGGGCTCGGGCTGCTGGATCTATACCGGTCTAGGCGCTCAGCTTGAATGGGCTTTGCTCAATTACTTCATCCAATGCCACCTTGCCGATGGTTACACCTTCATTTTGCCGCCCCATATGCTCAATGAGCAAAGCGGCTATACCGCCGGTCAATTCCCGAAGTTCATCAACGATGTCTTCTGGGTCGACGGAACCAATCCGAAGAAGTTCATGCTGCCGACCGCCGAAACCGCTCTCGTCAACCTCTACCGCGACGAGATTCTCTCGGTCGATGACCTTCCGAAGAAGTTCTTCGCCTATACTCCGTGCTACCGCAATGAAAGCTTAAGCTATCACGCCGATGAACGCGGCATGGTCCGTGGTTATCAATTCAACAAGGTCGAAATGGTCCAATACACCACCGATGATGGCTCCGATGCCGCCTTTGATGAATTGGTCAATAAAGCGAAGAAATTGGTGGAAGGCCTTGGCCTTTGCTACCAAGTCGATAAACTTGCGGCCGGCGATTGCTCGCATTCGATGGCCCGGACTTATGATATCGAGGTCTACATCCCTTCGATGAAGATCTACAAAGAAGTTTCGAGCGTTTCGAACGCGCGAGACTATCAGGCCCGCCGCGGCATGATCCGCTACAAGGATCACCAAGGCAAAGTCCATTTCTGCCATACCCTTAATGGTTCGGGGCTAGCGACCTCCCGGGTCTTCCCGGCGATCCTTGAACAGTTCCAGCAAGCCGATGGCTCGGTGATCATTCCGGAAGTCTTACGTCCGTTTATGGGCGGCCTCTCGGTCTTGAAACCGATTAAGAAGTAACGATAAGAAAAGCTCGTGAGTTTACCGCTCACGAGCTTTTTAATGCCTCAACGGGTCCCCTCTTTTAATTGATAACAGTCGCTTTCGCGATCATAGATGATTTCGTATTGGGGCGCAAAGTTTCCAAAGTAACACCGGAGTTCGCTGATATAGCGTTTGAACGTGATACTGCTAATCTCGGTCAAAGAAAGAATGTCGGCTTTGGTGAGAGTGCCTTCCTTCAAAAACCGGTCATACATGATGAGAATCGCCTGCGTTTTCCCTACCGCCACAATCTTGCCCCCAGATTTTGGGAACTATTATGGAAAGTCGGGGTAACTCGTTTTGATACTCAAAGTAAAAATCTGATTTATGTCGATATTTAATAAACCTTTTGGAGAAAGTAAGTATCGCTTTTCCGGTCGTAAACCACATCGTGGCTCGGATCGAAATTCGCGAAGTAGCAGCGGAGTTCGCTGATATAGCGTTTAAAGGTGAGACTGTTGATAAGAAGCTCCGCTAAAACATCGTTCTTCTTGAGTATTCCTTTATCTTGCAACGTCTGATACAGGAACAGCACGGCTTGGGTCTTTGTCGTCTTCATAGACTATCTCCTTATGAGGGAGATGCATCTCCAGAGATCATGAGTCTCTGATCCGGATATTCACACTATAGAAAAAGGGGAGGGGTGCCTCAATCAATGAAAACGACAAAATCGGTGAAAAAGAGTTGAATTAGGCCGCGTTTACGTGGACTCGGAGGGTCCGGGAACTAAGAGTCGCCAGTGTGGAATGATTCGTGAGGACGAAGCTGACGGTTCGATGGTAGAAAGTTGCATCGCTCACCTTGAGAGCTTTGAACGTTATTGTGACGGCATTAGTTCCATCGCCACTCCGGCCCACATAAGAAAAGACGGTGTCGTTCTGTTTGTCGATCGAATAAAGCGAAGGATCGAATGTGGTGCCTTCTGCCATTTTGACGTCGAGGGTCATCGTGAAGGTGTCTCCGACGGTGACGGAGATAAACTGGCTGCCTTCATTCCGGGCAAAGACGGAGAGAATCCCAGGGAATGAGGTTTGATCATAAACCCGAGGATTATAAACGCTGAAGAAACGGGTTTGGCTAAAGGTCTTAGCCGTGGTGAGATTTTTGAGCGTTAGGACGATGCCATTGGTCGCATCATCCACGTATTGCTGGGCGGTGATGGTAAGACTATGGCCGGTAAGAAGTCCCTCTCCCGATAGAGTGGTGGCAGAGTTATTCGGATTATCGAGATTATAGGAGAGGGTGTAATTGGGATTGTCAAAATAGTTCGAGGGATAAGAGGCCACTTCGATCGGGTAAGTTCCAACCCCCAGCTCTTTTTCGATGGTGGTGTTATCGATAAAAACCCGAAGAGCCTTGAGCCCAGGAAAGTCGCTCGAGAGATCGGAGGTGGGGACGCTAAAAACGGAAGAAGTCTCACTGCTGGAGGAACCATCCGATGAGGATGAATTTGAAATCGGAAGGTTCGAAGAGACTTCAGGGGCGGAACTTAGGGAAGAAGATCCCGCTTTGTTCTTTGTGAGGACCACCGGGACAACGATGCCGACGGTGAGAGCGAGGAAGAGGACGGCAATCACGGGGATCAGCCATCTCTTTTTCGCGGGGGCTTTGCTTGAGATAACCGCGGCTTGTTCCGGAGATTGCATCACCGAATAGAAAAAGAGAGAGGGGGTGACATCGAATTGGGCTAATAAGGTGGCCAGAACATCAAAAGACGGAGCCGAATCACCCCGTTCATAGTGGATGATGGTCCGTTTGCTCACGTGAGCGATTTCGGCTTCTTCACTCAAAGAAAGATGATGGGTGTTTCTTAAGGCGATGAGGTTATTCGCTACCAAGGCGAGATCGATCTTTTCGTTCTTTTTATCGGGAGCAGTCGTAGGAATGGTTTCAGCGAAAAGATCATCAATCGAAAGATGAAGAAGATTCGCTAAGTTAGGGAGAACAGCGATTGCAATCGACGATTCGCCCGCCTCGAATTTGCTGATGGCTTGGGTGGTGTAACCTAAGGCGTCGGCCAAATCGCTTTGACGAAGATTCAAACTCTTGCGGCGTTCCGCGACGAATTTTCCTAAGGGTCCCTTTGCCATATCCTAAAGATTCTAAGATTTTTCCTTCGCGAAGAGTAGCGGGAATGACGGATTCTTCGTCGAACTTTCCCGCCAAAACCAGAAACCGTAACGAAGAAAGACTCCTGTTCCCTCTCTCCTTTGATATAATAAACCCGCCATCGCGAAGGACGATTTGCGAACCAGGTCAGGTGGGGAACCAAGCAGCCTTAAGCCTATTGCCCTTGTGCGGTGGTTTATTATTATTTTATGGATCAAGACGAAATTTATATGGCTTTGGCTTTAGCAGAAGCTAAGGCTGCAGCCAAAGAAGATGAAGTCCCGGTTGGGGCGGTGGTGGTTTTCGCTGACCGCGTCATCGGGAAAGGCCACAACCATCGCGAGTCCCGACTCGATATTTCTTCGCACGCCGAGATCGAAGCCATCCGCCAAGCGGCCCAAACGCTTGGAACTTGGGACCTCTCTAACTGCACGCTTTATGTCACCCTCGAACCTTGCCTCATGTGTGCGGGAGCGATTATGCAGAGCCGGATCAAACGATTAGTCTATGGAGCGGAAGACCAAAAGAAGGGGGCCGTGACGTCGAATTTCTACGTTTTCGATGATCCGAAAGCCGAGTCTCACCCCCTCATCAACAAAGGCATCCTAAAGGATGAATCGGAACAGCTCCTTTCGTCTTTCTTTGCTAGACAGCGTAAATAATGCCAAAATAACTTATATGAAGAACGCCGCGCGGATCATCTTACTAGGTGCCTCGGCCTTGCTTCTCACTTCCTGCGGAAACAAGAAGCAATCCTCGTTACCGAGTTTTGATTATTCTTCCTTCTGCATGGCGGATTCTCCCTTTGCCTTCGAAGCCGGTACGACCTTAAGTAGTCTCGAATCCAACTTCAAAGCGATCCGGCTAAATTATTCCCTCACGACCGACAAATCCGTGAACTCTACTAAGACCTATTTCACCCTCAAAAACGGTATCTATTCCAAGGTGAGCAACCCGCAAACGGCCAGCATTGCCGCCTATTATGAAAAAGGCGATTTGAGCGGAATCTCCGCCATCTTTTCCGCGGCCGCAACCGCCGACATCTATCCAAATAAGATGGTTTATTCCTATCTCGACAAAGTCGATTATGGAACCGCGAACGTCCTTGATTGGTATAAAGATCCGAAAACTTTTGACCGCACCATCACCCGTTCGAAGGAGCTGAAACGTTATCAAAGCAGCGATTCCCTTCTCATTGATGGCACGGTTTCTTACGCTGAAGATTCCTTTCAGGACTTCAATCACGAAGGCACCCAAGAAATCGTGAATCAAAGTAAGAGCGGCGTCTTCCAGCTCGTCCGTGATGGTTATTGCGACTATACCAATAAGATTTTTGCCTCTTATCAATTCAACGCTGCGGTCAAAAAAATCGGCGGAGTCTCCTCCACGGTTGAACCTTCCACTTATAACTATTATCTGAGCCATAGTTATTCCCATGATCTTTATCAAAGTAATTTAGCCTTAACTTCTTCGGAAGAAGAGGGCAATAATTTCCTTTCATTTTTGGCTCGTATTTCCGACTATGACGACGTGAGCGCGGTCGCTTTTCCTACGGGCGACGGGAGTTACTTCTCCTTTAACGCGACCGGGACTGACGATAGCGGCACCAAGGGAATCAAGGTTTCCTTTAAAGCCCTCAAAACCTCGACCGATACCAAGAGCACAGCCGATCCGGCCGACGACGAAATCAGCCGGTATGGTTTGGAATATACCTTCATCACGAAGGGTGGCTCGGTTCTCTCTTCGTCCAATCGCGAATACACCTCTTCCCAGATCGGAAGTGGGACCGAGCGCATTCTCACCGACATTAAAGAAGAAAAAGCCTTTTCGTTTAAACTGGACCCTGTAATTCGGACAGTTAATAAAAAAGCCCTAGGCTGATTGATGACCTCCGATTACCATTAAGGCAACGGAGGTTTTCTTTATGGCCAAGAAGGCATTCACCCCGGATCAGGTC
>Ga0183098_10607_pt1 | contig 53883 bp, 47 predicted proteins | sample BioMet9_FD_128884 | JGI IMG/M metagenome (GOLD analysis project Ga0183098, IMG submission 128884) | Microbial communities from bioreactor (seeded with sewage sludge) at Lawrence Berkeley National Lab, California, USA - Biofuel... | ecosystem: Engineered > Bioreactor > Anaerobic > Unclassified ...
CGGCTGGCTTCATTTTACCAACTCCTCGGAGGTTGTGCAGTCTTGGCGAAAAACTGTGCACTTTATGTGTCGAAAAACTGTGCAGTTCTATTGGCTGAAAAGTGTGTACTTTATCTTACCATTTACAATTGGAGCGGATACTGCATTTCTGCGGTTTTACCAAGGAGGAAATTCTGTATTCCAGTTCGGATTATTACGAATCTGGGTTTGAAGCTTACACAGATATATACGAATACCTTAAAGATTTTTTCGTAAATACGACTCGCAAAACAGATTTATGCGTGATTTACATTCTTAATCAAGGATTTGTTGGAAAATGGGATACTGTTTTAGAGGCTGGTGCCGGTTGGGTGCTTAATTCGACATGGTATCCCATGTTCACAGATGGCTTTAGCAGCGTGCGTAGACCGTTTCCGGGAACAGCTTTTACGCCAAAGTTGGCTTTTGATATGGATGAAAAACAAATACATATTTTGGCCGGAGCTGTTTTTCGTATTGCGCAACACGCAGGTAAACTTGAGCAGACAGAGGAAACAATTTTTGAATTTATAAAAACCACACGCCTATATCACGAATAAAGTCTCATGGCATCTATCAGAGGTATCAGTGGAAAGTGCAACAGGTAGCTACAGTACCGATATTTCTCGAGCCAGTCATTCTGGGATGCGAACCGCGCGCGTCTCTTCCGCTGTGTGGTTCGCATTCCCGCCACAAATCAAGCCATTTTTTGAGCGTGGGATAGAGGCCCGCTTTGCGGACCACTTGGGAGCGCGTTCGGTTCGCATCCGAGAGGTCGAGGGTTCGAATCCCTTCAGGTCCACCAAAAAAACCGTGAAATCGATGATTTCACGGTTTTTTTATTTTTACAGCCAAGGAGGTGATTAGAGAATGCCGATCCGGGCTGTTTGGCCTTTTGGCATATTTGAACTCAATACTAAATGGCGCATTAAAGCAGAGAAAAACAGCATATTCTCTTTTTAAATCGGCATAAGAGACCGTCAGTTCCAGACCAGCGTGACTCGTCCGTCCCGTGCGGGCGAGATCGTCCCGGCCTTCTGTATGGCCGCGGTCATAAGGTCCTTGTTTGCACCGACGTCGGGGAACTCCTGCAGCTTGGCGGAAATGTACCTGTTGTCAATGGCGCCCGCCCAGACGGCCACGGTATAGGTTGCGCTGTCGTCAATGGCCGTGCCGTCGGCCAGCGTCAGGCTCAGCACATTGGCGTCGGCCGGCGCCCAGGGGGCGTACTTGACCTTAAGCCCGGAGCAGGCGTAGAGCGCATTGACCTCCGCGCCCTTGATGATGGGGTGCTCCATGAGCGCTTTGAGGTTCGCGCCTGTGATCTCGTAGGTCGTCAGATAGTCCTTTGAGCCCACGCTCTTGAGCACGAAGCGGCTGGGCAGGCGGATGTCCCCCTTGAGGATGCGCGCGAGATTGCCGGTGTAGAAGCTGGCGTTCAGGATGAGCGCGGCGTCCGCGCCGGTCGCCTCGCGCATGACGTCGGTAATGTACAGGCTGGTGTCCAGCACGGTGAAGTCTTCGGCCGCCGTGCCGATGGGCGCCTCGTTCAGCGCCCCGAGATAGTCCGCGGGCTTCGCCGCGTCGTTTGCCGCAACAAAATCCGCAAGCGACATCTGACCCGAGGCGTATTGCCGCCAGGCGGGGACCAGCTCGTTGGACGCGTAGTAATCGGCGAAGAATATGCGCCCGTTTTTGATGCAGTCGCTGGCCTCCGGCGAGATCGTGTCCGCGTCCAGCGTGTATTCCTTAAGGCTGCTGACGCCGGGGAAGCAGTTGAGCAGGATCGTCTGTCCCTCCTCCGTGGTCAGATATTCCAGCACGTCGAGGATGATCTGCTTTTTCTTTGCGTCCTGCATGGAGACCGCGGAGACCGAAAGCAGATTTCCCGGCGCGATCTGCATCCAGCGCTGTCCCGGCGTCTTTGTGGGATAGCCGATAAACCCGATCTCATCGGCCGGCTTCTCGTCCTTGACGAACGCGAGAATGCTCACGTTGCTGGGCAGCATGGCAATCTTGCCGGCGTACAGGTTCTGCCGGAGCTCGGTGACGCTGGAGGAGAAGTCGTCGGCGTTTACATAGCCCCTGTCGTACAGGTCTTTCACCGCCTTAAACGCCGGCTCCAGCAGCCCCTGACAGGTGCCGTTCCCGTTGTAGAAGTCGTGGTAGAGGACCTGCTTTTCCGCGCTGGCAAACACGTCGTCGTAGCTCAGGCCGAAGGCGACGGACTCGTTAACTGTGAAATACTTGAGGCAGGGGACAAAGGAACGGATCCCCGCGGCCTCGATAGTATCGCAGAGCGCGTATAATTCATCCAGGTCGGCGGGAACCTGCCAGCCGTTGCGCTCAAACAGCGACTTGTTGTAGGCGATGCCCATGAGCGTGTTGGACACCGGAATCTGATAGAGCTTACCGTCCACGCTCATGGAATCCAGCGAGGACAGATTGAAGGCACCTGTGAATTTTTCACCGGACATATCATACAGAAAGTCGTTCTCCGTCCCTATAATATGAGCGCAGAACTGAATATCCTCCAGTTTTCCGCCGTCGGACATGAGCTTCATGTAGGCGATGTCGTTGTCCCCGGCGTCCGGCTCCGTAAATACGAAATCCACATTGGGAAACTTCGCCTCCAGCGCCGCCTCCAGTTCGTCCGAATTGGCGACGGCATACTTCCCGACGGTGATCACAGTTTTGGACGAATCAACGGGCTTGTAGCTTGTGATATCGTCGGCAGGCGCATAAGGGTTCGCCGCTCCGCAGGCGGACAGGGTCAGTAGGGCGGCAAGCAGCGCCGCAAGGATGGCGTTTTTTTTCATCGCGCGGACCTCCTCAGACAATGTATTTTCGCAGGACATCCTTCAGGGCTTCAATTTCCACGGGCTTGGCCAGATGCATCTGCATGCCGGCGTCCAGGGATTTTTTCGCGTCCTCTTCAAAGGCGTTGGCGGACAGGGCCACGATGGGCACGGCATCAGCATCCGGGCGGTCGAGCCTGCGGATGGCCGCGGCGGCCTCTAGTCCGCCCATGACCGGCATCATGATATCCATGAGGATCAGCGAATACGCGCCGGGCGGGGAAGCGGCAAACTGATCCACCGCGATCTGCCCGTTTTCCGCCTCGTCCACCGAAAGCGCAAGATTGGAGAGCAGCATGGACAGGATCTGCCGGTTGATCGCGTTGTCCTCCACCAGCAGAACGCGCCGTCCCCGCAATTTCTCTTTCAATTCATCGTCGGAAATTGTCGCCGCTTTTTCAGCCTTTGGAGCTGTCTCCAGCGAAAGCTCTATGGTAAAAGTGCTGCCCTGTCCCTCACGGCTCTCCGCCGTGACCGTACCTCCCATCATGGCCACAAACTCGTGGACGATGGACAGGCCGAGCCCGCTGCCGACCGTCGAGCTGACCAGTGAGCTGCGCTCCTGTTCGAAGGGCTTGAAGAGCTTCAGCATGAATTCCTCGCTCATGCCCACGCCGTCGTCCTTAACGGAGATGCAGACCGCGGCGCGGCTCTCTCCGGCGGGAGAAGCAGCGCAGGACACAATTACATGGCCGCCGGCCGGCGTAAACTTCACAGCGTTGTTTACCAGATTCATCACGCACTGGCGCAGTCTCTGTCCGTCGCCCACGAAATCCGTCTCGATGGGCGGCTCCGTTTTGAGCGTCAGGGAAAGGCCGTTTTCCTCCGCCAACGGCGACTCGATCTGCAGCACGTTCTCCAGCAGCTCGTTCAGGCTGAACTGCTGATGTGCGAGGAGCATGCGTCCGCTCTCGATGCGGCTCATGTCAAGCACGTCGTTGATGACGGAGACCAGATATTCGCCGGATGTTTTCGCCTTGATCAGACAGTCACGCACGGTCTCGCGGTCATCTATGGACTGGAGCGCCAGCTCGTGCATCCCCACGATGGCGTTGAGCGGCGTGCGGATATCGTGGGACATCTTGTCCAGAAAATCGCTCTTGGATTTGGCCCGAACCGTTTCCAGCTGGATCATCTGGTTTTTCCGCAGCACTGAGGCAAAATTGTAGAGAAACAGTGCGGCGAGGGCGACGATGACCAGCGCGGCGTACAGAAGCGTGCCGGACATGCCGCGGTAGGTGTTCTGGGCCGTGAGGGAGATCGGCACCGTCACCACAATACTGCGCCCGCCGTCGGAGGGAACGCTGTGGATGATCCAGGTCACGCCGTCGAGCTCGCATGTCACATCGCATTCCCGCAATCCCGCCAGCGCGTCGGCCAGCGCGGCGCGTTTATCCTGCGTCATGTCGCTGCGATCCAGGATTTTCAGCAGATTATATCCGTCGAAGGAGCTTTTGGCAGTGGAATCGGAGGGGCGCAGCTTGATGGTCCCATCCTCCGCCACCACAAGGCTCTCGCCGAGATGATCGTAAAGCGTGATGGTCGCGGCGTCGGCGTAGGTCTCGGCACTGACGGCGAGAACGAGGCCGAGATAACGGACGCCGCCAATGCGCACATTCTCAAGCGGCACGGAGAAAAGCCAGTAGTCACCACGTGTTTCAACGGTAGCGAAGGAGGTGTTCGCATCGGCTCCAGAAACGAGCCTCGACAGCAGCTCCGGATCGTGGATTATCAGAGAAGAGCCGTCCAGCGTCGCATAACTGCCGTTTTCATTCACCAGCGCGATGAGATCGCCGTCATTTCCCAGATAAGCAATATCCGCCAGGGTTCCGGCGCCGGAATGCTCAATCGTTCCCGCAAGCTGTGCGGCTTTGTCGAGATAGGTGCTGCGCAGCTGCGAGACCTTGCCCGTGATCAGCGAGGCGAACTGCTCCACGGAGGCGGCGCGCTCGTCCCGAATCGACTGCTGGAGCTGGCGATAAGAAGAAACAAAAGCGAATACCCCCAGCGCAAGCGTCAGCACGAGGAAGATATTGACGGCAATATGTACACCGCGTCTTAACGTCATATCCGCCTTTTTTTCAGTAGGATGTTTCATGATGCGCCCTGCCTTTCCCGATATCGTCGGCCCAGAAGCTCCGGCAGCGGTTTTTCTACCCCAGTTTGCTGCCTGGTGACCGGCTCGGTCAGTTGCGCCGGGTTTTCCATAGATGTGTTTTCCATGACATTTCGACAATAAGCTTCAAGGCTTGCCGGAGGGCATTCCGAATATTCTGCTGACGGACGATTTCATTAGACATAGTTCGTCTCTTGTCCTTCCATGCTTTGCAAACCAAGAAATATAACTATTGTTTAATTATAGAATAATCGAATCAAGACATCAATATTTTTGTGCAATATTATTTCTGGTTTGTAATGGCGATCACTTTACCGTTTTCCATTGCCATTTTCTCCTTTTTCACATAAAAAAGCCGTCTGTTTCCAGACGGCTATATAAGCGACAACGCATCATTCGTGCCGGACGGCTGAATGTATAATTGATTCCACATCAGCAGGCTTTTCGGCATGTATACATGTTCACTACCCTTGCGTTAATTCCAGATGCATGAAAGTGGCAGCTGCTTTCAGGTTCTCTGACACGCAGTATCCAGACGAAATAACGGTAACGTCTTCCCCGCGTTTTGCTTTGGCAGCACGGACATGAAACCCAAAGTTCATCGTCGCAAGGACTTTTCTCTGCCTAACCGCCTCCATTCCCGAACGTGAATGCGGTCATGCTTTGGTTATTCCTCCGTGTGCCGCGCTCTGCGCTTCTTCTTCAGCAGGAGCACCGCACAGCCTGCGATTCCCGCACACAGAGCGAACAGCCATGCGCCGCCTGACATATTCCCGGAATCCGGGGACTCCTGGTTATCAGCGTCCTTGCCTGGATAGTCGGTTGACCATGTGTGCGCAATCGGAGCTATATATCCATTGCCGCCCTCGGCATTCCAGGCTGCAAGGTTTGTGATTTCAGTTGTGCAGGCCGCTTCTTCAAAGAGCTTTTCGCAGCCGCCGTCTCCTCCACGGAAAGCGCGCCGTCCTCCGCGCCGGGCAGCTTCCTTATCTCGCATAAAAAAACAGGGTCGGGAAAATTGGCGGCGTTGATCAACAGGTTTCCGCTGCTGTCCACGTCAGCCGAAAGGCCGTTAAAGGTCCCATCTTTTGCGAATGCAGACGTGCATATAGTCAGCGGCGCGGTGAGCTACGAGGTCAATGCGCTGGATTACCTTGTAAAGCCGTTTTCTTACGAACGGTTCCTCAAAGCCATCAGGAAAAGCGGAGACACCCTGAGCTCCGCCCTTTCCTATATTTCCGTCCCCAGCGGACGGCAGAATGTGAAATTGTTTTTGCGGGAGCTGCTCTATGTGGAAACCGGAATTCACTGCCTGCTGTTTCATGCGAAACGGGATACGGTCAAGTCTCCCATGACTATGGCAGAGGCAGACGCGCTTCTGCTTTCGCATAAAAACTTTATCCGCTGCCACCGCAGCTACATTATCAATTTGAACGAAGTGGAGAACGTGACCGACACGACTGTGCTTCTGACGAACGGAGACCGGGTTTTGCTGAACAGCAAAAATGCCGCGTCTCTGCGCAGTCAGATCGCGGATTTTATTTGGAAAGGAATGGAGGAGCGGCTTGAATGATATTTTCTTCCGGCTTGGCAGGCTGGTAATCGAATCGCTGTATCTTTGTGTCTTTGCGGCGCTGCACAGCCTCAGCATTTCTATCCGGGCCGCGGAAACAGAAGCGCGGCTGGAAAGCGCAAACCGGATTCTGGCGTCTCAAAAGGAGCAATATAAAAAGCTGTCGGATTCCATCGCTCAGACCAGGCAGGCACGCCATGATCTGCGGCATCATATGAACGTGATCTCCGGCATGGTTCAGGCGGACGACAAGGAGAGCCTGCAGCTGTATCTCACTCAATACGGTCAGACGCTGCCGAACAATGAGGATGCGTTCTATACCGGGAATTATACAGCCGACATGATCGTGGGGCACTATTTGTCTGTGGCAAAGCAAAACGGGATCCGTATGGATTTCAGTCTGCACATTCCGGAAGCCTGCTTTATCCGCGACACAGACCTGTGCGTTCTGATGGGCAACTGTCTGGAAAACGCCATTGAGGCCTGTCGGAAGCTGCCGGAAGAGAAGCGCTCTCTACGGGTGGAATCCGCGGTGAAAAACAAATACCTCGCGATCACCATCGCCAACAGCTGCGACGGAAACACCTCCATGCAGGACAGCGCCTATTTATCCGATAAGCGGGGACGACGCGACGTGGGTATCGGTCTTGAATCTGTGGAAGCGGTTGTAAGGAATTACAACGGAGCGATGAAGGTTCAAGGGGAAAACGGTGTTTTTACGGTTTATTTCATGATGAAAATGCTGGCTAAAGAAAGAGGACCCTCCGGCAAAAGCTCTGAGAAAATGCAGCCAGAATAACAAGGGACCGTTGCTCCATAGCTTTCTCAGCTATTTTGCAACAGCCCCTTCTGAAAATCGAATCCGATCAGTACAGCTTCGCGCCCGCCGGTATGTGACAGTCGACCATGATCAGATGCAGCTTCTCTTCGCCTTCCTCGGAATGAATGGCGCTTAACAGCATCCCGCAGGATTCGACGCCCATCATTGCCCTGGGCGGCAGATTCGTGATCGCGATCAATGTCTTCCCGGTCAGCTCCTCCGGCTCATAATAAGCATGAATACCGCTGAGAATCGTCCTGTCATCACCGGTGCCGTCATCCAGCGTAAACTGAAGAAGCTTCTTGCTCTTCGGCACCGCCTTGCATTCCTTAACCTTGACAGCCCTGAAATCCGACTTACTGAATGTATCAAAATCTACAAAATCCGCAAAAAGCGGCTCAATTTCAACCTTTGAAAAATCAATGGCTTCCGGAACGGTCTCTGATGCCGGCACTGCCGGTTCCTCTGCTGTATCACCGGTCTTTCCGCCGGACGGCTTATCCGCAGCGTCCAGTGTCTTCATAGTGGGGAAAAGCAATACATCCCGGATCGCCGCCGCGTTCGTAAGCAGCATGACCATGCGGTCGATCCCGAAACCGATCCCGCCCGTAGGGGGCATGCCGATCTCCAGCGCGTTCATGAAGTCCTCATCTGTCGTGTTGGCTTCCTCATCGCCCTGCGCCAGCAGCGCTTCCTGAGCTTTGAACCGTTCTCTCTGGTCAACCGGGTCATTCAGCTCGGAATAAGCGTTTGCCATCTCCCAGCCATTCATAAAAAACTCAAAACGCTCGACATAGTCCGGATTGTCCGGCTTTCTCTTTGTAAGAGGCGATATCTCAACCGGATGATCCATGACAAATGTCGGCTGAATCATATGCTCCTCCGCGAATTCTTCAAAGAAGAGATTCAGGATATCTCCTTTCTTATGCCGCTCCTCAAACACGATGCCGCGCTGCTTCGCGGCAGCTTTGGCTTCCTCATCGGAATGAATCTCGTTGAAATCGACGCCGGAATACTTCTTCACCGCGTCGAGCATTGTAATGCGTTCAAACGGCTTTCCAAGATCCATCTCGATCCCGTTGTATGAAATCTTCGTCGTGCCCAGAACCTCCTGTGCCACATAACGGTACAGATTCTCAGTCAGATCCATCATCCCTTGGTAATCGGTATACGCCTGATACAGCTCCATCAGTGTAAATTCCGGATTGTGTCTCGTATCGAGTCCCTCGTTCCGGAAAACGCGGCCGATTTCATATACGCGCTCCATCCCTCCGACAATCAGGCGTTTTAAATACAGCTCCAGTGAAATACGCAGCTTGAAGTCCTCATCGAGCGCGTTGAAATGTGTCGTAAACGGTCTTGCTGCGGCTCCGCCGGCATTCGCTACGAGCATCGGCGTTTCGACCTCCATAAAGCCCTGTCCGTCCAGATAGCGGCGTACCGTGCTGACAATCCGGGAGCGCTTGATAAATGTATCCTTCACTTCTTCATTCATGATCAGATCGACATACCGCTCACGATAACGAAGATCTGTATTCGTAAGGCCGTGATACTTCTCCGGCAGAATCTGCAGACTCTTCGAAAGAAGCTCCACCGCGGACGCGTGAATCGATATCTCACCCATCTTCGTCGTGAAAACCGTGCCACGGACGCCGGCAATATCGCCGATGTCAAACTTCTTGAATTCCTTGTAGGAATCCGCGCCGATCGCATCGCGCGCGACGTAAACCTGAATCGTTCCCTTCAAATCCTGTATATCGCAAAAAGAAGCCTTGCCCATGACGCGTTTGGCCATTACACGGCCCGCCACGGAGACTTCTCTGCCTTCCAGTTCCGTATAGGAATCCTTGATGTCCTGACTGTGATGCGTAACATCATACTTTGTAATGCTGAATGGATTCCTTCCTTCAGCAGTCAGTGAATCCAGCTTGTCACGGCGTACCTTCCGAAGCTGATTCAGATCCTGCGTTTCTTCATTGTTCCTGTCACTGCCATTTCCGCTGTTTTCCTGTCCCAATGCTTCTGTTCTCCTTAATTCGAACGTTCGATCTTCATTACCTTATATTTAATCGTACCGGCCTGTGTATCCACCTTGACCGTCTTTCCGACCTTGGCGCCCATAAGTGCCCTTCCGACAGGAGACTCGTTCGAGATTCTCCCCTCAAGGCTGTTGGCTTCCGATGAACCGACAATTTTAAATGTAAGATCCTCGTCATATTCCATATCATGTACGACCACGGTACAGCCAAGATTGATCTTCTTTAAGTCGACTTCCTCTTCAACAACCACCTCTGCGTGCTTCAGGAGCTTCTCGATCTCCTCGATACGCGCTTCGATATCGCGCTGTTCATCCTTGGCAGCATCATACTCCGCGTTCTCGGAAAGATCGCCCTGCTCTCTCGCTTCCTTGATCTTCGCCGCGATTTCCTTGCGTCTTACGACCTTGAGATTTTCAAGCTCATCCTCAAGACTTTTCAGTCCTGTATATGTCATTAACGTTTTCTTAGACTCCGAATTCGCCATCATAATCAAACCTCCCATACTGCTTTCGCAATTACGATATTATACTGTATGAGTGCGAAGTTGTCAAGTAAAATCTCATCTGTCAGAGCTCCGCCGGCATCGTCTTCGAAACGGTTCCTTCCTCCCTGACGGCAAGCGATCCCCACATTTCAATAAGCTTCTCCAGATCCTTCCGGTTCTCAATGCATGCGGCTTCGCGGCGTATCAGCGCGGCATGGGGAAAGCCGGCCGAATACCACGCGATATGACTTCGCATTTCCCTTATCGCTATATACTCGCCCTTGCATTCACACATCATGCGGGCATGGCGCAGTATCATCTGACGTACCTCTTCCACGGAAGGCCGCTCCATAAGCCTGCCTGTATCAAGATACGTGCAGATCCGCCGGAATATCCACGGATCCCCGCGCGCGCCGCGCGACACCATAATTCCGTCGCAGCCCGTCTGTTCCAGCATCGCTTCCGCGGCTTCAGGCGAATCCACGTCGCCATTTCCGATGACGGGAACAGAAACAGCTTCTTTCACGAGACGGATAATCTCCCAGTCCGCTTTCCCGGAATAAAACTGCTCCCGTGTTCGGCCGTGTACCGTTATAGCGGACACGCCGGCGTCTTCCAGTATTTTTGCTGTTTCTACGGCATTTACATGAGCATCATCAAAACCCTTGCGGATCTTGACTGTGACCGGCTTCTTCGCCGCACGGACCATCGCACGGACGATACGGCCGGCCAGCTCCGGTTCCTTCATAAGCGCCGATCCTTCACCATTGCGGACGACCTTGTTCACGGGGCATCCCATGTTAAAATCAATCACATCATAAGGCTGATCCTCCAGCATTTCAACCGCTTCGCCCAGAATCGCGGGATCGGAGCCGAAAAGCTGCATCGATACAGGATGCTCCCGTTCATCAACACGCAGCATCGTCTCGGTTTTCCGATTATGATAGTGAATGGCATTGGCACTGACCATTTCCATAGAAACAAGCCCGGCCCCCTGCTCTCTGCAGAGCAGACAAAATGGCAGGTCTGTTACACCTGCCATTGGTCCCAGAATAACCGGGTTGTCCAGCTTCACATTTCCTATAATTAATGGTTTCATATTCATTTATTCTTCTCATAGATCAGGCGGAGACCTGTCAGGGTAAGATTGCTGTCGTAAACATCAATCATTTCCGTTTCTTTAACGATAATCGCTCCCAGACCGCCCGTAGCAACCACCTTCATGTCCGCAAGACCCGATTCCTCCCGTACCTTCCGGATGATATACTCCACCGACCCGATATAGCCGTACACAAGACCGGCCTGAAGGGACGATGTCGTCTCCCGCGCGAGAATAGACTCCGGTTTCCGGATTTCAAAGGCAGGAAGGCGGACCGCTTCCGTCCACAGTGATTTCGCGGAGCTTTGAATACCCGGCGCCGTTATGCCTGCCGTGAAGCTCCCGTCAGCCGTAATAAGGTCGTACGTCGTAGCCGTGCCGAAATCGATGACAAGCACCGGTCCTCCGTAAAGTGTATACGCCGCTACCGCGTCGACAATCCGGTCAGCTCCGATTTCCTGCGGGTATCCTGTCGTAATGCGGATTCCGGTTTTGACGCCGGGACCCACAATCATCGGTTCCCGATTGATATACTTAACAACACCGGCACAGAGTGAATGCATCAGATCCGGTACAACAGACGCGATAATGACATCCCTGACACCGGCCGGATCAAACCCTGCATGTTCGATCATGCTGCAGATGCTGAGTCCGTATTCATCCGAAGTTCTTGGAAGCTTTGTCGTCATGCGGAACATCGTACAAAGCTCCGTATCACGGAACAGGCCTACAACAATATTCGAATTGCCGACATCAATCGCCAGAAGCATTACATTGTCTCCTCCAATACAAAAACCTTATAAAACGTTTCAAGCGCAGTAAAAAGATCTGCCTTGTCACGCTGCAGTTCCTTGATCTTAAGACCGCTTCCCACATCATCGTAGAAGAGGTCGCCCTCGTCACAGCGCGTTTCAAAGAAAAGCGTCCCGTCCTCTTCAAAATACAGCGTCAGGATTCCTCCCACGTCTTCCGTAAAAAGGACACACATCGCCTTAAGCTCGTTTTTTACATCGTCCGGAAGCAGTTCAAAGTCCGGATTCAGATAATATTTCTTATTATAATAGCTGGCTCCGCACAGCGTCACCTTATCCTCGTACATTGTTTATCTCTCACCAAGCGTGGCAACCATGACGGCCTTGATCGTATGAAGACGGTTCTCCGCCTCATCAAAGACAACAGACTGTGATGACTCAAAGACTTCATCCGTAACTTCATTTCCTTTGACTGCCGGCAGGCAGTGCAGGAAGATCGCGCTGCTGTTTCCGGTCTTCGCCATCAGCTCACGGTTGACCTGATACGGCTTCAGAAGCTTAATACGTTCCGCCGACTTTTCCTCTTCGCCCATGGAAGCCCAGACATCCGTGTAGATTACATCTGCCCCTGCGACCGCGTTGACATCATCCGTAACATCAATCGTTGCGCAGGATTCCGCCGCGTATTCCTGGCAGAGCGTCAAAAGCTCCTGCTTCGGCATAAGCTCCTTCGGTGTAATGTTTATAAAGTGAAGTCCCATCTTCGCGCAGCCGATCATAAGGGAATTGGCCATATTATTGCGGCCGTCGCCAAGATATACGATCTTCACACCCTGCAGATGACCAAGCTGCTCACGGATTGTAAGCAGATCGGCAAGCACCTGCGTCGGGTGATAATCATCCGTAAGTCCGTTCCAGACAGGAACCCCGCTCGTCTCCGCAAGGATCTCGACACTTCTATGCTTAAAGCCGCGGAACTCGATTCCGTCGAACATTCTTCCGAGCACACGTGATGTATCCTCAATGGATTCCTTATGGCCAAGCTGAATCTCACTGCCGGAAAGATATACGGGCATAGCCCCCTCATCGGCCGCCGCGACGGTAAACGCGCAGCGCGTTCTTGTCGACGGTTTCTCAAATATCAGCGCAATGTTCTTGCCCTTCAGGCTGTTCCCTGTAATGCCCTGATGCTTCTTCGCCTTCAGCTCTTCGGCCAAGTCCAGCAGATACGTGATTTCCTCACTTGTGTAATTCTTCATTGTCAAAAAATTGCGTCCCTTTAAATCAACCATGCCAATCACCCTACCCTTCCTCTGAATACGTTAAATCCGGTACCTTCTGTGTGTTCACGTATAATAATTCTACTATATTTGCCGGTTAAAGTAAAGGAGCGGATTCACAATGTAATGTGAACCGCTCCTTAGCTCTTATCGGAATGTGTTTCCGCCTATATCATACAGACCGCCCGAGCCTGCGTGAAAATACAGGCAGTCCCCAACGTTGGTGTAGCCTGATAAAGCCGCTTCCGCTGCTTCATAGCAGACATCCGGAACCCAGGATGATAAAACACTGTCCAGCTTTCCGCTGGAAACCGGCGAAAACTGCCCCGGCGCGTATACGACATCCGTAATCGTATCCGGAAAGGACGCGCTTCTGACACGATTCATGATGACTGCCCCGACCGCGCAGTCGCCTTCATAATTTGCGCCTGCCTCACAGTACAGAATTGCCGCCAGCAGATCAATCTCATTATCCGCCGCGATTACGGCACCATTATTGGATTCCGCCGCAGCTTCAGCCGCCGCCTGCGCTTCTGCTGCCGCCTGTGCCTCTGCCGCCGCTTCGGCCGCAGCTTCGGCCGCAGCAATCTCGTCCATCGTCATGCCGTCTTTAAACTGCAGATCGACATGTGCCGCATCACCCGGCAGATAGTACGTATAAGTGCCGTCTGAAACCTCATACCATCCGGAAAGTACCTTCGTCACTATGTATGCATCGCCGGCCGACGCGATGCCGGTCACGGCCGACGCCGCATCCGGTGCTTCATACAGCCCGGCATCACTGTCAACGACCGCTGTCTTCGGACATTTGACGTTCATAAGAACACGGCCCTCCGAGCCGTACATCAGCTCGTCCTCCGGCACAAAGCCGGTAAGATTTCCCGTTGTGATCTTCGACCATCCGTCCTTCTTCGATATCACCTGTACCTGCGTATTGCTGTAGATCCTGCCTGTCACCTGGCTGCTCTTATACGCCGCCACGTACACATCCGCTTCCGCGGCTACATTGGACATTGCAAAAGAATCACCGGCGGATTCCACACTTGATGACTTCTCAATCCGGATACCTTCCGCGTTTGTAAAAAGAAGCTTCCCGGTACCGTCCTGTTCGGTCCGTATTGCAGGACTTCCATCCTGCGTATTGTCGTTCACATTGTCGGCCGTAGCCGCCGCGGGCGCAAACGCCATCACAAAAAAAGATGCCGCTATTGTCGCAATGATCCCGGCAGTTTTTACTGATCTCATAGAACCTCCTGATCGTTTCTGCATAAAATATTACAGAAATGTTAACTTTGTTACAAAAGTATAATAACAAAGAGAGGCGGTTCTGTCAACTCTTTTTAAAATTAAGGGATTTATTAAGAAATAACAAAATTGTAACTTTTTAACTTACATTCGCTGCCGGTGGACTTCATACATGAGAATAGCCGACGCCGCGGCCGCATTCAGAGACTCTGCCTTCCCCTCCATCGGTATCCGTACATGTATATCCGCGCACGCGGAAAGCTCCCGCGACAGTCCGCTGCCTTCATTGCCGATCAGCAGGGCTGTCCCGCCCGTATAATTTTCTTCACAGTACGCTCTTTCCCCGTCAAGGCTCGCCGCGAAGACCCGGATACCCGCTTTCTGAAGCATACGCACTCCATCTGTCAGGCGGCCCATGCACAAAACCGGTACCCGGAGAATAGAGCCCATACTGCCGCGGACCGTCTTCGGATTGTAAAGGTCGGCCGAATCCCTGCTGATAAGAACACCTGTTACGCCGGCGCACTCCGCCGTACGAAGCATCGTTCCGAGATTGCCGGGATTCTGGATCCGCTCCAGCACAAGCAGGAACGGCACCGGCGCACCTGTGATTTTTTCAAAGGAATAATGTTTCTGACGCACAAGCGCCAGAATACCCTGCGGTGTCTCCGTATCCGACGTATGGGCAAATACACGGTCTGTCATCACCTCAACCGGAATTCCATCCGGAACCGGAACCGTGTTCTCCGCCTGGAACGACTCACTCATATATACTTCCGCCAGATCCTCCCCGGGGATCTCCTGGAATATGCGCGGTCCCTCCGCCAGATAAACATCGGCCTCGCTTCGCGCCCGCGCGGACGTGCGAAGATGAACCAGTCTCTTGACCTTGCCGTTTCCTGTACTCGTTATCACTGCCATGCCAGCACTCCCTGCTATACCTTGAAGCGGTATCCGACGCCCCAGATCGTCTCAATATACTGCGGGTTCGATGTATCAAACTCGATTTTCTCACGGATTTTCTTGATGTGGACAGTAACCGTGGCAATATCTCCTACTGATTCCATGTCCCAAATCTTATTGAAAAGCTCTTCCTTCGTAAAAACATGATTTGGATTCTGGGCCAGAAATGTCAGCAGATCAAACTCCTTCGTCGTAAAGGACTTTTCCTCACCGTTGACCCATACACGGCGCGCTGTCTTGTCAATGCGTATGCCGCGGATTTCCACGATCTCATTCTCCTGCTGATTGCTGCTTACAAGGCGCTCGTAACGGGCCAGATGCGCCTTGACACGCGCTACCATCTCACTCGGGCTGAAGGGCTTTGTCATATAATCATCCGCGCCGAGACCAAGACCGCGGATCTTGTCGATGTCGTCCTTTTTGGCAGAAACCATCAGGATCGGCGTATTCTTCACTTCCCGGATCTGCTTGCAGATTTCAAAGCCGTCGATTCCAGGCAGCATCAGATCCAGTATAAAAAAGTCATACGTGCCTGTAAGTGCCTTCGTAAGGCCCTTCTGCCCATCCGTTTCAATGTCCACCGAAAAACCGCTGAGCTCGAGATAATCCTTCTCAAGATCGGCAATGCTCTCCTCATCTTCGATTATCAATATCTTTTTCATTCACAGGCACCTCCTGATATTTTCGAATCACAAAACTCATCGTCGTTCCGCAGCCTTCCTTGCTAGCCGCCCAGATCTTGCCGCCGTGATCGTCCACAATCTTCTTGACGATCGACAGTCCTATGCCGCTCCCTCCCTTCGAGGAGTTCCGCGACGCATCCGTCCGGTAGAAACGTTCAAAGATAAAAGGCAGATCCTTCGCGGCGATTCCCTTTCCGTTGTCCTCCATCTCCACCTGTATGAAATCGCCGACATCGCGCACCCGAAGCTGAATGATGCCATATTCCTTGTCCATGTATTTGATGGAATTGCTCACAATATTGTTGATTACGCGGCGCAGCTGTTCGGCATCGGCAATGATCCGGACCCGCGTGCCGACGGTATTTTCATATTCCAGCTTTACATTCTTGGATTCCAGCTCCAGCTTCAGCTCATCCGCGCAGTCATCAAAATAGTGGACCGCATTCAGAATGCTGAACGTATACGGAATCCTGTTTGTATCGATCTTGGAATAAAAGGTCAGTTCATTGATCAGACCGTCCATTTCGTTTGCTTTATTATAAATCGTCCGGATATAGCGGTCCATCTTCTCCGGCGTGTCGGCCACCCCGTCCATGATACCCTCGACATACCCCTTGACCGCCGTAATCGGTGTCTTCAGATCATGCGATATGTTGCTTATAAGCTCCTTGCTTTCCTTGTCCGAGATAACCTTCTCCTCTGCCTGATCCTTGAGCCGCTTCCGCATTTCCTCAAAATTCATACACAGCTCGCCGATTTCATCTTTGGAGGCCATACCCTGCATCGTAAAGTCCAGATTCCCCTCTTTGATGTTCTTGGCCGCCGTCGTAAGCTTCGCGATCGGATGAATAATATACTGATTCAGCCACCAGGATAGCAGCACAGCCGTAATGCAAAGAATAAAAATAACCATGACAACCGTATCCCGTGTCATATCCTGCATCTGCGGGATCAGCTGCTGGCTGTGCGTTATGACAAACAGACTTCCCTCTGTGCCGTCACTCAGCGTGAAATCAGCCTGCCTTGCCATGCATTGAATATCGCCGCCAATATAAAAGCCCGTTGTTCCGGATGAAACGCCGGTTCCGTAAAGCGGAAGCATCTCCGCCGTAATCTCGGAAGGACCCTCCCAGCCATTGTACACGAGGTTTCCACCCTCTTTTACAAGGATACAGGAGTATTTATCCGTCAGCTCTTCATTCGCCGCTTCCAGATACGTTTCACTGCCTGCCGTGGTGTCGGAGTCGCTCTGCACGGCATCCACGATACTCTCACTCACACTGCCGTTGATCGTGCTCAGAAGTTCCATGGAATTTGTAAGATCGTGATATGTAATGCCCGTGATCCCGTATGCCTTCTGGACTGCTTTTGCCTGATACGTTTCCAGCGCGCGGAAGGCTATGATTCCCAGCAGCAGCGGAACCAGAATCATTACGAGAAAAGCAATAATCAGACGAGTCTGAAGCTTCAAGGTCCGTCTTCCTTTCTTATGAAACGGGCAGCTGTATAAAATACACACCGCCTTATACACATACGCCTGCATCCGCTTCTTTATATATTAGCGAATACAGGCGCTGCTTTCTTAATCGTATCTGTTTATTTCAGTGCACTCTTCAATGCTTCCGCCTTATCCGTCTTCTCCCACGGGAGATCCAGATCTTTCCTGCCGAAATGTCCGTAGGACGCGGTCTGCTTATAGATCGGACGGCGAAGATCCAGCATCTTGATGATGCCTGCCGGACGGAGATCGAAATTCTCACGTACCAGATCCGTCAGAACATCGTTCCTGATTTTGCCTGTTCCGAATGTATCAACCGCGATTGATGTCGGATGTGCGACGCCGATCGCGTAGGAAAGCTGAACTTCGCACTTGTCGGCAAGTCCCGCCGCAACAATATTCTTGGCCACATACCGCGCCGCGTAAGAAGCAGAACGGTCAACCTTCGTGCAGTCCTTTCCGGAAAAAGCACCGCCGCCGTGACGTGCCATACCGCCGTATGTATCGACAATAATCTTGCGGCCTGTAAGTCCGCTGTCGCCGCTCGGACCGCCGATCACAAAACGTCCTGTCGGATTGATGAAGAACTTCGTATCTGAATCGACCATTCTCTCCGGAAGGATCGGACTGAAGACATATTTCTTGATATCTTCATGAATCTGTGCCTGGGTAACATGCTCGTCATGCTGTGTAGAAAGCACAACCGCGTCGAGACGCACCGGCTTCCCGTCCGCGCCGTACTCCACCGTTACCTGTGATTTTCCGTCGGGACGCAGATAATCCAGCGTGCCGTCCTTGCGGACCTTCGCAAGCTGCCGTGCAAGCGCGTGCGCAAGCTCGATCGGATACGGCATATACGTATCCGTTTCATTCGTAGCGTAGCCAAACATCATTCCCTGATCACCGGCACCGATCTCATCCAGCTCCTCACTGCTCATGTCATTTTCCTTGGCTTCAAGCGCCTTGTTGACACCCATCGCAATATCCGCAGACTGTTCGTCCAGTGATACAAGAACACCGCATGTATCGCAGTCAAACCCGTATTTTGCACGTGTATAGCCGATTTCGCGGACTGTATCGCGAACCGTCTTCTGAATATCGACATACGCGTTCGTGGTGATCTCGCCCATAACCATAACAATACCGGTCGTGGTGCATGTTTCGCAGGCTACACGGCTCATCGGGTCCTGCCGGATAAGCTCGTCGAGAATCGCGTCAGAGATCTGATCGCACATTTTGTCGGGATGTCCCTCTGTAACGGATTCTGAGGTAAAAAGTATTCTTTCCATTTCCTTTCCTTCTTTCTGTCCGGTCTATATCCGGACTGCTTCTGATGCATGAAAAAAGTCCGCATTAAGCGGACTCATTATACGAAAGTAATGAATCCCTCTTATTGTTCGATTGCTCGCTCAGGTTGGCACCTTCCTGTAAACAGGGGTTGCCGTGGTTTCACAGATCCTTTGTACCTCCGCCACTCTGAATAAAAGGGGGTATTTCAAGTTCTATTAAATTTATCCTGCAGGATTCATCACCTACCGGACTATCATACTACGCGAAAACGAATCGCGCAACCTCTAACTTACTTTCAATCTGAATTTCTGTATTTCTTTCTCGTCCGAGACCTTCTCAATTACCGCGCCCAGGCTCGCGAGCTTCATGTTAAAGTCCTCATAGCCTCTCTCAATATAGACGATGTCATCGATCACGCTGACGCCGTCCGCCGCGATCGCCGCGATAACAAGCGCCGCTCCGGCCCGAAGATCCGGCGCGCTGACACTGGTGCCCATATAACGCTCAATACCATTGATGATCGCCGTGTTGCTCTCGACCTTGATATCGGCTCCCATGCGGGCAAGCTCGTCCACATATTTAAATCGATTCTCGAAAATTGTCTCCGTTACGATGCTTGTGCCTTCGCAAAGTGCCAGCACGACCGAGATCTGCGGCTGCATATCCGTCGGGAAACCGGGATAAGCAAGTGTCGTGACCTGTGTGTGCCGGAGTTTTCCGGAAGCGATCACGCGCACCGCGTCATCAAATTCCTCAATCTCACAGCCGATCTCAAGGAGCTTGGAAGTAATCGCCTCCAAATGCTTCGGAATCACGTTCTTGACCGTGATATCTCCCCGCGTAGCCGCGGCCGCGGCCATAAACGTCCCGGCCTCGATCTGATCGGGAATAATAGAATACTCGGATTTATGAAGTCTCTCAACGCCCTTGACGCGGATCACGTCCGTGCCGGCGCCCTTAATGTTCGCTCCCATGCTGTTCAGGAAGTTCGCCACATCGACAACATGCGGTTCCTTCGCCGCGTTCTCGATTGTCGTGCCGCCCTTCGCCATAACCGCCGCCATCATAACATTGATCGTGGCGCCTACACTGATCTTGTCCAAATAAATATGTCCGCCGCGAAGCTCCTCCGCCTCGGCGATTACCGCGCCATGCTGAAGATCGACGTTCGCTCCCAGCGCCCGGAAGCCCTTGATATGGAGATCGATCGGTCTGCTGCCGATATTGCAGCCGCCCGGAAGCGCGACTTCCGCGTGGCCATATTTCCCTAATAACGCGCCCAAAAGGTAATAGGACGCCCGTATCTTCTTAATGAACTCCTGCTCAAGGCAGAAGGAATGAATAGTAGAGCCATTTATCTTAACTGTATGACGGTCCACCCGGATCACAGTAGCGCCGATATCCTGAATCGCCTGTAAAAGCACGTTCGTATCGCGCACGTCCGGCATATTCTCAATCAGAACTGTTTCGTCCGACATGATCGCCGCCGCGAGAATCGCTAACGCCGCGTTCTTCGCTCCGCCGATCTCGACCTCTCCCTTAAGCGGGTTTCCGCCTTTAACAACGTATTGTTCCATTTGACACCTCACGCTTTTTCCACATACAACAAAAACATTATACCATATTTCCGACCATTGTAAATAGCCCGGCTTTCATTCGTAATCTTTTTGTAATATTTACCCAGACATTTCGATTTTAAGCGGCCATATACCCGCGTTTTTTTAGGTTTCGGCGCGTCCGCCGTCAAAAGCGTTGTCAATCCTGACGGTTTTTCGAAACGCCGCGGCGGATCGCGTCCGCTCCGTATTTTCCCCGGATTTCCTCGACCGCGCTCGCGAGCCTGTCTCTTTTGGCGTCTTCAGCGTCCCGGAACAGGCTGATCTGAACCGGCTCCCCTTCCTCACTCAGCTTCGACGCGCGAATTCCCAGAAGCCGGATGGGACGTCCGTCCCATAAATCTTTAAAAAGCTCCAAACTTTGCCGGTAAAGCGCTCCCGCGGCCGCCGTTGACTCCATAAGCTGACTCTGGTGAGAGGCTTCCGTGAAATCGCTGTATTTAATCTCGACACTTACCATACCCGCCGTCTGCCGGGACACTCTTAATCTTTTGGACACGCTCTCCGCGAGAGAGCGCAGAACCTTCGCCGCCTCTTCTTCCGAGCGCGCGTCCTTCGAGAGCGTGACGGAATTCCCGACGCCTTTCGCCCTCGGCCGGACCGCCTCTACCGACCGGTCGTCAATCCCGTTGGCGTATTCCCAGAGGATCCGACCATGCTTTTTCAGATGAAGCTCCAGAATTTTCACATCCGATTTCGCCAGATCCCCAATCGTCTCAATACCCAGTTTACGCAGCGCCGCCGCGGAAGCTTTGCCGGCCATATACAGCTCTCCTACCGGAAGCGGCCACATTTTATCCCGGATTTCTTCGGGCCAGAGCGTATGTACCTTGTTCGGCTTCTCGAAGTCAGACGCCATCTTCGCCAGCACTTTGCGGGAGGAAATTCCGATATTGACCGTGTATCCGAACTCGTTTGCGATCCGCGCGCCGATTTCTATCGCGAGCGCCTCCGGCGAAGCGTATCCCCGGACAGCCTCTGTCACGTCCAGAAAGCACTCATCCACGCTGAGCTGCTCCAGAATACTCGAGTACGTCCGCAGAAGCTTCATTAACTCTACGGAACGCTTATGATACAGAACGTGATCCGGGGGAGCGGTCACCAGAAACGGGCACTTCTTCAGCGCGTCGGTCAACGGCTCGCCTGTGTGAATCCCGTATTTCGCGGCGGGGATGGATTTAGCCAGCACCACACCGTGACGTTTCTCACGATCCCCGTTAATTACGGAAGGAACCTCGCGAAGATCCCGCGAGGCTCCCTCTTGTAAACGTTGTACCGCTGTCCAGCTCAGGAAAGCGGAATTCACGTCGATATGAAAAATAATTCTTTCTCTGTTCATTGGCCTCACCCAACGTCTTTATAGTTGAATCATCTAAGCCGCGTGCCGCGGTTTATTTCTTCACGCTGAAACCAAATTTGCCCAGCTTCTTCCCCAGCCCGTAATACTCACCATGGGAATACACTAATGGATTCGCCTTCGCCAGGTCGAACCGGCCGGACGCGTCCATGTAATCCGTATCGCAGTGCGTGGAGACGACCTCCGCCACGAACATGTCATGACTGCCCAGCTCCGTAATGGATTTCACCCGACACTCGATATTAACCGGGCACTCACCGACCATCGGCGCTTTCACGACAGAGGCCGGAACCTTCGTCAGGCCGCAAGTCTTCCATTTATCCACGTCGCGCCCGGAGCGTACACCGCAGAAATCCACGGTCTTTACCAGCGCTTCCGTTGTCAGATTGACAACGAACTCTCCTGTTTCCGCGATCATGTCCCGAGAAAAGCGTCCCTTGCGAACGGAAATACTCAGGCACGGCGGTTCCGAGCAGACCGTTCCGACCCACGCTACCGTAAGAATGTTATCGTTCCCCTTACCATCCGTCACGCTTACCAGAACCGCGGGAACCGGATACAGAAGATTTCCGGGTTTCCAGGTCGTTTTGGCGGAAACGCCGCGCGGAACCGCTTTAACGATTCTGTCCGTCTTCGCGTTTCTGTCGGTTCTGTCCATCTTCGCGCTTTTAAATGATTTGTCTTTTCGCTCAATTTTACCATATTTATCCGACTTACCGTACTTATCAGTCTTACTGTATTTATCGGACTTACCAAATCTATCCGTCTTACCATATTTATCCGTCTTGTCGAATTTATCCGACTTGCCGAACCTATCTGACTTACCGTACTTATCCGACTTGCCGTATTTATCCGACTTGCCATATTTATCGGTTTTACCATATTTATCGGTCTTACCGAATCGATCGGATTTGCCCGCTTTATCACTTTTATATCGCTTATCGCTTTCCCATTTGTGACTCTCGCGTTTGTCGCTCCCGTGTTGGCCGCCTTCGCGCTTTTCCCTCATTCTATTCCTCATTTCCGCGGGCTTACTGCTGAAGCCCGACAATGAACGCCGGAATCAGCTGCTTCTTGCGGGACACGACTCCCTTAAGAACCGCCGCGTGATCCACGACCTTCTGATCAAAAGACTCCTCCACCAGAGCGTTCGCGCCGTTTCCGACACAGAGCAGCTCCGTCGACTCATCCAGAATATTCGTCAGCATAAAGAACAGCATCAGACCGTCGTTCGCTCCCAGAAGCGTTTCCATATACGGAACCAGCTTATCCTTAAGCGCTTCCAACTCGTCGGCGTTCATGGAATTGATCTGGCCGACGCCGAATTTCTCGTCGCCTACCGTAAACTCCTTATAATCCTGATGGAAAATCTCTTCCGGTTTCTTGCGGCGCAGGTTGCTGCCCGCCTTGAACATCTCCGACGCCATCTTCACAGGCTCGACCCCGGCGATCTTCGCCAGAGCCTCCGCCGCCGCCTTATCAGCTTCCGTGCAGGTAGGAGATCGGAAAAGCAGCGTGTCCGAAATGATCGCGCTGCACAAAAGCCCGGCGATTTTCTTCGGAATCTCGACACCTTGTTCCTTATACATTTGATACATTATCGTCGCCGTGCAGCCTACCGGCTGATTGCGGAAAAAGACCGGCGAAATCGTCTCCAGACTTCCCAGTCTGTGATGATCGATGACCTCCAGGATCTCCGCTTCGTCGATGCCGTCGACCGCCTGGCTCTTCTCGTTATGGTCAACCAGGATGATCTGCTTCCGGTTGTTGTTGATCAATCTCCGTCTGGATATCATGCCGACATACTCGCCCTGATCCAAAATCGGGAAGTTTCTGTAACGCTTCTTCGCCATCGTGTCCTTCAGATCGTCCACATAATCATCCATCGTGAACGTAATCAGGTTCTTATGACGCATAAAAAACTTGACCGGTATACTCTGATTGATCAGGCGCGCCGCGGAAAAAGTATCATGCGGAGTCGTAATGATTACGCACTGGCGTTCCTCCGCCATCTTGACGATTGTGCCCGCGACCTTCGCGCCGTCGCAGATTACAAGACAGCTGGCCTTCATTTCCAGCGCGCAAAGCTGCGACTCATACCGGTTGCCGAGAATGACCAGATCGTCATCCTCCATGTAGTCCTCCATCAGATCCGGGCTTCCCGCCCCGATTAATACCTTGCCCTTCACGAAATAACCGTGCGCGTTGCCGGTCAGTATCGTGCCGTCAAGTGTTTCCAGGATATTCTTGTACTGTGTTCTCGCCATGGCGAGAACCGTGCTGTCATACACGTCCATATAAGAAGTCGCGATATCTTCCGTCGTGATCAGACCCTCAAGCTTCTTCTCCTTAAGAATCGGCAGGGTCACGACATCGAGCTTCTTCATAAGAGCCCATGCCTTCTTAATAGAAATATTGCTCTTAACGCCTCTTAATTTATCCACGTCAACATCCCGGACCTGCGTGCGCACATCCGCCAGGCATTCCGGCGGGTCCATCTTAAAATGGCTGAGCACGAAGCGCGTTTCCTCGTTGATCCGGCCCGCGCGTCTGGCCTCGTAACGGCCGGACGTTGTCTTATTCTTCAGATAAGCGTACGCGATCGCCGAACAGATTGAGTCCGTGTCCGGATTCTTGTGACCGATGATATATACCGTTTTATCTTCTTCCATTCCATCACTCCCTTTTTAAAGAATGCCATTTTTTTCAAAATTCGTCAATAGCGCGCCGATAATTCCTTTCCCTTTTATATGTTTTTGTGTTATACTAACTTCGATATCCCGTCACGACATCGCGGCGGGCCAATGATGATCGTGGGAGAGGTGTGTAGCATGAGTGAAGAAACAGAAGTAAAACAAGAAGTAACCCCAGCGGAGCAATCCGGCTCAATGGCCGATTTTGAGGACAGGCTTGATCCGGATAAGTTCGACGCGCCGGTATGGGATAAGTTCCATGAGATGATGGAGAAGAAGGAAGTTTTCACCGTCACCGTCAAGGGAGTCGTAAATGGCGGTCTGGTCGCTTACGTGGATGATATCAGGGCTTTTATTCCGAAGTCCCATGTCGCGCGTAACCGGGTAGACGATCTCAACCCGTTCCTGGGCAAGGAGCTGGAAGTTCGGATCATTGAGTCGGAGCAGGCCGGCAAGAAGCTGATTCTCTCCGCCAGAGAGGTAATCCGCGACAGAGATCGCAAGAACCGCGAGGACGCTGTTAATTCCGTATCCGTAGGAACCGTTACGACCGGCAAGGTCGAGACTCTTCAGCCTTACGGAGCTTTTGTCCGTCTGGAGAATGGTCTTTCCGGACTTGTTCATGTTTCACAGATTTCCACGAAGCGTGTCAAGACTCCCGCGGACGTTCTGAAAGTCGGCGACGAGGTCAATGTCAAGGTCATCGCTGTCAAGGACGGCAAGCTCAGCCTCAGCATGAAGGCTCTTCTTGAGAAGGACGGCGGACAGGAAGAATACCATGAGCGTGAGAAGATCGTGCTTCCGAAGACGGAGAAGCTCTCCACGAACCTTGGTGACTTACTGAAGGACATCAAATTATAAAATCTTCACAAGATAATAAATACCGGCTGGACATTCGGGAATTCCCGATGCCGGCCGGCTTTATTATATTATTCGCTTATTTGCCCTGAATCCGCCTGTTCAGGCGCTCCCTTGGGCTCTTCGGCCCGCGCCTCCTGCTGCTCCTCGAGGCATTTGAGAATCGCTTCGTTCAGCTTCAGCATCCTCTCATCAAGCTGTGAGACCATCTTCGCGCACTCGCGCAGGTCCTGACTGATATAATCCGGCGCGTTTCCTTCGAACTTATAATAAATCTTATGCTCCAGACTCGCCCAGAAATCCATGGCGATCGTTCGGATCTGTATCTCTACCTTCGTGTCAACAACACTGTCCGAGAGAAAAATCGGCACAGATATAATCATGTGATAGCTCTTGTAGCCGCTTTCTTTCGGATTCTTAATATAGTCCTTGATCGACAGGACTTTCAGATCGCTCTGCTTACCGATCATCTCAGCCATACTGTAAATATCCGACGTAAAAGAGCAGATGATCCGTATTCCCGCGATATCATTGACATACTTCACCATATTGTCAATGGTTGTGTCATGTCCCTGCTTGCGCAGTTTCTTCACGATGCTCTCCGGCGTCTTGATCCGGGTCTTGATGTGCTCGATCGGATTGTATTTGTGAACATGCTGAAACTCATCGTTCAGGATATCCAGTTTCGTACCGACCTCTTTAAGCGCCGCGTTGTATAGAAAAATCAGAGTTTTCCAGCTATCTACCTGGTTCTCCTCGCTGTACTGTTTTAAAATATTCTCCATTTCTGTTTCTCTGTTTCGTTCCCCCATAATAAATTCCCGGCTTTCCTGACCTTACCGCCGTAAGGCCGATTAATCGCGGAACTTCACTCCGCCTTCAATAGACATGGAATCCACTATCGCGAGTGACTCGATGCGCACGCCCATCTCGTTTCTCAGGTATTTGCCGCCTTCCTGAAATCCCTTCTCAATCACGATACCCGCGCCGACAAGCTTCGCTCCGGCCTGGTTCACGATTTCCACAAGTCCCATGAGCGCTTTCCCGTTCGCGAGGAAATCATCAATCAAAAGCACCTTGTCATCCGCTGTCAGGAAATCCTTGGACACAATAATATCATAGGTCGTGCCATGCGTGTACGACTCTACCTGTGTCGTGTAAACAGGTCCCGCGATATTCTTCGTCTTCGACTTCTTCGCGAACACTACAGGCACGTGGAAAAACTGAGCCGTAATACACGCGATGCCGATTCCGGACGCCTCAATCGTCAGAATCTTCGTGATTTCCTCTCCTTCATATCTCCGTTTGAACTCCCGGCCGATCTCCTCGATCAGCGGAATATCCATCTGATGGTTCAGAAAAGAATCCACCTTGAGCACATTGCCTTCCCTGATTACTCCATCCTTCATAATACGTTCTTTCAGAATGTCCATTACCGCGTCCTCCATAATTAATTGTCAAATCGACGTGCCGCCGACCGCGCCCGTTAATACCTCTTGATTCTGTCTCCGCCCCTGTCCAGCTTATAATTCTTCGTTGTCAGGAACTGAAACACAACGCAAATGACGGCCGCCACCGCCGGAATCGCGTACTGACCCAAAACTCCGCTCACGACCGCGAGCGCCGCGATACTCTGCCCCGCCAGAACGCCGCCGTAAACACCGGTCGTAATGATTACGATCTGCTTGATAAAAATCACTCCCAGAATCGCCAGCGCCAGTCCGACCAGCGCGCTGATCAGGAGCATGGTGTTTGTCTCCGCGCCAAGCAAATTCGTCACAAACAGGCCCAAAACAAAGCCATAGACCCAGCAAATGACAAAAACGCCGAACACGTAAATCTGATACGCCAGCACCGCGACAAGGAGTCCGATAATAATCGCGATCAAGGCCGCCATAAGCGTGTTGTCGATAAATCTCTGGGCAATCCATACGCCCAGCGCGATACCGGCTGAAAAGCCGACCAGAGTAACCCAGATTTTCAACAGGCGATAGCCTAAAAGTCCCGTTAAAAGAGCGACTACAAGCAACGTAATAAGTATGGGAATACTTTGATTCTGTGTAATATTATTATAATTTGCCAGAAACTGATCAATACTCAGGTTTTGAAACATAAATAAGCCTTCCTTTCATTAAGCGCTCAGTGTTCTTGCTGCCCGCGACCGCGCGCCGCTTTAAAGATTATATCATATTTTAAAGCAAGGTTATAGATAAATCATGGTATAATACAAAATAACGTAATGAAAACGTCCCAAATCAAAAAGCTTTTCGCTCGGAGGTATACTATGAACTACAGAATCCGTGTCTGTTATGACGGAACCCGTTACCACGGCTGGCAGAAACAGGGTAATTCCGAAAACACCATTCAGGGCCGTCTTGAAAATGTGCTGTCACGCGCCGCGGGACGCCCGGTCGAGGTCATCGGGGCGGGTCGCACGGACGCGGGTGTTCACGCGCTCGGTCAGACCGCCAATTTCCATCTCGACACGGATCTCTCTCCGGAAGAGCTTCAGACGTATCTGAACACATATCTTCCCGAGGATATCGGCGTCTCCGATATAGAGATGGTTCCCGAGCGTTTTCACAGCCGATACAGCGCTCATTCCAAAATCTACCGCTATGTCATCAGTAAAGATAAAGCCGTCAATATTTTCGAACGTAAAACCATGTGGGCCTACTATGAGACCGACCTTGCGGCGGGCGCGCCTTTTAAAACACTCAATCTGCCCGCTATGAGAGCCGCGGCTTCCTGCCTGATCGGAAAACATGATTTCCGATGCTTCTGCGGCAATAAACATTTTAAGAAATCGACCGCGCGGACCATTTGCCGGATCGATATCGAGGAAAGCGCTTCCACACTCGCCTTCACGTACGAGGGCGATGGCTTCCTTCCTTATATGGTACGTATTATGACCGGCACACTGCTCGAGATCGGAAACGGCAGCCGCTCTCCCGAAAGCGTTCGCGCGATTCTGGAGTCCGGTCTCCGCGAAGAAGCCGGCATGATGGTTCCCGCCCGTGGCCTTACTCTCGTCCGCGTGAATTACGACTGACGCCACGGATCTCAGTCATTGCCCGCTTCCGTGAGCTCCTTGCCGGTAATCTCCTCTACCTCCAGCTTCAGCATATGAAGCTCGTCGAATAACCAGTCCGAGTACCTGTTGATCGTTTTCTTACCATAACGCGAAAGCAGCGCGTTCATCGCCCTGACCTGCTCGTCTTTGTCCTCAACGAGCGAGATCCGGCCCTTCCCCGCCACGCTCTGGTATTTCATCCGGCAGTGAATCGTTTTGCTGGGAAGTTCCTCAAACCAGCTGGCGGAAAAGCCCGCTTTGTCGTTGTCGCGGATCAGCTCCAGTTTACGTCCATCTCTGGTGCAGTGCAGATAAATCGTGACGAGGTCTCCCTCTCTTATAACGCCAAAGTTCATTGGCACAACATATGGATATTCCCCATCCATGAGTCCCAACTGTATTACATCGCATTTCGAGAGATATTCCATGATCTTTTCGAGATCTTTTGTAATCGTCGGATGATGAATCATCGTTCTTCCTCCTGTCATAAAACCAAATTTATATTATTATATCCCCCTTAGCGTAATTTAGCAATAATCCCCTGAAAACAGGGCTTTTAGGACTTTTCCAATGTATACAAAAAAACAATTTTGAATTAAAAATAATTCTGGCCGTAAGCCCTTTTCTATCATTTTCCAATGTGCTATGATATGGTATCATGTTGTGAAATTGATAACACACTGCTTTAATCTATTTTTTATTTATTCATACGTATCTTTCATTATAAGGAGGAATTACATCATGGAAAAAGGCAAGAAAATCAGTATCCTCGGCGCTGGCAACGTAGGCTCCTCAATAGCTTTCTCACTGGCTATTCAAGGTCTGGCGTCCGAGATCGTTCTTGTTGACATCAACCGCGACAAGGCAATCGGAGAAGCGATGGACATCTATCAGGGAACCGCTATTTGCCCGCCGGTCAACATTATCGCCGGTGATTACAAGGACATGGCAGGCTCTGACATCGTAGTCGTTACTCTTGGTTCCGCTCGTAAGCCGGGCCAGACGCGCATCGATCTCGCGCAGGGCAACATCAATATCATCAAGAGCGTTATTCCTGAGGCGGTTAAGAACGCTCCGGAAGCGATCTATGTTGTCGTCAGCAACCCTGTCGACATCGTTACTTACACAATGCTGAAGATTTCCGGTCTCCCTGAGTCCCAGATCTTCGCGTCCGGCACACTTCTTGACACGATTCGTCTTCGCGCGGCGATCGCCAAGAACGTCGGCGTTAACCCTAAATGCGTGCACGCTTATGTATTCGGCGAGCATGGTGACAGCTCCATGATTCCCTGGTCGCTTACAAGCATCAGCGGTATCCCTCTGGACGAGTACACCTCCAGCGAGCGCTTCAAACAGAGTGATTATGTCGCTCCCGACCGCTCCGCTTTACTGCAGGATGTCCGCACATCAGGGGCCAAGGTCATCAAGCTCAAGGGCGCTACCTTCTACGCGATCGCGATCACCGCTTCACACATCTGCGAGTGCATCCTCCGCGACACGAAGTCCGTCCTGACGCTTTCCACGATGATGCACGGCGAGTATGGCATCGAGGACGTATGCCTCAGCCTTCCGACTGTTGTCGGCGCTTCCGGCATCACGAATATCATGGCTCCGAAGCTTCCCGATAATGAAGTCGCGGAAGTTGTTAAGAGCGCGAACGCTCTTAAAGAAGTCATCGGCTCTCTTTCTATATAATATAGGATCGTCAATAAATATTCCGGCGGGCGCGCGAGCGTCTGCCGGTTTTTTAATATGTTGCGCGACGCTTAAATAAATGCTATGATTGTTGCAACAGCTGTTCATATTTCAAGGAGGGGTCTTATGTTTTTTTTACTTCCGGGACTGTCGATTCTTTTGATTTATTTCCTGGCGGCGATTCTGCCCGCGGTCTTTCTGATGCGTTATATTTATAACGCCGACAAGATTGAGAAAGAACCGCCTTCACTGCTGCTTTCTCTGGTATTCTGCGGCGTTGGCGCCGCGTTGGTGGCAATTGTGCTCGAGTCGATCGGCGGCAAGATCCTGTCCGCGCTTGTCAGCTCCAATAATCAGTTTTATACCGTACTGTGGGCTTTTCTTGTGGTCGCAGTCGTCGAGGAAGGCGCGAAGTTCCTCTTTCTGAAGCTTCGGACCTGGAACGACCCAAATTTCAACTATCGCTTTGACGGTGTTGTGTACGCCGTGTTCGTGTCGCTCGGCTTCGCGGCCTTCGAGAACATCGGTTACGTGTTCGGCTACGGGCTTTCCGTCGCTTTTCCGCGCGCGTTCCTGGCGATTCCCGGGCATATGGGCTTCGCGGTATTCATGGGCTCCTTCTATGGACGCGCTAAGATGTTCGACGACTATGGCAACCGCTTCGCGAAGAACGCGAACCTGATTGCGGGCTACCTGATCGCAGTTCTGCTGCACGGCTTCTACGATACATGCGCCTCTTCCGGCAACGTGCTTTCCACGGTTTTATTCATCGCGTTCGTCATTATTATGTATATTGTGGTGATACGCCGCGTGAAGACGGACAGCGCCAATGACCGCCCTATCTGATAAGTCAGAAACTTGTTAAATACCTATTGCCATTTTTCGTCTCCTCAGTTAAAATAGTCTGGTAAGGAGACATAGCTCAGCTGGGAGAGCATTTGCTTGACGTGTAGAGGGTCGCAGGTTCGAGTCCTGTTGTCTCCATATTAAAAGAGCTGTGAATAATGAGAAATCGTTATTCACAGCTCTTTTATCTTCTTACAATCTCGAATTTTACAATTTTTCTATTTATATGATTTTTCAAAAATTTCCAGATAATCATCATCTGTAAGTAGAATCGGATCCGCCATTATATCTCCTCCAAGCACTTCATGAAGCCGTTTTGGATACAATTTTAATTCTTCCTTGCTTATTCCTTCGTCACTCATCTTAAGTTCGGCGCAGCCAACCACGGAAATCAACTTTTCGAGAGCTTCGATAAAATCCTGACTGGAACTGGGATTACGAACTCCCATCGCCTTCGCCATTTTAATCATCGCTTCTTCCGCGACACCTCGTTTCGCGAAAAAGCTATAGTACTCCTTTGCGATCATAATCAACCCCGCGCCATGGATAAGCTTAGGATGATAGCTCCCCATTACATGCTCCATAGTATGTTCCGATGTACATAACATATAATAAGCCGCAAGAGAGCTGGCCAAGGCCATGTTCGCTCTCGCTTCTTTATTTGTCCCATCCTTGTACGCGATCGGCAAATATTGTGAAATCAGTTCTATTGCTTTAAGCGCGAACATTTCTCCCATCATATGCTCATTTTTATTAATCATACTTTCAGTCGCGTGAAAAAGCGCGTCCATTCCTTGATAAGCAGTGTATCGAGGCGTTATACTCATCATTAAATCGGAGTCAACTACAGAGATTGATGGAAACATTGATGGAAAGAAAATCCCTGTTTTTTCGTTTATATCATCATCTGAAATAACTGCCGCTTTATCCACTTCGCTTCCCGTTCCCGCGGACGTTGTAATCGCGATAATTGGTATTGCCGGATATTTTGGCGCTTTCTTTCCACCCAGCCGACTTAAACTATAATCCCATATATCTCCTTCATTACGAACCATAAGCGCTATACATTTACCACAATCCATTACTGACCCGCCGCCAAGCGCGACAACAAAATCACATTTGTTCACTCTGGCCATTAGCGCTCCACTCATTACATTTTCCCTTGAGGGATTAGGTCTGACCTGATCAAACACTACATATTCTTTATTGGCGCGCTCTAATTGCTTCTCCAAACAAGAAAGATAGCCATATTTTTTCGCGGACTGACCAGCAGAAATAACAATAAGCGCCTTATTGCCCGGTAATTCTTCTTCATGTAGACGAGAAATCTGGCCCGGTCCATAAAGAACTTTCGCGGGCATATAAAAACTAAATTGGTTCATCAAATATACTCCATTTTCTCATTAAATTTTCAATTCTGAATAGTTGATCTTTTCTTTTAATTTTTCCGATCTCATTCTAATGACCATCTATATTATAGTATTTTAAGTTATATCAAACTAAATCCAACTTTATTCCTTTGTCACGGAGTAGTTTAACCCATTCTTCAGATAATTTTTTATCACTAATAATTCGATCAAAACAATCCACATCCGTTAAAAAGCACGGTTTAATTACGCCAAATTTACTCGAGTCAGCCAATAATACTCTCTCCGCGCCTGACTCAATAATGGCTTGCTTAATTCCCACTTCATAATTATACATACACGTTACGCCCATTTTCTCACTAATGCCTGCCGCTGACGAAAAAACTTTCGTCGCTCTAGTATTTTGAATTAACTTAATATTTTCAGGTGACTCGAACAATGTAGTGTCCGGATGATAATATCCTCCACCAAAAATGATTGAAATGTTCTTGTTATAACAAATTTTATTCAGAATATTTAAATTACACGTAAGAATTGTTATTTTTATGTTTTTGTCAATATGATCTGTCATAAACTCAACTGTCGATCCATTATCAATAATAATACAGTCATCTGGTTGAATAAGAGATGCCGCGTACCTTCCGATTCTTTCTTTTTCCTTCATATTAACAGTTGACGCCTCTGACAAGAAATAATCATTTGTTCTTTCTCCTATTGCCAGATATTCCGTGTTTAATACAGCGGCTCCCGGGATATCAAGAATAATCCCTTGCTCTTTCAATGAGTTTAAATCTCTTCTCACAGTCATTTCTGAAACATTTAACATTTCAGCCAGTTCAGGAATTGACGCTCCATTTTTTAATTTCAAAAATTCTATAAGGTCTTTTATTCTTTCATCCTTTTTCCCCATAATAACACCTCGTTCTTCAATATTAATATTTTTTGGTAATTATATCACATTTTCACGTTTTAAAAATATTGATTTAGCGAAATGTTGTTTTACGCGTTTTAAAATTTTTTCTACTGTGAAACCATATTTTTCAAACAATAGAATGGCCGGAGCGGACGCTCCAAAAGTGTCCATCGTAATGTAACATCCTTTTATTCCTACCAATCTTCCCCATGATATACTGCTGCCAGCTTCAATAACCACTCGATTTTCCACAGTTTCGGGCAATACAAATTGTTTATATGACAAACTCTGTTGTTCGAACAGTTCCACGCAAGGCATACTTACCACTCGTGTTGAAATTTGTTCTGATTCTAACATTTTTGCCGTGTCAATCGCTAATCCTACTTCTGACCCTGTCGCTATAAAAATCATGTCTATATTCGCGTTCATCTCTTTTTTTATAATATATCCACCTTTAAGCGCCATTTTACTTGAATTGTTCAACACGGGCAGTTTCTGCCTTGAAAGTATCAAACAGCTTGGCGTAAATCTAGAATTTAAAGCGGAATACCATGCCGCCCTTGTTTCTATTTCATCAGCCGGCCTGAATACAAACATATTTGGCATTGATCGAAGCATAGTTAGCTGTTCAACAGGCTGATGTGTTGGACCGTCTTCTCCAACCCCGATACTATCGTGTGTTAAAACGCTTATTTGTGGAATTCCGCTTAACGACGCGAGCCTTAACATAGGTTTCATATAATCCGCGAACACAAAAAACGTAGCGATATATGTCCTTATTCCCCTATGCAGCAGTATGCCGTTCGCAATCGCTGTCATTCCTAGTTCCCGAATTCCATAATGTATGTTTCTTCCACCCGGATCGGATGCCGAAAAATATAGTTCTCCATTCATAACCGTCTTATTAGAAGGTCCGAGATCAGCCGAGCCACCCATAAAATTAGGTAAAATGTTTTTTATCTCATTTACTATTCTTCCTGAAATGTCTCGTGTAGCGCCTTCCTGTTTCCTTACGTCCCAAAACGCTTCGTTATCCAAAAGATTTTCTATATCCCATTGGCAATAATCTTTATCAAGTTCGGATCTTAATTCCGGGTACCGTTTACTATAGTTTTCAAACAGTTGATTCCATTCTTCTTCTTTTTTTCGGCCTTCTTCAGCGTATCCACTGTAATAGTCATATACTTCTCGCGGAATGGAAAAAGCCTCTTCTAATGGCCATTCCAATTTTTCTCTGAGCTTTTTGACATTTTCCACGCCCAAGGGCTCACCGTGCGCGCTCGCCATTCCTTCCTTGACTGAGCCATACCCGATTTTTGTCGAGATTTTGATGAATGAGGGCCTTTGTTTTTCTGCCTTCGACGCTTCAATCGCTTTGCCAATCGCGCGCGTGTCATTCCCATCTTCCACACAAATAGTCTGAAACCCAAAGGCTTCAAAACGCTTCATTACATTTTCTTGAAACGTTATACCAGTATCGCCTTCAATAGTAATAGAATTATCGTCATAAAGAACAATCAATTTTCCAAGCTCATTGGTTCCAGCGAAAGACATTACCTCTGAAGAAATTCCTTCCATCAAGCAGCCATCACCGCATAATACGTATGTATAATGGTTAATTACCTCGCGGCCTTTACGATTATATTTAGCGGCCAAATGTTTTTCAGCTACCGCCATCCCAACCGCCATTCCCAATCCCGCGCCTAACGGTCCGGTAGTCGCTTCCACGCCAACCGTATGACCATATTCCGGATGCCCCGGCGTTAATGATTCTAATTGACGAAATTGTTTTAAATCATCAATTTTCAAATTGCCATAGCCGAACAAATGAAGAAGCGAATATAACATAGCGGACCCATGTCCTGCCGACAAAACAAACCTATCCCTATTAATCCATTCAGGATTTTGAGGATTGTGATTCATGTGCCTCGTCCAAAGTTCATACATTATTGGCGCGGCACCGAGCGGAAGACCTGGATGCCCTGACGCCGCGTTTTGAATAGCGTCCACTGATAATATTCTAATAGCGTTAACCGCTAATTGTTCATCCATACATTTCCTCACTTCTTAAATTTATAAAAACGCGAAAAGCTCCCATATGTTTCCGAAAATATCCTTAAAATACGCCGCCCTGCACCGCCAATGATAATCCTTTGGTTCCGCGATACACTCAACACCATTCTTTTTCAAATGATTTGAGGCGTTTACCACATCATTAATATTATTAAGTCGAATCGCAATCATGAAATGATGCCCATTACCATCAATATACTCTTTATCAATAGCGTATTTTTTTATTTCATTTTCATTCCACAATGTTAATGATGTTCCTTGAAATTTTAGTATTACATAATCTAAAGCTCTTTGAAACTCAATTTCAAACTCCATCTTTTTTGTGTAAAACTCAATCGCCTTTGTCATATCCGGCACAAAAAGACAAATGTCATTAATATGTGTTAACTCGTTCATTTACGTCTCCTTATTCGTTTCACATATTCATTATGGACTTTTTCAGCAGCGACATAAACGCGCTTTTTACTCGATTCGCTGTCCCAATCACCTCTTCGCTTGATAATGGACGCTCCAAGATTCCCGCGGCCATATTAGTAATGCATGAAATCGCGGCGACCTCAATACCACAGTGATTTGCCGCGATCACTTCCGGTACTGTTGACATCCCGACCGCGCTCGCTCCAAGCAATCTCAGCATGCGAATTTCCGCGGGAGTTTCATAAGACGGTCCTGTAAAAGCGCAATAAATACCCTTTCTAATATTAATATTGAGCTCTCTAGCGGAGCGTGATATAGCATTTCTCATATTTTTGCTATATGCTTCGGTCATATCTGTAAAACGCTCTCCAAACTCTTCCTCATTAGGGCCGATCAAAGGGTTGTTTCCAAGCAAATTAATATGATCTTCAATAATCATCAAATCACCTTGCGAGAAAGATACATCAATTCCTCCACTGGAGTTTGTAACAATTAGTTTTTTTATACCTAACTTTTTCATTACACGGATTGGATATACCACTTCTTTTAAGCTATAACCTTCAAAGTAATGAAAACGGCCCTGCATACAAAGAATTTCCTTTTCATCCATCTTCCCAACAACCAAACATCCCTTATGTCCCGGTGCGGTAGAAATAGGGAAATGCGGAATCGCGCTATACGGAATACTGACCGCGTCTTCAAGATCTTCCGCGAAAGCTCCCAATCCGGATCCTAAAATAACCGCGATTTCTGGTCTCATTGATGTGTGATCTTGAATATATTTAATCGAATCCTCAATATTTTCTACTAACATTTTTCCTCCTGATTATTCATCTTCAACATTCTTGCCTAAACTTGCTGGCGCTTTTACATGTTTAACCGCGAATACAATAACTAAAAGTGTCACCATATAAGGGATGATTTGTAATAATTGACCGGATATATCAAACTTCTGAAGAACGACTTGGAGAGCGTCCGCCGCCCCAAATAGAATTCCACCCGCTAAAATTCCCAAAGGGTTATATCTTCCCAAAATATCAATAGACATCGCGATATAGCCTCTTCCGGCAGTTACGTTACGAGAGAAGAAATCCAATTGATCAATACACATATAAGCGCCGGCCAATCCCGAAAGCAATCCACATAACGCCGTGGCGGTATATTGAATTTTTTTTGTGTTTATGCCTAATGACCGAGCTTCAATAGGATTTTCCCCTATTAATCTTAATCTCAGGCCCCAAGAAGTTTTATATATTAATACCCAGCTCGCGACCGCGGCGATTATCAAAAGAGCCAGTATAATTGAGACGTTCCCTAAAATAGGTAAACGTACTTTTCCTAATGTTGGGACAAGCGGCGATTTGCCTCTATTGTCCCAAACCACCTGCATCAGCAAATTAGTTCCCCCCAAAGCGAGAAGATTAATTCCAACGCCGCCGATAACCTGATCCATTTTGAAACGGATAATTAAGATTCCTTCCAAAAGCGCGATCAGCATGCCGCTTATCATTCCTCCCAACAATCCTATCCAAGGATTATTCGTTACATAAGTAAAATAAGTGGCTGAAAACGCGCCCGTCAGCATCATACCTTCCAACCCCATAGCGACAATGCCCGCGCGGGAAGAATAAATACCGCCTAACGCCCCTAACGCGAGAGGCACTCCCATGCGAATCGCTGAACTTAGAATAGATTGAATAACCGCCATCACTTCGGCCATGCTATTTTCTCCCCTTTCCAATCTTATTTTCCACAAATCTGAAAATACCTTCAAACAATCTTGGGCATCCTAGCGTAAGTACAATAATCGCCTGAATAACTACAATAAAATCATATGGGATTTTCGCGGTACGGTTTACAACTGTCGCGCCTGCTTTTAATATTCCAAGCAAAAGCGCCGAAAATATATTACCTATAATACTAAGTCCCGCCAATGAAGCAACTGCTATTCCATCCCATCCATAGCCTGATGAAAATCCATCAATAAACCTTCCATTAACACCTAGTACAATAACAGCTCCGCCTAAACCCGCGATTGCTCCACTGATAAATACCGCCATAATCATAACTTTTCCAACAGCGATTCCACCAGTTTCCGCCGCCAATTTGTTTTCTCCAGTCACGCGAATCTGATATCCGAATTTTGTGTATTTCATCACAAAAAACATAAGCATGGTCAAGACCGCGAAAATTAATATTCCTGAAGATAATTTCGGTGTTTTAACCAGATAAAAAAGCGTCGCGCTGTCCCTCACTTTTTCGGATTGGGCCACTGTACCGGCCACTTTCAGCGGACCATTCACCAAATATGAAGTGAAATATTCCATAATAAAATTCAACATAATTGCTGTAATGATCTCATTCGCGCCGAACCGAATCTTGAGAAAAGCGATGAGGGATCCATATAACCCTGACGCGATAATCGCCATTGCGAGAACCAATGGTAAATGTATTACCAAAGGTAGTCCTTTAATATAAGCCCCAAAAATTGTCGCTACAATCGCGCCGACATACATCTGACCTTCAAGTCCGATATTACATACCCCGACTCGAATACTAATAATATACGCAAGTCCCATAAAAGCGATAATCATTGCCTGAGACAGTGAATTAATGACAGCTGATTTATTGCCCAGACCACCTTTAAAAATCGCCTCATACGCGCTTATTGGAGAATAACCGCACATAGAAAAAATAACAGCGCCAACTAGAAGTGAAATAAAAAGCGCTAAAACTATTACAACAAATTTTTTACTTTTACTCATGGTTATCCTCCTTTCCAAGTTCAAGCGTTCCTCCCGTCATAAGAACGCCGAGCTCTTCTCGCGTAAAATCATTTTTCTTTCTCAACCCAACAATTTCGCCTTTGTACATAACTGCTATTGTATCGCTTAAATTAATAATTTCCTGCAAATCTGACGAAACTAATAGAATGGCTTTCCCTTTGTCCCGAAAATCTCGCAAAATAGAATAAAAGTATTCACTAGTCGAAATATCAACCCCACGTGTCAACTGAGAACAAATAAGCACCTTAGATGATTCTTCAAACACTCTCGCCACAACTACCTTTTGCTGATTTCCACCCGATAATTGACTAACCTTGGTTATTTCATCAGGCGCTTTTATCTGATATTTCTCTATTCTTTCCGCGCTGATTTTTTTAATGTTTTTTAAGTTCATCAAACCTTTACGCGAAAATTTTTCATTATCCTGATATCCGAGAATCATATTTTCAGCAATAGACATATTTTCGGCGACCGCGTACTTCAGTCTGTCTTCCGGTATATGTCCAATCCCCTGTCTTATAAAATCTTTTGTTTGTCCTGATAATGGCAGGCCGTCAAGTTTTACTTTAAAAATTTCCGGTTTCAGCAATCCAGTCAGCGCTTGAACCAACTCGCTTTGTCCATTTCCCTCAACTCCCGCAACTCCCAGAATTTCCCCTTTATGGATTTGAAAATGAACGCGATTAAGAATGACACGCTTGTCTTTTTTATAAGTAATGTTATCAACATCAAGACTCACCTGGCTGCCTATTACGTGATCCGCGCCTTCACTTAGATTTGTTGACTTTCCTACCATAAACTCAGCGAGTTTCGCTACAGACGTCGCCCGCATGTCTTCTGGCGCGACTCCGCCTGTAACAGATCCAGCCCGCATAACAGTAACTCGATCAGCGATTTGAAAAACTTCGTATAATTTATGTGTAATAATAACACAGCTTTTTCCATCTGCCTTCATTCGACGAAGGACTTCGAAAAAACGATCTACTTCCTGTGGAGATAATACCGCTGTCGGTTCATCTAAGATCAAAAAATTCGCGCTGCGATACAATACTTTTAGAATTTCAACCTGCTGCTTCTCTCCGACATTTAAATCCTCGATTAACGCGTCCGGAGACACAGAAAAGCCAAACTTTTCTATCATAACTGAAACCTCGTTTTTAGCGCGGTGAATATCAATAACGCCTTTATACGTGGGTTCGGCGCCGGCAATTACATTTTCAACAACGCTCATAGCGTCTGCCAGCATAAAGTGCTGATGAACCATTCCTATTCCCAAATCAATCGCGTCCATTGGGGTCTTAATCTCTACTCGTTCTCCATTAATTTCAATGGTACCCTGATCCGCCTTAGTCATTCCATATAGAACTTTCATCAATGTTGACTTTCCCGCGCCGTTTTCTCCAAGAAGCGCGTGAATTTCTCCTTCTTTGATTTCCATAGAAACATGATCCAGCGCAAGCACCCCAGGATATCTTTTCACAATTTCTTTCAGAAAAATGTTGCTCATGTATTTCCTCCCACAGGTTTCTAAAGCATGCACGCGGCCATTGCTTAATAATATTTATTTGGAATATGACAAGTCACTATTCTTAGCCACCCACGCGTCAACTTCCTCCGTTGACTTAGGTAATTCAAGATCTCCTGATGTAAGTTTTGATACAATGTTGTTAATCTGATCTTTCAATTTTTGCGGTACAGCAACTGAGGTATTACCATAAGAGAGCTTAAAATAGCCATTTGAGATGCTCAGCTTACGTTCCCCGCATTTTATTGTGCCCGCCTGTAACTCCTTACACATTGAGTAGACTGTATCATCCAAACTTTCCACACACGAGCCCATAACACTCGCTGGCGCTGTGTCGATCGCGCTTTCATTTGTGCACCCTATGGCGTATAGTCCCGATTCTTTCGCTTGATTCACTACTCCTAATGAAGATCCTCCCGCCAATGTCATGATAATGTCCGCGCCATCATCATAAATCGACTTAGCAATTTCTTTCGCGGTAGCCGGATCATTAAACGCTCCAACAATGCCTGTTCTGGCATCCACATCCGCGTTGGCAAGCTTTGCTCCAGCTTCAAAGCCTAACGCGCCATCCTGCATAACCGGTGAGTCCACACCAATCACAATTCCAACCTTTTTATCTTCGTTCATTCCACTTAAAGAAGTGTCTTGTGTCATAGCTCCGGCAAGATAGCCTCCCAGGAATGTATAATCTCTAAAATCTTTTACCAGCGAGATTACATTGTCTTCATCTACGCTTGTATCAATTATAGAAAATTTCTGATTTGGATACTGCGGCGCGAGTTCTGTTAACGCCGTCTCTGCCTCACTGGCGTTCAACATAATCAAATCATAACTTCCATCGTCCGCGTATTGAGAAATATATGTCGCGTAATCTGACGCCGACTGCGGTTCTGAATAATCAAAAGTTATGCCCAACTCAGATTTAGCTTTCTCCAATCCAGCATAGGCCAGGTCATTAAAATTCTGATCTCCTAATCCACCTGTTCCCACAATAAGTCCTACTTTAATTGTGTCTTTTTTTGTGTCGCTTGACGTATCAGCGGTACTTTCAACAGTTTTAGATCCGCACCCCGCAAGTAAAGACATACTCATAGCCACTGCTAAAATCGCGCTTAAAAACCTTTTCTTCATAATTCTTCTCCTCTCACTAACGTTCTTTCTTTATCATATTCAAAAATGAGTTGCCATATGGGAAATCATAATTAAAATATCTCGCAACCGTCTTAGCTATATCAGAAAAGCTTTCTCTGGTGCCAATATTAATTCCTTTGTTTAGCTGTTTTCCATAAACTATAATGGGAATATACTCTCGAGTATGGTCTGTGCCAGGCGTAGTAGGGTCACATCCATGATCCGCTGTAATTAATAAAATATCCTCTTCTTTTAACTGTTCTTTGATACATGGAATAAATTTATCAAAATATTCCAAAGCGTCAGCATAACCTCTAGGATTATTACGATGTCCATATAGCATGTCAAAATCCACTAGGTTCGCGAAAAGCAGGCCGTCAAAATCACTTTTCAAATAATTAATTATGGCATTTATCCCATCTTTATTATTTCGAGTATGATTAATTTCGGTTAATCCTTTCTGATTGAAAATATCTTCAATTTTTCCAACCCCAATTACATCTTTTCCCTTTTCTTTGAGCAAATCAAGAACGGTCTCACCAGGTGGGTCCACAGAAAAATCTTTTCTATTCTCTGTTCGATAATAATTACCCGACTTTCCGGTAAAAGGACGGCATATTATTCTGCTTACCGTATCATCGCCCCGCATTAATTTCCTCGCAATCGCGCATATTTCATACTGTCTTTTCAACGGAATAACGTCTTCATGCATAGCAATTTGCATCAGACTATCAGCGGATAGATACACAATCGGATAACCTGTTCTTACATGTTCGTCTCCCAGCTCTTTGATAATCTCCGTGCCTGACGCGGGATAATTACCTATTACTTTCGTGCCTATTCGCTGTTCAAGTTCATTAATTATTCGAGGCGGAAAAGAATTTCCGAACACTTTGAACGGTGATGTTACAATCAACCCGGTTATCTCAAAATGGCCGTTTGTCGTGTCTTTCGCTTTTACCACTTCTTTAGCCTTTCCGTAACAACCTTCAACCTCTTTTTCTTTTCGCAGACCTAAGCCTTCAATATTATATAATCCAAGCTTTTTTAAATTTGGGATATTCAGACCATGAGCGAATTGATCAACATGTTTCAAGGTATTTGTTCCAACATCACCAAAATCCGCGGCGTCCGGTTGCTCTCCAACCCCAACGCTATCAAGTACTATGATGATAAATCTTCCCATAAAGTATTTCCTTCCGCTATTTAAGACTACTATACTTGTTAATAAAAACAAAAGGGACACTCTTGTCAAACAGTGTCCCTTTTACCTTATTTCTCACCGTTTGCCGCGTTCATAAATCGTCTTTGATATGTTATTATCTGAGGCGCGGATGTATTTTGCGCCAAATATTTAGGTTCTGTTGTAATAACAATTCTGTCAGTCATGTCCCGGAACTCTGGTTCCGCCATTAATTTATCTAATTCCGGATACATTCTCGATCCCTCAATACTGCAAACAATTAATCTTGTGTCTTCCAGATTCGAATTACGAAGCATTCTCAGATTATGTCTGACTCCATCCATTCCATCGAATCCCTCTTTATCATTAATCTTCCTATATTCCATCGTCTCCCTGGCTATTTTCTCAACCAGCCTTAAGTCAGCGTCCGTATCATCTTTCGATAAAATATCCCACTGAATCATAAAATCCCTTAGTCCCGTCAAGAATCTTTCATCGAATGTTTTCTGGTACGCGGTCAACATACCATTAATATATGACGTTACGCCATATCTTTGTCTGACAAAGCTATTGATGAAATATGGTTTTGCCTGCAAGGCCATCGCGGTTTGCCACGGTTCAAACATCAGCGTGTAATTTACTCTGAATCCATGATCTCTTAATTTTAAAGCAAGATTATGGCCATATAAATAATCCGCGGTGGCGCCTTGGTTCCACCGAGTAGTCAGTTTTTTGTCTCCGGTCAACAATTCATGAACATTTCCCGCGTTGACCGGACCTGTGTGAGGTACTTTAATTACCATCCGATATTTCGAAAACATTTCACGAAACTCTTCCGCTTCTTCTAAAATTTGGCTAAAATCAGCGAAAGGATTATTAATTTCCACGCTTATATCACAACCCGGACCAAGAATATCACTTATTTCCTTCATGACTTCATTCCTGGTTTTATACTTATGCCCCACGTTAGTTTTTGGGTTATTAATAAATAAGTCATATATAATACCCGGATTGCAAGTAAGATTACCAATTAGATTTTTAATGGGTCTTAGTTCGTTGGGATTCGCGGTATCTGCCGAAAAAATAAATTTGGTCGGTCTTTTACACCCGTTTTTATCATATGAGATATTTCTAATAAGGTCAATCTCAAGTACCTGACCTTCGACCATATTATATTTAATCTCAAATCCCGCTGGTGTTTCACCCTCCGGAACATGGAACAGATCAATCACTTCTTTAAACCGATCACTCACTTTAATATATTTTACTTTATCAAGTAAAAAAGCATATTCCTCAAAAGTGATTGACTTGTGAATCGCTCTTCTCGCGTAGCGCTCATCCGATTGAACAATCTGTATATCCTTGCCCAGTAAAGACGCCAAATCGTAGTTTAATATACTCATATAATACCTCTATTTTGCCTTTTTAATTTCTTCTAAATAATTACTATATTCTTCCACCAGTTTGCCAGCGCTTCTAGTACCGCAAAGACTTACGCCAAGATGCTCGAACATATACAAAGCCGCCGCCATAGTAAACGTTCTGGGTACGCCCGACACCTTTATTTTCGTATTGCCGAAAAGATTCTCCTTCATAATTCTCACTTGACTTTCTGTCGGGAAGGCCTGTGAGCCAGTAGCAGTCTTTACATAAGTTACGCCAAGTTCACAACATAATCGTGTTAGTTTAGCAATCTCTTCATCTGTTAAAAAACCCACTTCGAAGATCAGCTTTGTATCACACTTATCACCACAAATTCTCACGAACTCACTAATTTCATTTCTCACCAAATCCCAGTTGCCATCTCTGACCGCTCCAATATTTACAACAAGATCACAAGCTGTACACCCTAAGTCAACCATCTCTTGCAGTTCAAATAATTTAGCCTTTGTTGACATCGCGCCATACGGAAAACCAATGACAGCGCTTGGACCAACATCGCTTCCCGCTAACTCATTAACAATCAATTTTCCCCAACAGGAATTGACATTTACAGAATTAACATGATATTTTTTCGCAGTATTACAAGCGTCTATAATATCTTGTTTGCGCAAATCGGGTGCCAGAAAAGCTAAATCAAAGTGCTTCGCGAATTCTTCTACAGTCAGCATACGTCCTCCTTTTTTTAACAAGCCATTAAATGTTTACTACAATAACAAAATACCATCTTTCTGATTGTTTGTCAACATAAAATGTTATTATTATACCATTTATATATTAAATGTTTTTATTTTGTCATTTTTATGTCATTATTTTCACATTATTGGTCATTATATATTAGCGATTTTTGTAGTCGTGACATCAGCGTATCATTATACTATAAAGAAAACGTTTTATGAAAAAGCTTGATATTCGGCCTCTAGGCATTACTTATATATAGTACCGTTTTTGAGGAGGACATAGATCAACTGGAAAAACGCCGTGAGGAGATCAAGAGTTCGAATCTCTCCGTCTCCATTAAAAAAGAGAAAGTCATGTAATTCATGACTTTCTCTCAGATTGTCGGCAAACATCGCCTCAGTAACTGGCCCAGAAGCAATGATTTCTTTTTCAGTCTGGGCTCCGTTTTCGATGATAACTTACGCGCTTTCCTCCGCTTTCCGGTTCTCGCCAGTCCGCGATCCTTTCTTCAAATACGCCTTAATGAAAATTCCGCCCAGAGTTTCTTCCAGCCAGAGAATTCCACACCCGCACAGGAAGATGATCAGCAGATTAAGCTGGTTCCAATGATTTGAAATAGTAATCAGTGTTCCGGTCGAATAGTCAATATTTCCTGACCAAAAGAGGTTTGTGCTGGCGGCGACCGAAAGAGCGAGCCCCAGGAAGGCGCATGATGGTTTGTTGAATAATGTGTTTTTCAATAACCCCGCGTGCGTGAAAACAATCAGCGCGGTTAAAACGCCATATTCCACAAGGGTAAACAACAGAGAACCACCTGCCCTTTTTACCATCTGGGTCGTGCTGACACTTATGAACCCCCATACAAGCCCTACGCAGTATGAAAGAAGCATATTAAGAATGTACACGCGCTTTGTCTCCTGCTGCATGTAATATAGAATCGTCGGCATCATGACGAGCCAGAAAACGCCTTTATATGGATCATTCGGAACGATTTCCAGAAGATATCCGCCGATGAATAAGGCAAGACCCGCTCCTATCGCCGCCAGCGCCACACATGTCAATCTGATTTTCTTTTCCATAGTTTTCCTCCTGAGAAGGTAAAATCGAATCAAACACAACTTGGTTCACGAATTTTTTATTTCACTATAATAGTCTCCAGTCCCGGCGCCGCGTATTTCTTCATCATATCTTCATCCAGCTCAACTCCCAGTCCCGGTCCTTTCGGAACATAAAGAGTTCCGTTCTTGATCACGGCTGCCTGCTCCTTCACGATATCGTCCTGAATTCCATCCGTCTCAAATGTCCCGTGCAGATAGAGATACAAACCGAGTTCATCATAATAGCGGCCGCCTCTGTCGCTTCGCGATACGGCGAAATGCGCCGCGGCCGCGCCCGCGATACTATTGTCCATATTGCAGATTTGATAATCTCTTCGCGCGGTTTCAATAAGATCGCAAAATCTTGCCGCTCTGCCGATTCCGCCTGTTCTTGTAATCAGGCAGTGAAAGCTGTCGAAAAGATTCAGCCTGAGACACTCATACGCCTGGGGCAAAGACATGCCGGAATGATCCGCCGTCAAAGGAACCATTACTTTTGATCTCAGGAATTGCTGTCCGCTTATGTCATATGGATTCAATGGCTGCTCCGCGAAGTTCAGGCCACACTCTTTGTCCAGCCTTTCCAAAAGCCTCGCCGCGTCGATCGGGTTATAGGCCATTCCCATATCAATCGCCAGCGGGATATCCGGGCCTATCGCTTCCCGAACCGCTTTCACGCGGCGCTCCGCGTTTTCAGGTTCCCTGTTCACGTGAAGCTTGATCGCCCTGTATCCCGCGTCAACAGCCATTTTAGCTTCTTCCGCCACTTCTTCCGGCGTGGGAAGGAATGAGACGATGTGTTCCAGCGGGATTTCCTCTCTTCGTACTCCGCCGAGAAGCTCATAAACAGGAAGATTCAGGATTTTTCCCTTCAAGTCATATAAAGCGTGATCGAAATGGGCGAAAACATGCCAGTTCTCGGCATATTGACCACTGATTGATCTCTCCATTTTTCCCAGAATGTCATTAATTCTAAGGGGATCTTCGCCAATCAGGATTGTTGCCATATCTTTCATCAAAGCCATAGCGCCTTCCCTCGAGCACCCGGCCGCGAGCTTCGGCGCCGGCTGGAAGGAATACGCGCTGCCTACTCCTTCAACGCCTTCATCTGTCTTGATCCGGACCACAATAAAATCATCCGATGCCGGAGTCGGGCCAGTCGACACAATGAATTGCTTCTTATGGGTCTGATTAATTGGTACAATTTCAACACTTTTAATTTTCATGTCCGCTCCTTTTTATCTTGTTCCGTTATACACCGGTATAATTTCCCGCGGAACCTTGTTCAAACGAACCGTTCCTTTTTCTGTTATCAGAAAATTATCACAGACAAAACACCCAACCTTCTTGTTCATGTCATATAAGGAAGGATGAATGGCGACTACGCTTCCCGACTGAATGGGCGCGTCATTTTCAGGACGGATAAACGGCATTTCCACTACATCATAGCCTTGTCCATGGCAAAAGAACCTTTTTTCGGGCGGAAAACCATTCGCCACCAATTCGTCACAATAATCCCGGTATATTTGACTGGAAACACTGCCCGGAATCAGTCTGTCCGCCGCGAACGTCTGCGCCTTAAAAGCGAAATCCACCGTTTTTCTCAATTCTTCGGAAGGTTCCGACAAAGAGAAAACCCTGGCGCATTCACCCCAGAACCCGACATTGCTGGAGACTTCCACCATTATTTCCACACAATCTTCTTTTGTGATGACCTCGTCATCCGTATAGATCCACTCACTGAACATCGGCATCGTCGGATGTTTTCCCAGCATGATGTTAAGATCCATACAATCCAGCCCATCCGCGATGGATCTCAGCTTTTTACCGACATCCCGAAGTGTCATCCCCGCCTTCATAACACTCGGAATCGCCATCATGATTTCATCAATTATGCTCGCGCAATCCCGCGCCTGTTGAATCTCATAGGGTGATTTCACGCATTTTCTGGCATCCACAAGACTCGACGCGTCCACAAATTCCAGGTTATTTATTGTTCTTTTCAAATATTCCACGATTCCGACCGGAACAAGGTTCATTCCGACAATACCGATTCTCCGATAACCATACTTCCGGATCAGCTCCCCGATCGCTTCCGCCCAGATTTCAGGAGCGTAATTCGTGGTGGGGCAGGCCGGCACCCCGATCAAGTCTTTCACAAACGGATGAAGTCTGACTCCGCCCGCGTGGAAACGCCCCGCGCCGCTTTTCTGATCTTCTACGGGAATCGGAATCAGCGGGACTCCGGGCACGCCATGGCCGATCAAAGAGATGCCTTGTTTTGAAAACAGGCCTGACATCGGATATAAGCTGACCGGACTATCGGTGATATATCTCAGATAAGAACTGTAGATCCGGTCTGTTGAGTGAGTCAGCAGGCAATCAAGGGAATCTTTTTCCATGTCCTTCAGCAATCCGTCCCATCGATTCCGCATCACCTGTTCATCTGTCATTGTACGGTTACTCATCTTATCAACCTCAAATTCTTTTTCCGACAAGAAACCTGCCCGGCGCGAAAACACCAGGCAGGATATCCCTGTCGGATTATGTTATCATTTAGCGGACAACGTAATCCCCGGCGACATATTTGGGCGGAATATAGGGAATCTGCAGATAAGATTCGTATTCTCCTCCTGTATAGATCACATGCTTGCTGCCGCTCTTATTCACTGTGTCATAGGCGAATGGCTCAAACCATCCTTCCCTCTCAAAATGTCCGGATATTTCCACGCGAAGCTGCTCGCCCTTGTGCCATATACGGCTGATAGGCCAGATTTCCACGTCGCATGGCACGATTTCTCCCGCCGAAAGCGTCTTGGGATTCTTGTACGCGTTGACAGGATTAAAGTCCGTCGATTTTTCCTGATCCAGTTCCCGCAGTGACACCCGCAGACGTCCGACTGTTCCCGGATGCGGCGCTCCGATAATACTAGTCGGTATAAATTTCCCGTCAGCGTCAAGCTTCTGGATCGCGATAAACAGATCCATGTCATTATTATTCTCCGTTTCGACAAAAAGATGAAGCTTCATATAACCGGTGAGTTCCGTATCCTCATCGAATTTGATATCAAATGTCGAACGGCCTTTTAAGGCGTCGTATTTAATTTTCGAGACCTTTGCCGGAGCGCTATAGTCCATCGAATGTCTGGAAGCGTCCAGATACAGCTTCTTATATTCTGTGCGCGGAAGCGGAAAATCATCCTCAGGGCGCAGCTTGCGAAAATCATAATCATAGGCGTCCATAACATCCAGACGTACTCTGGGAGTCGATTCCCACCCATTACGGATTCCCTTTAAATAGCGGTCAAAGAAGAGCGTCAAATCCGCGATAAATTCATGCTTATAGTAATTCTCCCATTCAAAGTCTCTGTATATACGAATCCATTTCTGCTTGGAACTGATATGACGATATCCGTTAATAGAGCCTCTCAGATGAAAATGAGTCCAGCCGGCCGTAATATACGCGGGACAGTCTATCGCTTCGAGATCAGGAAGCTTTTCCTCCCAATAATCATCGAATTCCGGGTGCTCCTTTGTGTTAAGATAAAGATCCTCCATATCATTTTTTCCGTAAAAGCTATAGCACAGATATGGGTTGAAACCACATTCCGGAATACCTCCGATACAGATCAGTTCGCGGTATGTATCAGAGATTCCTTCCCACGGAGCGATCGCCGCGAGATGAGGCGGCTTCTGAGACGCGGCTTTCCATTGCGCGACCGCGGGGCCGGAATCGCCGGACATACCGATTTTTCCGTTGCTCCAGGGAAGCCGGGCAAGAAACTCAATCAGATCATACGCGTCCCTTGCTTCCTGCTGAGTCGTAACGAGGATATCGCCTTCTGAATTATTGGTTCCGCGAGGATCGAACTTGCAGATCGCGTAGCCCTTATAGCACCAGTACTCCGGATCCGGGACCTCAAATCCGCCGCTCTTGGAATAGGAGCCAAACGGCACGCCGAATGTCTGATAAGACGAAATTTCTTCCGGATCCTCGTCATCTGAGCACTGACGCTTTCCAAACCAGCTGTACCCGATAATACACGGAATATTCAAGGCGTCTTTCGGGCGGTAGATATCACAGTAACATTTAACGCCATCACGCATTACGACTTCCACATCGCGGTCACACACGATATCCGCGTTCACATCGTATGTACACGGATTAAGCTCCGGCCAATCCCCAAAACCATCATCCAGGAAAACCGGCAGCCGTCCTTCCTTCTTCGCCTTTTCGACCCATTGTCCCTTAGCGGGCCGTTCCGGCAGTTTACGAAATACTACCGTCGTTTCTTTTCCATTGCAGAGCATTGTTTTTTTCTTAACGCCAAAAGACTTGGTGACAGATAAATCAATCGACGCTTCTTTACTTTCATTTTCTTTTACTGCCATATTCATTTACTCCTTATCCGCGCTACAACTTTAAACAGTTGGCTGGTACTTATAATTCTGAATCGGAATATCTTCCGTAAAGGTCACGATTTCCCCGTTTTTCTTTTCCGCGATGACCCATTTCAGCCATTCTTTGTTATTCGTTTCAGGATACTCTTCCCTGAAATGGAAGCTGCGGCTTTCTTTTCTCATAAGGGATGAGCGGATCATAATTTCACAGGAAGTGATCATCGTTTCAGCCTCGTGGCAGAGTTTCAGATCATGGAAATCTTTCGCTTTCATATTCTTCATTTCTTCTTTGATTTCCAGAATTTTTTCCAACGCTTCCTTCAGGGTCGTCTCATTCTTGCGAATAGTAACGTCAATCGGAAGAGCCGCGTCCTGAATTTTGGTGATGATTTCGCGCGGATCAACGCCATCCTTGTTGTCCAGATAAGAGAAGAAACGAGTCTTCAACGCTTCAACTGTGTCAGCCGCCGCGTCCGGTATCGCTTTCATGTCAAGAGCTTCCGCGGCCGCGTTTGTCCCTCCGATTCTGCCGGTTGTCGTACAATACATGAACGGGCCTCCGCGCTGTCCTGCCGGCTGAGGCGCCGCGCCGGTGATCGCGCTTCCATTGCCTGTATCCAGACCAACCGCGTACAAACCGGGGACTGTCGTCCTGAACTGCTGGTCGACACGAATGAAGCCCGCGTTGCCGTGAAGCGTGAATTTCGCCGGGATTTTCCTTCCGAGTCCGCCGAAGACTTCATTTTCTCTCGCGACAATTCGCTTCATCCAGCTGACTTTGTCGGGGAATACACGACGTTTGCCATCTATATATTCATCGCTGGCGTTGATGACCTTAAACGCGTCATTCATCTCATCAAGATTCATATAAATTGGCTCGTTTCCAAGTTTATATTCATTGATAATACCAAGGATCAATTCTCCTGATACATCCTGCGCGTCGTAATGAACGTATTTGTCCCAGATATTCTCACCATTTTTATTATAGACATATCTCTGGCAGCCATGAATTGTCTCGCCCGTCGCGGAGGCCGCGACTTCCATAAAGACAAACTCGCCGTTTCTCATCTGCGCTCCGGCGTTCAGAGCCATTGTGTTTCCCTCGCCGGAATTCGTAAACATACGCGCCGCCCTGAAATTACAAGCTCCACACGCCAGCACAACTGTTTTCGCCTTAAAAATATAAAACGAGCCGTCCAGAATATCATACCCGACAGCGCCTGTGACTCTGTCGTCTGTCTTAATCAGCGCGACCATATTCGTATGGTTTTGGATTCTTACGCCTTTCTTTTCGGCCGTCTTTCTCATATTATCTGTCGCGTACAGATTGATGCCGATCTGTGACCACGCGCCGACAGGATTATCAAAGAACGCCAGATCACCATTCGCGTCTGTCGTAAGATCCACGCCCCACTCTTTCAGTTTCACGATGGTTGGATAAATATTTTTCGCGTAATTTCTCAACGCGTCCTGATCATTAAGGTATTTGCCGGTGTATTCCGTAATATAAGCCACGTACTTTTCAATATCCGCTTCCTTCGGCAGCGCCATCATCCCATTCCCGCCTCTGGGTGACTGACCCGCTAAGCCGACATACGCTTTATCCACCAGCAGCACATCCGCTCCTCGCTCCTTAGCGCTTATCGCCGCGGGAAGTCCAGCCATACCACCGCCGATCACCAGGACATCCGAAGTAAATACTGTTCCAAAATCTTCAAGTTTTTTCATAATTTTCTCCTTTCTCTGTTATCGCAGATACTCAAACACCGGAGTCGGTATTTTGGGCTGAACATGAAGGGCTCCCACCGGACAATGCTCTTCGCAGATCAGACACCATTCACATTCTGTCGCGTAGGCGGCGTACGCCTTTTTTTTCTTTTCGTCAAATCTAAGCACGTCAACCGGACAGGATCTGACGCACTGCTTACATCCAACGCATTTCTCTTCATCAACCGTAATGTTCTCGACTCGTACCATAAAACCAACCTCCTTTTTTTAATTGATGGGAATATTTTGTTCTGATTTAATTCTATCTATTTATCTGTTTTATGTATATATTCACTCTTCTTTCCAAATTCAATGTTTATTTCGCGTTTTTTTGATTTTGTTCTGTTCTTATTTAACAAAACACCTTCTTTGTACAATCAGCGATCGAGTAGGAGGGAGTGATTAACTCCCGTCCTCTCACAGCACCGTGCGTACCGTTCGGTACACGGCGCTTTCAATAGTTGACGCGCACAGACTGATAGGCTGTGGCTAAATCATAAAAGCCACTGTTTATCAGTCTTTCTTTGTTTAATGCCCATATAACCGCTTTGTTATTGGAAATGAACCAGTATTTCTTGCGGCTGTACGCAATAGTTGCCGCATAATGCTCTGCCACTCCCAACTTAACCAAGTTTCTCATTTTCGTCCTTGGTAACTTCCATTGTTTCCATATACACATACGGATTCTGTGATATAGCCATTTATTCAAGTCTTCTATCTTTTTCTTCATATCCGCAATCCCGTAATAATTCAGCCACCCACGCATATATTCCTTTATCTTCTCAAGCGCGGGACGAATACTCTGACAAGATCTTCGGGAACTAAGTTCTTTCAGCTTCGACTTCATTTTCTTCCATGACTTTCCATGAACTCGGATATAAATACCCTTTCCGTTCTTTCCCAATGTAAAGCCAAGGTACTTAAAATTTCGGATCGCAAACACGCTGACCACACGGCTTTTCTCTTGATTCACTTTCAATTTCAGTGTTTCTTCGAGGTATTTCGTGCTTGATTCAAGTAATCGTTTCGCGGCTCTGTCGCTTTTTGCTAACAGAACTATGTCATCCGCGTAACGGACAAAATTCACGCCTCGTTTTTCATACTCCTGGTCGAACTCATTCAGATAGATATTTGCCAACAGTGGTGAAATGTTTCCACCCTGTGGCGAACCTTCTTTTGTTTCCATGACTATACCGTTTTCCATAACTCCACTTTTCAAATATCTCTTTATCCACTGTATAACTCTCTCGTCTTTTACATTTTGACGCAACAGTTTCAAAAGCATTTCGTGGTTGAGCGTATCGAAATACTTTGATAAATCCAGTGCCACTGCATGAATGTATCCTTGTTCCGCGTATTCCTTTATTCTCTTAATAGCGTCTTTTGCGCGTTTCCCCGGACGATAACCATAGCTACTGTCCGAGAATCGCGGCTCATAAATAGGCATGAGCTGTTGTGTAATGGCTTGTTGGAAAATACGGTCTTTGACTGTTGGAATACCAAGCTTTCGTATTCCACCGTCTGGTTTTGGAATTTCAACTCTTCTCACTGCGTCAGGTGTGTATTTTCCCTTATAAATCCTCGTGATAATAGTCTGTTGATTTTCCTTTAGGTACGCTCCGATTTCGTCAACGGTTATTCCGTCAATTCCCGGTGCTCCCTTGTTTGCCTTTACCCTCTTAAAAGCTCTGTTTAGATTGTCCTTGTACAGTATCTTCTCCAAAAGTTCCGGCTGCGCGCTGTTCTTTTCTTTCCATATCGAATTAAATGACCGGCGCGCTTTCGCATACCCTTCATGTTCCGCGCTATCTCTTTGCGAACAGCCATTTTTATCAATGTTTTCCGCGCTCATTTGGTCATTCTCTCCTTTCTCGGTCATACTTAGAACTCCTACTGATTCGGTCCTTCACTTCTCGGCTAATATGACCTCTGCTGACTTCTGTATGTTCAGCACCGCCTTGCGACAATGGTTACTCCTTTCAGAGCGTTCCATACAGACCTCCCCGGGTACTCACACGTTCTTTCTCTCCATCCATCTGCCACATCTACCATGCATGATTCCGTGTAGTTATTGGGCTTCGACTTGAGTGACAGCCTTACCCTCATGAATGGCTTAATGTGATTTCTGTTCGTCAGACCAGAGATTTGCCCATGGGTTAGTATGTTCCCCACATCCAGCTTCCTTCAGATTCCACCTCACGATGGACACCCTTGCCTTCGGCTATATCCTTCCCACTACCGGG
>Ga0183098_10609_pt1 | contig 53804 bp, 36 predicted proteins | sample BioMet9_FD_128884 | JGI IMG/M metagenome (GOLD analysis project Ga0183098, IMG submission 128884) | Microbial communities from bioreactor (seeded with sewage sludge) at Lawrence Berkeley National Lab, California, USA - Biofuel... | ecosystem: Engineered > Bioreactor > Anaerobic > Unclassified ...
CCGTAATCTGTGTCTGGATGGCATCAAGCTTCTGCTCCTGCTCATACGTCAGCTCAAAGTCACGACTGAGAGTATCCGCACAGCAGCGATAAATCTCGATAAGCTGTTCCGGCGTGAATTTCTTTTCCTCCGGAATAAGACCTGTGCGGAGAGCGAAGTCTTTCTTCGCCGCAGCATAGTCGTTTCCGAAATAATGGCCGGTTGAGAGGCCGCTTTTGTCATATGACCATTCCCATGATGTGAATTGAACGCCATACTTACTTTCCATCGCCCCCAAGACATAGCCGTTGAAGTCCAGTATTTGTTTGTATGGGGCGTCGAGGCTTGACGCTTTCAAGGGAGGGGCGGCGTCAACAAGTCGCATATACTCCGCTACAGTGGAAGAAAGGCCATTGACCTTGTCGAGCGCGGAGGAAGCTGCTTCAGATTCGACATCTTCCTGACGGTATCGAGTGCCTCCGTTTTCTGCGACCTGACAAAGTGGGACACCGTGGAAGAACACCTGAAGTAATGAACCTTCGTTGACTTGCGTGTCGAAGCCCTCTTGAGCGAGACGGATGCCGACTTCTTGATAGAATTTGTTTTGTGCTGAGCTATCTGATGCCTTCATAAAACCCTCCAATCATTTCTATCGCAGAACGCAAAAAAAGCCGGCACTCATTTCTGAATGCCGGCCATGCAAAATATAGTCACTATGTTTTGGTCTGTATCATAATGTGATACAGACCTCTTTAGACACAGAAAGTTTACAAAATAAATCTGTGTCAATGGCGAATCGGGGATGGTTTTGACCGCCAAAACCGGTCAAATATGCTCATATTTTAGTTCAAGTCCCTACCAACGGGGGAGAACAGCCAGAGTTATCTTTTTTTTGCACTTCAAAAAATGGGCACGAAAAAACCCAGAAACCGTTGTGGTTACTGGGTTTTTCGGCAAGTTATCTTTTTCACTTGCACAATATGGTTGCGGGGACAGGATTTGAACCTGCGACCTCCGGGTTATGAGTTGGAATTCTGTAGTTTTTCCTGCTTTCATTATTTCCTGTAACCCTTGACAATACTAGCTTTTATGTTTTTGTGCCGATATAATTGCTTATAATTTTGGGCCATTTCTGATTATCTCGTGCGCTAAATGTGCGCTAAATGTGCGCCAAATGTGTACTCAATTTTTTGACTTCGTGCATAGCAACAATTACTCGTCAAATCCGAAACTATTTACCTTCAAAGTCCGGCAGTTTTCGGAAACTGTTCTCACGGTGGGCTGTGGAAGGCCGCTGGGTGCTTCCACGTTGACCTCAAGGGATACTTCAACCTTGCATCCGTCCACGGAGGTCAAATGGCTTATTACCTCCTCTACAAGCCGTTGAACGTCTCTATTGATGCGGGTATTGTCCAGCCTGGCTGACATATAGAAATGAGTGTTTTTTGGCTGCTCTGGCTGAGGCTGCTCCGGCGTGGGCGGGGCAGGTTGGGTGCCGCCACTCTGCGAATAGGCTGAATCCCCACTATCAAAGGGAACAGGCTGCCAGCTCCCGGATGTAGACGTGGGTTGTTTGGCCTGGGCGACCTTTGTATCCGCAACCTGCTTGAGAGCCACGACGATCTTGACCAGATAATCGGAGTTTGCAATAATGCCCACATACTGATTGTATTTGAGGTCAATGAAGCGCTCATCATTTCTGCCGGCGGCGATGGCAAAATACTCTGTAGAATTTAGGCCGCTGCGGATTGCCTCCTCAAGTACATTGTAGTTGGCTAGCCTCGGCAGATAGCAATAGGTGCAAAGGTAGTCCCACAGCTTCTTGACGGTAATGCTGTCGCTCTCCTTCCAGAGAACACTATCAAGCTCCATGAGCAGCAACGCGGGAGCCCATTTCGTAATGAGCGCCTCGTTCTGGATCATCTTCTTGGCGGCCTTAGAAACGATGGTATCCGTTCCGCCACTTATGCGGATAATGTCCCAAACGACGGTTTTCATATCGACAGCACGGTCAATGTAAGGAACCAGTAGCCAGCAGTAGGTTTCTTTAATACGAAGTTCGACGGTATCATTGCTCCGGCGCAAGTTGTTGTCCGTCTCGCGGTTCTGCGCGGCGTCAAGGTTCAAGTCCTCGCTATCGTCCTTGATGGAGAGCCATGCTAAATATCGGCGTACCTCCTGCTTGAGCGGCGTCATGAGCTCCTGATCTGGCGCGATGAAGGCCAGCATATTGCGATAGATACGCGGTGCGGTTCCACGGTTGTTGAGGATGGTCTCGGCGCTTTGAATAGCCTTATTCTGCTGATTAGAGGCTTTGTATTCGTCCTCCGGGCACATAATGACAAGGCGCACAGCCTGATCATCGGTAACATCCAGAGACGATCCGGGACAAATATGTATACCTGCAAACGGCGTTTCTTTGCGCAAAGTGTGGAGCCTGCGCTCAATCTCAAACTCCACATCGGCAGACGGTATCTGCGTGGCGCGGTCTTCCACGGTTTTGCGGAGCGTGGGCCGGGTATCATACCAGAATCGGTCGCCGGAGGGATTGTTATACAGATACGCCAGTGAAGCCTGCAAGGTATTCAGAGCGTCGTTAAAATCCGCGATACTCTCACCAGGCTGCACGACACCTAGGCGGACTCGGGAGGCCTCGATGCCACGAACAGCTTGCGCTCGGGAGGAGGGTGCGCTGCCGAGCATGATGGTGCGGGCCACGCGGCGGGCTGCCAGCTTGCGGCCATAGCGCGGCGTGGATTGGTCTTTTTGATACGGGATGGACTTCTTGCCATCGACCTCGCGGTCAACGATGGCATTCCATCCTTCGTCAAGATGGCGCGTCAGCTCGTCACGAACATTTGGCACGTCCATAGGAATGGAGCCAGGCATAATCATAGAGCTGGCGTCGTTGCCCATCCAGAGCTCGTGGATCACATCGGCCATGAGACGCAGGACACCACGCGTCCGCTGGAATCGTTCCAATGTCGCCCAATCGTTGTACAGCCGGTCGAACACCTCCGGGTGTATGGGATAGCAGGAGATCATGCGATCGCGATACTCCACCTCGCGGCTTTCCATTGGAAAGTCCGTGGCATTTTCATTGTACATCTGGCTGAACCGGTTGCATACGAGGTCGCGGCCCTCCGGGTTTTTGCAGTCAAGGAACAGTCTGCGGCGCACTACTTCAAAGCCCTCGTTGGCAGTAACAGGTTTCCAGATGGATTCCATGCGGCCGAAGGTGTGCTCTATTGCTTCCAGAGCGGTTGTGCCCGCCTCGCCGCCGATTTCAATATTAGATTCCGGAATGGAGGCCACTACCAAGCTGTTCTTGCTGGCCCGGGCGGCCTCAGTGATTTCCTGAATAAAGGTAATAAAATTATCAAAGGAACCGGAGGGCAGACCAGAGGAGCCATAGAGCTTCTTGGCATAGGCAACCAGCTCGTCCATCAGAACGAGGCATGGTGCAGCAGCATCAAACAGATTCTTGAGTGCTTCGGAGCCGGGCGACACGCCTTTTTTGTCTGCCTCTTTCACATAATCATACAGCGCCGCGTCACCTACGGATTCAGCGAGTTGCGCGGCCATTTCGCCCCACAGGGTGTTGATGGTGATGCCGGGAAAATTCTGCGGGCGTCTGGCCTTCGTCGGATCAAGGGCCGTACCGACGAGAACCGCAACGTTCGCCTTCGGCAGTGCCGCTAAGCCCGCCGCGGCCAATACCGGCTTAATGTTCGGAATTTTGTCAATCGAAACTCTGCCGCGCATCATATGATAGAGCGCCAGCATACTATGGGTCTTGCCGCCGCCGAACGCTGTCTTAAGTTGAATAACCGGCTCGCCATCTTTTCCGCTCACGCGCTTGAGCCCCTGTACCAAAAGGCCGGTCATACCCTCTGTCACATAAGTACGAGCGAAGAATTCAACAGGATCACGGTACTCAAACGCGCCCTCTCCACGCGCTACCTGCGCGAGGTCAGCGGCGAATTCCGCATTTTTATAGCGTCCCTGTGCCACGTCAGGGTGCGGCTCGATCACATCGCGCCAGCTTGGAAGGCCCTGCAAGCCAGAGCTCATAATTCCGTCTGCTTTCTTTGAGCTGGGAACAGGTGCAGGAGCGGCTTCTGTAACCTTCGTGGAGCCGTCTGCGGAGCCATAGCGGGCCTCGCGCAGCAGAGCGTGGATTTCCTCCGTGGCCTCCTGATCAATCTGCTCGCAGAGGCGAGACATGGTATCCAGCGCGCGCCAGGTGTCGTCGTCGGTAAAGTCCTGCCCGCCAATATGGGCGAGCTTATTACGGACGCCCATGAGCTCCTTGGCCCACGTCCGATAATCCAGCGACAGCCTTCTGCGGAAAACGTCGTTCCATTTGCGGTCAAAGAGACGCAGGCAGTTGGCTATATCCAGAGAATCCACAAGTTCCGCAAATTCGCCGCCGTCCGGCAGGTCGCGTGCCTGATCGCTCAAGGTCATAAGTACTTCCTGCCACCAGCCGTCTTTGTATTCACGGCTCAATTCCTGCGCGATATAACCCGCCAGCAACGGATGCAGGATACAGAAAGCCTGTTGAATCATTAGTGTGTTATCAGCCATTTCAGCACCTCCGACGCTTTTTAACAAAATTTAAAATTAGCTTCAAACTTGCTTTGAGCTTGCTAAAAAGCTTGCTACAACTTGCTAAGATACTTCAAACTTTACAAGCTTCTTGTAAGAATTTTACTGTCTTCGAATAAACCACACAGTATTGCTGGTTTTACCTCTCGAATCAATCGACATATCTTTATTTTTCATTGCCTGAAGTAAGTTAGACAGTTTTTTTTGCTTTTGCTTAATTGTTAACACATCCGGGAAAAGATCGCTCACAATGCTCATGAGATCATCTTTCCTGATTTCGCCGGCTTTTTCAAGAGCTTTCAAAATGAATGCCTTGCATTTTTCATCATCCAGTCCACTGTCACGAATGTATTTTGACCTTTGCCCTACTGCCTCGGCAATGTTGTAGGAAACATAGATATTTGGATATCGTCCCTCCACTAAACCAGCCTTTTTTAAGCGGAGATATTGTTCATGAGAAATGATTTCGTCCTTTTGTATCTTATCAAGTAGGAATACTGTTTCGATATTCAACGAGCGGTCAGAATTCAGTAGCTGGGTATAGTTCTTGTCCAGCATCTTGCCGTAGACAGTCACCTTAACGCGGTTAGGCACCGTCAGATCATATGTTGGCAGTGGAAAAAACTTTTCCTTTTGAATTCGGAAAATTGTCGGAATACCAATGGCATTGCTGTCAATCATATATAGATTCACCATTGCATTGCACAAGAACGTGTTGCGATAATATGGCGGCTTATAGCCGGGTTCCAGCGCTGCTTCTATCGTTTCAGGGATAAAGTTACCTTCGTTTACAAAAACCAGATAATCCTCAAACTCCTCAACATTGATTTTTCCACGGAGAGTATAGTCTTGATGAGCAATACAGTTGTGCAGAAGCTCTTTGATTAACTCAGCGTCATACTGATCCACTTCGTCGGGAAACAATGTCTGCTGGCCGGCAATATAACGGTACTTAACATTTCGTATCATCTTATACACTTCATCAACGGCGAGCAAAAATGGCGTGTCAAAATGTTCATAGGTTTTTACTGACCCGTCCTGATTATAAAGTGTCCAAGTAATTCGGGGAATAAATCCGTCAAAAAAGTTTTTTGCATATTCATCGCCGAGCAGCAGAAGTGCTGTACGTGTAATCTTTCCTCCCAGCAAAATCCCTGCTTTATTCAGCAATTCGATATCTGATAGTGAATCAAACATCTCTTTCGGCTTGTTGCGGTTAATTTCATGTCGAATGAATAACTCTCTCGCACGATGCACTGCAGCAGGATCAAGATCGGAGAAGGAAGCCCCCTCTACGATTCCCTTCGACCAATCAAAGCCTATTTGATGTCGAATCTCATCAAGCTTATTAATGGGCAGCGGGCAAACCGATTCATGCGCACGACTGTAAGCCATATCATTCCATGTAGTGGGAATGCCAGGTATGGCGGGCGGGATCTGAAACAACAGCACGCGCTTCCCATCTGCAGAAATCTCGTAGATTTCTGTAAACACCAAGCCTTGGTTGGTTTTTTCCCGCATTTCCTTTTTCAGATTTTGTAGAGAGCGCCCTTCACTTCTATAATTTGTTCCAACGACCTGCATATTATTTGTAATACCGAAAATCAGCCAGCCTTCCGGTTTTCCTCGCAGATTGGCTTCGTTGCTGATCGCAGAGAAATACTTGCCAATATCGTTGAAATTGTAATTGCTTTCAGCTGTTTTAAACTCGACCACTTCGTTTTCATGCCGGCTCATCATAATGCTGAGCTTTTCTAATAATACATCATCGTCGTAGATCACCTGGCCGACCTCCTCTCAGTTTTATTCAAACAACGTGAGCTGTTCTGGCTTAATAGCTTGCAATTCTGCGGCCTTGGATTGTATCTCCGGCCACGCGATGACCAGCGCGTTATAGGCGTATGCCTCCTGTGCCCAGCCCTTACGCTCGGCGATGGTGAACAGGCGATAAGCAAGGGATTTCGCCTGCTCCGCATTGGAGCCGAACATAGGAGCAACAATCTGCGCGCAGGCTTGTACGCCGCCGGTTTCCATTGCGTGGGTGAGTTGCTGGGTCAGCAACCAGATAAGCTGCTCGTTGCTCTCAACTCTTTTGGGTATTTCATCCCGGCCATGCAGGTGAACGACACCCTTTTGCGCATAGAGGACGTCGCGTGAGGCCAACGCCGCCACGGAGGTATTCTTGGCACGGGCCAGTGTGTCCGCATCACCGAATTTCATGTCATTAAAGGCATTCTGCGTGTAGAGGTCAACGCAAAACCGGCTGTCGCGGTCTATCTCACCGTCCTGCTCGTTGAAAAAGATGTCCAGCTCCTGATTGATGATCTGCAAGGCGCTGCGGACGGCCATAGGTGAGCCATCCGCTTCCAGTACCTTGGAAAACCGGGAGTAGACGCCCATTCCTGGGCCGATGGCCGACTGTGCCAAGTCCACCGGCGCGATGTTGCTGCGCTGGAGTTTCTGCAACGCGGGTTTGAGTTCGCGCTTGAGCTCGTTGATGAAGTTCCGGCGAGTGGTCGTCGGTGCGTCCTCCGGCCGCTTGCGGCAGACAAGGACGATAGAGGAGGCGAGGGCATTAACTGAAGCTTTCAGGCCAGTTTCTCTTTCTGTATGAATTGGCCATGTGCCTGTGATTGAAAGGCCTGCATAAATAATAGCTGTTAGCATAGTTTCCCAACCACTTGAAGCTGTCTTTTGCCCATCTTCCGTGCTGACGGTATCACTCTGCTTAAATGCATAATAAACTGTTACTGGGAAATCATCGTGAGCACATTTGTGCAAATGCACACATGCTTTTTGCATGCCATCTTCAAAAAAAGTCTTTGCTTTTTCCACGCTGCCGCCAAAGCGATAGGGGGTTGCTATTAATTCTTCTGCCTTTGGTACAAGCATGGTGCGGAACAGCTTGGGATATGTTTCTTTTAGCGACTGACGCATCCAAACATAGAAAAAATCAGAAAGATCAGCATAACCAATGTTATCATAATAAGGTGGATCAGTAGAAACCATTATCTGACGTAGTCCAGAATCACTCTGTGCATCAAACTGCTTGACGACAGCACTACCGCATCCTGGTAATAACTCAACACATTTTGGTATCCATTCAAGCGATCCAGACCAACAGCCAGAGGAATCACTAAAAGCATTGGATTCAGAGTAATCCCATACCATTGGAATTGCTTGCCGTCCAAAAGTCTGTTCTATTTTTTCACCGATTCTATTCCACAAGCATAGAGTTGAAGAACGATTAGCCAAGCGGTCAATAGCAAACGCCAAATACACGCCCACGGCTTCGCCGTAGGCCGTTGCTCCGCAGCCGCCGTCGGCAAGCTCGGCGTAGTCGTTGCGCATTCCGGCCTTCACCGCATCCTCGGTCGCCTTCTTCTGTGCCTCTGCCACAAGCGAGCTGAATGTGGTCAGCGCCGTGAGTTGGCGATTGGTGAAAAGGTCACTGTACTCTGTCATACCAAAAGCGGGTGGGCTGAACCAGCGAGGATTGGTCGGCATGGCTCCGTCCGGGTACCCCTCTGGCTTTTCCACATTTGCGGTAAGCACCTGTTCCGCGTCGGGGGATAGATAAATTCTTCCTCGCTTACCCTCGGCAACCACGGCCATAAGCTGTGAGCCGATCTTATGCTCTTTTCCATTGTGCTTAATATATTGGTCGGTCGTAATTTCGCCGCAGCATGGGCACTTGAAGATTGCGCTGCGGCCCATTTTGTAGGATTCATACTCTTTTGGGCATTTACCCTGCTGCACCTCAAAGCGTACATGGCCGCCCTCGGGAATAGGCTTCACCCACGCCTCGTTGCCTTTCTTCTTTGACAGCACAAAACTGCTGGCAAGCGGCATTTCGCAACCGCAGGCCGGGTTGGGGCATTTCACTGTTCGCGCCCAGATCCATGCGATAACCGTCGCATCGCCACCACCCTGCGCCGCAGGAACCTTGACTTTCGGATACAGGTGCCCGATGCGCTTAAACGCTTCCTTCTTTATCCACTCGCCATAATAGCGCACATCCTCGGCAAGCCCTTGCGCGCCGATCCAGCCGGATGCAGAATCCAACGCTGCCCGCGCCTCCGGATTGACAGGAGCCTGTCCTGCAAAGCGGGGCGGTATCTCGATCATAGCCTTGTTGATCATCACGGCCACAGGGTTCAAATCGCTGGCATGGGCTTCCAGCCCCAAGCGCTGGGCTTCCAGAGGAATCGCACCTCCGCCCGCAAACGGGTCGAGCAGCGCAGGCGGATTATTATTCGTGGACTTCATGATCTCGGCCTTCGCCGCAGCAAGCACTTCCTCGTTGTTGGAGTTTTCCCAAACAACAAGGTCTTCCAGTATCTTAAAAAGCCGCTGACGCTCGGCGGTCTGCTCCTCCTCTGTGGGGAATTGCTCCGGGTGAGACGAAGGGTCGTCCACAAGGGATGACCAGATGACAGCCCTCGCCGCCGCCAGAGGCCGCCGCGCCCACCAGAGATGCAGCGTAGACGGGTGCCCATGCCGGATGGATTTCTCCCGCGCCGATTCCGCGTTTATTTTCTCAAGAGGTAGCGCTACCTCAATCAGTTTTTTGACTGCCATGTTATTTGTTGCCTCCGTGATTGGGCGTGTGCCCGCTCTGAATCCTGGTTTCAGCATTAGGGTCATGCTTGGAGGATGTTTCCACGGTTTCTATAAAAATACCATTTACCGTCTTATGTTTTTCGTTTGTAGGCTTTTCAGCTTTGGTCTTATCCGCCACCATTTTCCCTCTAATGGGCTTCAAAACCCACTTGCATTCTTTTTTCACGAGCATATATGTTTTGTTCTCAATTATCAAACGTTGTCCAGGCTTAACTTGCATCGTCGGTCTGGTTGGGATCGGCTTTGGCCAGGTTATATCAGAACCTGGATTTGTCGAGTGTGGCTTCTTTTTCGGCCATTTTCTTTTATTGCGTTTATTCATTTCTCACCTCATGCATATAGAATTATGAATAACGCATTGGCAAAAATGAGAATTCCAATTGACACGAGAAAACATATCATCGATGCTTTGATTAGGCGAGCTCGCCTGTTATTGGTTCCTATTTTGCTCTGCTGCACTTGCGCTATCTGATCGATCCATTGAGAATCAAATTGTGACTGGCACTGATATTCGTCTTCGTTATGAAGAAATTTATCACGAAATTCCTCGGCTGTTATCATGGTCTGGTACTTATACCTCCACTGTGCGATTATTGTTAACACCAGACTGGCGACGAGAGGAATAAAGAGCAGACCTGCTAAAGACAACACCTGCTCCTTTGGCACAATCGTTTGTTCAATTACGATGGGAATAGCCATGAGCATTGCAGCAGAAAACAGAGAAAAAGCAGTAAGCATATGACTTGACTGCGTAATAATGCTCTGCTCACGCTTTTCCTCTAATTCAAGCGAAAAACGGCCAAAGTTCAAAGCATTTTTTATTTTTAATTCAGATGTTTTCATGTACCTTCCTCATTTCTGGTAAATAATGTCCGCATTTTTGACCAAATCCGCAATGTCGAAGTTGACACTGGTGGCCGTGAAGTCCGGCGCATTGTGGAAAGGTTGCTTTAGATAGACCGTGTGGGTTGTCTGGCCATCCACTTCGACGATGGCCAGAATGTATTCATCCGGCTTGTTGAGGCCGGTCAATATCTCGTTCTTGGATACTGTAACGGAGGTTGCGCCTTTCGCCCGGCCTTTGACCTCGATAAAGCGCAGGCAGGTGGTATCGTGGCGCAGGACCTTCGGAATATCGGATTCCACATCATAGCCGACCTTCTCGGCACTCACGTCATGCGGGATGAAGCCGAGTTCGGTTTCAATATCCATGACCGCTTTCATGGCGGCATATTCCACGGCCTTTAAATCACCGTGACCGAAGGTGCCGACGCTGGGCGTTCCCGTCAGCTTGTGGAGCAGGCCGCGCGGGATCACCAGCGCGCCGCCCACCACGACAGGCGGAGCCGGCGAAATCATCTTCTCGGTTTCAATCTCCGAAAGTCGGCGTTGCATCCGGGCTTCCAGCTCCTCGGCGCGCCGTCCGGCGAGCTGGGAGTTGAGCTTCGCGTTGACCTTTCCTGCGGCTTCTTTATTCTTCAAATCAGCGGCACGGAAGTCCCAGTATTGGATTTCAGCAGTCATACGCTCCTTAACGGCCTTCGCTATCTTGTCGAGCATCTGATGCTTGTGCGCTTTTACCTCTGCAAAATGCGCCGGGATGATGTTTGCAATGGCATAGCCACGGGCGCGATCCTCCACACCGGTATGAAGCCAATCCTGCGACTGGATGAACGGACGAATTACGGCCTGTTCTTCTAGCGTGGCTGCACGGTAATCCAGATACGGAGCGTAACCGGCGCGCTGGGCGGTGCCGTCGCTCTTGAGCTCCACAAAGTGGATATTCTTTGATATGACGCGCTTGGTGCCATTCGGCAGGATCACGCCGTCCTGAATGGCGTCCTCTATGTAGAACAGCAAGCGGGCGTCCATGCCAAAGTCGCTCTCGTCAATAAATACCGCTCCGCGTTTCATCACGTCGGTGTTCCGTTCGCGGATCAGGTCAATGGTGGCCTCAAGAAGCGGGTGGCCGGGGCATACCAGCGATGCGGGCGTCAGGCCCGGCACATTACAATACTCCTTGTCAAAGCAGATTCGCTCATAGCGGGCCAGCACCGGCTCGCCGAAGCCAATCTGCATATCGCGGCTGCGCACGGCAAACGGGACTGAGGTAATCTCATAGCGCCCGGTTTCGCGCGGGCGTATCTTTCCGCCCACGCTGCGGAATGCCTCCACGAAGAAAGCCTCAATGAAGTGTGGCTGCAGTTTGTGCGCCTCAATGCGCTCCATATCTTCGCGTATTGCCATGACACGGGAAATATCCATTGTGTCTTCGGTAAGCGCGCGTTCTTCCAACAGGTCTTTCAGAGCGTTCTGATCGAGGGAATGATCGACCACCTGCCACAGGCGGGCGCGCACCTCCGGGTCGTTGCCATATCGCACAGCCTCTATGAGCAGGTCACGCAGGGGCCGGTTGTTGAAGGTCATTTTCCCGAGTATATCAAAGACCTTGCCACCCAATGCAGAGCGTTCTTCTTCGAGCTTTTGAAACAGACGCTGGAACACCATGCCCTCGCGGGTTTCCTGAGAAACGAGGTTCCACAGGTGGCAGACCTCAGTCTGGCCGATACGATGGATGCGTCCAAAGCGCTGCTCAAGGCGATTGGGGTTCCACGGTAGGTCATAGTTGACCATGAGATGGGCGCGCTGCAGGTTGATACCTTCACCGGCAGCATCTGTGGCAATGAGGATGCGAACCTCTTTGTCCTGCTTGAAAAGCTCCTCCACCTTCCGGCGCTCGTCGCGGAGCATACCGCCGTGGATGGTAACAACAGCCTCGTCATTGCCAAATAGAGAGCGTATTTTATCAGTCAAATATCGGAGCGTGTCGCGGTGCTCTGTGAAGATAATCAGCTTCTCACGCTGCCCGTCGGGGCTGAACATGGCGCTGTTATCTTGGAGCAGTTTTGAGAGTTCGTCCCATTTGCGGTCTTCGCCGCTGGCGCGCACTTCGTTTGCCATGCGTTCAAGGTTGCGCAGTATCTTAATCTCAGCTTCCAGCTCGGAAATCGTTGACGCCGCAGATGCCTGATCCGCGACATTCTCCTCGGTTTCCTCCAATTCGCTGGATGGGAGATCGTCTTCGTCGTAATCGTCCGAAAAATCCACGGACGCCTTGTATTCGGCAGCACGTTTGCCGAGCTTCTCCTCTTGGAGCCTGCTTTCAAGCCGCTCACGGCGACGGCGCAGGGACTGATATATTGCTTCCGGCGAGGATGCCAGACGGCGCTGCAAGATGGTCAATGCGAATCCGACGGTATTCTTACGGTCATTATTTAGCTGGTCAGCCCGGTTAAACTCGTCCTGTACATAGGAGGTCACGGCGTCATAGAGCGCGGCCTCACGCGGCGAAAGGTCATAATTGACCGTGTATGCAAGCCGCTCCGGAAACAGCGGCGTCCCATCAAACTTGAGCAGGTCTTCCTTGACAAGCCTGCGCATAACGTCGGATACATCGATCGCCTGATTGCTGGATCGGGCTGCGCCCTCGAAGCGATCTGGGTCAATGAGCGACATGAATAGCTGAAAATCCTCGTCCTTGCCATTGTGAGGCGTCGCCGTCAACAGGAGGAAGTTTCTCGTAATGCTGGAAAGCAAACGGCCCAACTGAAAACGCCGAGTGTATTTGATTTCCCCGCCCCAAACCGTGGCAGACATTTTGTGGGCTTCATCGACCACAATCAAGTCCCAATCCGTAACCTTGAGCTTTTCCTGCAAAGTCTCATTACGGGAGAGCTTATCAAGGCGGGCAATGCAGAAATTCGTCTCGGCGAATACATTGCCGCCGACCGCCGAGTCTATCTTGTCGTTGGTAAGAATATCAAAGCGGAGATTAAATTTGTGATACAGTTCGTCTTGCCATTGTTCGGCCAGATTGCCAGGCGAGACGATGAGGCAGCGCTTCAAATCTCCCCGTATAATAAGCTCTTTCATGAAAAGGCCCGTCATGATAGTTTTGCCCGCACCGGGATCGTCCGCGAGGATATATCGCAGCGGGAGGCGTGGCAACATTTCCTGATAGACCGCAGAAATCTGGTGCGGCAGGGGCTCAATAGCAGATGTATGAACGGCAAGATAAGGATCAAATATGTGAGCGAGGTTGATGCGGTATGCTTCGGAGGCAAGACGCAGCAAATTGCCGTCGGCGTCAAAGCTCCACGGCAGTTTATTATCAAGTATTTCTATGCTGCTCTCATTCTCTCGATAAATGAGTTGACTTGCTAAATGTCCCTTGCCGTCCTTAAAAGTGACCTCCAAGACTGCTGTGCCGTACCATTGCACGGCAACGACTGTCACGGTCTCTTTACTGGCAAGACCTGAAACACTGCTGCCAACCGTAATATCTTCAAGGCGCGCCATATGTGACCGTCCTTTCGATTACCCAGATCGCGCGATGCAGCTCATCCCGTCCCTGCCCTTTTTTCGTATCGGCCATACTCCGTTTCTCCTTATCTCGCTTAATTTTACTTTTTGTATTATATCATAAACAAAAAGCTATTCACATCAGATAATCTCAAATAGTCGCTGCTAATTTTGACGATCTGCGTTTTGTGTTATAAGTATTGCTGGACAACTCAACGATTATCGATATGTCGCCAAGCAGGCTTTTCATGGCTTATAATGAGAGCAAAGTACTCCACCTCTCCTAATACGGAGTACAAGTAGAAACCTCTCTGCGTGTCTTGCAAGGACGTTTCCGTTAATCCTGGTACTGCATGATGAAAAGCGCCCGTAATTTATTGTTATTTTGAAGGCCTTCCATAACGGGAAGCATAAGCCTACTCTGTGGCTCTTTAGTTTTCCATAATACGGCAATTATATTTATTTTTCAAGGCCACAGTTTATTGGCAACAAAATGAAAGGCCATACCATGAGGCATGACCCTGCTTGATTTATCATCTAAAATAATGTCTGTGAGTACTTGTACAGCATGACGAGGAACGCCTAGCGAGTCAGCGGTTCAAGGAGCTGCAGGTCCCCTCACCGATCGCCCCTGATAATGTAATTGTCTTCCGGCACCCAGCATGCTTTGCTATCCCTTCCCTGCCCGTTCAGCAGATCTTGTCCACCCAAGGCCATATATACCATTCAAGGCAGGGAGCAGGAATGTCAGTGCGTAATAGTCGCCTTAATGTTCCTCGTCGCTGGCATAGCAAAACTCGTCAGGTGTCTCAATGCTGAACACCGCTTTGGGATCACATAACATTGAAGCGATAGTGCAAAAATTGTATGGCTCCACTTCTTGGGAATCTTCACATCCGCTTGTCCATATCGAAAATTCCCAATCAGTATAACTATCAGAGCAGACTCCCGGATCATATATGCTTCCACCCTTGCTGATTTCCATCATGTCTTCTTCAATATGGAAACCAATATAAGTCATCTCATACTCTGACCGTATTGCAATAGTAAAGTCATATTCGTTGATTTTTTCACCATCTGAAAATCTCTCCAGATCGTTATAAAGCGCCTTCCCGAAGGATTTCAGGATAGGGCAGGAATGTGAGCCTATAAAGGAGTCCAAACCGTATTTCAAGGATATGCACATCTCCTGATAGCACAGACTTTCTCTTGGCGGGTCTAAATCCTCATCGTCATCGTATTTCTCATCATCTTCTTCTCTGTACTCATTGATCACGACGCCGTCTTCATCCTTTTGAGAGCAAAGCCATTGTCTAATTTCTTCAGACCTGAACAAATCCAATGATATGTAGCCGTCTTCAGTTTTGAAAAAGTCTCCGCAAGAACAATATAAATGGGCAAAAAAATCGCTGGTCATCTCTTCTTCCGAAAAAGAATTTTTCCCGAATACTTCTACCAGTAGATGGGAAAAGGCTCTTTCATACTCAGCTTTTGTCATGTTAACCGCTCCTTTGTAAAAGTAACGGAATTCCGATATTCACTTTTACACAAAATTTTCTGCCGTCTCTGATATACTTTCTTGGTTAGCACAATCTCAGGCATTCTTAACATCTTCGCGTTAAACGTGATGGGGACTTTTTATTCCTTGGTTGTGAACTTTAATTGTTATATAGACGTTCTAAAGTCTTGAAATATCGATGAATATATATTTTTCACCCGTTTTTGGATCATTGAAAACCTTAGGAATTTTACCAGGATTTTTGAAAATAGTACCATGTGTTTCGGTTGCTGCAATATGGTATCTTATAAAATTACTATGCACAGATACGATTTTATAATAGCCGATTGAATTTAGTTTAGATTCATGGGAATTGGCTTGTTCGGCTATAATTTTTTCCCGCTGTTTTTCTTTTGCTCTGCACCTTGACCTTTCAATTTCACGAGCATATTTTTCCGCAAAAGCATTTACTTCGGTTTCTGTTATTGCACGGTTTAATTCAGCAAACACCATTGGAGTCAGGGCTTGTTCATCGGAGAGCTGTTTACGAATCATGTTTTTTTGACGCATTATGCCGGAATATCTTTCATTACCATTGCTTCCTTCTTCGCATCCTTCTTTACACTTTCCACAGACACTACATATGTACCAACCGCACGTTGGGCACTGCCAACAGGTCTCGGAAGATATTGGATGTTTGCATGACCAACAATGGTTTTCATAGTGCCTTTGTTCCACTTCTTACATCTCCAATATTGTTAATCGACTTTTTAGTCAAATGGTGTTGTTGTTGATCAAAGTGCGTTGGTCTTACTTACAAGCTCGGACAAATCGACATAGCTCTCCGTAGCAGAGGCTTTCTCTTCGTCCATGCGGGACCGGAAGTGCCGGTTCATGTCAAGTCCGGTGCCGGCGGGAATAAGTTTGCCAATGATGACGTTTTCCTTAAGTCCCGCAAGGTGATCCACCTTCCCGTTGATGGCGGCATCGGTAAGTACCTTGGACGTCTCTAGGAAAGTTGCGGCGGAAAGAAAGCTGTCAGTTGTGAGAGATGCTTTAGTAATACCCAGAAGCTGCGTATAGGTGGCGGGAGTAAGTCCCTCCTCGCCTGCCTTCTGGCGCTCTGCCACCTCTCGGTTCGCTGCCTTGAGGTCGCCGATGTCCACTGTGGAACCGGAAATGAGTTTGGTGGAGCCGGCTTTCTCTATGCGCACCCTACGCAACATCTGGCGGACAATGACTTCAATATGCTTATCGTTCAAATCAATGCCCTGCTGGCGGTACACCTTCTGAATTTCCTGCGTGATATACGTGCGTACGCCGGCGCGGCCGAACTCGTCGTCGTTTATGCCGCGGATACGCAACACATCGTGGGGATTGAGGGCGCCGGAGGTGAGCTCCTGGCCTTTATCCACATGATCTCCGGTGTGAAGAAGAATGCCCGCGTCAAGGGGGACCGCATAGACGAAGGTTTCGCCGTTTTTCTCGTTTGTAACGGTGATGGTGTGCATAGCGCCCTTCTTGGCCTCTTCCACCGTAACGGTGCCGGAGGTCTCTGCAAGCACGGCCATTTTTTGGGGCCTGCGGGCCTCGAAAAGTTCTTCAACGCGTTGGCGGTTCCATACACCGTTCTTTTTACATTCAGGAAGCCGGTAAGTTGACGATCCTATTGATTGTGCTGCAATAATGCCAACCGTATCACCAACTTCTGCTGGCTTATTAAGTGCAATATTAGCACCATAACATTTTGAGCATACACCGCTTCTTGCCTCGCAGGCTACGACACTTCTGACAAAGGCCTTGTGAATGTTGTGGCCTTCCAGAACGGCAGCATCGCATTCAAGGAGCATTTGGTCGGTATCGAAGATAATCTCGCCTGTCTGGGGATCAAACATGGGCATTGCTGGATACCTTCCACTAATGCTCCTACCGAAGGATTGTACTATCTGCCCTCTGTCATAAACCGCTGAAACCCAAATTCCGTCTACTGTACTACATTCTGACTCTGTAATAATATCCTGTGCAGCGTTTATTAAAGTTCTTGTAAACCAACTACACTGGTTAATTTTTTCGTTATATAAAGACAATTTTCTGCGAGTACTAAAGGTGCTGATAAAATATTCTGATATAGTTAAGCCATCTCGATAATTTGACTTGATTGGCGCATCCCCACCTGTGTCTGTGGCAACTCCGACTATTCCTTGCATTTTTTGAACTTGCTGCCTGCAGTGTTCGCAAGTACCTGAATTGGCCATCATATAAATTGGATTGTACTCATCCAGGCAGTCCTGCAAGGCGTTTGTGACGTCCTTGGTCGTCTGTTCCCACTGGCCGACGACCAGACGGTAGCGCTCGTCGTCCGTGACAAAACCACGCTTATACTGTTTTTGAATACTGACAACCTGCTGCTCGGCCTCGGCGATGAAGCTCTTCTTTGCCTCAGGCACAATCATATCTGTGATTGAAATCGTTATTCCGCTTTTGGTTGCGTATTTTAGCCCTAGATCTTTAATGTTATCAATTACTCCAGCGGAGATGGTGAACCCGTGCTTTTTGATGCAACGGTCAATGATATTGCCGAGCTGCTTTTTGCCTACCTGAAAGCCGATCTCATGATCAAACATATGCTCAGGATCGGTACGATCCACGTAGCCCAAATCCTGCGGGATGGGCTCGTTATAGATAATCCGACCCACCGTGGTGATAATCATGGCCTTTCTCTCCGCACCGTCAATGATCTTGCTTTCGCGGAGACGAACGGGGGCGTGCAAGCCGACATAGCCTTCATTGTAAGCCATGATGGCTTCGTTTGCATCGTGGTAGCACAGCAGGGGCTTATACGCTGCCTGCTTCTTCCCTCCCTCGGCGGCATTTTTGTTTGCCGAGATGAAATCGTCCGCATCCACGACTCCGCCTGCTACCAGGTCTGTTTCGCCTGCGTCGGTGACAAGGACGTTCTCAGCACCTTTTTCATCCTTGCCGATGCGTAGCATCGTGAGGTAGTATACACCAAACACGACGTCTTGCGAAAATGGCTCGAACGCTCTTCCATTTGCAGGATCAAGCAAATTATTTGAAGAAAGCATTAGAATACGGGACTCTGTTTGCGCCTCAACAGACAACGGAACATGCACGGCAATAATATCTCCATCGAGTTCAACGCCAAGAGTCGGTATCGCTGTTAGAGGAATATGTATTGCACTGTCAGCCACCAGTATGGGTTCAAACGCCTGCACATTTGATCTATCCATTGTTGGATAGTGGCTAAGGATCACAGGATGATCTCGTATTACGTACTGCAGAGCGTTCCATGCCTTGGTACGTTGCTTATCCACCATCTTCTTGGCGGATTTGGTGTCGTTTGCAGCGCCATCCTGCACCAGTTTCTTCATGATAAAGGGGCGGTACAGCTCGATAGCCATTTTCTGAGGAATCCCGCACTGATACATTTTTAGGCTGGGATCGGGTACTACTATAGAGCAGCCGGAATAATCAACCCGCTTACCCAAAAGGCTAATACGAAAATGTCCCTTATTACCCGTAATTCTATCAGATAGGCTCTTGAATGCACGGCCGTATGCGCCGGTAACGACTCTGCCGCTGCGGCCGTTATCGATTACCGCGTCGACGGTTTCCTGGAGCATACGCTTTTCGTTGCGGACAATTACATCGGGGGCATTGAGCTGTATAAGTCTCTTTAGGCGGTTGTTGCGATTTATGACCCTGCGGTAAAGATCGTTTATATCCGGTGTTGCAATACAGCCTCCGTCCAGTGGGATTACGTCCCTGAGGCCTGCAGGCATTACTGGCAAAATGTCGATGACCATCCACTCAGGCTTGTTTCCGGACTGACGGAAGGCCTCGACCACTTCAAGGCGCTTAAGAATCTTAGCCTTCTTCTGGCCGGACGAATTATCGAGCTCCTCCTTGAGCTCCACCGCAAGTTTCTCGCAGTCGATCTGCTGCAGCAGCTTTTTGATGGCCTCAGCACCCATGCCGGCTTCAAAATCGTCCTCATACTTTTCCTTGAGGTCGCGGTATTCGCGCTCTGTGAGCATCTGGCACCTTTCCAGCGGGGTTATACCAGGGTCAGTGACAATATAGTTTGCGTAATACAAGACTTTTTCCAGCACCCGCGGAGTCAGGTCAAGAACAAGGGCCATTAGGCTGGGAATGCCCTTGAAATACCAGATATGGCTGACCGGGGCGGCAAGCTCAATATGGCCCATGCGCTCGCGGCGAACCGTTGCCTTTGTGACCTCAACGCCGCAGCGATCGCAGATTTTGCCCTTGTATCGTATTTTTTTGTACTTGCCGCAGTGGCATTCCCAGTCCTTGGTGGGTCCAAAAATGCGTTCGCAGAACAGACCGTCCCGCTCGGGTTTCAGGGTGCGGTAGTTGATGGTCTCCGGATTTTTTACCTCTCCATATGACCAAGAAAGAATCATTTCCGGGGAGGCTAAGCCTAGTTTTATGCTATCAAATTCACAGCCAAGCGATGGTTTTGCCTTAGCTGTAGGCTCAAAACAATCTTCTGAATTATCAGTTTCCTCATTTTTAGGGTATCCTTTATATTCACAATCATTAATTTCCGTACTTTTTATGTCCAACTCACTATAAGTAGACTGTTTAGGTCTTGATTTAGTATTGTCAACACATTCTGAATTACGTCCGCACCTGTCATTGCCCTCGTTATCATAGCCAGCCCTGTCGTATCCGCTGCGATCATAGCCACCTGAATCGTAGCCGTCACGGTCATAGCCGGTTCTGTCGTAGCCGTGCACATCATAGCCTGTGCAGTCAAAACCTTGGGCGTCGTAACCATCACGGTTATAGCCGTGGATATCATAACCGGATGAACTAAAACCCTTCCGATCATAGCCGTCCTTGTTATAGCCAGCCTTGTTGTAGCCGTCTTTATCTACACCCTCTGTATTATAGCCATCATGATCATAGCCGTCGGAATTGCGCCCGTAACAATCATAGCCATCAATGTCATATCCGTTGCGGTCGTACCCATCTTTATTTATTCCGGTCTCGTTATATCCCTCTCGGTCAAATCCGGCAGTGTTAAACCCATCTTTGTTATATCCTTCTCGGTCATAGCCTTCTGAGTTATAGCCATCGACATCACGCCCCATACGGTTATAGCCATTTCGGTCATAACCGTCACGGTTATAACCATCAACATCATATCCGTCATCGTCGTAAGCCAATCCCAGTTTGAATAGCAGTCCCACGCCATCGCCCCCCCATTATTAGATAAAGCATAAATAAAGAAGGTCTGTTTCGATGAATTTGAATCTTACCATAATTGCCGACTTAGTAAATCATGTCATTAGATTCTTGAATCGCAATTGAAGGCTAACACAAACCCAAAATAATTTTCAAAGGAGGCTCTAAGCTTATCAATGACTCCCTGCTTTTTCTCGGCTCCGCCGCCTCCAAAACGGGACACGGGCGGCATAATTTTCCCGATGTCCGTTCCAGTCGGAAATTGAATAAGCTTTAATTAGCCTTTTTCCATAATACGGCATTTTCACTCATTTTTCAAGCCACAGTATATTGGCAACGAAAAAGCAGGGCCATACCCATACGGTGTGACCCTGCTTGATTAATTATCTGAAATCTTGTCTGTTAGTTGGCGAGATACGCACTCAGGGTCAGCGGCTGATGGAGCTACAGGTCGCCGTCGATGATGTGATTGTCCAGCCCCATCCATTTGCCTCAGGCACCCTGCAAACTACATTGCCTCCTCCCTGCTCGTCCAGCAGGTCCTTGCCTTCTTCATGTAGCTCATTCGGACCGGCCATCATATCCATTAACTAACATCCGGTTCTTCCTCTGATTCGTAGTCTGCCGGAGGCGTCAACGGCTGCACAGGAGGCAGCAGCACAACGCCGGTCTGCTTCTTTTCGTCGTCGCCATCCATCCCGCCGCCAACACCCTCGTACAAACCGAGGTGTTTTGCCAGCATATCCAGCGCCTTGAGCTTATCGCACATCTTGATCTCGCGCTCGGTCATATCGCCGTTCGCGCTGATCATGGTTTTGAGCTTAATGCCCGCGATACAACGCCTGTCGTCCTCCGTTGCATCTGGCCGGACTGTCACCTTGTCAAAATCGATCACATCATAAGGGTTACAAAAGGCGACGCGGGCAAGCTCCTGGAGTACACGATCTGCGATAATGCCAGTTCTGCGGCTCCGTTCTGCCATCGCGCGCGCGATGGCAGCCGCGACTGTAGTTTTATGTAGTAGTTGGTGCCCAATCTCTGACGCCCGATTTGCCGAGTAACCAGCTCGTATGGCGGCCTGCGTGGCATTGAGGTCTACAAGATACTCGTCCACAAAACGCTGCTGTTTTTCATTTGGTTGACGCTTTTTCCCGTACATTACTGTGTCACCTTCCCTCATTTGCTGCTCATTTCTGCCCCTTTATGATACAAAATCCATCATTTAAAAGTCCTCAGGGAGCAGAATATAGGAGCAGCCGAATGCGTGGCTACTCCCTGAACCCTCCTATATGCCTATTAAGCTCTATATTGAATATTCATACGCATGATGGTCCCCTTGACCATGCCACGCAGCGTCTCGTGTTTTCACCGCGCCGACCACTTGATCTGTTTTTCCACGTCCGGGAGATAGATATCACGCAGATGGTACAGTTTTCTGTTAGGGAACAACTTTGTAAACTTTGGAACCTTGTAAACCTTTACGAATCAGGTATCCAAAGTTCCAAAAACTTATCTATCATAAAACCGTATACTTTTTAAACCGGACAAGGTTATTCGCCGCTCGCGGCCTCGTCACATCCCATACGCTCTACAAAAAAGCCGTTTGCTGTTCCACCGTCGCGTTTAATCTTTTTCCCTGTTGTGATCAGTATATGATATTCTGAAAGCAAACTTACGGCAATGGCATCAAGAGCTTTCTTTGGCTGCTTGTTCTTAAATATGCCTGAGCCGTATTCTTCTTTTATGTCGTCATAAGTTAATCGCACAGTTTTACCCGCGTCGGGTGCCTTGTCTTGAACTGCATCAATTAGAGCAAGGTTTATTTCATTCATTTTGGACTGCCGTTCTTGCAGTTCAAAGACAGAAGTTTTCTTCCGTGCTGCCTCTTCGAGTGTGGCGCGGGTAATGTCCGAATAACCATCCCATAGAAGTCCTCCGTTTTCAATACGGAAACGGACGCTTTCCCCATAGGGTGCGTAATTTGTTTTGGTATGAATGGCTATTCTGCAATCCTCATTTTCGGTGTCGAAAATTATCCGAATTGCAGAACGAGCTGCATTTATTAAATCGGTCGAGCCTATGGCTGCATTGTTGGCGTTTTCTCCCTGTGCTCGTTTGTTTATGTGAGAGATCAGCAAAAGAGCGCAATCACAGCGTTTAGCCATGTTTGCAAGCCTTTGCAGAACTGGTCTAATGCGGTTAACGCGGTTAATGTCAGTGTTATCTCCTAGGAAAGCATGCCACGGATCCACAATAACAAGGCTTGCACCGCTGGCGTTAATTTCTGCCTCAAATTCATCCAGCTTGTCCGTGATGTTCATGCCCTCGCTGGCCTCGCAATCGATAATCAGCACGTTGTTGAGGTCAGCCCCTGAGTTTTCAAGCCGCATTTTAAGCACTTCGCCCCTGTCCTCTGCAGATATGAAAAGCACCTTTTGCGGTTGACCTTTAGGAACGTTGCCCGGCAACCTCGATCCCTTTGACACGGCTGCCGCTATGCCGCAGCAAAACATTGTCTTGCCTGTGCCTCCGTCTGCCATCAGCACGGTATAATCCCCAATCGGAATATATGGATACCACAAAAAATGTGTGTTATCCTCTCCAAACTGAGTGGCTGTTTTAGCTCTGTGCGGCGCGTTCTGCGCTTCTGCCGGATCATATAGAGCGGTACTACTTGCGACGGCATCAAAAAGTCTTTGTTTTGCAACCTCGAGCCCCAGCTGCTCCACTATGTCGGAGATGTCCCCTTTAGGTTTTATGTCTGACAGGATCGCTGCTGTGGGAACAACCTGCACTGATTTAGCAACGGATTTTAAGCCATCGGCCACGGTAGCGCCATGCCGGTTCCCTGCCTCGTCGTTGTCGGTTAGGACAACAACTCTTTTGCCTTGCAAATATGTATTGTATGCTGTGTTCCACTTGCTGCCCGCGCCGTCCGGCGTTGTGGTGGCCGTCAGACCCATGCTGCAAAGGGTTTCCACGTCCTTTTCGCCTTCGGGCATGAACACCGTATCACCGCTTGCAGTCAGCTCCGGGAGCTTGTACAGCGGCACTTTCATCCCATGAAGGCAATCAACGTATTTGCCATTCTCAAAGCGTTGCCACGTCGCGGTTTTGCTGCCATCGGAAGATCGATATATCTGCTTTTTTGCAAGGGGATGTCCATCTGCATCGGTGTAAATGTGTTCCCGAGCAAACGACCGCGCGCCGCCGCTGTGCTTTTCTTTTGGTGGGTCAGCAAATAAGTCGGACATTTTCAGACCCAGCGCCTGCACGATCTTTTCCTGAGCACACCCGGTATGGCAGCATATAAGAATTTTCCCGTTGACCTCACTGATTGACAATGACGGGTTAGTGTCGTCATGTGCCGGGCATCTTGCAAGCCATTGGCTTTCACCTGTTTCCTTTACGCCATCGAGCCGTAAGAGAAAATCATTAATTCTCATCTATATCACCGCCTTTCACATTCCCCAAAACAGCTGGTTTCACCTCTTACACAAACCGACTGATAGGACCCTTTGTCTGGTTAGGCGAGGCTGACGTAGTGTTTGACGATAAAAATGTTTCCACCTGGTCAAGGTCTATCAAGTATTTTTTGCCTACCCGGACGGATGGCAGCGCCCCAGAAACCACCAACCGCCGTAGCGCCGTTTTTGTAATTGCGGTCTCACTGTCAATCTGTTGAAAATAATCTGCAACGCCATCAATTGTTCGCATTCTAGGCATTACTCTTCGCCACCCTTCAGAGACTCTATTGCCTGAATTATTTGCTCTTCCTTATCTGGTGCCAGCGGAACTCGCAACAATCTTGTTAATGTCGGCTCTGAAATATGCAATGCCAAAGCGACCTTCCACAGCGGCACATCCGCGACTCGGGCCGCCCGCCTGATTTCTTGATTCTCCAAATTCTTATACATTTCCCATAACCTCCGTTCTTTTGTGGTTCGTTCCTAAACCATGTGGGATTTGAGATGACTGAGGGGTGGCCTCCTAGTTGCGTCGAACAGCTTTAAGAAGGATGCCAGCTCCCCGCGCAGAACGTACGCTATTCCACCTGTGCGCGTACTTCCAAGAATGGTCTCAGTGTTGATAAATCCGGGCAGTTGAGATGGGAGTTTGATGTAATCCACGGCAGGGTGCCACACGAAAAAGGAAAGATCCCTGTTGACTTCTCGCTTTTTCCGAAGTATGATTTACTCATCGTCGTTATTATACGGCCGGCATTTCAGTCTTGCAAGTATTTCCTACCTCCATTTTTAAAAAACAAGTATTTCATTCTTTTGGAGATGATTTTGTTATGCAAGAACAGTATTTTCCCCTCAGTGTCAAGGAAGCGGAGAAGGTCCACATTCCATATTCTTCTGAGAAAAACAGAGCTTCGGGATTTCCGACAAAGCTGAGGAAGCTACGCAAAGAAAAAGGCATTTCCCAGCAAGCACTTGCCAGCGAAATCGGAGTCACAAAGTCAACCATTGGCCTATATGAAAACGGAGATAACGTGCCTGACGTGAAGGCAATCGTTAAGCTTGCTAATTTCTATGATGTTTCGGCAGATTATCTGCTTGGGATGTCTGGAGTTGCCACTGTGAATACAAACGCCCGCGCTGCGTGCGATTATACAGGTTTAAATGTCAAGACCGTTGATTACCTACACGCACACCTAACAGATACCGCAACATTCTTAAAAGATTTTGGGGAATGCGTCACAGTATCTGAACCGATTATTCAGACTTTTGTTAATGAATTGGTCGGTAGTGACGAAATTAATACTTTTGTTTCGGACTTTTCAAAATTGTTGGATTTCCAATATAAATGGTGTTCGAACCACTACTCTTATGAGCCTGTATTCAGCGGTCCTGAATTATTGAGCATGATTAAGACTATCCGCAAGCTGTCAAAAGGAACATTATCTATAGTAGATAACACTTTGGAGCAAGAAAATGATGCATACGATCGCGTTACAAGCATACTTGAAAATATTGTAAAAGGTTTGACCAATTATGTTGAAGTAAGTTCAAAAATGGAAGATGGCCGTAGAGACGGTGTGCCGATGGGCTTTAGAGAGAAGAAAGGAGAAATCGGTGAATATCCGGAAAATTGAAGGCAAGACTGGCACATCTTACAAAATCACCGTCTCTGACGGGCGCAGCCTTGACGGTAAACAAATCCGTCACTATCTCACTTGGACTCCCGATCCGGGTATGACTGAGCTAAGAACTAAAAAAGCACTCCAAACTGTTGCTGCCGATTTCGAAAGGAAAATAGCACAGGGATATGTTGCCGATAATCATCAAACTTTCGAGGAGTATACCGAATATGTTCTGAATCTCAAGACCCGAGCTGGAGCAAAATACCGCACTATTGAGAGATACCGGCAACTTTTGGAGCGCATTAACCCGGCCATTGGTTATATGAAGCTCTCAGATATTAGGCCTCAGCACCTTAACGCCTTTTATGCCGAGCTCTCACAAGAAGGCATAAGAGCCAACGGCACGAAGGCAACGGCAAAAGTCGATATTGCCGATCTATTGAAAAAAAGGAATATCCACTATTCAAACTTTGCCGAACAAGCTAATATAGCGCCATCTACAGTGAGAAAAATTATGTTACGAGAAGCCGTCACCACAAGCACAGCGGAAAAGTTTTCTGCTGCTCTCCAAATTGACTGTAAAAAACTGTTCACGTTTGAGAATGATGCCTCCCCTTTGTCAAACAAGACAATCCTCGAACACCACAGGCTTATATCCACGGTCCTAGCACAGGCAGAAAAGGAAATGCTGATACCGTACAATGCCGCACATAAAGCCACACCACCCAAACTCTTACGAAAAGAGGTTGAATGTTTTCAACCAGAAGATGTGATTCGCATTCGTGAATATCTCAAAGATGAACCAATCAAATGGCGCACCATAACTCATCTGCTGTTAATAACAGGCTGTCGACGCGGTGAGATAATGGGTCTGCATTGGGACGCTATTGACTGGGCAAACCAGCAAATAGAAATTGATTGTGCCCTGTTGTATTCTCCCATCCGTGGTGTTTATGAAGACACAACAAAGACTAGCACTACTCGCTTTATCAAGCTGCCGGTTGAGACAATAAACCTTCTAAGAGACTACCGCCAATGGTATGTTGAGCTGCGGTTCAAGAATGGAGATCAGTGGCATGAGACAGGCTATGTATTTGTTCAAGATAATGGAGAACCTATGAACCCGGACAGCATTACCCAATGGCTGGGGAAATTTTCTCAAAGAAACGGCCTGCCGCATATTAACCCACACAAATTTCGTCATACGATGGCATCCCTGTTGTATTATAACGGATTTGACAGCATAACCATTTCAAAGAGACTTGGACATGCAAAGGTCAGTACTACAACAGATATTTATTCGCATATTATCAAACGGGCTGACGAAAAAGCAGCTGACTGCATTGCAGACGTAGTTTTGAGACCTCCCAAGCAGGCATAAAAAGAAAGCGGATGCAACCACAAAAATGGTCGCATCCGCATATTTTTTTCAAGCCGTGCGCTAAATGTACGCCAAATTCGGCTCCGTGGCTCCTATAAAATAAAGTAAACCCATGAAATCGTTGAGATTTCAGGGATTTTTAATGGCTCACCTGACGCTACTTGATACAATGCACCACGAAAAAACATCTTACAAAACGAAAAGTATGAAGGAGACGCCCTCCTCCAAAAGAGAGTAACCACAGACTTTCTTACGAGGAAGCACAAGATAAACGAAGGAGAGGCTCCGCAAGGACTCTTGCACCACTATACAGCAGAAAAACACCAGAACAGATTGAAGAGTTTTTTAACCATTCTGCAACATTTGAGTTCGAGCGGTATGCTAAAAAACGATTGTAGCGAGAATGAGCAGAATGATTTCTGTAAGAATATTTGGGTAGTACTTCCCCTCCTCATCACCTTGAGCAACCGCCAGACGGTGCCGTTTTCTCTCTGCTTTAGCATATTCTCTATCTAGTTTTCGCTCTGCGCGCGTTCTCATCGATAACCACCCCTATGTTATCTTGCAAGAATGAACCAGAAGGCTATTACGGAGTTTTCCTATTGTTTCTATGTGTTTTTCAAAGCAGACCAGTTCTGGTTGATTGCCGCTCTTGCGGCAATGGCCATTTCAACGTCTTTGTCTCTATGCTGGTATTTAAGTGTCGCAATCGAGTTGTTAAGCAAAGATATCCATTCTGAAAGGTTTAGTGCGGTCGGATTCCCTCCGGTTGGTGGTAAAAAAAACTTGAAAACATTTCCTGCACATGCCATACCATCAGAAACTAGCAGGAGCTTGTATTTAAGACCCTGCTTCTGATTTTCTATAATCTGTTTTTGAGCGATTGTAGTAATACCACAGAGCTCTTCGCTACGGAAAACCCGGATATAGGCCTCAATTATTAGATTCTTAACTGCAACGGGAACACTCATCGACGCAAGATGGCGTAGATCGTAACCGTCTTTATACATCTGTTCACAGATATGTGCTAAGGAGGAATCTTCCCCTGTGGCAAAGAATTGAGTCAATGCAAACCCTGGAATCGGAAGCCCTCTTGCAGTACAAACATCAGAAAGAAGATGCCCTAGATAGTACACAAGAGATAGAATCTTCTCACTATCCGGATAAGTTCGGTCATTGACCACGACTCGCAACTTGCCGTTGTTATCAACAAACGTTGCCGTCCCCATGACAATGTCAACTACTGCAAACAAAGCGCCAAGAAGAGGGTCATGCGCAAAGTTGCGAAGCCTGTGGTTATTCGGATTTGCAGTATCCTTTACAATGGGAATGTCATAAGCAACTTTACACTTGCCGCAAAGCCACTCAAGCATTTCCGATAGTTTGCCGTCATCGTTTCCGACTTTTCGAAAAGCCGCCGTAAGAATACTCCCATCGAAGTTTTCACCGCCCTTGTAGATCTTCACCACCTCGGGAGCGCCAACAAAAATGATATCAATAACCGCGGCCAAAAGTCCAGCGGATATACCAACAACAACATCGGCGGCGTTCAGTTTCGATTTATCCTCTGCCAATGCAATGATGTCGGTAACTGTTTTATTGAGTTCGTCTAATGCCGTATCAGATGTGTCGCTTGGAATAGACGCTTCTGCAGGGCAGTTATCGATAAGCGCCCCCAATTCAAGCCGGAGTTCTCGCAGCATTGCATCGGTTTCAGCGAAACTTTCTTCGACAGCGTTTGCCTTTTTCTGCGTGTTATTTATTGACGTGTGTAAATCAGCAAATTCGTTGTCAAAACTGATTACTCTATCTTTTTTATCCATAGGTGATCACCCTGCAGACTGTATGCCAATTTGGAACGAAGAAGTAAACTTGTTCATAGACTGGCAGGATTTCTTGAGGTATTTGATTGAAGCGTGGAGATTCTTCAGCTCCTCTTTGTGCTTTTCGTTGTCAGTTTCCAATTCGGTGATTTTTTTGTTCAACTGATCAATTTGTGCCCTGTATTGACTGATAATAGTCTGAGCTGAAACCACATCTTTTTGGGCGTTCAAAATCACTTCTTTTAGAATCGTTTCAAGTTTTGCGGATTGTGTTAATGCGTATTCCGGCGAATGACACATCATATATGAAAGCATACCGACAGCGGTGCCGCCACCGGCAAGTCCGAGTAATGCCCCGCCACCTGCAATAATGGCAACACCTCCGGCCATACCGAGACCACCAGCTGCGATTGCTCCACCTCCCGCCAAAGCAAGGCAGGCGTTTGTGAGTGCTATACCAGTAAGTCCGCTAAACTGCGAACCAAACAGACCTACTGCAATCGGTCCCGCTCCGACGGCAGTTAGCGCAGCTGCAATTGCGCCTATTGCTACAACTGCCAGGACCTTGGTCGCCATTTTCCCGGCTTTTCCAGAAATCTGATTTATGCTTTTTGTGTAAGTGTTATGCAATTGATCGAGCGTTTCTGCCGACAAAACTCTATTGTCAGCGAAAACTGCCTTTACATATTCGTGGCACTTGCTGGCGTTATGGTTTAAACCTTTATAAGCTTTATCATTGTCGCCGCCGAGCGGAGTATAAGGAGAAAACTCCAGGCATTCCAAAGCTATAATATATACCCAGGTCTTGTTAGGAGAGACGGATAATTCCTTCTCGAACTCTTCCTTAATGTTTTCTGCATTAACAAGTTCTCCACCACGGTTACCATCCATGCCGTCAAGGTAAATGGCAATACCTTTCTCCCAATTCTCGACCCATTCCAACTTTGCCTGCTTGGTTTTTTGTCGTTGAAGAGCCTTCTCCTGGGCTAAAGAACTGTCATACTGGGCTATCATTTTCTGGACAGAAAACATTAGCCGGGATTGCTCATAGGTAAGGCCGAACGTGTCATAGATAATACTGTCATTATTTGTCGAATTAGGACTCACGATAACCCCTCCTTATGCCACTTCCTCCGAATAATCCATGCTTGCCCTCAAAGCTTCTTTAAAGATTCTGAACAGTATTAGCTGAATCAACTACCTGGCAACGTATCGTATAGTTATCTCCGCTTATGCTGAATTTCGAGTTTAAAAGCCGGTCTTCGCCATCTGCATAACTGAACAGGTTTGGTAGCCTGTACACCTTTCGATTCTCATCACTCATAACTGATGACACAAGAATTACTTCGTAGTTTTCAGCGTGATTTTCGGCAAAAGTAAATTCGCTCTCAGAAATAATAAATGAAACGCCTGTGCCGGTTGTAGATTTGACTTCAATGTATACGATTTGCCCGTTATTGTTTGTGTATTTGATGTCATAACCCAAACCCGCGATACCCTCCGGATTGATCCCTGCCTTCTTGGAATTTTCCGAAACCCACACAACAGAATCACATTTCTTTTTCAGCTGCCAGTAAACAAGCTTTTCAGCAAAGAATCCCTGATCAGAAGTATTCCGCTCCCGCTTCATACCGACTATTCGGCTACCAGGGCTCGGCGATTTCGAGAGGGAGCCATCTCGGCTTGCTTCAGCTGGAACAACATTGACTGTGACAATCGGAGCTACAATGCTATCCGCTTTTTCAAAAGTTGTCGCCTCTTGTACATGATTGCGTTCGAGTTCCTTTACTCTTGCCGAATACACGGCTTCCAACTCATCAAAGCATCCAAAGTATAAGAGGCTTTCAAGTTTGGCGTCAGCAAGCAGTTCATTAACGATAGAATCGTCTTTTCCCTGCAAAAACTGAACTCGATTGCATCTCCAAACGTCAGACGCCACCATTGAACTTTGTTGCTCAAGAATTGGGCCAAAAGCTTTCTTGAATTCCTTTGTATAATCAAAATGAATGGTGTTTGAAAAAATAAACGGATGATTGCGATAGCTATCTACTTGCTTTAGATATGTGCGCTTTTCTTGAACGGTTTTTGAGCTCAACAAAAACAGTAAACTGTTTTTATAACACTCTTCATTTTCTGAACTGAGAGATTTTAGCCTTTCTTGGTAGTATGGACGCAAGTCGATTGCTACTTCCGATCTATCATTGAATTCGTCGACGTCCGTCTTTAGTACTTTCAAAATATCAATGATTATGGGGGCATTATTATTGGATTTAAAGTCAGCAAAATCAATTTTGTCGATTTCGCTTTTTAGTGATTCAACTACAGATTCGCCGCCGACGAGGAAACAGGCGGATACAAACGACTCTCGTTCTGACCTTGTTTTATTGAGGGCCTCGCGTGAACGCTCAAGGATACTCAAATCATCAAAATCATGTAAAATCAATGCGTTTCTGTTTCGAGGCTCTTTCTCATACAATGATCTGACATAGCTGAACAACGTATCGTCTTGAATGTCAATTGTCGACATGAATAGCTCTGCCATAGAAGAGCAGAAATCAACATTGCTTTTTAGCTGCTTGATGTTACTACAATGGTCAGGAGCTTGAACGTAAACAATGTTTTTTCCGCGGATGTACGTGTTCTCCCCCAAGATGACACAGCGGTCATCGTAATTAGCTTCAATATGCGTACACAATTGGACGCGCAACGATTTTAACGTTGATATTTCGCTCTGCTTTGCTATGTCAACACGACGGCAAAATGCGTAACACAGAAAATCGTTATAATCTTGCTCAAATGCATTATTCTCCGGGTGGATAAGTGGTTCTCCTTTTACCGTTTGTTTAAGTTTGAGCGAAGGTACGCCGAAGTAACGTTTTACGTTTTCCTGGCTCTGCCTACTGGGAATCGCAATCAACTCAAAGCCTTTCAGTATTTCCTTGCTAACAGTTTTTTCGGTAAGATAGTGGACCTCACTGATAGGCTTGAAATCCTTTGATGATTTGCAAAAAACCTTCCCTTCATGCAAAAAGCGCCGATACTCCGTATCGTTAGGATTGAATTTTTTTAAGCCACCAGATTTCAATATGCCATTGTAAATTGCTTTGCTAATTTCACCGTTTTCATCAATATCCGGCAACTTTAGCAATAACATGTAAAAGGTTCCTGTCCCTAACTCCGAATAATCTGAAGCGACTCCGATTCTTGCTAGAATATCGCGTATAGATGACGTTTCCGACATTGTTTTATTTTCGTTTTCCACAAAAGATTCCAAAGGTGGAGAGACAAGAAGGGGTGCGAACATAGTGCCGATTTTATTGGCAAGAATGCATTGCGACGGGGAGTATCTTACCCCATCTACTTCAATCCACTTACTCGTAGCAAAGACATAGCGAATATATGATGCCAACTGGTTTCCTGCAATTTGTCGATTGTTTTGCTGATTTCCAGTTCGGACAAACCCCTTGCTTGAAGTCGGTTCATATTCACTAAGGCACTGCCACATACTCTCGTCATTGCGAAGCCAGGAAAGGATGCTTTTCGTGTCCGCCGTTTTCAAGATATCCTCAATCTTATCAATTGAAAGTACTGTTGCCTGTGGAAACGTTGCACGATGCAATTGATCAATATTATAGAATGTGTCATCCTCTGCTATAATGGGGAACCCTTTAATGCTATTGTAAATCTGTTCAAGATAATCTCTGGGCATTGGCCGAAGCCTGATATCTTTTTTTCGAGGATAGAATGCAACGCCCAACGCGGTCAAAAAGTCTATGAAAGATTGCCTGTTAGCCGGAGTTATTGCAATTCGCTTTGGATTAGGAACGGAAATAAAGTATTCGCCATCATGAGTCAACAATTTATCCATAAGGTCATTTCCAAACTCACTACCAAAGTAAAGCTCGTCTGCATTTTTAGCAACGCCCAAGCGGTTGATGATTGGAACGGAGGAAATCGCGGGCATTTCGTTTGTCAATATATTCTGATTCCAAAGTTTCCACAGCCATTCGAGAGTTGCCTCGTAGCACGCACGGGTCTTTTTGCTTTTCTGATGTTCACGGTTACGCAAACGGGCAATGACTGTATTTACGATGTTTATAAGGTTGTACTCTTTAATGCCAAACTCATCAAGTTTTAACGCGAGAGATCTGAGTGTCCTTCCAGTTCCTTGCATTGTACGCAAGGCGGAAACCAAATCCCGGTTTAAGAATACTATTTTTGTGAAATCGGGAGGAACAGGGAAATCGATGCCTTCTGCGGGCAAAAAAGCCTGTTTACCCTCTAGAACTGGGTTTCCATTTGTATCTAGGGCAAATCTCGGTATTGTATCCGGATTAATATCTCGTCTATATTCATCAATAAACGCGAACCAAAGTTTTGCCCGCTGTTCCAATGTTAATGATGGCAGAAGAGCATCGATTCTCGAGACAATATCTGAATAGCTATATCGCAATGATACGCCTTTGCGTTTTGCGATAGCGGTTATTAGGGATTGAATCGAATGATGCTCTGTAGCTAGCATTAATTCCGGGAATGAAGGCCCAAATAGCATTGATGCGATATCACTTTCATAGAAACGTGGCATTTCTTCAAAAGAGATATACTCGCCGTTAACGGTTGGGAAAATCTTGCTCGCGGCGATTGCATCAAGGTAGTATTTGCTGATTGAAAAATCGCCCCAACTTAGTTCATTCGGAAAATCACCAACCGTGGAAAGAAGCAGAAGCGGTGCATAATCGACGCCAAGTGTGGTGATGTTTATTGCCAAATCCACAAGAGTGTCGCAAATAACTTTTAGGATATACTCGTTCACCACTGTTTCAGTAAGATGATTTCTGTCAGCGCTTAAGTCGAACGTGGCGTGGACAAGTGCCGGAACTGGGAATTGAACTTTTGTCCTAAAAAAACTATACAGCACGTCTGGTTTGACTGACATATCTTCACGATAAGCAATCATTACCCAATATTTGCGCTCGTCCAAGAAACCGCCCCGAGAGATGATTGTCCAATGTTCATCTGCTATTGTTTTGCCATTTAGTTTACTCGTAATTTTTATCTCAGAGGTGTCAGCTTCACAAGGCTCGATTGTTTTCTCAAAGGATAAGTGGCTTCCCTGATAATCTAATATTAAGTATTCTAGCTTCTCAAGGAACAAAAGCGTTTTTGAATTGATTTGTTCAAGTTGACTCACGACCATATCGGTGATGTCAGGCTTGAGTTTTACGATTATTACAGTATCAAAATCCTTGTGTTTCAACGGTTCTAGGCTTTTAGGAGCAACAAGTGTTGCTATATGGACGTCCTCGTGTTTACCGCAAAACGCTCGGACTGATTCGTACTTCTGAAGTTCCGTCAGCATTTCTTCTGCATATAGGGCAGAAAACTCAACAGATAAATCGCCGCTATAAATACGAACGCCCTCTGACCAATTCAGTATTGACCTAAAGCCAGTTCCCTTGCTGCCGATATAATCATTTTTATTATGCTTTGGGCTCAGATTTGAGTACATGAGAGAAACGAACCCGTCGAAAGAAAAGACATTGCCATTATTGCTAATCGTGAGTTCATTATCTTTTAGAGATATGGCAACTGAACGATTTGTGGCTCCACCGAGCTCATCGACTGCGTTTTGCAACAGCTCCAGCAACTCCCGTCCATGATAGCCGGAAATTTCCGCAATCTCTTTGCGATAATCTGAGAGAATCCTGTTCGGGTCGTCGATATAGCCTTGTCTAATTATTTCGATTTGTTTTTTTACTCTCTCGTTCATCACTTCACCGCCATATCTTAAAAACTGGTAGCGTGCTATAATATGCTGTAGAAAAGCGCAAAAACGCCTCAAAAACATCTTTCGTTGAAAATCAAACGCCGTTAGATTTGAAGTTTTATGACAATATGCTGGCAGAAAAAGCTATGTAGCCATTATCAAGCAACTATTCAACAGTCCCGTTGTTTGGATATCCGGCGGTCTCAAATATATGCTTTGCAGTAATAACGTACTGTCTACCGTTTTGTTCAATCGTAAGTGCACTTCCAAGAGCTAATCCAAATTTGGGCACAAAATGATACTTTTACAGGCTCAATAAACGCCACCTCATTGGTAAATTATTCTATTTTATAATATAACATTATTCGTCATTTTTCAATAACTTCTGATATATAAGCCGAAAAAGCACCTGACAATTCTCATCTGCGTTTTCGGCTGGCTGCTTTCCCCTGTACTCGTCCACATGATGCAAAAGCGCCATGAGCTTGGAACAAGGCAAAATCACGTAAGCTATATATTGCAAATGTAGTTTTGTGACCTCCCAAAAAGGCATAAAAGAAAAGCGGATGCACCCATAAAAATGGCCGCATCCGCATATTTTTTTCAGGTCGTGCGCTAAATGTGCGCTAAATTCAGCTATGTGAGGTTTCTGTAAAATAAAGTAAATCCCAGAAATCGTTGAGATTTCAGGGATTTATAATGGTTGCGGGGACAGGATTTGAACCTGCGACCTCCGGGTTATGAGCCCGACGAGCTACCGAACTGCTCTACCCCGCGATATGGCGCTCTTTTTGAGAGCTTGACTATAATACCACACCCACCGGCGTAAGTCAACACCCCCTCCGATCTTTTTCCCGACAAATCCGGCCAAAAAGCCCGCCCGCTGTCGCGGGCGGGCTTTTCTCAGGCGGTTTTGACGAAGGTGACCTTCACCGTCACCGGCTCCGCAGGCATGGTAAACGTATAGGCGCTGGTGCCCTTGGTGACGGACACGGCCCCGCCGCTGCTGTTTTTCGTCACGGTGACGGCGTCCAGCCTGTAGCCGGCGGCGGGAGTGGGCACGATGGACACGGTATCGCCGGAGGAAGCCTGCACGGCGGCGGTGGAGGCGGCGGTCTTGACGGTAACGCCGTTGAGCGCCATGGTATAGGTGCCGCCGACAGAGGCGCCGGGCGTGATGGTATAGGTGTTCACGGCATACTCAAAGGTGGGCGTGATCTCGATCTTCACGCCGCCCCGGCCGAAGTCGCAGTCCGCCGTCTGGTCGGGCCTGCCGATGACGAAGGTAAAGGTCTGCACGTCGTTGACCGCCAGCGGCATGGACACGAAATCGTTCACTGTGGCGGCGCACAGCTTGCCGCCCACCGTGACATTTACATACTGGAATCGCAGCGCGGAGATCTTCTTGCCGGAGTTGTTGATATACTTGGCCCGCACGATCAGGTCGTTTCCGGCGAAATACGTCTCCGTGACCTGAATTTCGATCATCTTCACCGTACTCACCGTGGCGGTGCTGGAATAGACGGACACCCCGTTGTCCGCCACGAAGCGGGCGCCCTTGTACCAGCAGGAGGTGCCGATGAAATCGCCGTACAGCGTCCGGGCGGAATAGCTGGAGAGGTTGTAGACCTTCATCTCGTTGGGGTTGGAGGTGATAAAGGTGTTGGGCACCAGCACGATCTTATCCGCGCAGAAGGTGCAGGAATTATACTCGCCCACGGCATTGATGACGGAGAGGGTCTTTCCGGCCTTGTCCATGCGGTACAGGCGGCCCACATTGCCGGTGAGGCAGTAGACATAGCCGCCCCGGCCGTACAGGCTGCGGCCCTCCAGCGCGCTGGAGGCGGGAAAGGCGCCCAGCGTGTCCACGGAGCCGGGCAGGGCCAGCGACAGGGCGTACAGATTGGTATCGCAGCTGCCGTCCGGATTATAGGCCAGATAGTACATCACTTGGCCCGCGAAGAAGCTGGCGTTGATGTTGGCGTCGGACAGCTTGGTCAGCGTGTCGGTGGCCAGATCGAAGGAGTAGAGATTGGTGGGGCCGGAGTAGCCGGACAGCTTGAAATACAGGTGATTCCTATAGCCGTAGGGCTGGAAGTCCATGACCTGATAATAGCTGTACGGGCCCGCCAGCTGCACCAGCTGCCCGCCGCGCACCAGCCCGAAGGCATAGCGGTCGTTCTCGATATAAGCCTTTTTCCCGGTGGCGTCGTAGCCGTAATTGGTAAAGGCCAGCACATACAGCTGCCCGTCATACCAGCAGTAGGCGCGCACGGCGTACTGGGAATAGATCTGGCTGGTGGTTTTGGCGGCGGGGTCGTAGCACATCAGCACGCCCTTGTTGGAGCCGGGATAGGTCACGGAAAAATAGACCTTGCTCTTGTAGGAGCTCACGTCGCTGAGCCTGGCCCCGGCGGGGCAGGTATACAGCTCCTGGCAGTTGTCGCTGCCGTCGGTCTGGTACAGGGCGTAGCGCTGGTTTCCGGCGGTGCCGTCGCTGTTGCGGGGATAGTATTTGTACGCGCAGTAATAATAGCCGCCCACCTTGGCCATCACGTTGTCGTTTTCCAGACTGCCCTCGTAATCGGCCATATCGGCGTTGGCCAGGCTGTCGCTGCCGGAGCGCTGGGAGGGCATGAGCAGCGCGGTGATGATGGTGGCCATCTGGGCACGGGTGGCAAAATTTTTGGGGCAGAAGTAATGGTTGTCCATGCCGGTGAGCACGCCCGCGGAATACAGCAGCTGCACCGAGGAGAGGAATTCCCCGCCGATAGCCGCGGTGTCGGGAATGGTCTGGTCGGAGACGGCGGGCAGGTCGGACTTGTCGAGGGTGCGGGACAGCAGAAAGGCGATGGATTCCCGGTTGATATCGGTGGAATCCATCGCGGCGTCCGCCGGGCAGTTGGTGGGCAGCAGATTGGCCGCCCGGGCATAAGCCAGATAGGGGCTGTACCACGCGCCGCCCGCGGTTGGGGTGGTGTCCAGCGTCAGCCCGTTATAGCGGGAGTGGATGTCCGCCGCGATGGTGACGGCCTGGGCCCAGGTGACATTGGTCTTGGGAGAGAAGGTCTTGGGTCCGGTGCCGGTCATGATGCCTTTATCATAGGCGTGGCACACGCCGCCGAAGTACCAGGCCAGACTGTCCACATCGGTGAAGGTGTTGGAATCCATGCTCCGGACGTCACCGAACACGCCCAGGCCGTAGCCGGCCGCCAGCGCGCCCGCGGACAGGGCCAGCGCGGCGGCGAGAGAGAGCAGCAGTATTTTCATCGAGCGTTTCATGGCGAATCCTCCACGGGCATGGAATATGTCTCATTATAACAGTGCCCGGTCCGGCGCGCAAGGCGCGCCGTCCGGGAATTTTTGGCTCGAATTCAATTTCACCACGGTTTTCTTAAAACAAAATTAACGCCCCCCCCCCGCCTCCGTCCAAAGCCGGAAAAACTGTCGGCGGGGGAAACGGCGTGTTTCCCCCGCCGAATCGCGGCGGCGAAGCCGCTGATCAGGCGTCCGCGGACGCCCGCGCGGTCAGCGCTCCTCCCGGAAATAGGCCAGGCCCAGCGCCGCGGGGCCCTGACTGTCCTTCCGTTTCTTGGCGCTGATGAAAATCAGCACCAGGATAGTGACGATATACGGCACGGCCTGAATGAGCTGCACCGCGTAATTGGGCAGGGTAAAGCCCATCATGGTGGGCAGGTAATTGTACAGCCAGTAGAAAATGCCGAACACATACGCGCCCCAGATGATGTTCTTGGGCTTCCAGGTGGCGAAGATGACCAGCGCCACGGCCAGCCAGCCCAGCGCCTCGATGGAATTGGCGGTGCTCCAGGTGCCGTAGCCGTAGTCCAGCACGTAATACAAGCCGCCGAAGCCGGTGATTCCGGCGCCGATGCAGGTGGCGAGATATTTATACCTGGTCACGCTGATGCCCGCGGCGTCGGCGGTGGCGGGGTTCTCGCCCACAGCCCGCAGGTTCAGGCCCGGCCGGGTCCTGTAGATGAACCAGTTCACCAGCAGCGCCACAACGATGGCCGCATACACCATGAACCCGTAGGAGAAGAAGATGCTGCCCACCGCGCCCAGACCGCTGAGGAAGGGGAGCTTGGCGGTAAACACGCTGTTGGCGAAGGCGGCCTTCACGGAGGTGCCGCCGTTGAGCACCTGTACGCCGAAGAAGTTGGCCACGCCCGCGCCGAAGGTGGTCAGCGCGAGACCGGTGACGTTCTGGTTGGCCCGCAGGGTGATGGTGAGCAGGCTGTAGATGGCGCCGCCCGCGGCCGCGGCCAGGAAGGCGCACAGCAGGGCGATGAGCACCAGCAGCAGGGCGGAGGGATTCGCGGTGCTGTTTTCGTAGAAATAGGCCCCGGCGAAGCCGGCGAAGCCGCCCAGGAACATCAGCCCGGGCACGCCGAGATTGAGGTTGCCGGAGCGTTCGGTAATGATCTCGCCGGTAGAGCCGAACATAATCACGGTGCCGAACCACACGGCGCGGTTGATCCAGGCGATCAGCGTCATCATGCCTTCTCACCGCCTTTCCGGGATTTTTTGCGGAAGATCACGCGGTAGTTGACGAAAAATTCGCTGCCCAGGATGAAGAACAGGATCACGCCCGTGACCACGGAGGAGGCGTAATCGTTGAGCACGGCGTAGGCCGAGGCGATCTGGGTGGCGCCTTTTTCCAGGAAGATCAGCAGGAAGGAGATCAGGGCCATGTACCCGGTGTTGAACTTGGCCAGCCACGCCACGATGATGGCGGTGAAGCCGTAGCCGCCGGCGGTGTCGGAGGAGATGGTCATGTTCTTGCCGGCCACGGTGATGAAGCCCGCGATGCCGCAGATGGCGCCGGAGAGCAGCATCGTGCGGATGATGGCCTTCTTCACGTTGATGCCCACGTATTTCGCGGTGCTCTCCGATTCGCCGATGACGGCGATCTCATAGCCGTGCTTGGTGTAGCGCAGGTACAGATACATGGCCGCGGCCAGCGCCAGCACGATGAGGATGTTCAGCGTAAAGCGGTAGCCCAGGATTTTGGGGAACCAGCCCGCCTGGGTGACGGCGTTGATGTTGCCCATGCTGGATTTCGCGCCGCGCCAGAGATTGGTCAGGCAGTCCACGATGTTGATGGCCACATAGTTCATCATCAGGGTGAACAGGGTCTCGTTGGTGTTCCACCTGGCCTTGAACACGGCGGGGATAAAGGCCCAGAACGCGCCCGCGATGACGGCGGCGGCGAACATGACCAAAATCAGCAGGCCGTTGGGCAGGGAGTTGCCCAGGTAGATCATCACCACCGCGGTGGCGAGCCCGCCCATCAGCACCTGTCCCTCCGCGCCGATGTTCCAGAACCGCATCTTGAAGGCGGGGGCCAGCGCCACGCCGATGCACAGCAGCATCACGGTGTCGCGCATGGTGGTGATAAAGCTGTAGAAGGATTTGAAGGAGCCGTCCCACATGACCTTGTACACGGCCAGCGGGTCCAGTCCGGTGACGGAGTAGATGAACGCGGCGTTGACCAGCAGCGCCAGAATCACGGCCAGGATTCGCACGCCCCAGGACCGCCACAGGGGCAGCCCGTCCCGTTTGGCGATGCGCAGGAAGGGCTCTCGGGCGTTTTCGGCCGTGGTTTTCGCGGTCTCATCCATTGGCGGCGTCCTCCTCTCCGTTCAGTCGGGTCATCAGCAGGCCGATGTTTTCCTTGGTGGCGCCCCGGCCGTCCACGATGCCGTTCATCTGTCCCGCGCACAGCACCATGATACGGTCGCACAGCTCCAGCAGCACGTCCAGGTCCTCGCCCACATACACCACGGCCACGCCCTTTTTCTTCTGGGTGTTCAGCAGATCGTAGATGGTGTAGGAGCTGTTGATGTCCAGTCCGCGGACGGCGTAGGCCGTCAGCAGCACGGTGGGGGCGGCGGCGATTTCCCGGCCCACCAGCACCTTCTGCACGTTGCCGCCGGACAGGCGCCTCACCGGCGTGGACACGCTGGGGGTCACCACCTCCAGATCCTCCACCACCGCCTCCGCCAGCTTTCTGGGGGCCTTTCGGTCGGCGAAGATGGATTTTCCCCGGCGGAAGGAGCGCAGCATCATGTTGTCGGTGAGATCCATGCTGCCCACCAGCCCCATGCCCAGCCGGTCCTCCGGCACGAAGGACAGCGACACGCCCAGATGGGCGATATCCAGCGGGTTTTTGCCGATAAGCTCCTCCCGCGTCCCGTCGTCCCCGACGTATTCGATGGAGCCCGATTCCACGGGCTGCAGCCCGGCGATGGCCTCCAGCAGCTCTTTCTGGCCGCAGCCGGAGATGCCGGCGATGCCCAGGATTTCGCCCGTGCAGGCGGTGAAGGAGACGCCGTCCAGCTTTTTCACGCCGTCCTGGTCGGTAACGGTGAGATTTTTGACCTCGATGCGGTCCCTGGAATCCCGGACCTCCGGCCGCTCGATGTTCAGGGTCACGGGGCGGCCCACCATCATATTGGTCATTTCCTGGATGTTGGTGTCCTTCGTGGGCATATCGCCCACGAACGCGCCCCTGCGCAGAATGGCCACCCGGTCGGACACGTCCGCCACCTCGTGCAGCTTGTGGGTGATGATGACCACGGCCTTGCCGGCGTCCCGCATATTGCGCAGCACGGCGAACAGGCGCTCCGTCTCCTGGGGGGTGAGCACGGCGGTGGGCTCGTCCAGGATCAGGATATCCGCGCCCCGGTAGAGGACCTTCACGATCTCCACGGTCTGCTTCTGGGACACGGTCATGTCGTAGATTTTCTGGTCGGGGTCCACCTCGAAGCCGTAGGCGGCGCAGATCTCCCGCACCCGCGCCGCGGCGGCCTTCAGATTCAGTCCGCCCGGCTCCTTCAGTCCCAGCACGATGTTCTCCGCGGCGGTGAGCACGTCCACCAGCTTGAAATGCTGATGGATCATGCCGATGTGCAGGTCGAAGGCGTCCTTGGGGGAGCGGATGGAGACCTCCCGGTCGTTGATGAAAATCTGTCCCTCGTCGGGGTAATAGATACCGGAGAGCATGTTCATCAGCGTGGTCTTGCCGCTGCCGTTTTCACCCAGCAGCGCCAGGATCTCGCCCTTGTAGATATCCAGCCAGCAGCGGTCGTTGGCCAGAACCGGGCCGAAGCGCTTTGTGATATTGCGCATTTTCACTTCTGCCTGTGTATCGTCCAAAGCAATCACCACTTTTCACATTTTCTGAATAAGATGCCGGAACCTGTCGCAAAGGGCGGCGCGGCGCCGGCGCCGCGCTTCCCTTTACGGCAGAAAACGAAATCAGGAGAAGCCGCGGGGGCGGCTTCTCCTATGGACCTGACGGTAGAACTCAGGCGGCTTCGTTGATGCCGTCGATACGGATGCTGAAGTAGGGGGCGGAGCGGAAGGTGGACTCGGTGAACGCGCCGTTCACGATGGCTTCGACGGTCTGGCCCTGGTACACCAGCACGGGCTTGCCGGTGGAGAAGTCCAAGTAGCTCATGTCGATGGAGCAGCCGGTGACATGGCCGTCGGCGCCGGTGGTGACCACAGCGCCGCTGGCGTTCTTGGTGGCCTCGATATTGGCGGCGGACACGGTAAAGGCGGAGGTGTCGAACACCTTGATGGAGCCGTCCTTGATGCCGGCGATGACCTTATCAACCTTCTCCTGGGTACCTGCGGCGCAGTTGGCGCCCAGCGGGGTCAGTTTCACGGCGTCGGCGTCATAGCCCTCGGCCCAGTCGGTGTCGATGGCCTTGCCGTCCTGCAGGCACTTGAACGCATAGGTGTAATACACACCCCAGTTGTTGGAAGCGGAGGTCAGCGCGGCGTCGGGGGCGACGTCCAGCATATCCACGTTATAGCCCACGGAGTAGACGACCTTGCCGTCCTTCCAGGCAGCTTCGCAGGCGGAGGGGGCGCCGGTGGAATCGGCGTGCTGGCCGATGATGACGCAGCCCTCGCCGATGAACTTCTCGGCCATAGCGGCTTCCTTGTCCACGTCGAACCAGGACTGGGTATAATCCACATACATGGTCACCTTGGGGAAAACGCTCTTGATGCCCAGATAGAAGGCGGTGTAGCCGGAGACGACCTCGGCGTAGTTGTAAGCGCCGACATAGCCGACCTTGACGTTGCCGTTGTCGTCATAGTTGGCGGCGGCGAGCTTGCCGTTGTCCACCAGCTCCTGGAGCTTCATGCCGGCCACGACGCCGGAGACATAGCGGGACTGATACACGTCGGTAAAGGCGTTCTTCAGGTTGGAAAGGCCGGAGATGGCGGCGAAGTCGCCGGTCATGGAGACAAAGGTCACGTCCTTGTAATCCTTGGCGGCCTGCGCCATGAAGGTCTGGTGACCGTAGCTGTTGGCAAAAATGGCGGTGCAGCCGTCCTCATTGATAAGCTTCACGGCGGCGTCGTAGCACTCGGAGGTCTCGGGAATGGACTTCATGTAGACCACCTGGTCGTCGGACATGCCCAGCGCGGTCTTGGCGGCCTCAATGCCGTCCATGTGGGCCTTGGTGTAGCCCTCGGTCTCGTCGCCGACGAGAATGACGCCGATTTTCAGTTTGGAGCCGGCCGCGGCTGCGGTGTTGGTGGGGGTTTCGGATTTGGTTCCGCAGGCGCACAGTGCCAGCACCATGCACAAAGCGAGAACCAGAGCAAGCGCTTTCTTCATCTTCGGTTATCCTCCATATTTATTTTGTTCTATCCTAGCGCCGCGCAGCGGCGAATGATAGTTAGGGGTTTGCGTTCCCTCCCCGGCGGGGGGCAGGGAACGCGCGCGATATACAAAGCCTTTTGGCAATGTACCAAAGGAATTTACCGGCAGAATTCGATTCTGCCGTCGTCGGACATGGACCGGATGCGCGCCAGCGCCTCCACCCGCACGCCCATGGCGCGCAGCTTGTCGCCGCCGCCCTGAAACGCCTTTTCCACGGCCACGCCGCAGCCCACCACGGTGCCGCCGGCCAGGCTCACCAGCTCCATCAGGCCCAGCAGGGCGTTGCCGGTGGCCAGAAAATCGTCCACGATCAGCACCCGGTCGGTGTCGTGCAGGTATTCCCTGGACACCATCACGGTGTTGATGTTGCCGTGGGTAAAGGAGGGGATTTCCGCGGCGTACACGTCGTCGGAGAGATTGGTGCTTCTGCTTTTTTTGGCAAACAAAACCGGGCACCCGAATACATAGCCTGTGAGGCAGGCCAGTCCGATGCCCGACGCTTCGATCGTTAAAATTTTGTTGATGTTGGCTCCTGCAAAAAGGCTATAAAAGGTCCCCGCCATTTCGTAGCTCAGGCGGGTGTCGATCTGGTGATTGAGAAAGCTGTCTACCTTCAGAATTCCGCCCGGTTTCACGACGCCGTCTTTCAGTATGCGATCCTCGAGAAGCTGCAAGGCGATCACCCCTTTGCGTTGATGCTTTTATTTTAACCTTTTCGTAACATTTGCGCAATACGAACATTTGTATAAAAACTGGTTTTTTGGCGAAAAAATTTGTACACATTCGATAAGGAACGGCCCGACCGACGAAAAAAGCCCGCCGTAAGCCGGCGGGCTTGTTTCGGGTAATGTCAAATTACACAGCGCGGGTGACCTTGCCGCTGCGCAGGCAACGGGTGCAGGCGTAAACATGCTGAGGTTTACCGTCTACGATGGCCTTGACGCGCTTCACGTTAGGCTTCCAGGCACGATTGGAACGCCGGTGAGAATGGCTCACCTTGATGCCGAACGCAACGTCCTTGTCGCAAAACTGACATTTTGCCATGCTGAAGCACCTCCTTGCTTGTGTTTCGCTGAATGGACAGCTAATATATAATAGCAGACGGCAAAATCAAATGCAAGAAAAATTTTGGCATTCTTCAATAAAAACGGCGGTGCCGGGCAAAAAGCATTGCCAAAACCGGCGGGAATGATTAATATGGATCATATACTATAAAATGCTACTGAAAGAGGAGATCGCCATGAGCAGCAAATATACCGTCAAGCTCTCCACGCTGGCAGCGGAGCAGGGCCTGCGCGCGATACACACCTCGGCGGATTATGCCGACCGGGTGCTCACCACGGCGGACATCAACCGCCCCGCGCTGCAGCTGGCCGGCTTTTACAACTATTTCGACCCCAAGCGCCTGCAGGCCATCGGCCGGGTCGAGAGCACTTATCTGGAGACGCTGTCGGAGGCGGCCCGCCAAAAGAGCTTTGACGATTTCATGATCTTCGACATCGCGGCGCTGGTGGTGTGCCACGGGGTGGAGCCCTTCCCGGAGTGCGTCGCCGCCGCGGAAAAATACGACCGCAACCTTTTCGTCACGGAGGAGGACACCTCGGACTTTATGGCGGATTCCATCGCCTCGCTGCACGGCTACCTGGCCCCCCGCACCACGCAGCACGGCGTGCTGGTGGAGGTCCACGGCGAAGGTCTGCTCATCACGGGGGATTCGGGCGTGGGCAAATCCGAGACCGCGCTGGAGCTGGTCAAGCGCGGTCACCGCTTCATCGCGGACGACGCGGTGGAGATCAAAAAGGTGGGCAAAAACTCGCTGGTGGGCGCCGCGCCGGAGCTGATCCGCGATTATATGGAACTGCGGGGCATCGGCGTCATCAACGTCCGCCACATCTACGGCGTGGGCGCCATCAAGCCCAAAAGCGCCATTGATCTTGTCGTCAAGCTGGAGCCCTGGGACGACAGCAAGGCCTACGACCGGCTGGGTCTCAGCAGCGAGACGGAGGAGATTCTGGGCGTCACGGTGCCGGCGGTGACCATCCCCGTCCGCCCCGGACGGAACCTGGCGGTGATTTTGGAGCTGGCGGCCATGAACAACCGCCAGAAGAAGATGGGCTTCAACGCGGCGGAGACGCTGGCGGGCAATATCGATACCGCCATTGATTCCGGCGCCGTAAAATGATCGAAGGAAGGAGACCCGTATCCCATGACTTATCTTGAAAATCTGGAGCAGTCCGTCGCCGAGATCAAAGAGGCCCTGCCGGGCATGCCCCTGCTGGAGCGGGAGCCCATGCGGGCCCACGACTCCATCCGCATCGGCGGACCCGTGCGGGCGCTGGCCGTCCCGGGGGATGTGTTTTCCCTCACCAAGGTCTGCTATCTGCTGCATAAAAACCGCGTCTCGCCCTTCATTCTGGGCAACGGCACCAACATCGCCCTGCCGGACGAGGGGTTGGATATTTTCGTCATCTCCACGGAGAAGCTGCAAAAAATGTGGCTGCAGGAGGACGGGTGCATTTATGCCGAGGCGGGCGTGTCGCTGGCGCGGCTGGCGCAGTTCGCCCAGCAGAACGGCCTTTCCGGGCTGGAATTTGCCTCCGGCATCCCGGGCAGCGTGGGCGGCGGCGTACTGATGAACGCGGGCGCCTACGGCGGCGAGCTGAAGGACACCGTCCGCAGCGTGGTCTGCTACAACTTCCCCGACCAGGGGCTGTACGAGCTGGCCAACGACGGCTGCGATTTTTCCTATCGCCACAGCTTTTTTGAGACTGTCCCCTGCGTGATTCTGGCGGCGGTGTTCGCCCTCGCCCCCGGCGACGGGGAGGCCGTCTCCGAAAAAATGCGCGAGCTCAATGAAAAGCGGCGGCAGAGCCAGCCGCTGGATGTCCCCTCGGCGGGCAGCGCCTTCAAGCGGCCGGAGGGCGGCTTCGCGGCGGCCCTGATCGAGCAGTCCGGCCTGAAGGGTTACGCCGTGGGCGGCGTGCGGGTGTCGGAAAAGCACAGCGGCTTTGTGGTCAACACCGGCGACGCCACCTATGACCAGCTGGTGGCGCTGATGACCCACGTCCGGGACGAGGTCTTTCGTCAGACCCAAATCAAGCTGGACCCCGAGATCAAGATCTACCCCAAGGGCATGACCCTGTCGGACAATTCCATCGATCTTGAAGCGCTGGAGCAGGCCCGCAATCTCAAGGAAAACCTCAGCGGCCGGTCCGCCGCTCCCGGCAAGGAATAACCGTCCCTTCTTCATCAAAAGGAGCTTTTATGGAATTTCTCATCATCACCGGGATGTCCGGCGCGGGCAAGAGCCGCGCGGCGGACATCCTGGAGGACCTGAATTATTATTGCGTGGACAATCTGCCCGTGGCGCTGATCCCCCGCTTTGCGGAGCTGTGCTCCGCCACGCAGGAGCGCTACGAAAAGGTGGCGCTGGTCATGGACCTGCGGGAGCGCGACGGCTTCGACGAGCTGTTCAAAACGCTGGACAGTCTGGGCGAGGCGGGCCTCACCTACCGCATCCTGTTCATGGACGCGGACGTGCCCACGCTGATCAAGCGCTACAAGGAATCCCGCCGGCCCCATCCGCTGGGCGGCCGGGGCCGCACCATCGAGGACGCCATCCGCCGGGAGGCGGAGCTGCTGACCCCGGTGCGCGCCCGGGCGGACTATGTGGTGAACACCTCCAATCTCACGCTGGGCCGGCTTCAGCAGCGCATCTTCTCGCTGTTCGGCGGAGAGGCGCGCCAGAGCGGCATCACCGTGAACATCACGGCCTTCGGCTATAAATACGGCGTCCCCATGGACGCCGACCTGATGTTCGACGTGCGTTTTCTGCCCAACCCCTACTATGTGGACGCCCTGCGGGAAAAAAGCGGTCTGGACGAGCCCGTGCGGGATTACGTGTTCGATTCGGACGTCTCCCGGGAGTTTATGGACCGGCTGCTGGGGCTCATCGACTTTCTGCTGCCGCTGTACGCAGAGGAGGGCAAGTTTTCCCTCACCGTGGCCGTCGGCTGCACCGGCGGCCGCCACCGCAGCGTGGCGGTAGCCCAGGCGCTGGGCGACCATCTGCGGGAAAAAGGCGTCTCCGCCGTCAATTTCAACCGCGATCTGGAGAAATAACCGCCCCGCGGGAAAGATTCGCCCGAAAGGAGGCTCCCGTCATGTCCTTTTCCTCAAAAGTGAAAGCCGAGCTGTGCGGCGCCCGGCTGGACCGCAAATGCTGCGCCGTGGCGGAGGCCTACGGCGCGCTGCTGTACTGCAACGCCTTTACCCCGGCGGAGATCCGCTTCATCACCGCGTCGGACGCGTTTGCCGCCCGGCTGCCCCGCCTGATGCGCCGGGCCTTCGGCCTGAGCTTCGACGTGCTGCCGCCGGCGGGCGCGGCGGGCAAGCGCAGCTTTGTCATCACCGACCGCGGCAAGATTGCCGCCGTGTTCGGCGCCTTCGGCATCGACGCCGGCGCCGCGCTGTCCCTGCACATCAATCTGGGCGCGCTGGAAAACGAATGCTGCCGCGCCTCCTTCATCCGGGGCGCGTTTCTGGCCGGCGGCAGCGTCACCGACCCGGACAGGCGCTACCACCTGGAGCTGTGCACCTCCCACCTCTCCGTCAGCCGGGAGACGTATTCCATCCTGCTGGACATGGGCTTTTCGCCCAAGGAGACCCGCCGGGCGGGCAGCTTCCTGCTGTATTTCAAGCGCAGCGAGGCCATGGAGGATTTTCTTACCACCATCGGCGCGCCCTGCGCCGCCATGGACATCATGTCCGCCAAGGTGGAAAAGGACATGCGCAACTCCATCAACCGCAAGGTCAACTGCGATTCCGCCAACGCGGACAAGACCGTGGCCGCCGCCCAGGAGCAGCTGGAGCGCATCCGCCGCATCGAGCGGGAGGTTGGCATCGAAAACCTGCCGGACACGCTGCAGGAGGCCGCGCTGCTGCGCATCACCAACCCGGAGGCCAGCCTTTCGGACCTCGCCCGCCTGGCCATGCCGCCGGTGTCGAAGTCCTGTCTCAGCCACCGGCTGAAAAAACTGATGTCGCTGGATATCGGGCCCTCCGGCCCCGCCTGAAGCCCGCGAAAGGAGCGTCCCCATGGCCTTTGTCCATCTCCATGTCCATACCGAATACAGCCTGCTGGACGGCGCGTGCCGCATCGGCGAGCTGGCCAGGCGCGCCAAAGAGCTGGGTCAGGACGCGCTGGCCGTCACGGACCACGGCGTCATGTACGGCGCGGTGGCGTTTTACCGCGCCTGCCGCGAGGCGGGCGTGAAGCCCATCATCGGCTGCGAGGTCTATGTGGCCCCCCGCGCGCTCTCCGACAAGGAGCACGGCATCGACAGCGAATACACCCACCTCATCCTGCTGTGCAAAAACGAGACCGGCTACCGCAACCTCTGCTATCTCGTGTCCAAAGCCTTTATCGACGGCTTTTATATCAAGCCCCGCATCGACTGGCCGCTCCTGCACGAAAAGCACGAGGGGCTGGTCTGCCTGTCCGGCTGCGTGGCCGGCGCCATCCCCCGCAGGATCCGAAGCGGCGACTACGAGGGCGCCAAAGCCAAGGCCATGGAGCTGGCGGAGCTGTTCGGCGGGGACTTTTATCTGGAGCTGCAGGACCACGGCCTGCCCGAGGAAAAGGAGGCCGCCCAGGGCCTTCTCCGCATCCACCGCGAAACCGGCATCCCCATCGTGGTCACCAACGACGCCCACTATATTAAAAAGGAGGACGCCAAATATCAGGACGTGCTCCTGTGCATCCAGACGGGCAAGACCATGGACGACCCGCAGCGGCTGCGTTTTGAGTCGAAGGAGCTCTATCTCAAGGACGAGGCCGAGATGCGCGCCCTGTTCCCGGACTACCCCGAGGCCGCGGACAACACGGTGAAGATCGCGGAAAAATGCAGCTACGATTTTGAATTCGGCACCTACCATCTGCCCCGCTTTCCCCTGCCGGCGGGCGAGACGGACGCTTTCGCCTACCTGCAAAAGCTGTGCTATGCCGGCTTCGAGACCCGCTACCCTGCGGCTCCGGGCGCGCAGCCCTCGGAGAATTCCGTTTTCGGCCAGCTCAACTACGAGCTCTCGGTCATTCAAAAAATGGGCTTTGTGGATTACTTCCTCATCGTGTCGGACTTCATCGGCTACGCCAAGTCCCGGGGCATCCCCGTGGGCCCGGGCCGCGGCAGCGCGGCGGGCAGCGTGGTCAGCTACTGTCTGCGCATCACGGACGTGGACCCCGTCAAGTACAGCCTCTTTTTCGAACGCTTCCTCAACCCGGAGCGCGTGTCCATGCCGGATATCGACGTGGACTTCTGCGTCAACCGCCGGGGCGAGGTGCTCGAGTATGTGAACCGCAAATACGGCGCCGACCATGTGGCGCAGATCGTCACCTTCGGCACCATGGCGGCCCGGGCCGCCATCCGGGACGTGGGCCGCGTGATGAACGTCGGCTACGCCGAGACGGACGCCGTGGCCAAACAGGTGCCCACAGCGCAGAACATGACCATCGACGAGGCCCTGCGCCTGTCCAAACCCCTCAAGGACATGTACGACGGCGACGAGACGCTCCGCGCCCTTATTGACACGGCCCGCGCGCTGGAAGGAATGCCCCGCCACGCCTCCACCCACGCGGCCGGCGTGGTCATCACGGAAAAGCCCGTGTACGAATACGTCCCCCTGGCCACCAACGACGAGTCCGTGGTCTGCCAGTACCAGATGACCACGCTGGAGGAGCTGGGCCTTCTCAAAATGGATTTTCTGGGCCTGCGCAACCTCACCGTGCTGGAGGACGCGGCCAAGCTGGTGCGGAAAACCAGGCCGGATTTCCGGGTGGAGACCATCCCGGAGGATGACCCCGGCGTCTTCGCCATGCTCTCCGCGGGCAAGACCTCCGGCGTGTTCCAGCTGGAATCCGCGGGCATGACCGGCGTGTGCACCGGCCTCAAGCCCAGGAACATCGAGGATATCACCGCCGTCATCGCCCTTTACCGCCCCGGCCCCATGGACTCCATCCCCCGCTTCCTCGAATGCTCCGCCCACCCGGAAAAAATCACGTATAAGCACCCGCTCCTCAGGCCCATTCTGGAGGTCACCTACGGCTGCATCGTGTATCAGGAGCAGGTCATCGAAATTTTCCGCCGTCTGGCGGGCTTCTCCCTGGGCCAGGCCGACCTGATCCGCCGGGCCATGTCCAAGAAAAAGCACAAGGTCATCGACGCCGAGCGCGTGGCCTTCGTCCGCGGCGACCCCGCCCGGGGCATCGCGGGCGCGGTGGCCAACGGCGTGCCCGAGGCCGTGGCCAACTCCATCTACGACGAGATTCTGGACTTTGCCAGCTACGCCTTCAACAAGGCCCACGCCGTGGCCTACGCCATCGTGGCCTACCGCACGGCCTGGATGAAATACCGCTACCCCCGGGAATACATGGCCGCCCTGCTGACCTCCATCCTGGACAGCAGCGACAAGGTGGCGGAATATATCGCCGCCTGCCGGGACATGGGCATCCGGCTGCTGCCGCCGGACGTGAACGAATCCGGCGCGGACTTCACCGTCTCCGGGGAGAACCTCCGCTTCGGCCTGGTGGCCATTAAGGGCATCGGCTGGGGCTTCATCAACGGCCTGGTGGCGGAGCGGGAGCAGAACGGCCCCTTCACCGCCTTTGACGAATTCTGCCGCCGGATGGCCGGCAGGGACATGAACAAGCGGGCGGTGGAAGGTCTCATCAAGGCCGGGGCCTTCGATTCCCTGGGCTACAAGCGCAAGGCGCTGCTTAACGTGTCCGACAGCGTCATCGACGGGATCAACCTGGAAAACAGCAGGAACATCGACGGACAGCTCGACTTATTCGGCGGTTTCGGCGAGGCCGGCCCCGCCGCCGCGCCCGTGCCGCTGAAGCTGCCGGAGGTGGAGGAATTCACCCCGCAGCAGAAGATGGTGCTGGAAAAGGAGACCACGGGCCTGTACCTGTCCGGCCACCCCATGGACGATCACCGCGAGGCGGCCCGCGCGTTGGGCGCGGTGCCCATCGGGGCCATCACCTCGGACTTCCGGCAGGAGGGCGGCCCCACCCGCTTTGCGGACGGGCAGTCCGTCACCATCGCGGGGGTAGTGCAGTCGGCCCGCACCCGCACCACCAAAAGCAACACGCTCATGTCCTATATCCAGCTGGAGGACGACACCGGCGCCATGGAGCTTATCGCCTTTGCCCGCGCGCTGGACGACGGCGGCGCCTATGTCAGGGACAACGCCACGCTGGTCATCAGGGGCAAGATCTCCGTGCGGGACGAGAAAGAGCCCCAGCTCATGGTGGATTCCATCCGCCCCCTGTCGGACGCCGACGGCCCGGACGGCGCGCCGCCCAGGGCGGAGCCCCGGCTCTGGGCCAGGCTCCCCTCGGAGACCGACCCCGCGCTGGCCCGCATCAGGCTGGTGCTCACCATGTTCCCCGGCGAACAGCACCTGATTCTCTACTGCGAAAAGGAGAAAAAGCGCATCGGGGCGCGGTGCGTCATCCACGAGGCGCTGATCGCGGAGCTGAAGGAGCTTCTGGGCGACGAAAACGTCGTGGTCAAATGACCCGGTCTTCAAGAAAAAAATCGGGAGGGCAGCGCCCTCCCGATTTTTTATGTACCGCGCGTCTCGTTTTCCCGGCCCCCGCCTACACCTTCCACTCCTCCGCCGCCGCGTACACCGCGGTCCGGATCAGCTCCGCCGCGGCCTGCGGGGCGCATTTTCCGGGCAGATTCCGGGCCTCTACCGCCCGGATGCCCAGGGTCTGGGCCGTTTTTCCGTCGAACCCGCCGGGCTCCCCGGCCAGCTCCGCCAAAAACGCCCCGCAGCGGATTTCCGCCAGCCGCTTGGTACTCAGCACCGGGGCCGGCACGGTGTTGAACAGGTAATCAAAATCCCCAAGCCGTCCATCCAGCGCGGACAGCTTCACCGTCCTGCAGCCCATCGCCGCCGCCATGGCCAGCGCGCCCTCCCGGCGGGCCGCTGCGGTGACCTCCGCGCCCAGCGCCCGCAGCCGGGCGCACAGCAGCTGCCCCAGCCATCCATAGCCCAGCACCAGCGCCCGGCTGCCGACCAGCGCCCCGTCGGAGCCCGCCAGAGCCAGCTCCACCGCGCCCTCGGCGGCCAGCGCCGCCCAGCCCACGGCGAAATCCTCCCGGGCGGTATAATCCTCGCAGTACCCCGCCGCGCCGGATACTTCGCCCCCCGCGCAGATCAGCGCGGTCTCCGGGGCGGCGTCCAGCAGCGTTGAAACCTCCACCGATCGTGAACAAAGCGGCGCGTACAGCCGCCCGTTCGCCGCCGCCGCGGGCGGCAGGATCACCAGCTCCGCCCCGTCCAGGCTGCCCTCCGGGCAGCCCACCTTCATCACGCCCTCGCCCACGTCGCCGCCGTCCAGCGCGAAGGCTCGGACCCGGTGGCCGTCGTCCCGCAGGCGGGCGCACAGGCGCGCCGCGCTCTCGTCGCCGCCGCAAACAGAAATATTCAAACCACGCATCACCTCATCTCAGTGTATGCGGTTGCGCCCGGCGGGGTGCCGTGGTAAAATAGGAGAAAACAACGAAAGGCGGACCTGCCATGAGCCGAGCCGATGAAATTTTTATTGCCAACTGCCGGGACATCCTGGACAACGGCGTCTGGGACACCGACCGGGAGGTGCGCCCCCGCTGGGAGGACGGCACCCCCGCGCACACGATTAAAAAATTTGGCATTGTCAACCGGTACGATCTCTCGAGGGAGTTCCCCATCCTGACGCTGCGCCGCACCTATTGGAAATCCGCCATCGACGAGCTGCTGTGGATCTGGCAGGCCAAGTCCAACAATGTCCGCGATCTGCGGACACGGGTGTGGGACGCCTGGGCGGATGAGAACGGTTCCATCGGCAAGGCCTACGGCTATCAGCTGGGCGTGAAGCACCATTATCCGGAGGGCGACATGGATCAGGTGGACAAAGTGCTGTGGGACCTGAAAAATAACCCCGCCTCCCGGCGCATCATGACCAATATCTATACTTTTGCGGACCTCTCGGAAATGGCGCTGTATCCCTGCGCCTATTCCATGACCTTCAACGTCTCCGGGAACACCCTCAACGCCATTCTCAACCAGCGCAGTCAGGACATGCTGGCGGCCAACAACTGGAACGTGGTGCAGTATTCGGTGCTCACCCTGATGCTGGCGCAGGTCTCCGGCCTGCAGCCGGGCGAGCTCGTGCACGTCATCGCCGACGCCCACATCTATGACCGGCATGTCCCGGCGGTGGAAAAGCTCCTGGCCGGCGACCCCAAACCCGCCCCGGCCTTCCGGATCGACCCGGACGTAAAGGATTTCTATGCGTTCACCCGGGACAGTTTTTCCATGGAAAATTACCGGTTCACCGAATTTACCGACAAGATTCCCGTGGCGGTGTGAGCCCGCCCGTCCGGATATAAGAAAATCCCGCGTCTCGAAAGAGACGCGGGGTTTTGTGTTGGCATTGACCTATCTTCCCGGCTCGTTACCAAGCAAGTATTTTCGGCACTGGTGAGCTTAACTTCCGTGTTCGGAATGGGAACGGGTGGACCCTCACCGTTAAAAACACCAACTGTTCAGGGTCTGCGCCCTGAAAACTGAACAGAGGGGTGTGGAAAGAGCAAGGTTTGTTGCCTGCATAATTTGTAGGTCAAGCCCTCGGGCGATTAGTACCGGTAGGCTGAATACATTACTGTACGTACACCGCCGG
>Ga0183098_10616_pt1 | contig 53005 bp, 58 predicted proteins | sample BioMet9_FD_128884 | JGI IMG/M metagenome (GOLD analysis project Ga0183098, IMG submission 128884) | Microbial communities from bioreactor (seeded with sewage sludge) at Lawrence Berkeley National Lab, California, USA - Biofuel... | ecosystem: Engineered > Bioreactor > Anaerobic > Unclassified ...
GGGCCAGCCGGAGAAATAGGTGCGGTAGAGGACCCTATATTCGAAGGGCCTTGTGAGGCCTAGCCGGCATTAAGCCCCTTATAGGGGCAGAGCAAACCACCGGCTAAGCCGGTGGTCGTGATTTTCAGGGTATGCGACAGTCGGAAAAAGCACCGGGCAAGCGAAAACCTGTTTCAATAACCAGTGAAAGCAGGAAGCTGCCCGTGTGCTTTTTTTCGTTAGAAGGAGGATTTTCAATGGACGACGGAAATTTCGAGTGGGACCTGCAAACGGAAATCAAAAGGTACCGAAAGCTGTGGGAATTCAGAAGACCGAGCGGAATCAGACACACTCCCGAACTGTGGGACGAGCGGGCGGATGAATGGGAAAAGGAACTCAGAACAAACGGTGAGCGTCAGCAGAGAAGCCGTAACAGGATAGAGGGAACGGTGGAATATCTTAAATCCCGCGGAATCCTGAACGGAAAAGGAAACGTTGCGGATATCGGATGCGGGCCGGGCCGGTTTGCAGAAGCGTTTGCCGGACATGCCGGACATGTGACGGGTTTCGACCTGTCTCCCCGCATGACGGAATACGGCCTGCAGTACGCAAAGGAACACGGCAGGGACAATGTATCCTTTATGGCGTGTGATTTCCGGAAACTTGACATAGACCGTGAAAATCTCAGAAAGAAATTCGACCTTGTCTTTACTTCCATTACACCGGCGGTGAGCGGCGTGAAGGAACTTCAGAAGGTCATGGACATGAGCCGGAAATACTGTTTCGGCAGCGTCTTCGTATATGCGGATGATCCTCTGGAGAAAGATGTGATCCGCGATGTGCTGAAAGTCAGACCGGAAAAGCACTGGGACGGACGCGGATTTTATGCCCTGTTCAATCTGCTGTGGCTGAAGGGCTTTTATCCGGAGGTGACTTATTACAGGGAAAAATGCAGCGAGCATCCGGAACCGTCGGAAATGCTGGCCGAACGAATAACGGAAAAAAACATGGCTGACCCGACAAAACGGGATACTGACCGTGTCCTGGAATATCTGAAGAGCCGTACGGATCCGGACGGCAGGATTTCCTGCTGTGAGGAAAGATGGTACGGATGGATCCTGTGGGATGTGCGTGACAGCGCGGACAGGGATTATTCGTTTGTGCGCTCGCGGGCATAAAAATTGCGGACCGGCATGGAAATTTCCGGGACCGTGAAAATTTGCGGAGGAGAGTGACCGTATGAGAGGAAAAAAGATAGATGGATTTCCCGGAAGGGAACAGGCACTGAAGGATTTTATGGCGGAATGGAAACCGGAAGACAGAACGGAGTTTGTACCTGTTTCCGAAGCAGCAGGCAGGGTCACGGCAGAGGAACTGCATTCGGTTCTGACGCTTCCGGTGTTCCGTTCGTCCGGATGCGACGGAATTGCCGTGAAATCTTCCCGCTTTCAGAACGGTGTACCGGATATATCCGGGTGGACCGCGGGAAAGGAATTTGAGCGTGCGGATACCGGCGATGATTTTGACGACAGGTTTGATGCGGTGATCCCCATCGAGGAAACGGATATTTCTCCGGACGGCAGACTGACATTCATAAGTCCGGATGAAAAAGTGATACCCGGATACAATGTGAGACCAAAAGGCAGCATGGTGAAGGAAGACGATCTGCTGATGCGTTCCGATCTTCCCGTACGGCCCACGGATCAGGCGGCACTCATCATGGGCGGCATCACCATGGTCCCGGTCAGAAAAAAACCGGTTGTCGCCTTTATTCCGACAGGGTCAGAACTTGTTCCGGAAACGGCGGTTCCGAAACGCGGACAGAATGTGGATACCAACAGCTGCCTTTTAAGAAGCACTCTGACGGAAATGGGCGCGGAGCCGCTGATCTTTCCGATCGTGCCGGATAATCCCGGCAGGCTGGAACAGGTGCTGGACCGGGCGCTTGCTGCGGCGGATGCGGTCATTTTAAATGCCGGTACGGCAAAAGGAGAAGAGGATTTCAACACCGGACTTCTGAAGAAAAAAGGAAAGCTGATCCATCACTATGTTGCGGCGGCACCGGGAAGGCCGATGGCGCTTGCCGTCATCGGAGGGAAACCCGTCATTAATCTGCCGGGACCTTCCATGGCGGCGTATTTCGGGGCGGACTGGTGCGTGCGCGCTCTCGTCAGCCGGTTTCTTCACATTCCCGTTCGGAAGAAGCAGAAAATCCGCGGGATCCTGATGGAAGACATATGCCCGACGCCGCACATGGCCATTCTGATCCGCATGAATGCTGTACGGAAAAACGGAAGATATGAGCTGTATCCGGTTTCCTTCCGTCAGGCAGGCATGCCCGAATGTCTGACGACAAACGCGCAGTATGTCAGCGAGGTCGGCGAAAGTGAAAGAAAACGCGGGGAAGAAATTGAGGCGGAACTTCTCCGCGGCGAAGAATACGCGGGTGATGTTTCATGAGTAAGAACAGAGAAAAAATCAGATCAGCAACGGGAGATCCGGAACATGTTTTTCTGAAGGTTTCCGTTCTGTCCATGTTTCTCCTGGCGGCTGTCCTGTTTTCTTTCCTGATCGGGAGGTATTCCATTTCGCCGTCGGAACTGCTGAGCCTTATTGCTTCCAGGGCAGGGCTCGTAAAGGACTGCCTGGATCCTACTGCGGAAATGATATTTTTCAGCGTCCGTCTCCCCAGAGTCCTGTGTGCGCTGCTTGTCGGCGCAGGGCTGTCCGTTGCCGGCTGTTCCTATCAGGGAGTGTTCCGCAATCCCATGGTATCCCCGGATATTCTCGGGGCCACGGCCGGCTCGGGATTCGGTGCGGCGATCGCGATGCTTCTTGATTTCAGCACGGCCGGCATTCAGATCTTTTCATTTGCCACAGGACTACTTGCCGTTTTCCTTTCTTACATGATCTGTGTTTTCACGGGAAAAAGAAGCAATCCCACGCTTACGCTGATTCTGGCTGGCATGGTGATTTCCGCGCTGTTCCAGGCGGGAATTTCCCTGATCAAATACGTTGCGGATCCCTACACCAAACTGCCGGAGATCACATTCTGGCTTCTCGGATCGCTTGCTTCCGTGAATATGAATGATGTGATGCAGCTGTTTATTCCGATAGCGGCCGCATGCATTCCGCTGTTCATGTACCGGTGGGAACTGAACCTTCTTTCCTTTTCCGATGAAGAGGCACAGTCAATGGGAGTCAGCATCACAAGACTCCGCATCACGGTCATTATCTGTTCCACGGTCATTGCATCCGCAGTCGTTTCCGTATGCGGGATCATAGGATGGGTGGGGCTGATCATACCGCATCTTGCGAGAATGATTGTGGGACCGAATTATAAAATTCTGATTCCGTCCGGCATACTGCTCGGCGGAACCTATCTGCTGCTGGTGGATGATATTGCGCGGGGATGGATGGCCATGGAAATTCCGCTTGGCATTCTGACTGCGATTGCAGGCACACCTTTTTTTATCTTTCTGCTGTGCCGGGGAAGGGGGGAAAGCCTGTAATGGAACTTGAAGTGTCCGGACTGTCCTGCGGTTACGGGAAAAAGGCGCTTGTCAGGGATATCAGCTTCTGTGCGCATGAAAAGGATATTATCTGCATCCTCGGTCCCAACGGTGCGGGCAAGACCACATTTTTCAGGACCGTCCTCGGGTTTCTTCCGAAAATAGAAGGAAGCATTCTGCTGGACGGACAGGATATATCGAAAATGAAAAAGAGACAGCTGGCGAAGATCATAGCTTATGTGCCGCAGACACAGTCGCCCGCATTTTCCTTCCGTGTCAGGGAGGTGGTGGCAATGGGCTGTACTGCATCCATGAATCTGTTTTCTTCCCCGTCTGCCGCAGATTACAGGTTCTGCTACGACCTTCTTCGGAAACTGGGTGCCGAACATCTTTATGACTGCGTGTTCAATCAGATCAGCGGAGGGGAAAGGCAGATGGTCCTGATCGCGAGGGCACTGGCACAGAGGCCAAAGCTTCTGATGATGGACGAACCGACATCAAATCTTGATTTCGGAAATCAGGTCAGAGTGCTGAAATGCATAAAACGGCTGGCAGATGAGGGACTCGGTATTCTGATGACGACGCATTTCCCTGACCATGCATTTCTCTGTGCAACAAAAGTGGCACTGTTCGGCAAAAAGGAAGGATTCCTGTACGGCACGCCTGAAGACATCATCACCGGAAAAAATATGGAAGAAATATACCGGATTCAAGTCAGCATGACGGAAACGGAAAATGCAGACGGGAAAAAGATACGCAGCTGCACTCCTGTGATCGGCATGTGACGGATACAGGAAAATATAAAACCAACGAGGAGGAAGAGTATGAAGAAAAGAAGTATGATGGCAAAGGGAAAACGCCTGACCGCACTGATTCTGGCTCTGGCCATGGCAGGCGTTCTGACAGCCGGCTGCGGAAAAACCGTTCCGGCAGCAAAGGAGAAGAACCGTTCTGTCATGTTGAGCGACGGATATGAGGTCAAAGGACTTCCCGATAAAATAGACAGGATTGCTGCACTGTTCGGTCCGTCGTATGAAAGACTGTATGTCCTGAATGCGGAAGACAAGATTGTGGACTGCTCGGATTTTCACAAAAGCGCCTGGCCGTGGTCCCATCTGATTTACAAGAGAGTGGACAGCGCGGATGTTCACGAAGTGAAAAACGCCAGCAAAGGCCTGAACGTGGAAGAGATTGCCGGGCAGGATCTTGATGTTGTCTTTTACTGGAGAAACGAGGAAGTACTGAAGGCACTGGACAATGTGGGACTTGCTGCCGTTCCCTATAACACCAACGGCGGAACAGACTCCATCAAACAGGAACTGAATGCGTACGCGCAGGTTCTCAATACGGATGAGGCAAAGACCATTAACAGCAGCTATGCGGACTACTTTGACAGAAAACTTGCTGCCGTAAAGGAAGTCACGGATAAGATCCCGGACAGCGAAAAGAAAACCGTTTATTATTCCAGAAGCAAACTGCTGACAACCTTCGGAAAAGATTCGGATATTATTGACGTGTGCAGAGACGCAGGTGGAAAGCCGGTCACGGAAAACCTGCCCGGCAGCAGCAGCGTCGATACAGACAGGGAACAGCTGACGGCATGGAATCCGGATTTTATTTTCATAGATCATACGGATAATGCGCAGGGAGAAGTGGACAAGCTTCTTTCTGATGCGGATTACAGCGGACTGAATGCGGTGAAGAACAGGAATGCTTATGCGGTTCCGGTCGGAACATTTTACTGGGACGCCGGGGTTCAGATGATCCTGCTGGTGGAATGGATGGCAAAGACCATGTACCCGGACAGATTCCCTGACCTTGACATGAAGGCGGAACTGAAAGATTTCTATAAGCAGTTTTATCGCTTTGATCTGACGGATGAGCAGGCAGAAATGATCCTGAGCAACGAAAATCCGTCTTCTGCAAAATAGCGGGTGCTTTATTGTTTTATTTACAGGCAGGCAGAAAAATGCATTCCGGATGCATATCTGCCTGCTTTTGTGATGCCAAAACCAGTATTTTATCTGATTTCCTATTGCCGAAAACGGATTTTTCGTATAGAATAGGTATTCAGAAAAATAAAGTCCTTAAGACTTTTAGTGTTAATAGGAAAAGCAGTTCTTATAAAGCCGCGTGAAAAGACCGTTATGGGCTCGGTCATACAAAGATAACGTCAGGTCGAATGAGAACAGTTGACTGATAAAGTCAACTTATTTTGTTGTGTTATGCGGTTTTACGTCATTTTTAAGGAATGAGGTAGATTCTTGTCTGTCATGGCTCTTGATTACGGTTCCGTGACCGTGGGTGTGGCCTGTACCGATGCACTCGGAATGACCGTACAGCCGCTGGAAACCATTACGCGGGAATCGGAAAATCATCTGAGAAGGACCTGTGCCAGGATTGAAACGCTTATCCGGGAAAGAAACGTGACGCTGATCGTTCTGGGGCGTCCGCTCAATATGGATGATACGCCGGGAGAACGCGTGGAAAAGGCTGAGATTTTCAAAACAATGCTGGAAAGACGGACCGGCATACCTGTTGTGTGGCAGGACGAAAGACTGACTACCGTGGAAGCGGAAGAAATTCTTGACGAAAGCGGAGTGGAAAGAGGAAAGCAGAAAACGGTGATCGATCAGGTCGCTGCCTGTCTTATCCTGAAAGAATATTTATCCGGACATCCGGAAGCAAAGATGTCCTGAAAAGAGTTGTTTGAAGGAAACGGAAGGAAAAAATCAAATGGAGAATACGGATAAGATCACTCTGAACGGACCGGAAGGCGATCCGCTGGATTTGTTTGTCCTGGAAGAAACCAGGGTAAACGGCATGGATTATCTTCTGGCAACAGACAAAAAGGACGATGAAGACGGGGAATGCTATGTGCTGAAAGACACGGCACAGGCGGGAGAAAAGGAAGCCGTATATGAGTTCGTCACGGACGATGACGAACTGGATTATATGTTTCAGATCTTCAGGGAACTGATGGAGGATTCGGGAGTGGATCTGTCCAGGTAACGGAAAAGCGAAATATAAAATATGCAGGAATGCAGAAACGGAAATATATGGAGGTAATCGATTGAGCAGTAATGAAATGAATCCGCTGAAGGCAATTCAGAGACTTAGGGAACTGAGTCATTCCATTTCGGGAAACGAAACGGAAAAAGCAAAAGGGGAACGGAAGTCTCCCCAGGGGGAGAAAAAAGCCCCGCAGCAAAAACAGATTTCAAACAGGGGACAGAAGCAGAAACAGAATACAAACCAGAATACGAACCAGAAGGCAAATCTGAGCCCGGATCAGGAAACGAACCTGAATTCAAATCCGAATCATAAACAGAATACGGTCCGGAAGCAGAATTCTGTCCGGAAGCAGAATCCGGCGCAGAAGCAGAATCCGGTTCAGAAGCAGAACCCTGTCAGGAGACAGAATCCGGTACGGAACAGACAGCCGAAACAGGGGCAGAATGTGCAGCCAAAGCCGCAGCAGAATGTGCAGCCAAAGCCGCAGCAGAATGTACAGCAGAAGCCTCAGCAGAAGCCGCAGACGCTGCATCTGGTCGTTTCGGGGGGCGCAAGAAAAAAGACGCCTGCCGTTGACCTTTCACAGCTTGTTCATGCGGATATCAGGAAAACGCCGCCCGTTCAGGTAAAAAAGGGAGCAAGCATCAAGATTATTCCGCTCGGCGGTCTGGAGTCGATCGGCATGAATATCACCGCTTTTGAATACGGGGACAGCATTATGGTGGTGGACTGCGGCCTTGCATTTCCGAGCGATGATATGCTGGGAATCGACATGGTCATCCCGGATATCACGTATCTGAAGGAAAATGCATCCAAGGTCAAAGGTTTCGTGATCACGCACGGACATGAGGATCATATCGGTGCGCTTCCGTATATTCTGAAGGAACTGAATGTTCCCGTTTACGGAACCAGGCTCACGATCGCACTGATCCGTCACAAACTGGAAGAGCAGAGCATGGCGGATTCCGCGCATCTGAATGTGGTCAGCCACGGGGATACCATCACGCTGGGCGCTTTCAAAGTGGAGTTCATCAAAACCAATCACTCCATTTCCGACAGTTCCGCACTTGCCATTTTCACGCCGGCGGGCGTCGTGTTCCATACCGGGGATTTCAAGGTTGATTATACGCCGGTATTCGGAGAGGCAGCGGACCTGCAGAGAATGGCTGAGCTTGGAAAACAAGGTGTTCTTGCCATGATGTGCGATTCCACGAATGCCATCCGTCCCGGATTTACCATGTCGGAAAAAACGGTCGGCAGAACGTTCGACATTATTTTCGCGGAGCATCAGCACAACAGGATCATTGTGGCGACTTTCGCTTCCAATGTCGACCGTGTGCAGCAGATTATCAACACGGCTTACAAATACGGCAGAAAAGTTGTCGTGGAAGGCCGCAGCATGGTGAACGTCATCGGAATTGCCAATGAACTCGGCTATATCAAGATCCCGGAAGGAACGCTGATCGATATCGAGCAGCTGAAAAATTATCCGCCGGAAAAGACCGTTATCTGCACAACGGGCAGTCAGGGCGAAAGTATGGCTGCGCTTTCCCGTATGGCAAGCGGCATGCACAAGAAAGTCACCATCCAGCCTACGGACGTCATTATCTTAAGTTCCCATCCTATTCCCGGGAACGAAAAGGCCGTGGACAAGGTTATCAATGAACTGTCCATGAAGGGAGCGGAAGTGATCTTCCAGGACACGCATGTGTCCGGCCATGCCTGTGCGGAGGAGATCAAGCTGATGTATGCGCTGCTGAGGCCCAGGTTTGCGCTTCCCGTTCACGGCGAATACCGGCATCTGAAGGCAAACAAGGAAATCGCGGAAGCAATAGGCATTCCGAAGCAGAATATCCTGATCATGTCTTCCGGCGATGTGGTTACACTCAGCGAGGATTCCTGCAAAGTGACCGGACATGTCCAGGCGGGAGGCATCCTGGTGGATGGCCTCGGCGTGGGAGACGTCGGGAATATTGTCTTAAGAGATAGACAGAATCTTGCACAGAATGGTATCATTATCGTGACACTGGCACTTGAAAAGGGCAGCAACAGGCTTCTTTCCGGTCCTGATATCGTTTCGAGAGGATTCGTATATGTAAGGGAATCCGAAAACCTTATGGATCAGGCAAGGGAGGTCGTGGAAAATGCGGTCAGTGAATGTCTGGATTCCCATATGACGGACTGGCCCAAGATGAAAAATGCGATCAGGGATGCGCTGAGCGACTATCTGTGGAAAAAGATGAAACGCAATCCCATGATCCTGCCGATTATTGTGGGAGTGGACTAAAGTGAGCAGAACGGTTCGGAACATCAATCAGGTATCCGGTAAGATCATCAGAATAGCACTTCGCTTTATCCTGTATGCGGCGATCATCTTTGCGGTGATCAAAGGTATTTCCGTTGCCTATCGTTTCGGCCACAGCATTTTCTATGCTACCAGCGTTGAAGCGTCACCGGGCCGGGATGTAAGTATAACCGTCGGCAAAAGTACGGACGCGAAAACGGTTGCTGCCCAGCTGAAGAAGAAGGGTCTGATCGAGAATGAATGGTCTTTCCGCATACAGGCCATATTCTTCAATTTCAAGATCAAGTCCGGGAACTACACGCTCAATACCTCGCAGACTTCCAAGGATATGCTGGAGACTCTGGATGCCGGCCCTGAAACGCAGCCGGCAGCCGCGACAAAAGAGACGGATGAAGACACGGGGCTGAACACGGAAGAAAGCGCACAGAGCACTCTTCCGGAAACTTCCGGGGGAGGAACGGAAATCATTGATGCGGGAAACGAAGGAGAACAGAACTGAAGATTTTCTGGATTCTCTGAGGCAGGGCAATTCGCCCGTGGCGGAAAAGATACGGAAGGAAGCAATCGCAAAGAATGTTCCTGTGATCCGAAGAGAAACGGAAGATTTCCTGAAAGCGGTCCTTTCCGCGGTACAGCCTTCCGATGTTCTGGAAGTCGGTACGGCGGTCGGGTATTCTGCTATTGTAATGAGTGAAATCCTTCCGGATACCGCGCACATTACGACCATAGAGAATTACGAACCGCGTATCCTTGCCGCGGAAAAAAACTTAAGGCGTGCGGGAGCCGGAAAAAAAATCACCCTGGTTCCGGAAGAAGCCGGAAAGGTCCTGAAAAAGCTGGAAACATCCGGCTTTGATCTGATCTTCATGGATGCGGCCAAGGGGCAATATGCGAAATGGTTCCCGGATCTTCTCCGCATTCTCAGAGTGAACGGTGTTCTGATCTCTGATAATGTGTTGCAGGAGGGGACGCTGCAGGAATCCCGTTTTGCCGTGGACAGGCGGGACAGGACCATACATGAACGCATGCGGGAATATCTTTTTACCCTGACACATACCGAAGGGCTTGTTACGGCCGTTCTGCCGATCGGAGACGGCGTTTCCATGTCGGTAAAGAAGAAAGGAATTGCATGAAGAAACCGGAGCTGCTGCTCCCGGCGGGAAGCCTTGCCGTTTTGAAAACGGCTTTCCGGTACGGAGCGGATGCAGTCTACATAGGCGGCGAAGCCTACAGCCTGAGAGCCATGGCGGCAAATTTTTCCCCGGAAGAAATGAAAAAAGGGATAGACTATGCGCATGGCATCGGGAAAAAAATATATGTGACAGCCAATATTCTTGCCCATAACAAAGACCTTGAGGATTCCGAGCGGTATTTCAAGGAACTGGAAGAAATGAAACCGGATGCCCTGATCATTTCGGATCCGGGTGTTTTTATGATGGCAAAAAAATTCTGTCCGGATATTCCGGTGCATATCAGCACGCAGGCAAACAATACGAATTACGGGACTTTTCTTTTCTGGAGGGCACAGGGGGCAAAACGCGTTGTCACGGGGAGGGAGCTTTCCCTGTCTGAAATCCGGGAGATCAGAGACCGTGTCCCCGGGGACATGGAAATAGAAACCTTTGTCCACGGCGCCATGTGTATATCTTATTCCGGAAGGTGTCTGCTTAGCAATTTCCTTGCCGGGCGGGACGCCAACCGCGGTGCCTGCACCCATCCGTGCCGTTGGACTTATTCCGTCATGGAGGAAACACGTCCGGGACAGTACATGCCGGTTTATGAGAATGAACGCGGATCCTATATTTTCAATTCCAAGGATCTCTGCATGGTCGATCATATTCCGGAACTTGCGGGAGCCGGCGTTGACAGTTTCAAGATCGAAGGAAGGATGAAGACCGAACTTTACGTGGCGGTGACGGCCAGGACATACCGTAAAGCGATCGATGATTTCTTTTCCGATCCCGGCTGTTACAGGGATCATCTTTCATGGTACAGGGAAGAGATCGAAAAGTGCACGTACCGGGATTTCACGACAGGATTTTTCTTTTCGAAGCCGGGACCGGACGCACAGATCTATGACAGCAACATCTATCTGAAGAAATACACCTATATCGGAACGGCCCGGGAGGGAACTCTTTCCGGTACGGTCTGCTTTGAACAGAAAAATAAATTTTCCGCCGGGCAGACGCTGGAGATCATGAAGCCTGACGGCAGCAACGTGGAATCCGAAGTTCGGGATATTCTTGACGATGAAGGAGAACACATGGAAAGCGCTCCGCATCCCAGACAGTCCCTTACCGTCAGGATGGAGCCGCTTCCCGAAGCGGGGGATATCATCAGAATGATAACGGAATCCGGAGAAAGCAGATGATTATAACATTTACGGTGTGTACAATCCTTTGTTTTGCCTACTGGCTGGTGCTGGCCTTTTATGCGGGACCGTTTGCATCCCAGAATTACATCTGGCTCATTTTCGGCGTTTTCTTTGCGTGCAATGCACTGGCGGCAAAAGCGTGGTCCTACGGAAATGTTACCGGGGGCACAGAGCAGGGACATATCATCAGGCTGCCGTTATGGCTGATCACCGCACTGCATACCCTGTGCGTTGTCGGCATCCTGATCTTTCTCGTCACCGGCATTCTGATCATTTCGAAAATGCATCCTGCCGTGGAACCGAATCTCGATTATGTCGTGGTGCTTGGTGCCAAGGTCGAGGAAGACGGAACGCCGAGCAAGTCCCTGAAAAAGAGACTGGATACGGCGATCGCATATGCGGATATCTATCCGGGCACGGTTTTTGTCCTGTCCGGAGGAAAGGATAAAAACGAACCGATCACGGAAGCACAGGCCATGGCGGATTATATGATTTACAACGGGATAAGCCCGGACAAGCTTCTCCTGGAAGTCCAGTCCCGGAACACGAACGAAAATATTCTGTACAGCAGAGTCCTGATCGAGAGGGTCATGGAAGAGAGAAAGGCAGATTCCCCCGGCCCGAAACTGCCCGTGCAGGGAGACAAGGATGCATTGTTTGCGGAGGAAAGACCGGTACGGATCGGTTTTCTCACGGGAGACTTTCACATGTTCCGTACACTCTCCATTGCAAAACATCAGGGGATAAAGCAGACATACGGTATTTCGGCGGAGTCGGACCCGGTACTTTTCATCCATCTCTGTTTCCGGGAATGCCTTGCCATATTGAAAGACAAATTCATGGGAAATCTCTGACGGGCCGTATTCATATAATGCCTGTCTTCAAAGAAGGAGAAATAAAAAAATGAAATCGGATTATGATTTTGAAACGCAGATCAGAAAACTTAAGGAACTTACGCCGTATCGTTTTCTTTCGCGGACGGATATCGCAGAGATCAACGCGGTCGGCGTTACCATGGAGCACGTGAAGACCGGAGCAAAAGTATTCCTTCTTCTTTCGGACGACAGGAACAAGGTGTTTACGATCGGGTTCCGTACGCCGTCCATGAACAGCACGGGCGTTGCCCATATCATCGAGCATACGGTTCTGTGCGGTTCCGGAAAATTCCCCAGCAAGGACCCGTTTGTGGAACTGGTAAAGGGTTCCCTGAACACTTTCCTAAACGCCATGACGTATCCGGACAAGACACTTTATCCGGTCGCAAGCTGTAACGATACGGATTTTCAGAATCTGATGGATGTCTATCTGGATGCCGTGTTCCATCCGAATATTTACAGGGAAGAAAAGATATTCCGTCAGGAAGGCTGGCATTATGAGATGGCGGACAAAAATTCTCCGCTGACATATAACGGTGTTGTCTACAACGAAATGAAGGGTGTCTATTCGAGTGCGGACGGAATCATGGAAAGGGACATTACGAAGGTCCTTTACCAGGGGCATCCGTACGGAGAGGAATCCGGCGGAGATCCGGATTTCATACCGGAACTGACGTACGAAGAGTACCTGAATTTTCACAGGAAGTATTACAGCCCGACAAATTCCTATATCTATCTTTACGGCAATCTTGATTTTGCCGATAAGCTCCTGTGGATGGACAGGGAATATCTTTCCGGATATGAAAAGAGGCAGGACAGCGTCCTTTCTTCCGTGATCCCGGATGTAAGACACCGGGAAAAACCTGAGAACGCGGATTTCGACTATCCCGTTGCCGAAAGCGAATCGGAGAAAAAGGCAACGTACCTTACGCTGAACACACTGGTGGGAGGAGAACTGGACCCGTTAAAATATCTGGGGTTTCAGACACTCGACTATATCCTTCTGCAGGTCCCGGGCGCCATTCTTCATGATGCCCTGATCAATGCCGGCATAGGGGACGATGTTTACGGCGGCTACACGCCCGGCCTGTCCTATCCCTATTTTTCCGTGATCGCAAAGAACACGGAAGAAGACAGAAAGGGAGAGTTTCTTTCCGTGATCAAGGGAACGCTCAGAAAACTTGCCGACAACGGCATTGACAGGGACATGTTACGTGCCGCCATCAATGTTGCGGAATTCAAGGCAAGAGAAGCGGACTTCGGAAATTATCCGAAGGGACTCATGTACGGACTGCAGAGCTACGACAGCTGGCTGTACGATGCGGACCCATGCATGCACCTGAAATTCCAGGGTGTGTTTGATGAACTGAAAAAGAAAACGGATGAAGGATTTTTCGAAGGCCTGATCCGGGATTACCTGCTGGACAATCCGGACGAGGCAGTCATTACCTTCCATCCGGTCAAAGGACTTGCGGCTTCAAGGGAAAACGCACAGAAGGAAAAACTGAAGAAAATCCGGGAGAGCATGACGGAAGAGGAAATCGAAAAGGTTGTCCGGGAAACCGCGGAACTGAAAGCCTATCAGAGCGAGCCTTCCCGGAAGGAAGATCTTCTGAAAATTCCCATGCTGAAACGGTCCGATATCGGGAAAGCAGCGGAAAAAACCGTGTGGGAAGAAAGAAAGGCAGGGAATATCCCCGTCGTTTTTTCCAACCTGTTTACTTCGGGGATTGCCTATGTAAAGACTGTGTTCCGCCTGGACGGACTGTCAGGGGAAGATCTGTCATATCTTTCTTTTCTGAAGGAAGTCCTGGGCTATATCGATACGGAAAAACATACCTATGCGGAGATGGCGACGCAGATCAACTTAAACAGCGGCGGCATCGGATTCGGAACGGAAAGTTATCCGGATTTTAAAAAGGAAAACGAATCCGTTTTCACATTCAGCGCCAATGCAAAGGTGCTTTATGAGAAACTAAAGTTTGCATTCACGGCTTCTTCGGAAATGCTTTTGCATTCGAAGCTTGAAGATACCGGACGCCTGAAGGAGATCCTTTCCGAAATCAAATCGGGAATGAGGGATAAGCTCACATCGGCGGGACACACCGCGGCAGCCAACCGGGCGGCATCGTTCTATTCCAAGGATGCCTCTTTTGCGGACTGTACCGGCGGGATCGCCTATTACCAGGTACTCGAAAAGGTGCAGCGGGAATATGAAACGGATCCGGAAGCCCTGTCGAAAAAACTCTCCGGTCTTGCCGGAAAAGTCTTTACCCGCGACCGCATGGTAATCCATCTGACGGCGGATGAAAAGGGATACTCTCTTTTTGAAGAAGCCGTTAAGGGATTTGCAGAGCAGTTCCCTGAGACTTCAGGAAATTCCGCGGACACGGCAGAACCGTTTGCCTATGCCGGGAAAAATACGGCAGAAGGATGGACCGCATCATCACAGGTGAACTATGTGGCCCGTTCCGGCAATTTTCTCCGTCACGGTTTTTCCTATACGGGCGTTCTGAAAATACTGCAGGTCCTGATGAGCTACGATTATCTGTGGAACAATATCCGCGTAAAGGGCGGTGCCTACGGATGCAAATCCTTCTTCGGGCACAACGGGGACACGGCCTTTGCTTCCTACCGGGACCCGAAGCTTCTGGAGACGGACCGGATTTACGAAGGCATTCCGGATTACCTGAAAAACTACAGTGCGGATGAACGGGAAATGACAAAGGCCATCATAGGAACGATCAGCGACCTTGACATGCCGAAAACGCCGCTTACCAGGGGACTCCGCGGGCTTTCCGCCTATTTTTCCCATGTGACTGACGAAGGCCTGCAGAAGGAACGGGATGAGATCCTGGCGGCACAGCCGGAAGACATCCGTGCGCTGGAACCGCTTCTGAAAGCGGTCCTTTCCGACAGGGACAAATGCGCCGTGGGAAACGAAACGCAGATCAGGGAACATGCGGATGCCTTTACAGCCGTAGAGCCGCTTTTCAAAGACTGAAGAAAGAAGCGGTTTTCGTAAACCGCCGGGAGGTTTTAAAATGAAATCGGGATTTGTTGCCATGATCGGCCGGCCCAATACCGGAAAATCCACTCTGATGAACCATCTGATCGGGCAGAAAATTTCCATTACGTCGGAAAAGCCGCAGACGACCCGGAACCGAATACGGACCGTTTTCACGGACGAACGCGGACAGATCGTTTTCGAAGATACGCCGGGAATGACGCAGGCGAGGAACAGGCTGGATGAGTATATGGTCGACGTGGCGGAAAAGACCATCCAGGGAGCGGATATCATACTCTGGGTAACGGAAGCGGAAAACTACATCGGCGCATCCGAAAAGAAGATTGCTTCCGATCTGAAGACCATACGGAAACCGGTCGTTCTCGCAATTAACAAAACTGACCGCGTCCTGAACAAAACGGGACTTTCCGCGATCATGGAGAATTACGGAAAGCTTTTCCCGTTTAAGGAGATCGTTCCGCTTTCCGCCCTGAAGGACCAGAATACGGATACGCTGCTCGACGTACTTTTCGGTCTTCTTCCGGAAGGCCCGCAGTATTTTGACCGGGATACGCTTACCGACCAGCCGATGCGGGACATTGCATCGGAGAGGATCAGGGAACAGGCACTGAGGCTGTTAAAGGAAGAAGTCCCGCACGGGATTGCCGTGACGGTGGAACGGTATGAGGAAAGACAGGACGGGCTGACCGATATCGATGCTTCGATCATATGCGAGAAAGAAAGCCACAAGGGAATCATCATCGGGAAAAACGGTTCCATGCTGAAGAAGATCGGGACCGGCGCCAGAAAGGAAATAGAGAAGCTGTCCGGAACGCAGGTCAATCTGAAACTCTGGGTCAAGGTCAGAAAAAACTGGCGGGAAGACATGATCCAGCTGAAAGGCTTCGGATATGACGGAAAGAATCTGAAAAACACATGATAAGCGAGAATGTGATCGAAGTGACCGGAATGGTCATAAAATCCATGCCCGTTGGGGAAACGGACAGGAGAATAACGCTCCTTACGAAGGAACGGGGCAAGGCGGCCTTCTTTGCGCACGGGGCGCGCCGGACCAGGAATTCCTTCATGGGTGTCACGCGTCTTTTTGCCTACGGGACATTCCGGCTTTATGAGAACAGGGATTCCTACAGCCTGCAGTCCGCGGAGATCTCAAATTATTTTGACAAGATACCGTCGGATGTGGAGACATCATGCTACGGCATGTATTTTCTGGAGCTCGCGGATTATTATGCCCGTGAGCTGCAGAACGAACCGCAGCTTCTGAAACTTCTCTATCTTTCCCTGACAGCACTTACCAGACCTTCCATTCCGCATGCCCTGACAAGGCGCATCTATGAACTCCGAATTATGGTGATAGACGGCGCCTACGATCCGGAACCGCAGAAAACGGCGGGAGAAGCCTGTCGCTATGCCTGGCAGTTCATCTGCACTTCCCCTCTGGAAAAACTCTATACCTTCAATCTGAAAGAAGAGGTCATGGAGGAACTTTCCCGGAATGTGGATTTTTCGCTTTCGCGTTACGTGGACAGGCCCATTCATTCCCTGCAGATACTGAAGGATATGCAGTAACCTTGTCAAGCCGGCTTTCAGCTTTACAGAAAGATCAACTTTGTCTATAATAGCCATATCTGCGCCCTGAACGGGCGCGCGACACGGAGGAAACACTATGGAATATTCAATGGAGAAGATCGTCGCACTTGCGAAATCCCGCGGTTTCGTTTATCCGGGTTCCGAAATTTACGGAGGTCTTGCCAATACCTGGGATTACGGAAATATCGGCGTGGAACTGAAGAACAATGTAAAGAAGGCATGGTGGCAGAAATTCGTACAGGAGTCGCCGTACAATGTCGGCGTGGACTGTGCCATCCTGATGAATTCCCAGACATGGATCGCATCCGGTCATCTGGGCAGCTTTTCGGATCCCCTGATGGACTGCAAGAGCTGTCATGAAAGATTCCGGGCGGACAAACTGATCGAAGACTGGGCCAATGCGAACAAGGTACCGGTCGAGGGATTGGACGGATGGACGCATGAAAAAATGCAGCAGTATATCAAGGACAATCACATCCCGTGCCCTTCCTGCGGTAAGCAGGACTTTACGGATATCCGCGAATTCAATCTGATGTTCAAGACATTCCAGGGGGTGACGGAAGATGCCAAGAACACGGTTTACCTCCGTCCGGAAACGGCACAGGGAATTTTCGTCAATTTCAAGAATGTGCAGAGAACTTCCCGCAAGAAGATTCCGTTCGGGATAGGACAGATCGGAAAGTCTTTCCGCAATGAGATCACGCCCGGCAATTTTACGTTCCGCACGCGTGAATTCGAACAGATGGAACTGGAATTTTTCTGCGAGCCGGACACTGATCTCGACTGGTTCGCATACTGGAAGGACTACTGCATCAAATGGCTTAAGAGCCTGGGGATCCCGGAGGAGAAACTCCGTGCCAGGGATCATGAAAAGGAAGAACTTTCCTTCTACAGCAAGGCAACCACGGATCTGGAGTTCCTCTTCCCGTTCGGCTGGGGAGAACTGTGGGGCATTGCGGACCGCACCGATTACGATCTTACCCGGCATCAGGAAGTATCCGGTCAGGATCTGACGTATTTCGACGAGGAGAAAAAGCAAAAATACATTCCGTATGTCATCGAGCCCAGTCTGGGAGCCGACCGTGTCACACTGGCATTCCTCTGTGCAGCCTATGACGAGGAAACGCTTGCGGAGGGAGATGTCCGCACCGTCCTGCATTTTGCTCCGGCCATTGCACCGGTGAAGATCGCGGTCCTGCCGCTCAGCAAGAAACTCGGGGAATCGGCCGAAAAGATCCACGCGGAACTTTCAAAGTACTGGACATGCGAATATGACGACCGCGGCGCTATCGGGAAACGGTACAGGAGACAGGACGAAATCGGCACGCCGTACTGCATCACATATGACTTTGATTCCGAAACCGATCACGCTGTAACGGTTCGTGACCGTGATTCCATGAAACAGGATAGGATCCCGGTGGAGAATCTCAGAAACTATTTTATGGATAAATTTACGTTCTGATTTCGGTACATTTCAAATATTCTTGCCGAACAGTGTAAATAAATGTATAATATCTGCATATTTATTTCAAATATGCAGATATTTTTTATTCTGTCACACTGAGGAGGGTATTATGAAAAAATTTATGACGGTTGCTTTAGGAATTGTCTGTTCGGTTTCTCTGCTTGCCGGATGCGGCGGCACGGCTTCTTCCGGGACCACGGCAGCGGCAGGTGCTGCGGCAGGGACCACGGCTGCGGCAGGGGCATCTTCGGCTGCTTCGACCGGCTCCGGGAAGAAATATGTGATTGCAACGGATACACAGTTCCCGCCGTTTGAATTTACAAATTCCGACCAGAAGTTTGTCGGCATCGACGTGGATATCCTGGATGCGATCGCAAAGGACCAGGGTTTTGAATATCAGCTGAATTCGCTCGGATTCGATGCCGCACTGATCGCGGTGCAGTCTGGTCAGGCGGACGGCGTGATCGCTGGCATGTCCATTACCGATGAGAGAAAGAACAAGTTTGATTTTTCGGATCCCTATTACACGGCGGAAGTGACCATGGCTACGGCCAAGAATTCCGACATCAAGAGCTTTGATGATCTCAAGGGAAAGAAAGTTGCCATCAAGACCGGAACCAACGGCGGCGATTTTGCGAAATCCATCATGAAGGACAAGGGATTCGAGGTTGTCGAATTCAAGGATTCGCCGACCATGTACCAGGATGTCATTACCGGCAATACGCAGGCCTGCTTTGAGGATTATCCGGTCATGGCATATAACATCAAGAACGGCGCGCAGATGGTCATTCCGGACGGATGCACGGCGGCAGGTTCCGATTACGGGTTCGGTGTCAAGAAAGGTTCCAATGCCGAACTGCTTGCCATGTTCAATAAGGGACTTGCGGACATCAAGAAGAACGGAACGTTCCAGAAGATCGTGGATTCCTATACAAAGTAATTCAGTAATTTTACCGGAGGAAAACATTGGGCTCTATTATTCAGGTCTACTGGACACTGCTTTTGAAATCTCTGGGTCAGACGCTTCTGCTGACTCTGTTTTCCCTGCTTTTTGCTTTCTTTATCGGCCTTCTTTTCGGGCTGATGAATGTGAGCAGAAACAAGGTCCTGAATTTTCTGGGAACAGTTTATGTGGACGGAATCCGCGGCGTGCCGCTGATCGTCCTTGCCTATTTTGTCTATTTCGGTATCCCGGCACTTGTGCAGGCGACCGGGAATACCGGATTCAAGCTTTCCGCGCTGGTGGCGGGAATCATTTCGCTTTCCATGAATGCGGGAGCCTACATGGCGGAAATTTTCCGGGCAGGGATCCAGAGTGTTGACAGGGGACAGATGGAGGCGGCAAGGAGTCTCGGGCTTCCGTACGGAATATCCATGCGCAGGGTTGTTCTCCCGCAGGCTATCCGTACCATGATACCGGCAATCATCAGTCAGTTCATCATTTCCCTGAAGGATACTTCCATTCTTTCCGTGATCGGTTTCCCGGAACTGACCAAGGCCGGGAATATCATTGTGGGCAATACATTCGCGGCACTGCAGGTATGGGGCATCATTGCCATCATGTACATGGTCGTGATCGTTACGCTTTCAAGGCTTGCCAAGAAGCTGGAGAGGAGGCTGAATGTCTCAAATGCAGGATGAAATAAAAGAACCCGTTTCCGGAGACAGAAAGCTGATGATCCGCGTAAACGGTCTGAAGAAAAACTTCAAGGATCTGGAGGTCTTAAAGAAGATCGACATTGATATCTACGAGAAGGAAGTTGTCGTTATCATAGGACCGTCCGGTTCCGGCAAATCGACTTTCTTACGTTGCCTGAACGGTCTGGAAACGATCACCGGCGGAACCGTTACCATAGACGGCATGAATGTTGCCGATCCGCACACGAACATGAACAAGGTGCGCGAAAACATAGGCATGGTATTCCAGCATTTCAATCTGTTTCCGCATATGACGGTCCTGCAGAACATCATGCTGGCGCCCGTCGAGCTGAAAAAGATGAGCAAGGAAGAGGCACGGGAAGCCGGCTTGAAGCTCTTAAAGCGGGTGGGCCTTGAATCCAAGGCGGATGTGTATCCGCCGCAGCTTTCGGGCGGACAGAAACAGCGTGTCGCGATCGCGCGTTCCCTTGCCATGAATCCGGATATCATGCTCTTTGACGAGCCGACTTCCGCACTGGACCCGGAAATGGTGGGAGAGGTGCTGCAGGTTATGCGTCAGCTGGCGGAAGACGGAATGACAATGTGCGTAGTAACGCACGAGATCGGTTTTGCAAGAGAGGTGGCAAGCCGGGTCATTTTTCTGGATGCCGGATATATTGTGGAAGACGGAACACCGGATGCGGTCTTCAACCATCCGAAGGAAAAACGGACAATCGACTTTCTGAACAAAGTACTTTAACGTAAAGGGAATTTTCCATGAAAAAAGTTGTGACGATTGCACGCCAGTTCGGCGCATGCGGTACGACGGTAGGAAGATCACTTGCAAACAGGCTGGGATATGATATCTGGAACAAGGCGATCGTTCTGAACGCACAGAAAAATTCCAATGTGGATATTTCGGATCTTGTGGAGTTCGATGAAAAGGTTCCGACCAACTTTTCCTTCGGACAGTCTCTCTTTGAGTTCAGCAACAAGCAGCTTTCCGATCAGATCTTTGCTGCCCAGACGGAAGTCATCCGGAAGATGGGGGAAAGCGGAAGGTGCGTGATCATCGGCAGAAACGCGAATTACATCCTGAAGGAATTCGACAATGTCCTGAACGTGTTTATCCATGCGGATGAGGAATGGCGTCTTGCGCACATGCAGGATCTGAAGCCGGATTATACGGAAGAGAAGATGCGGGAACGCCTGAAGCAGATTGACCGGATCCGCGAAAAGTACTGCTCTTATTACACACATACGGATTTTACCGATGCCATGAACTACGATATCTGCCTGGATGTCGGCAAGCTGGGGCCGGACCGTGTCGTGGATATCCTGTATGAAATTGCAGTAAATACATGAATTATCCGAAAAGTCTGTTCATTTTTTAACTGGTATGGTATAATATTTTGGCTTGTTAAGGCAAACCAAAATGTTTTTTTTGTGTGTGAAAGATTCGTTTTTTGAAAGAAATCCAATAAATTCGGGAGGAAACCAAATGGCTAAGAAATGGATTTACAAGTTCAGTGAAGGCAATGCCAACATGAGAGAGCTCCTGGGCGGCAAGGGTGCAAACCTTGCGGAAATGACCAACCTCGGAATGCCGATTCCGCAGGGCTTTACGATCACGACCGAAGCATGCACCGATTACTATGAGTCCGGAAAGAAGATCACGGAGGAAATCCAGCGTGATATTTTCGAACACATGAAATGGCTCGAGGAAGTCAATGGCAGAAAATTCGGCGATAATGAAAATCCGCTTCTGGTTTCCGTCCGTTCCGGTGCGAGAGCATCCATGCCCGGCATGATGGATACGATCCTTAACCTTGGCCTGAACGATGTTGCCGTGGAAGGTTTTGCAAAGAAGACGGGGAATGCCCGCTTTGCCTATGACTCCTATCGCCGTTTCATCCAGATGTTCTCGGATGTCGTCATGGAAGTGCCGAAGTCCTATTTTGAAAAGATCATCGATGAAGTAAAGGTTAAAAAAGGCGTAAAATTCGATATTGATCTTGATGAGAATGACATGAAGGAACTGATCAACCGCTTTAAAAAGGTTTACAAGGATGCCATGAACGGGGAAGATTTCCCGCAGGATCCGCAGATTCAGCTGATGGAAGCCGTAAAAGCGGTATTCCGTTCCTGGGATAACCCGCGTGCCAACGTTTACCGCCGCATGAACGATATCCCGAGCAACTGGGGCACGGCTGTCAATGTTCAGACCATGGTATTCGGAAACATGGGAAATACTTCCGGAACCGGTGTTGCATTTACAAGAAACCCCGCAACCGGCGAAAAGGGAATTTTCGGCGAATATCTGATCAACGCACAGGGTGAAGATGTCGTTGCCGGTGTCCGTACGCCTCAGCCGATCACCAGACTGGAACAGGATCTGCCGGAATGCTACAAGACATTCATGACTCTGTCACAGAAGCTGGAAGATCATTACCGCGACATGCAGGATATGGAATTCACCATCCAGGACGGAAAGTTCTTCTTCCTGCAGACACGTAACGGAAAGAGAACCGCACAGGCAGCAATTCAGATCGCCTGCGATCTTGTAAATGAAGGAAAGATCACACCGCAGGAAGCGGTCTGCAGAATTGAAGCAAAATCCCTGGATCAGCTTCTTCACCCCGTATTCAAACCGGAAGCATTAAAGAACGGGATCATGATCGGAACCGCTCTGCCGGCATCTCCGGGTGCTGCCGCAGGAAAGGTATATTTCAACGCAGCGGATGCGGAAGCAGCCAAAGCAAAAGGTGAGAGAGTCATCATGGTACGTCTTGAAACTTCTCCGGAAGACATCGAAGGGATGCAGGCATCCCAGGGTATCCTGACGGTCAGAGGCGGAATGACGAGCCACGCAGCCGTTGTAGCAAGAGGAATGGGAACCTGCTGTGTTTCCGGATGCGGAGACATTCAGATTGACGAAGACAAGAAAGTCTTCTCGCTCGGCGGACATACCTATCACGAAGGAGACTACATCTCCCTCGACGGCAACACCGGAAATATCTATGACGGAGACCTTGCAACACAGGAAGCGGAAGTATCCGGCAACTTCGGATGCATCATGAGATGGGCTGATCAGTACCGCAAGCTCCAGGTGCGTACGAATGCGGATAACCCGAGAGACACGGAGAACGCAGTCCGTCTCGGCGCAGAAGGAATCGGCCTCTGCCGTACCGAGCACATGTTCTTCCAGGCGGAGAGAATTCCGAAGATCCGCAAGATGATCCTTTCCGATACGGTCGAACAGAGAGAAAAGGCTCTGAACGAACTCATTCCTTATCAGAAGAGTGACTTCATTGCCATGTACAAGGCATTAAAGGGTCGGCCCATGACGGTCCGTTATCTGGATCCGCCGCTTCATGAGTTTGTTCCTCAGACAGAAGAAGAGCAGAGATCCCTGGCAAAGGACATGGGTCTTACCTATGAACAGGTCAAGGCAAAAGTGGAATCGCTGCATGAGTTCAACCCGATGATGGGACACAGAGGCTGCCGTCTTGCCGTTACGTTCCCGGAGATCGCAAGAATGCAGACAAGAGCCATCATCGAAGCTGCCATTGAAGTCAGAGACGAGATGGGCTACAACATCGTTCCGGAAATCATGATCCCGCTGGTCGGCGAAGCAAAGGAACTGAAGTTTGTGAAGCAGACCGTGATCGACGAAGCGGAAAAAGTCATGAGGGAAAAGGGAGAATTCCTGAACTACCACATCGGAACCATGATCGAGATCCCGAGAGCGGCTCTTACCGCGGACGAGATTGCCAGGGAAGCTGATTTCTTCTCCTTCGGTACCAACGATCTGACCCAGATGACGTTCGGCTTCTCACGTGATGATGCAGGCAAGTTCTTAAAGAGTTATTACGACAACAAGATCTACGAATCCGATCCGTTTGCAAGACTGGATCAGGTCGGTGTAGGTCAGCTGATGGAAATGGCAGTGAAGAAAGGCCGGAGCACCAATCCGCAGCTTAAGTGCGGAATCTGCGGTGAACACGGCGGTGATCCGAGCTCCGTGGAGTTCTGCAACAGGATTGGCTTAAACTACGTATCCTGCAGCCCGTTCCGCGTTCCGATCGCAAGGCTTGCTGCAGCACAGGCGGCGATCAAGATGGAACAGGAAGAAAAAGCGGCAGCCGAGGAGAAGGAGAATTCATGAGCAAGCTCGGTAAGAAAAAGAGTTCCAAGGAAGCAAAACAGAAGCAGATGCAGCAGCAGCTGGAATCCCTGGAACGCAAGAACAAAATGAAGTCAGGGAAAAAATAATGTCTGAATTCTGAAAGAAACCGGAATCCCGTTCTTCTTCGAGAAGGAAGAACGGGATTTTTGTATTTTCATGATATAATGTTTTAAGCACCAAGGCAGCTAAAATTTGTCCCAATCCTATGAGGGGGGTATATCAATGGAAAACAATTATCAGAATACGCAGCAGGCGGAAGGATTTACATCGCAGCAGGTACCGCCGGAATACGAACCGATTTCCATGTGGGGGTACTTCGGCTATGAACTTCTTTTTTCGATTCCCCTGGTCGGGCTTATTGTCGCTCTGGTTTTTTCATTCGGGGGGACCCGGAACATTAATCTGAAAAATTTCGCGCGTTCCTATTTCTGTTTCCTGATCATCGTTGCGGCAGTAGTCGGAATTCTCGGGGTGTCACTGGCCGGCGCGGGCGTTTATGAATTGCTGACGCATCATTAAGGACGGAAGGCGCATCATCATGCAGGTCTTTTTCTGTATTCTGACAGGATATCTTTTCGGGAATATTCTGACGGCGGATATTGTTTCCTACAGGATTGCGGGTAAACCGTCCTCTGCCGTCGGAAGGACCGGAAATCCCGGAATGGCAAATATCATGGAGAACTTAGGTTTTCTTCCGGGGATAGCGGTGCTTTTCGGCGATATCCTGAAAACGGCGGCTGCCTGTTTCCTTTCGTGGCATCTGTTCGGGAAGGCTACGGGAGACATCAGCCGTTTTTATGCCGGGCTGGGATGCGTCCTGGGACATGATTTTCCCGCATGGAAGCTTTTTCGCGGAGGGAAGGGCGTTACCTGTACCTGTGCCGCGGAAATTTTCTTTCTTCCTGGTCCGGGAGTCGTGTCCTGCCTTGCCGGAGCGTTGACCGTGATCCTGACAAAATATCTGTGTGTCGGAGCACCGGTGATCCCTGCCGTGTTTACTGTATGGATGGCCATTCAGGGGAAAAGGGAAGAGGCAATTCTTTCCCTCATTCTTACGATCCTCATGTTTTCCCGTCATTATCCCGCCATCCGCGATATAAGAAGCGGGGAATGTCCGAAGACGGATGTCATAAAGCTTCTGCGGAAAAGGAAAAAGTAGAAAGAACCAAACGGAAGTCAGCCTCGTCTTTTGATGCGAGGCTGATTTTTTATGGAAAAACTTTTACTTTCAGGCAGGGAAGCGGTCCTAAAGGTACTGGACAATATCCCGAAGCATGCAACCGGTCAGGGCATCCTGATCTTTCCGGATGAAAGCTGTATATGCAAGTTAGGTCTGATACCGGATTTTTCTCTTGTCCCGGCTTTTTTTCCGTCCACGCCGGAGGAAGCTTTTCAAATGGCTCTCTCGGCATGCCGCTATTCGGCGACTTACAGGACACCGGTCCTTATTCATTTGGATGAAGAGGTTTCCGAAGGCAGGTCGGTCATAACCGTGGAAAAGAAGAAGCATTTTCCGGAGAAATGTTTAGTTTCACGGGCGGAAAAAGTTCTTCCGTCCGGGGCATTTTCGGATTCCGGATGGAACACGGTGACCGGAAAGGGCAGCAGGTGCATTCTGACGGGAGGAAGCCTGTGGGCGGCGGTAACGGATATCCTGAACGGATACCGGGAATTCAGGATCATCAAGATCGGGACGTCGAACCCGTTCCCGGAAGAAGCGGCCCTCCGGTATCTGAAAGGCGTTACGGATGTTATGGTAATGGACGGGGAATACAGCAGATTCCTTTCGGACGTGTACATGCTGAAAGGAAAATATGATCTGAAATTTGCCGTGCATCCTTTTTCAGCATACGGCAGGGAGCTTTCGGATATCAGCGAATTCATTGCAGGCATGATTCCCTTAAGTGACAGAAAAATACTTGTCCGGGCGAAACCGGTTGCGGAACGATCCGTGTTTTCGCTGCCGATTCTCCCGGACCGGAGAGGAGAAGAGGCAGAAGCCGGATTGGAATGTCAAATGTCATTATCTGCGGGGTAAGAAAAGAACAGATGGATTTTGTCGTACGTATTTTGACATCGGCATGTCTGTACGGAGGCCGTAAGGTACGGATCATCCGGCATGTGACAGAAGGAAACACGTCTTCCTGTCATTTCCGAACGGGAGAGAATGTCTTTTTCCCCGTGATCGCGCCCGGGCAGGCGGATCTGATCCTTGCCCTGGAACCGGGGGAAGCGGTACGGGAACTTCATTATCTGAAAAAGGACGGGCATCTTATACTGGTACCGGAAGCCGTCATGCCGGAAAAAGACTGCGGATATTCGCCGGGAACATGCGTTGCATTCTTAAAGAGGAGGGTGAAAAATCTTCATATCGTTTCTTCCGAGGACATGCGGAAAACGGGAGAGGGGCCGACTGCCGTGGTTTCAGCCGGAGCGGCCCTTCAGGCGGGAGAACTCGGCATTCCGGGAGAATTCCTGGAAAAGGCCGTTCATCATATTTTTGCCGCGGGATGTACATATGCATCGTAAAGCAGAACCGCATGGTCATTAAAAAAGGACAGCCCGTATTTCAGGGCTGTCCTTTTCAGGATCATACTGTTTTCGTCAATTCAATGACGGATTTCGGCAAGCGGCTTGTTGACGCATTTCTTCACATAGGAGGTGTGGAGATAATGATGTGCTTTTTCGCTGCCCGGTTTGTCCAGGAAATCCTTGTAAAGTTCCACGATGGCCGGATTCCGGTGGGATTCACGGAGCGTATCCTTCTTGTCATCGTCATAGAGTGCCTTGGCACGTACCGCACGGATATCAATCTGGTTGCGGATTGGGCCGGGAACCTGAGGCTGTCCGCCGCCGTTTACGCAGCCGCCCGGGCAGGCCATGATCTCTATGAACTGGTAATCTGCTTCTCCGGCACGAACCTTGTCCAGGAGGATCCTGGCGTTCGCAAGTCCGGAGGCAATGGCAACCTTGACTTTTAATCCTGCCACATCGTAGCTTGCTTCCTTGACGCCTGCGGTACCGCGGACATCTACAAAGTCAAGCTTCGGCATTGCTTCTCCGGAAGCACGGACCGCAAGCTGCGGAGCATCCGGATGGGAAAGCCAGTCGACTGCGGAACGGAGAGCAGCCTCCATAACACCGCCGGTCGCACCGAAAATGGTGCCAGCACCGGAGCTTATGCCGAACGGAGCATCGAATTCCTCGTCCGGAAGATCGCGGAAGTTGATCCTGCATTTCTGAATGAGTCTGCCGAGTTCCCTTGTGGTGATGGAGTAATCGACATCCGGGATCCCGTTTGCGGACTGATCCGCGCGGCCGACTTCATATTTCTTGGCAGTGCAGGGCATAACGGAAACGCAGACGATATTCTTCGGATCCACGCCGACTTTCTTGGTGTAGTAATCAGACTTGGCAATGGCGCCGAACATCTGAGCCGGAGACTTGCAGGAAGAAAGGTGCGCAAGCTGATCCGGATAATAGTGTTCACAGAAGTTGACCCAGCCGGGAGAGCAGGAGGTGATCATCGGAAGGACGCCCTTGTTCTTGATTCTTTCAACCAGTTCGTTTGCTTCCTCGATGATGGTAAGGTCCGCACCGAAATCGGTATCAAAGACCTTAGCAAAGCCGATCCTTCTTAAGGCTGCGGCCATCTTGCCTTCCACGTTGGTGCCCATGGGATAACCGAACATTTCACCCAGGCCCGCACGGACGGAAGGAGCTGTCTGAACAATGACATGCTTCTCCGGGTTTGCAAGATCTGCCAGAAGCTTATCCGTAAAGTCTTTTTCGTACAGTGCGCCGGTCGGGCAGACTGCAATACACTGACCGCAGTCCACGCAGGCGGTATCCGCGAGATCCATCTCGAACGGAGAACCGATGTGTGTCTTGAATCCGCGGAAGTTCGGTCCGATAACGCCTACGCTCTGGAACTTTTCGCAGGCGGCAACGCAGCGGCGGCACAGGATGCATTTGTTGTTATCCCTTACCATGTGGGGTGCGGAAGTATCCAGATCCGACTCCATCATTTCGCCGGCATAGAAGTCCTGATCGGTAACGCCGACTTCTTTTGCCAGTTCCTGCAGTTCGCAGTGCTGGCTTCTGACGCAGGACAGACATTTCTTGTCATGGTCGGAGAGGAGAAGTTCCAGGGTTTTCTTCCGGGACTCCAGGACTCTGGGCGTATTCGTGAAGATTTCCATTCCCTCGCCGATCGGGAAAACACAGGCCGCTACGAGAGTTCTTGCTTTCTTGACTTCGCACACGCACATACGGCATGCGCCGATTTCGTTGATGTCCTTTAAGAAGCAAAGGGTGGGGATTTCTATATGGGCAAGTCGAGCCGCTTCCAGGATGGTAGAACCCTTAGGAGCACTGACGTCCATACCGTTTATTTTAATATTGACATTCTCCATTTGAATTCTCCTTATGTTATTTCTTGTAGATTGCGCCGAAACGGCATTTTTCCATACAGGTTCCGCACTTTATGCACTTGCTCTGATCGATGACATGCGGATTCCGGACGGTTCCGGTAATGGCTTCCGCAGGGCAGTTCTTTGCGCAGAGCGTGCAGCCCTTGCACTTGGTCGGGTCGATGTTGTAGGAGAGAAGCGCCTTGCAGACGCCGGCCGGGCACCGTTTTTCCTGAATGTGCGCCAGATACTCATCCTTGAAGTAATGCATTGTGGAAAGCACGGGGTTGGGAGCTGTCTGTCCGAGGCCGCAGAGAGCATTGTCCTTGATGTACTTGGCAAGGTCTTCCAGCTTGTTCAGATCGTCCATGGTTCCCTTGCCCTTGGTGATCTTGTCCAGGATTTCCAGCATGCGCTTGGTACCGATACGGCACGGCGTGCATTTTCCGCAGGATTCGTCTACCGTGAAAGTAAGGAAGAATTTTGCGATATCCACCATACAGTTGTCTTCATCGAGAACGATCAGTCCGCCGGATCCCATCATGGAGCCGATGGCGATCAGGTTGTCGTAGTCGATCGGAACGTCCATCTTTTCCGCCGGGATACATCCGCCGGACGGGCCGCCGGTCTGAGCGGCTTTGAACTTCTTGCCGTTCGGAATGCCGCCGCCGATATCTTCAATGATTTCGCGGAGCGTGGTTCCCATGGGGATTTCCACCAGTCCGGTATTGTGGATCTTTCCGCCGAGAGCAAAGACCTTGGTTCCCTTACTCTTTTCGGTTCCGATCGACGCAAACCATTCCGGTCCTCTTAAGATGATCTGGCATACGTTAGCCCAGGTTTCGACGTTGTTCAGGATGGAAGGCTGTCCGAAAAGACCTTTGATCGCAGGGAACGGAGGTCTGGGTCTGGGTTCGCCTCTCTTGCCTTCGATGGAGGTCATAAGAGCCGTTTCTTCGCCGCATACGAATGCGCCGGCGCCGAGACGGAGATCAATGTCAAAATCGAATCCGCTTCCGAAAATATCCTTGCCGAGCAGATTGTATTCCCTCGCCTGGTCGATGGCGATCTGCAGACGCTTTACTGCGATCGGGTATTCGGCACGGACGTAGATATAACCCTGATGAGCACCGATTGCGTAACCGGCAATGGTCATTGCCTCAAGAACGGCATGAGGATCGCCTTCCAGAACGGAACGGTCCATGAACGCACCGGGATCGCCTTCATCGGCATTGCAGCAGACATATTTGACATCGGACTTGACCTGTGCGCAGAACTGCCACTTTTTCCCGGTCGGGAAACCGGCGCCGCCTCTGCCGCGGAGGCCTGATCTTGTAATGACGTCGATGACTTCTTCGGGTTTCATGGAAGTCAGGACCTTGCCCAGAGCTTCATATCCGTCACGGGCAATGTATTCGTCAATCTTTTCGGGATTGATGACACCGCAGTTCCTTAAAGCAATACGATACTGTTTCTTGAAGAAATCCGTATCCGTGAGGGACTTCGGTCCCACATTGGATTCTTCGTCGTAGATCAGACGTTTGACAGGACGCCCCTTTAAAAGGTGTTCTTCCACGATTTCCGGAACGTCATCCACTTTCACCAGCGAATAGAAGGTACCTTCCGGATAAACGACAACGATCGGACCCAGCGCACAGAGACCGTGGCAACCGGTCTCCACGACGTTGACTTCATCCTGCAGGCCGACACGTTTGATTTCATCCTTCATTCTCTCGATGATCTTGAGACTTCCGGAGGAAGTACATCCCGTTCCGCCGCAGACAAGTACATATGAACGATACATGCTATTTCCTCCTTTTATTTAATGTCCTGTGTTGCCAGGGTATATTTTCCGATAGCCTGTCCGCGTACCAGATGCTGCTCGAATACTTCTTCCGCTTTTTCAGGAGTCATCTTGACGTAGGTTACCTTCGGTTTTCCGGGTTCCAGAACTTCCACGATCGGTTCATACTGGCATAAGCCAATGCAGCCGGTCTGTGTTACAAGTATTTTGTTTGTCAGATCTTTCTGCTGGACAAGCTCCGCAAATTTGTTTAAGACCGGACGGGCACCGCTTGCAATGCCGCAGGTTGCCATACCGACCTGAACACGGATACGGCCTTCATTATTGTCGTCCCTTAATTCGATCTGGTTTTTCATCCTGTCTCGAATGGCTTTCAGTTCTTCCAGTGTCTTCATTTTTTCTCCTTCGTCAGTCCGGCGACAGATCATCAGATGACCGCGCCGCCATCGGTTTCTTTCGTATTTTCTCTCAGGTAGTCCATGATATAGTTGGAAATTTCCGGCGTATCAAACGGAACATTGTCGAGAATTTCACGGAACTCTCTTGTATCAAGAGTGAATGAAGCGTCGTTATACCGGTAGGTGTAAAGAAAATCGGTATCGGGATGATATACGATCAGATCATGCATGGTCTGGCACATATCGCCGAGAGGCATGCGGTCAATATTGTCTAGCACGAAAACCGCCGTTACCGTCGTACCGACATTTTTTTCCGAACGGATATCGAAAGAGCCTCCCGTATCCTCGGCAGCCTCCTTGAAGAAAGGAACGCCGAGACCGACTTTTCTTGTGGTTCTTGTCGTAAAAAAGGGATCCGTTACATGAGAGAGCGTTTCGCTGCTCATGCCGCAGCCGTTGTCCTTGATAATGATCGTGAGCCGGTTTCCGGGGACACTTACATCAACAGTGATCTCCACCAGACCGGCACCGGCCTTGGTTGAATTTTCAGCAACATCGAGAACGTTCAGCGATATCTCCGGCATCATGGATTTTTACCTGGTTTTTCCGTCAGTTATATTTGGCAAGGATGTCTTTTAAGGAATCGGGAGTCAGCTTTCCGTAGACTTCTCCGTTGATCATCATGACGGGAGCAAGTCCGCAGCAGCCCAGGCACCGGCAGGAGTCAAGAGAAAACTTACCGTCATTCGTGCACTGTCCCTCCGTGATTCCGAGCAGTTTTTCCATTTCCGAGAAAACTGCACCAGATCCCTTTACATAGCATGCCGTTCCGAGACAGACATGGATCTGATACTTGCCTTTCGGCTGAAGCGCGAACTGAGCATAGAATGTGGCAATTCCGTAAACCTTTTCAAGCGGTACATTCAGCTCTTCGGCAATTTCCGTCTGAACTTCAATGGGAAGATACCCGTAAATATCCTGCGCATGCTGCATGATCGGCAAGAGACTTCCGGGAGTATCCCTGAGCTCGGCTATCATTGCCTTGAGTTTTGTTTCCTGCTCTTTAGTCCCGGTGAAAGGGACCGAGCAAATGGTACTCTTCATTCTTTTCCCTCCTACTGATAGATTTTGTACATATGGATTCATGATAGCATGATTAAATACAAAAATCCATAGAATGGAGGCCATTTTGTTTTTTTTTTAACAGGAAACGGTGCAGGCTGTTTATTGCTTTTTGACAGCTGCAATGATACGATTAGACTATATTTTTCCATGTTTTTCCCTTCCGGGGGAAAGAAGGAGCTTTTTCAAAGATGACGATCAAAGATGCCATGAACGTACTGGGTGCCCGCTGCGTGGTGGGAGAGGAAAATCTGGACCAGGAGGTAAGAAGTGCCTGCGGTTCCGATATGATGAGCGATGTCCTGGCCTATTCCAAGGATCATTCCATCCTTCTGACGGGTCTTTGCAACCCTCAGGTCGTGAGAACGGCGGAAATGCTGGACATTGTCTGTCTCATTTTTGTCCGCGGCAAGAAACCGGACGAGACCATCCTGAAGATGGCAGGTGAAAGAGGTCTGGTTGTACTGGAAACAGGGCACAGGATGTTTTCCGCCTGCGGCATGCTTTACGAAGCCGGGCTGAACGGAGGAAAAATCTGATGGCGGACGCAATCACGCTCACGTACAATGTGACGAAGGACGATTTTACGAGAGCGGGCGAGGCCAGTGCCGATGTCAAGCAGAAACTGAAGCAGATGGGGGTTTCCCCGGAAGCGGTCCGGAAGGTTTCCATTGCCATGTACGAGGGAGAGATCAACATGGTCATCCACGCGTACGGCGGGAAGATCACCGTCACCATTTCACCCGATAAGATACGGATGGTCCTTGCGGATTCCGGACCGGGGATCGAAGACATCGAAAAGGCCATGCAGCCCGGGTATTCCACGGCACCGGAGGAAATCCGGAATCTCGGTTTCGGAGCGGGAATGGGGCTGCCGAATATGAAGAAATATACCGACTCCATGCATATCGAAACGAAGATAGGCGTCGGTACGACCATCACAATGGAAGTGAATTTATAGGGAAGAGGTCCCGTTAAGGGACAACTTTCGCGGTAAGGAGCTTTTTCATGGATAAATTCTGGCATTCCGTGCGGCTGGACGAGGCTCTCTGCAAAGGCTGCATCAACTGCATAAAGCACTGTCCGACGGAGGCAATCCGCGTGCGCGAAGGCAAAGCCTGCATCAACGCGGAATTCTGCATCGACTGCGGCGAGTGTATCCGCATATGCCCGCATCATGCAAAGATCGCTTTGTCGGATAAACTGGAGACCGCGCTGAGTTCCCGCAAATACAACGTGGTGCTGCCTCCGCCGTCCCTTTACGGGCAGTTCAATAACCTGGACGATGTGAACATAGTCCTGAATGCCCTGAAACACATGGGGTTTGATGATGTCTATGAAGTCAGCGCGGCAGCGGAGATCGTAAGCGAACTGACAAGGGAATACCTGGACAGCCATCAGGGAAACTTTCCCCTGATTTCCACGGCATGCCCGTCCATTGTCCGTCTGATCCGCGTGCGTTTCCCGAACCTGATTTCCCATCTTCTTCCGCTTAACCCGCCGGTGGAAGTGGCGGCAAAACTTGCGGTGAAAAAGGCAATGAAGGATTCCGGGCTTCCGAGGGAGGACATCGGCATCACCTTCATTTCCCCGTGTCCGTCCAAGGTGGCTTATGTGAAGAGTCCGCTCGGCGTGGAGAAGAGCAATGTGGATTATGTGATCGCGATCAAGGACATTTACCCGATCCTTCTTTCCCATATGAAGGCGGTGGATCTGCCGGAGCTGGAAGATATCGCCACATCGGGAAAGATAGGCGTTTCCTGGGGGCGGTCCGGCGGGGAAGCCGGCGGCCTGTTCACGGATGATTATCTGGCGGCAGACGGGATCCGCAACGTGATCCGCGTACTGGAGGATATGGAGGACGAGAAGTTTTCCAATTTGAAGTTTGTGGAACTGAATGCCTGCGACGGAGGATGCGTGGGCGGCGTCCTGCAGGTGGAGAATCCGTATGTTGCCGCGGTCAAACTCATGCGCTTGAGAAAGTACATGCCGATCGCGAGGACGCATATGTCCGAACAGGAAAAGGAAGCCAGGGGCGATGTCCCGTGGAACCGGAAAGTGGAATACGAGCCGGTCTACAATCTCGGTTCCGACATGATGGAAAGCTTTGCAAGGCTTAACCGGGTGGAAAGACTTCTGAAAAAACTTCCGGGCCTGGACTGCGGTTCGTGCGGTGCGCCGACCTGCAGGTGTCTTGCGGAGGATATCGTAAGAGGGCAGGCAAAGGAAACGGACTGTGTCTATTACCTGAAGGAAAACCTGCACAAACTTTCCGAGGAAGTGGAAACGCTTTCGGAAGATATCGGGAAGGGGAAGACAGGCCAGGAAACCATCAATACCTTAAGACAGTACATGGCGCGGATCCGGCAGGAAATGAAGGAACTGGACCAGAAAGAAACGGGGAGAGCAAAAGATGACGGTACGGAAACTGATTGAGGAAAGCGGATTTCTTCTTCTGAACGAAGGCAGGGACACGGACAGGGAGATCGGACCGGTTTTCTGCTGTGACCTTTTAAGCGTTGCCATGAGCAGGGCGCCGAAGGACTGTGCCTGGGTCACGGTCATGGGAAACATGAACACACTGGCAGTGGCAAGCCTCGCGGATGCTTCCCTTGTGGTTATGGCAGAGGGAGCAACACTGGATCAGGTTGCAATGAAAAAAGCAAAGGAACAGGAGATCACGGTGCTGAAGAGCGAAGAGCCTGTCTTTGAAACGGCACTGAAGATCCACGGAATGATCCATGCCTGAACTTTCGTATGATCTTCATATCCACAGCTGTCTTTCACCCTGCGGCGACGATGAAATGACGCCGGCAAATCTTGTGGGAATGGCTGCTTTAAAGGGCCTTGACGTAATTGCCCTGACGGATCATAATACAGCCAGAAATTGCCCGGCAGCGGCGGAATTCGCAAAGCAGTACGGGATCCTTTTTCTTCCCGGAATGGAGATCAACACGGCGGAGGAAGTTCATGCCGTATGTCTCTTCCCGACGGTGGAAAAAGCGCTGGACTTTGATGCCTACGTTTATTCCAAACTGCAGAAGGTTGTGAACAAGCCGGAGTTCTTCGGAAATCAGATTCTGTACGATGCCGAAGACCATGTGGCGGGAGAGGAAAAATATCTTCTGATCAATGCCACGGATATCCGGTTTGACGAACTTTATGATCTGGTTCTTAAATTCGGCGGTGTCATGTTTCCCGCCCATATAGACAAGGATTCCAACTCCCTGATCGCAAACCTGGGCTTTATCCCTCCGGATTCCAAATTCAGAACGGCCGAAGTGAAGGACCTTGGGAAGCTGCATGAACTTAAACGCACGCAGCCGTATCTGAATTCCTGCCGGATCATTTCGGATTCCGACGCACATCAGCTTGATCTGATCCATGAGCCGGTGCTTACCATTCCGGCCGCTGAAAGATCTGCGGAGGCGGTACTCCGGTATCTGGCCGGAGAATAAAACGAATACTGTGCTTATATTTCGGCAGCAAAAAACATAAAGGAGGATTTTTTATGGACTTCAAGGATGGTTTCAAGAAAGCGGAAGATGCTGTAGGCGGATTTGCAAAGAAAGCCGGAGAAGAAGGAAAGGATCTGTTTAACAAAGCCGGAGAAGAGGGCAAGAAAATTGCAGGCGAGGCGGAAGAGGAAGGCAAGAAACTGAAAGATAAATTCGGGAAAAAGAACGGATGAATTCCTGTTCCTGCACAGTACATATCCGAAAAGGAGAGGCCCGGTCGCTCAAAAGCGGCGGGGCCTGGATTTTTGACAACGAAATAGAAAACGTGGAAGGGCAGTTCGAAAACGGAGATCTGGTTTCGGTCGTTGATTTTGACGGCTATCCCCTGGGGTGCGGTTTCATCAATGTCAATTCTAAAATCCGCGTCCGCATGATGACCAGGAACAAAGATCAGGCGGTGGATGATGATTTCCTGCGGATGCGCCTTGAGAATGCATGGGAATACCGGAAAAAGACAGTGGACACTTCCTGTTGCCGCATTCTTTTCGGCGAGGCGGATTTCATGCCGGGCCTTACCGTGGACAAATTTGCGGACGTGCTTGTGGTGGAGTCCCTGTCGCTCGGGATGGACAGGATCAAAACCAAAGTTCTGGAACTCTTAAAGGACGTCCTTTCAAAGGACGGGATACAGGTCAGGGGCATTTACGAACGCAGCGATTCGAAAGAGCGGCTGAAAGAGGGAATGGAACGGCAGAGCGGCTTTATCGGACCTGCCTTCGACACAAATGTGGAAATTACGGAAAACGGACTGAAGATGATCGTCGATGTGAAAAACGGTCAGAAGACAGGATATTTTCTGGATCAGAAAAACAACAGGGCGGCCATCCGGAAACTCTGCAAAGGAGCCAGTGTCCTGGACTGCTTTACGCATACGGGATCGTTTGCCCTGAATGCCGCGGCGGCGGGGGCTTCGGAAGTACTGGGAGTGGATGAATCCGAAACCGGGATACTGCAGGCGGAGGAAAACGCAAAGCTCAATCACATGGAAGACAGAGTCAGCTTCCGGATTGCGGATGTATTCGAACTTCTTCCGGAGCTGGAAAGAGAAGGGAAAAAGTTTGATGTCGTGATTCTGGATCCCCCTGCTTTTACAAAATCAAAAGCCACCGTGAAACAGGCGGTCAAAGGCTACCGCGAGATCAATCTGCGGGGAATGAAACTCGTGAAGGACGGCGGTTTTCTCGTAACATGTTCCTGCTCGCATTATATGGATGAGGAACTGTTCAAGAAGACCATCCGCGAAGCGGCAAACGGCGCACACAGAAGACTGAGGCAGGCGTTTTTCTCCACACAGGCGCCGGATCACCCCATACTCTGGGCGGCGGATGAAACATATTATCTGAAATTCTTTATTTTCCAGGTCTGTGAGGAAAAGTGACAGACGGAGGTCAAAGAGATGACGGCACTGATCGATTATGATGCGGGCAATATGCGTTCCGTGGAAAAGGCGCTGAGGCTTCTCGGCGATGACCCTGTTATCACAAGAAACCCGGAAACTCTTCTTGCTGCGGACAGAGTCATTCTTCCCGGCGTGGGCGCATACCGGGACTGCATGGAAAAACTGAAGGAATACGGGCTCGACAATGTAATTCCGGGGCTCATCCGGCAGGAGAAACCTTTTCTCGGGATATGCCTCGGCATGCAGCTGCTTTTTACTTCCAGCGAAGAGAACATGGAGGAAAACGGCGGAAAGCCTGTCGCCGGCCTGGGAATTCTAAAAGGCAGGATCCGTAAAATCCCGTCGGACGGCGGACTTAAGATCCCGCACATGGGATGGAATTCCCTGCACGTAAATCCGGAAAGCCGGCTGCTTAAGGGAATCCCGGACGGAGCCTATGTCTATTTTGTTCACTCCTATTATCTGAAGGCGGAAGAGAGAAAACTTGTGGCGGCGACCGCGGACTACGGTGTCACGATCGATGCCGCTGTTGAGTGCGGAAATGTTTTCGGATGCCAGTTCCATCCGGAAAAAAGTTCGGACACCGGACTGCGTATCCTTAAAAATTTTCTGGAACTATGATATAGTAGACTGCAGGAAGAGGTGCTGAATGCTTACAAGGCGGATTATTCCCTGCCTGGACGTGAAAGACGGCAGGGTGGTCAAGGGTGTCAATTTTGTAAGCCTGAAAGATGCGGGGGATCCCGTACAGATCGCTTCGGCCTATGACAGGGCGGGAGCGGACGAGCTGGTTTTCCTGGACATCACGGCTACTTCCGATGCCCGTAAAACCGTGATCGAAATGGTACGGAACGTGGCTTCCAGGGTTTTCATCCCGTTCACGGTAGGCGGTGGGATCCGCTCCGTCGAGGATTTCCGTGAAATTTTAAGAGCGGGAGCGGACAAGATATCCGTGAATTCCGCGGCCATTGCCTCACCCGGCCTGATTTCGGAAGCGGCGGAAAAATTCGGCCGCCAGTGCGTGGTCGTTGCGATCGATGCCAAAAGAAGGGCAGACGGTTCCGGATGGGATGTCTATAAGAACGGCGGCAGGATAAACACCGGCCTGGATGCCGTGGAATGGGCAGGAAAGGCGGACAGTCTGGGAGCGGGAGAGATCCTTCTCACTTCCATGGATGCGGACGGAACGCAGAACGGGTTTGACTGTGAACTGACCGCGAAAGTTTCCGATGCGGTATCTGTCCCTGTGATCGCTTCCGGCGGTGCCGGAAACAGGGAACATTTTTATGACGTACTGACAAAGGGGAAGGCGGATGCGGCCCTTGCGGCTTCGCTTTTTCATTACAGAAAACTGGAAATACAGGATCTGAAAAAATATCTGCTGGACAGGGGAATCCCCGTAAGAGTGTCATGAGAATCCCGGAAAGGCGTTATGGCAGTGATCGACAATGACTGGCTTCCGGCCCTGAAACCGGAATTTGCCAAGCCGTATTACAAGGAACTGTATGTTTTCGTCAACAATGAATATAAGACGCGGACAGTCTATCCGCCGGCGGAGGATATTTTTGAAGCGCTGCATCTGACCCCGCTTCATCAGGTGAAGGTCCTTCTTCTGGGACAGGATCCGTATCATGAGCCGCATCAGGCACACGGCCTTTCCTTTTCCGTTCTGCCGGACCAGCGTGAAATCCCGCCGTCGCTTCAGAACATCTATCAGGAACTGCATGATGACCTGGGCTGCAGGATCCCGAACAACGGATATCTGAAAAAATGGGCGGATCAGGGCGTGTTGCTTCTAAACACTGTGCTGACCGTACGGGCGCATGCGGCCAACTCCCATCAGGGACACGGATGGGAACTGTTCACGGATGCCATCATAGAAGCCGTGAATGCGGAAGACCGTCCGATTGTCTGCCTTCTCTGGGGAAGGCCCGCACAGAACAAGAGATCCATGCTTACCAATCCGAAACATCTTATCCTCACCGCACCGCATCCGAGCCCGCTTTCCGCTTACCGCGGCTTTTTCGGCTGCCGGCACTTTTCAAAGACCAATGATTTTCTGAAGGCAAACGGAGTGGAACCGATCGACTGGCAGATAGAAGACATACAGGAGTAAAAAATGAACATAATCGAAATTCTGAAAGTCATCGTACTGGGAATTGTGGAAGGCTTTACGGAATGGCTGCCCATCAGCTCAACAGGGCATCTGATCCTGATCAATAATCTGATCCGTCTGGATGTACCGGATAATTTCATGGAAATGTTCCGTGTCGTCATCCAGCTCGGCGCCATTCTCGCGGTCGTTGTGATGTATTTCAGAAAGCTGAATCCCTGGGACAGGGGGAAAAATCCGGCACAGAAAAAGGCAACCTGGACGCTGTGGAGCAAGATCATTGTGGCATGTCTTCCTGCCGGCATTATGGGAGTCCTCTTAAATGACTGGATGGACAGCCATTTCTACAACGGCCTTACGGTTGCCGTCATGCTGATCTTATACGGTATCCTGTTTATCGTGATCGAAAACCGCAACCGCTATAAGGAGCCGGTCATCGACAGGACACGGAAGATCACCTATCAGACGGCACTCTATATCGGCATGTTTCAGATCCTTTCACTTGTCCCCGGAACATCCCGTTCCGGCGCAACCATTCTGGGTGCCATGATCCTCGGATGTTCCCGTTCGGTGGCAGCGGAATTTTCCTTTTTCCTCGGCATTCCCGTCATGTTCGGCGCAAGTCTTGTAAAGCTTCTGAAGTTCGGAATGCATTTTACGGGGGCAGAACTGTTTTACCTTTTGCTCGGCATGATCGTGGCATTCTTTGTTTCCGTCTATTCCATCCGCTTCATGATGAGCTGGATCCGGAAAAACGACTACAGATTTTTCGGCTATTACAGAATAGTACTCGGTGCCATCGTGCTGATCTGGTACCTGATCAGTTCCCTGGTCGGCATCCGGTAAAATAAGGAGAGCAAGGCTGCATGAAAAAATTTCTGCTGACTCTGTGGAGATGTCTCTATCCGGTCGGCATTTACTATTCCGTTCAGATGTTTCTTCAACTCCTTTTCTACATGCTGCTTGCCATGGTCGGGCGGGAAGAGATATACGAGAGTGCACTCCGGTCGAATTCACTTGCTCTGACGGCGGTGGCTGCCGCTGTCACCATACCGGCTTTCCTCCTTCTCATGACGGAAGACAGGAGAAGGGAAAATGCGAAGAAGGACAGAAGTTTTTCCGTTTCGCCGCTGTTTTATCTGGTCGTGGCCGCCGGTACGGCGGGAATATGCTTTCTTGCGGAAGTCTTCATTTCCGCTGCGGGGATCCCGGATTACGATCCGGCATTTCAGGAAGTCAGCACCATTCTGTCGGCGCCTTCTGTTGCGGTCCAGATCCTTTCCGCCTGCTTTTTTGCACCGCTTGCGGAGGAGCTCCTGTTCCGTGGGCTGGTATTCAGGAGAATTCGGGCTTCCTACGGGCCGGCAGCGGCGATCATTTTTTCCGCACTGGCTTTCGGCGTGTTCCATGGAAACCTGACGCAGGGGATATATGCGGGCATCCTGGGGCTTTTCCTTGCCTGGGCATACCAGAAAACGGATGCTTTTCTTTTACCGGTGCTTATGCATGCTTTTTCCAATTTTTCCAGTGTTCTGCTGTCGGAAACGGATGCGGGAATGAAACTGGAAAGTACGGCGGCGGGGAGTCTTTTCCTTCTTGCCGTATCGGCCGTTCTGGGCTTCATGGCCGTAAAACTGATCAGAAAATATAAATCCGCCGATTCCCGGACGGATAACGGAAAGGAAACAACTTATGAAGATTCTCACCGTAACGGTACCATGTTATAATTCCGCCGAATATATGAGGCACTGCATTTCCACGCTTCTTCCGGGAGGCGACGATGTTGAAATCCTGATCGTGGATGACGGTTCCGTAAAGGACAACACGGCATCCATTGCGGATGAATACGAAGCAAAATATCCCGGGATCTGCAGAGCCATCCATCAGGAAAACGGCGGGCACGGCAGTGCTGTCTGCACGGGCATTCTGAATGCGACGGGCGTTTTCTTCAAGGTAGTGGATTCAGATGACTGGGTGGATGAAAAAGCCTATGCGCAGATTCTTAAAAAGCTTCATGAGTTTGTGCAGAGCGGAGAACAGCTGGACATGATGGTAAGCAACTTCGTTTATGAGAAAGAAGGCGCGCGCCGGAAAAAAGTCATGAGCTACCGGAAGGTACTGCCGGAAGAGGAACTGATCAGCTGGGACGGAATAGGGCATTTCATGCTGGGGCAGTATATCCTCATGCATTCCGTGATATACCGGACGCAGCTTCTAAGGGACTGCAAGCTGGAGCTCCCCAAGCACACTTTCTATGTGGATAATATTTTCGTCTATCAGCCGCTTCCGCATGTCAAGACCCTGTATTACATGAACGTGAACTTTTACCGTTATTTTATCGGCAGGGCGGATCAGTCGGTGAACGAGAATGTCATGATCGGAAGAATTGACCAGCAGCTTCTTGTAACAAGACTTATGATCGGCTATTACGATCCCTATACGATATCCTATCCGAAGCTGAAACGGTACATGATCCTTTATCTTGAAATCATGATGACGATCAGTTCCATTCTGGCCATACGGTCCGGGACGGAAGAAAACCTGGAGAAGAAAAAGGAACTGTGGGAATACCTGAAGAAACAGAATCTGAGGCTGTACTGGAGACTGCGCTGGGGTTTCCTCGGACAGAACGTGAATCTGCCCGGAAAAGGAGGAAGGACCGTCTCTGTTACGATATACAAGATCGCACAGAAATTTTACGGGTTTAACTGAAAAAAGCCTGGGCTGCAAATCAAGCCCAGACTTTCTTTTTTTCGCGTTTCTTGGCAGCAACCTGAGGAACCGGGATCTTGCCGTAGACCAGATGATAGACAAAGTAGGAAAGGATGCATCCGCCGGTCACATCGATCAGGGAATGCTGTTTTACAAACATGGTGGAAACGCAGATCAGAATTGCGGCGACCAGGGAAAATTTCCGGATACCGGGGCGGTCTGCAAAATGTCTGCTCCTGTTGATTGCAATATGCGTACCGATCGCATTGAAAACATGGATGCTCGGGAACACGTTGGTACAGGTATCCGTACGGTAGATAAATGCCACAATGGAACTCGGCCAGTTTTTAGCCGCATCCACCGCCGGCCTGAAACCGGGAGCCGTGCCGTTCGGGAACAGCTGGCAGATCAGAAGGGAAAGGCTCATCCCTGTCGCAAGAAACATGGTGTAACGTACATATTCATCCGCATCGAGCACCATATAGATCATGGTCACGGCAATGTAGATAAACCAGAACATATAGGCGAAGATAAACCATTCATTAAAGGGAATGAGATCATCCAGCCTGCAGTGCATTACATGGTAATTTGTGGTGATGTGCTTTTCCAGAAAAGAAAACCACCAAAGATAAACGGTGGTATATGCGACCGTAAGGATCATCCGGTATTTCTTCATAAAAGCAAAAGCCCTGTTTTCTTTCATAGAACCAACTCCTCTTGCCGGTACATGACCGGGTGATGCAAAGAAAAATCCGATTCAGAAAATTATAGCACTTCGGCTTTGGAGAGGCAAGCCAATTGACATAAAAAAATAGCGGAAGGGAGATTTGAACTCTCGACACCGCGGGTATGAACCGCGTGCTCTAGCCAGCTGAGCTATTCCGCCATAAACCTGTGCGCATTTTTTCAGGCGCTTTGTAAGTATATGGGAATTCATCTTTATTGTCAAGGTATTTGTGTGCTATACTTTCAATTGTTACGGGAAAAATACCGGCAAAAGAGGGAAAAAAATGTTCACCTTCATCGTGAATCCGAACTCGGGCGGCGAACGCGGCTACCGTATATGGAAGAACCTCGAACGCCTTCTGATCAGGGATAAAATCGAATACAGGTCCTATCTGACCAACGGTGCGGAAGACGCGGTTTCTCTGGCTGAGAGGCTGACGTCCGACCGGAACGGAGAAGATGTTACCCTGATCGCGGTCGGCGGGGACGGGACCATGAATGCCGTTCTGAACGGGATCCGTATTTCGGACCATGTCACTCTGGGATTTATTCCCACAGGTTCCGGAAACGACCTTGCTATAGGATTAAAGCTGCCGGGAAACCCGGAAGCATGCCTGAAAAGGATCCTTACCCCGAAGGAGATCAAGAGAACGGATTACGGCATACTGTCCTATACGCTTCCGGATTCACTTGCTCCCGTGAACCGTCGCTTTCTCAACAGTTCCGGCGTCGGGTATGACGCCCTGATCAATCTGGATATACGGAAGGCTTCCCTGAAGAAAAAACTTGCTCCTTTCGGGATGCAGAAACTTTCCTATATCATGGCAGGCGCGGAACGGCTGAAAAATTTCCGCACGGTGCGCGGGGAAGTTGTTCTTGACGGCGTAAAGAAAGTGGAATTCAACCATATCTTTTTCATTTCCTCCCATATCCATCCGACGGAAGGCGGCGGATACCGTTTCGCTCCCAAGGCGGACGACACGGACGGGGAGCTGACCGTCTGCATCATCCATAACCGTTCCAAGAAGCACCTGACCAGGATCCTGTTCAGTTCCATGTTCGGGAATCATCTGAAATACGAAGGCGTCCGGTCTTACAACTGTACGGAAATGCAGGTTCATCTGGAAGATTTCTTACCGGTTCATGCGGACGGGGAAGACTGCGGGGAACTGAAGGATTTTGAATTAAGATGCGTGCGGCAGAAACTGAAATTCATTGTCTGAAGAAAAGAGGACAGAGATGAGAATCGGTCACGGCTATGACGTTCACCGTCTGAAGAAAGACAGGAAGCTTATTCTGGGAGGAGTGGAGATTCCATATAAGAAAGGACTTGCGGGGCATTCCGATGCGGACGTGCTCCTGCATGCGGTCATGGATGCGCTGCTCGGCGCCTCGGCCCTGAAAGATATCGGACAGCATTTCCCGGACAGCGATCCTGCCTACAAGGGGATATCAAGCCTGGTGCTTTTAAGTGAAGTCGGGAAGATGCTTGACGAAAAGGGACTTCTTATAGAAAATATAGATGCAACGGTGATCGCCCAGAAACCGAAGCTTTCTCCCTATACGGAGGAGATGAAAAAAAACATTTCGGAAACGCTGGGCATTACGGCAGACAGAGTCAATGTAAAGGCAACAACGGAAGAAGGACTCGGATTTACCGGCAAGGGCAGGGGGATTGCCGCACACGCGGTGTGTCTTCTGATCTCCGCCCTGGAAGCGGAATCGTGTGACGTAACGCCGCATGAATGTCCGGCATGTCCGGTCTGCGGCATTGCGGAAGGAAGCAGGACAGAGGAAAAGACAGACGTAAAAGAAATGCCGGAAGAGAAGACAGACGATAAAAAAGCAGCCGGAAAAAATAAAGGCAAGGGGAAAAGAAAAGCATGAAGATATTCAATACGATGTCACTTAAAAAAGAAGAATTCGTACCGCTTACGCCCGGAGAGGTGAAGATGTATGTCTGCGGGCCAACGGTCTATAACCTCATTCATATCGGAAACGCCCGCCCGATGATCTTCTTTGACACAGTCCGGCGCTATTTCGAATATAAGGGATATAAGGTCAACTATGTCTCCAACTTTACGGACGTAGATGACAAGATCATCAAAAAGGCAAAAGAGGAAGGCGTGGAATCTTCCGTTATTTCGGAACGCTACATTGCGGAGTGCAAAAAGGACATGGCCGGAATGAACATACGGCCGGCTACCGTTCACCCGCTTGCCACGCAGGAAATCCCCGGCATGGAGGACATGATCCGCATCCTGATCGAGAAGGGGAATGCCTATGTGGGGAAGGACGGCACGGTCTATTACCGTGTCCGCAGCTTCAGTGATTACGGAAAACTTTCGCACAAGAATCTGGACGATAACCGTTCAGGGTTCCGCACGATCAAGGTAACGGGCGAAGAGGACAAGGAAGACCCCAACGACTTTGTACTGTGGAAACCGAAGAAGGAGGGGGAGCCCTACTGGGATTCGCCGTGGTGCAAGGGAAGGCCCGGCTGGCATATCGAGTGTTCCGTCATGAGCAAAAAATATCTGGGAGAGCAGATCGATATCCACGGCGGCGGAGAAGACCTGATCTTTCCGCATCACGAGAACGAGATCGCACAGTCGGAGGCGGCCAGCGGAAAGACATTTGCCCGTTACTGGATGCACAATGCGTTCCTTAACATAGACAACAGGAAGATGAGCAAGTCCCTGGGCAACTTTTTCACGGTGCGGGAGATCAGCGCAAAATATGATCTTCAGGTACTGCGTTTCTTCATGCTTTCCGCCCATTACCGCAGTCCGCTGAATTTTTCCGCGGAACTTATGGAAGGCGCAAAAAACAGTCTGGAGCGGATCCTGACCGGAATGGAAAATATCAGGGCGGCCGAAGATAAGGCAGCTGACCGCGAATGCAGCGAAGAGGAAAAGAAGAATCTTGAAACGCTGAAGAGCCTGGTCCTGAAATACGAGGAAGCCATGGATGACGACTTCAACACGGCGGATGCCATCAGTGCCGTATTCGAGATCGTGAAGCTGTCCAACCTGACGGTGAATGAGAACAGCGCCGCATCGTATGCAAAGGCTTTTGAGGACGAACTGCAGAAACTCTGTGATGTGCTGGGCATACTGACGGAACGGAAAAAGGTTTCCCTGGACGATCAGGTGGAAGAACTGATCAGAGAACGGCAGGAGGCAAGGAAGGCAAAGGATTTCGCAAAAGCGGATGCCATCCGGAAACAGCTTTCCGACATGGGAATTGTTCTTGAGGATACCAGGGAAGGCGTAAAGTGGAAAAAGGCATGAATGCGGAAGAATTTTCTCCCCTTGTTCTTGCCTATATGGGCGATGCGGTCTATGAGGTGATCATCCGGGACATGGTGGTCCGCGAGGGCAACCGGCAGGTGAACAAAATGAACCGGGACACGGTGCGTTATGTGAATGCGGGGACACAGGCAAAGATGATGCGCCTCCTGGAGCCGGAACTTACGGAAGAGGAGCATGCGGTATATAAGCGCGGGAGAAACGCAAAATCCTGCACAATGGCAAAGCATGCGACCATGATCGACTACAGAACGGCGACAGCCTTTGAAGCCGTGATAGGATTTCTGTGGCTTGACGGGAACAAAGAGCGCATCCGGGAACTGATCGCAAGAGGACTTGAACTTTTAAAGGAAGAGGAACATGAACAGCGAAAATCTGATTGAAGGACGGAATGCGGTCACGGAAGCTTTCCGGTCGGGAAAGACAATAGACAAGATGTATGTGCAGGACGGGCTCCGGGACGGACCCGTCCAGACCATACTCCGGGAAGCAAAAAAGAACAACGTATACGTGAATTTTGTCACGAAGGAGCGGCTGAACGAATTAAGCCCCACCGGGAAGCACCAGGGGGTGATTGCCGTTGCGGCAGCCTATGCCTATGCGGAGGTGGACGATATCCTTGCCGCGGCAAAGGAAAAAGGCGAGCCGCCGTTTATAATCCTGTTGGACGGCGTGGAGGACCCCTACAACCTCGGCGCCATCATACGGACAGCCAATCAGGCCGGAGCGCACGGCGTCATCATACCGGAGCACAGGGCGGTCGGGCTTACGGCCAGCGTTGCCAGGGCATCCGCCGGGGCGCTGAACTACACGCCGGTCGCCAAAGTCGTGAATATCGGGAAAACGATCGACAGCCTGAAAAATAAAGGAATCTGGTTTGTCTGCGCCGATATGGGCGGAACCACAATGTATGACCTGGACTTAAAGGGGCCGATCGGCCTCGTGATCGGCGGAGAAGGCGACGGAGTGGGGGAACTTGTCAGAAAAAAGTGCGATTTTATCGCATCAATCCCAATGAAAGGCCAGATTGACTCTCTGAATGCATCCGTTGCTGCAGGAATCCTGTCTTATGAAATTGTGCGTCAGAGAATGTCTGCGGGAACTAAACCGGCCCGGTAAAATTTTGAAACATACCCTTGACGATATAGGTTACCTATACTATAATTTATAATATAGTAACAGGGACATTTGTAACCTTCATCGGAGGCGGATATGAAGAAATGCTTGCTTGGTATATTTTTATCGACAGTTCTTTCGCTCTCTGCCGCATTAAACGGTTTTGCCTATACAAAGCCGGCATCGGCAACGGTACTGACACCGACGGCATCAGGTTCTGCAACGGCAAACCAGGGCGGAGTTACGCTTGATTATTCCAACAGCAGCCAGGGATATGTCATGATCAAGTACAACGGCGGCAACAACATGATCAAGGTGCAGATCACCAAGGGAACAACCTATACCTATGATCTGTTCGGGAAAGAGCAGTACAACACGTTCCCGCTTTCGGAAGGGTCCGGAAGCTACAGCATAAAGGTATTTGAGCATGTTAGCGGGAACCAGTATTCCCAGGCATTTTCAAAAACGATCAGTGCCAGTCTGGCGGATGATCATACTGCATTCCTGTATCCGAACCAGTACTGCAATTTCAGCGCGAATTCGGCGGCGGTCCAGGTCGGCGCACAGGCTTCGGCCGGTGCTACGGATCAGTTTGACGTCGTGAAGAAAATATTTTATTATGTAATCGGTGCACTGAGTTATGACGATGCGGAAGCAGCCAGCGTACAGTCGGGATACATCCCCGATGTGGATGCGGTGCTTGCAAAGGGATCCGGAATATGTTTTGATTATGCGGCGGTCATGACAGCCATGTTAAGAGGACAGGAAATTCCGACACAGCTGGTGATCGGCTACACAGGCAGCATTTATCATGCATGGGTCAGGGTCTATCTGGATTCTCAGGGCTGGGTGGATGCCATTTATTTCGACGGGAATGACTGGACCATCATGGATCCGACATTTGCTTCCAGCAATCAGAACAGTCCGGCCATACAGGACTATATCCGCAATGCCGCCAACTATTCCACAAAATACTGCTACTGATGCGGTCATTTACGCGGAAGTCATAAAACAGTCTGGAATTCGGGCATCTCATCTTAGGTGAGATGCCCTTTTAACAGGAAAATTCCGCTATACGGGCACGGAGGAATTATGAAGGAAAAGAAAAAAAAGAAATTTGACAGCGAGAGTCTGTCCGCATTCTGCCTGCAGGTGTCCCTGCTGCTCGGTGCGGCCATACCGGCATCTGAAGGCTTCGAGATCATGGCCGGCGATGCCGTGAATGCATGGGAAAGGGATCTTCTGAAAGAACTTGCCGAAGAGACGGGAAAAGGCGCCGTGCTTTCGGAAGCCATGAAGAAGACGGATGCCTTCCCACTTTACGTGATCCGTATGGCATCGGTCGGAGAGCAGACAGGAAACCTTGACACGATCATGAAGGAACTCTCCGTCTATTACGACAAAGAGGCGAAGCAGGCGGAAGCATTGAGAAACGCCATTCTTTACCCGAGCATGCTGGTCGTCATGCTGCTTGTGGTTCTTTTTGTTCTCTTCACCAAAGTCATGCCGGTGTTCAAGGGAGTTTATGAGCAGCTGGGCTCGGCTCTTTCGCCCGTAACCGAAGCAGCCATGAATTTCGGCGGAGCGGCAAGCCGCGTTGCGCTGATCATTGTGCTCGTCCTGCTTCTTGTCTTTGCCGTATTCCGCATTCTTACCCTCCGCGGGATCCATTTCGGATTTTCGGATGCCGTTATCGGATTTTTCAGAAAAAGATCCCGTATTTCGAAGGCGATCGCAAAGAGAAGACTTACATCTGTTCTGTCCATGACCATCCGGAGCGGTCTTTCTCTGGAGAGCGGTTTTTCCCTTGCGGAAGGCGTGATCGACAATCCGGAGATCAGCGAAAAGATCAGAAAATGCGAAGGACTTGCGGATACCGGAGAGGATTATTATACGATATTAAAGAACGCGGGACTCTTCAGCGGATTTCACATCCAGATGATCAAGGTCGGGAACCGGACAGGGCACATGGATACGGTCATGGCGGAAATTTCCGATGATTTTGAGGAAATGGCGGATCAGTCGCTTGGGGCATTCATAGCCGGGTTTGAACCCGCCGTTGTGGCAATCCTTGCCGTCTGCGTGGGGCTTGTCCTTCTTTCCGTCATGCTTCCCCTTGCGGGACTGCTTTCGTCCATCGGATAAGACAGAAAGGATTTCCGGAAAAATATGATAACCGTTCGCAGAAAAAAAACAGCGTGGAAACTGCCGGTACAGATTGCACTTTCGGTCTGTGCCTTTGCCGCCGTTCTCTGGATTTTCATTTCCGGGACAGGCAGAATACGCCGAAGCGCGGAACAGAAAGGCGCGGAAACGCTGCGCGACAGCATAAGGCGGGCCACGGTGGAATGCTATGCCATAGAAGGACGTTATCCGCCGGATGTGAAATATCTGGAAGACCATTACGGGATCAGGATAGACAGGAAACGGTTCAATGTGTTTTATGACGGCTTCGCTTCCAATATCCTCCCGGATATTACCGTTGTGGAAAACGGAGCGGAAGCGCTGAAAGAAAAGGAAGAACAGGACCGGGGAAAATAAATGACGGGGAAATACACAAAAGCAAAATCGGACAGGACAGGAGTGACCACGACATTCAATATTCTGCTGTTCATGGTCTTTATTCTCTGTACGCTTTTTACCGTTCTGATCGGTGCCAAGGTCTATGAGAACATTCATACAAGAAACGAAAACAATTATTCCGACTATGTCATACTGCAGTATGTCGCGAACAAGGTACGCGGGGCGGACAGGGCAGGAAGCATATCTGTCCGGGACATGGACGGAACGCCGGTCCTCAACATGGAACAGGACGCGGAGGGGACCGCATACGTAACCAGGATCTATGCATACGAAGGAAAACTCAGAGAACTTTTCATGAAGAGCGATGCGGACCTTAAGCTGGAAGACGGCCTTGAAATCGCGGACTGTGCAGGGCTTTCCATGTCCGTGGAAGGGGATCTTCTGCATCTTGAAATCGCGGGGCCGGATCCGGAAAAGCTGACGATTGACCTGAAATGCGCGGACAGGGAGGGCGGATCATGAAAAGAAATCATTCCGCCGGACTGTTCCTGATGGAGATGATCATCGTCATACTGTTCTTTTCCATCTGCGCCGGCATCTGCATTCAGGTGTTTGCAAAAGCGGATCAGATGAGCAGAAAGGCAAGCAATTTAAACCATGCCGTCGTGCGTGCGGAATCCATTGCCGAAGAGATCCGTTCCGGCAGCGGTAAGGCGGACGGTCAGACTTATGACACATACTGGGACAGCGACTGGAAGGAAACAGCGGATCCTTCCCGCGCCGAGTATTCTTCCCGCATTATTCTGAGCACGGATCAGGACCATATGGAAACAGCGGACATACGGATCCTGAAAGGAGAAGAAATTCTTTTCAGCATGACAGCGGACCATTATCTGAAACCATAGGAGACCGGAAGGACAGGCAATGAACGGAAAAACTAATTTCAAAATGAATATCGGTGCTTCTTCCCTGGTGCTGATCCTGATCGTTCTTGTGCTTTCCACGCTGGGGATCCTTTCCCTTTCGGGGGCAAAGAATGACCTGAATCTGGCGGAAAAAAATGCCGATGCCGTGAAAAGCTATTATGATGCGGCAAACCGGGCGGAATCCTTTATCCGGGAAACGGACAGAAAGCTGCAGGACCTTACCGCCAACGGCGCGGACAGGCGCCTTTCCGATGCCGCGTCCCTCTTCGGGGATGCTTACAACGACAAAGACCGGACAGTCTCCGCGGATATCGGCATGGACAGCGGGCGGGCTCTCCGGGTAAGTCTGTCTCTTGCATGTAAACCGGAACTCCGATATACTTTAATCGATTATACTGTTTACATCAGTGACGACTATAAAATCGATCAGGCCAGACCGGTCTGGACAGGAAACTGAAGGTATGGAAATGGCAGATGAAAAAAAAGAGGAGTTAGGAGAAGTCGAGCAGATTCTTCTGAGCGCGGTAAAACTAAAGGCAGCGGATATCTTTCTGATCCCCGGCATCCCCTATTCTTTCCGGATAGGCGGACAGATCATTCATGAGGGACAGGAAAAAATATTCCCCGACAAAATGACTGTCATGATCACCGAAATCTATGAACTGGCGAAACGTTCCATGGAGCATATCCGCGAAACGGGAGACGATGATTTCTCATTTTCCCTGAGCGGAATTTCCCGCTATCGTGCCAACGTATTCCGTCAGAGAGGTTCCCTGGCAGCGGTCATCCGCGTTGTCACGTTTGACCTTCCCAACTGGACGGATCTGCATCTGCCGCCCATTGTCATGGATGCCGCAAAACTGACAAAGGGAATGGTGCTGGTCACGGGGCCTGCAGGGAGCGGAAAATCGACCACGCTTGCCTGCCTGATCGACAGGATCAATCAGACCCGGAATGCCCATGTCATCACCCTGGAAGATCCTATCGAATATATGCACCGCCATAACAAAAGTGTTGTGACGCAGCGTGAAATTTTTACGGATACGGAATCCTATGCAAGCGGACTCAGAGCCGCACTCCGGCAGGCTCCTGATGTAATTCTTCTGGGGGAGATGCGGGACTTTGAAACCATCCGCACGGCGGTAACGGCCGCAGAGACAGGACATCTGGTCATTTCCACACTGCATACTTTAGGGTCTGCCAATACCATAGACCGTCTTGTGGACACGTTTCCGGCGGAGCAGCAGTCGCAGATCAGAATGCAGGTCAGCATGGTGCTGCAGATGGTCATATCGCAGCAGCTGATTCAGTCGGAAAACGGTGCTCTGGTACCGGCATTTGAGATCATGCTTTTGAACAGCGCCATCCGGAACATGATCCGTGAATCCAAGACGCATCAGATAGACAGCATCATAGCGAGCAGCCGTACGGACGGCATGATCAGCATGGACGACAGCCTGATCAGCCTTTACCGGGAAGGAACCATATCGGAGGAAAACTGCATCATCCATTCGCTGGATCAGGATATGATGAAGCGGAAGCTGCAGCGCCTGTAATGTTGTAAAAACAACAGATAATTTTCCTCCGGAATATTATGATGTATACGAAAGAAGGGATGAAGATGAAAGCAGATAAACGCAAGATTGTACTTGTCGGATGCGGAATGGTAGGCATGAGTTATGCGTATGCCATGCTGAATCAGAATGCCTGCGATGAAATGGTACTGATCGATGTAAACAAACTGCGTGCGGCCGGGGAAGCTATGGACTTAAATCACGGGCTTGCTTTTTCCGGGTCACACATGAAGATATGGGCAGGCGATTACGGAGCCTGCAGGGATGCGGATATTGTTGTGATCTGTGCCGGAGTGGCACAGAAGCCGGGAGAGTCCAGAAGGGATCTGCTGACTCGTAATACGGCTGTATTCAAGTCCATTATCGACCCGATCGTGGATTCCGGATTCAACGGAATTTTCCTTGTTGCGACAAATCCGGTCGATGTCATGACAAAGATCACCTGCGATCTTTCCGGATTCAACCCCAAGCGCGTCATCGGAAGCGGAACAGCACTGGATTCCGCGAGACTCAGGTATCTTCTCGGCAGCTTTATCCATGCGGATCCGAGAAGTATCCATGCCTATGTCATGGGCGAACACGGGGACTCCGAGTTTGTCCCGTGGAGCCAGGCGATGCTTGCCACGAAGCCCATCCTGGATATCTGTCGGGAATCAAACGGAAGACTGAACGGCGACTGTCTGGACAAGATAGAGGAAAACGTAAGGACTGCGGCTTATAAGATCATTGAGGCCAAGAAAGCAACTTATTACGGAATAGGGATGTCCCTCACCAGAATAACAAAGGCCATACTCGGCGATGAAAATTCCGTCATGACGGTTTCCGCCTATCTGAAGGGCGAGTACGGAGAGTCCGGTGTGTTTGCCGGTGTTCCCGCCATAGTCAATGCAAACGGAATCCGGGAGGTACTGGAACTTTCACTGACGGAAGAGGAACTTAAAAAATTCAGTTCTTCCTGCGAAGCTTTAAGGGAAAATTTTAAGGAAGCCTGACGGTTTACGGCAGGTCCGGTTTTTCCGGACCTGTTTTGTTGACAAAACCTACCGTCCATGCTACTATACAATGGTTCTTTTTAAGAAGGATGCTGATATAGCACAGTAGGTAGTGCGCCGCATTGGTAGTGCGGAGGTCACCGGTCCGATTCCGGTTATCAGCTCTCTGAATTTTTTCTTTCAAAACAGCCCGGTAAGCCTTGATCTTACCGGGCTGTTCTTATGGTGCGCCCGGCGGGCGCACGTTCTAACCGGTGAAAGTCCGGAATCCGCCCGGTAGGGGGAAGGATACAGCCGAAGGCAAGGGTGTCCATCGCGAGGTGGAATCTGAAGGAAGCTGGATGTCGGGAACAAATAAACCGACGGGCAAATCTCTGGTCTGATGAACA
>Ga0183098_10619_pt1 | contig 52732 bp, 46 predicted proteins | sample BioMet9_FD_128884 | JGI IMG/M metagenome (GOLD analysis project Ga0183098, IMG submission 128884) | Microbial communities from bioreactor (seeded with sewage sludge) at Lawrence Berkeley National Lab, California, USA - Biofuel... | ecosystem: Engineered > Bioreactor > Anaerobic > Unclassified ...
GCAAAAACAGCCAGATCACAAGCTCCTCCGGGGACTTGAAGCCGAACTCCCACACGAAAAGCGGAAAGACCATCATCGCCATGGAGCCGTACCGACCAATCTGCTCCAGAATGAGCATCGGCTTGCAAAAGCATTGATTTTCGATATGGGGATTGCGCCGTGCGTAAATGAGGTTGGGAATCATCATCAGTGCGACGATGAGAAAGCCTGTCAGATTCAGAAAACCGAACTGCATAGGGCCACCCCCTTGTAAAACTATCATAGCATGAAAACAAGAGAAAGTCATGCTCGTCCAAAGCAAGCACAGCATTCTGGAACCCCTGCCCCGCGGCTTTTGTTGCCAACCCTCACGCAAGGGGTTATACTGAAAACATGAATGAAACAGCGGACGGAGAACACAAAATGAGAGAAGTTGATCCAAAAAACACCAGCCGCGCCATGAGCTACGAATACTACATCAACGCGCCCATGCCCATGGTCACCATCTTCAAAACGATGGATGTGACGCACCTCGTAAGGCTCGCGAAAAAGGGATATTCTTTTAACATGCTCATGTGCTGGTGCATCGTCCGCGCCGCGCAGAGCGTATCGGAATTCTATCTGCTGCCCGTGGGCAAAAAGCTGATGCAGTACGATATCCATTGAACACGCACAGTTCATGTGCAGCTATTTCAACGACCACGGCATCCCGTCCATGTACCTGATCGGTTCCTCGCCGGACGAGGAGAGGCAGACCGCCAAACAGCGTCTGGTTGCCGGCGACGTGCGCTTTATCTTCGTTGTGGACATCTACAACGAAGGCGTAGATATTCCGGAGGTCAATACAGTGCTGTTTCTCCGTCCCACGGAATCCCTAACGATTTTCTTACAGCAGCTGGGGCGTGGTCTGCGCCTGAGTGAAGATAAAGAATGCCTGACCGTACTGGACTTCATAGGTCAGGCAAACAGGAAATATAACTTTGAGGACAAGTTCGCGGCGCTGCTTTCCAACACCAATCGCAGCGTGACCCGTGAGCTGAAGGATGGTTTTGTCTCCGTCCCCAAAGGCTGCTATATTCAGCTGGAGAAAAAGGCCGCCAAGTACATCTTGGACAACATTCGCGCCTCCTATGGCAACAGTGCCGGACTGGTGTCGCGGATTGCCAGCTTTTCGGACGACAGCGGCCTTAACCTGACGCTGGGCAACTTCCTCGATTACTATCACCTTGACTCCCGCGCTATCTACAAGTTTTCCTCTTTCTCCCGTCTCTGCGCCAGTGCGGATGAGGCGGAGGATTTTACGGAGCCGCTGGAGGACACGATCACAAAGGCGCTGACGAGGTTTTCTGTGTTGGACTCCCGGCGATTCATCTCTTTCTTGCTGGACCTTCTGCCCCGGCTGGACGATGTGGATTTCACCGCGCTGCCGGATCTGGACAAGCGGATGCTGCAAATGTTCTACATCACCGTCTGGGGCAAGGCGGCGGAGGACTGGAACGCTGATGAGGTTCTGGACAACCTGTATGGGCTGGCAGATAGCCCGGTGATGCGCGCGGAGCTCTTGGAGCTGCTGCGCTACCAATATAACCGCATTGACTTTATTGACGAGCCGGTGGATTTGGACTTTGACTGTCCGCTGGATCTGCACTGCACCTACACACGCGATCAGCTGCTGGTTGCCATGGATTTTTTGAAGCCCGCTACCGTGCGTGAGGGCGTGAAGTGGCTGCCGGATAAGAGCTTGGATGTGTTCTTTGTGACTCTCAACAAGGCGGACAAGGACTACTCGCCCACGACCATGTACAACGATTATTCCGTGAGCGAAAGCCTTTTCCACTGGCAGAGCCAGAGCACCACGGCGGAGGATTCTCCTACCGGCCAGCGGTATATTCACCACCGGGAGCGTGGCTCCAGAGTGTTGCTGTTCGTCCGGGAGTTCAAGACGGACCACGTCACGGGCGGTGCCGAGGCTTATACCTATCTCGGCACGGCAAGCTATGTGAAGCATGATGGCAGCCGGCCTATGAATATCACATGGAAGCTGGACCAGCCGATCCCGGCGAAGTTCCTGAAGAAAACAAATAAACTGGTGGTGGGGTAAGATGACCGAAGTAGTTGCCGCCCTAATATGGGACAAGAATAAATTTATGATCTGCCAGCGGCCGGAAAGCAAGGCGCGCGGAATGCTGTGGGAGTACGTCGGCGGCAAGGTGGAACCCGGCGAAACAAAGGAACAGGCTCTTATCCGCGAGTGTCAGGAGGAGTTGGCCATTACCCTCTCCGTTGGCGAGGTGTTTATGGACGTAGTCCACGAGTATCCCGACCTGACTGTGCACTTGACGCTGTTCAATGCAATCATTGCGAATGGTACGCCGCAAAAGCTGGAGCACAACGATATCCGCTGGATCACCGTGGACGAAATCCCGGAGTACATCTTCTGCCCCGCAGACGAAACAATATTGAGTAAGCTTTCTTCAGCAAAAATGAAAAAGTGAGGGAAACGAAAATGAGTGAGCGATATATCGCATTCGACGTAGAGACTCCGAACTATGCCAATGACCGTATCAGTGCGATTGGCATTTCCGTGATTGAAAATGGATGCGTAACCAGTGATTTCTATACGCTTGTCAATCCAGAAGCTCACTTTGACCCATTTAATATTCAGCTTACCGGTATCACACCGGAGATGGTGGCGGATAAGCCCACATTTCCGGAACTGTGGGAGAAAATTCAGCCGATCATGGACAGCGGCCTGCTAATCGCACATAATGCGCCGTTTGACATGGGCGTATTGGCCCAGTGTCTGAATAATTATCGCATTGAATGGCAGCCCTTTACCTATTACGCCTGCACCTGCGTCATGGGCCGGGCGTGCTATCCGAATTTAAATAATCACAAGCTAAATACACTTTGCGAGTATTTGAAGTTTGAGTTGGATCATCACAATGCCGGCAGCGACAGCCGTGCCTGTGCAGAGCTGCTGCTGGACTACATACGCCACGGTTTAACGCCAGAACGTTTTCTGCGGAGATATGATTTGGCACAGCGCCGCACCCTGCGCACACCTCCCAAAGCAGCGCCAAGCGAAACAACAAGGCAGCTTCTCGAACTGAAAGAATTGCTTGGCGCGGTCACTGCAGATAACGAACTAAAAGAAGAAGAAGTTCTATTCCTTCAGAACTGGATGGTGCGGAATATTACACTGCGCGGTAACTTTCCGTTTGACAAGATATTTGAAACCGTAGACAAAGCGCTGGAAGACGGCATCCTCGAAAAATTCGAATTGGACTCAATGCTCCAATTATTCGAGCGAATTACGGACCCGGTTGCAAGTGCCTGTAGCTGCGACTGCTTTGACATCAGCGGTAAGACGTTTTGTCTAACAGGTGAATTTGAGTTTGGGAGCCGGTCCGAAGTGGAATCCGCACTTTGCCAAAAAGGCGGTACTCCGGTCGGCAGTGTGACAAGGAAAACGGATTGCCTGGTTGTCGGAAGTAAAGGCAGTGAAGCTTGGAGCAATGGAAATTATGGAACCAAAGTGAAAAAGGCAATGGAACTTCAAGAAAAAGGAATTTCTATACGGATTGTGAAAGAACAGAATATTTGTAGCCTGCTGTCTGTTTGAAAGGATTGCGTTATGAAAGTCAAGGTGTATAACAAACTCGTCCGCGACCACATTCCGGAGATCATCGAGTCCTCTGGCAAGGTTTGTATGACTGAGATTCTTACGGATGAAGCTTATCTCAAAATGCTGGATAATAAGCTGGATGAGGAGTTGGCGGAATACCATAAGGATCAGAACATTGAGGAGCTGGCTGATCTTTTGGAGGTCATCCGCGCCTGTACAATTGCCCGTGGCTATTCCACGGATGAACTGGAGAATGTGCGCGCAGACAAAGCCGCCAAACGCGGCGGTTTTGAGCAGAAAATATTGCTCAAGGAAGTTATCGAGAATTGAGGTGATCCCATGCCCACATACCACGCCGCGTCCGGAAGCGCGGCTGAGGACTTGTTCATAGACCTGTTTGCGGATACCTTTGGTGCGGAAAAGGCAGGGTATCTCTATTCGCAGTACCCGTTTTTCGATATCTACCAAGACAGCCGCTTTGCCGACTTCGTGCTGGAAACGGGTATGCGCCGGGTTGCATTTGAAGTGGACGATGAAGCCTCACACAATCCGAGGCTCATTTCCACAGACAAGTTCTACGACCATCTGCTCAAGCAAAACAGTATGGTCTATTTGGGCTGGGACGTATACCGCTTCGCCGTTCGGCAAATGCAGCAGCAGCCGGACTCCATCAAAGACGAACTGCAACTCCTACTTGGCAAATATCCACAGTTCAAGGAGATTGAGGACTACCTCCCCACCCAGCGAGCGCGCTCTATCAATGCAGGCAATCTGGAACTGAAAGCGCACCAAAAGGCGGCGCTGCACTCGCTTCAGGAAATGCGTGAAAACGGCGAAACCATTGGCCTGCTTTATCACGCAACCGGCACTGGCAAGACCGTTACCGCAGTCATGGACGCCAAGATCTGCGGCGGACGGACGCTATTCCTTGCCCACACCCACGAGCTGGTGGATCAGGCTGCCGAGACCTTCCGCAAGCTGTGGCCCAGCATCACTGTAGGCCGTTACATGGATGCCATCAAGCAGCCAAATGCCCATGTGGTCTGCGGCAGCATCCAAAGCGTTGCGCTGAATTTGGACAAGTTTAAAGACAGTGATTTTGACTATCTCATCATCGATGAGGCGCACCACGCTTCCGCCGATACATATCAAAAGGTTTTGGCCTATTTCAAGCCGCAGTTTACGCTGGGGCTCACCGCCACGCCCGAGCGCACAGATGACAACACCGTCATCTTGAACATATTCAAAAATACAGCGCACAAGCTCGACATTCAGACTGCCGTGGAAATCGGCGAGCTGGTTCCTGTGCGCTGCATTCGCATCCATACCAATATTGATTTGACCAGAGTACGCTTCAACAGCGTTCAATATAATATCCGCGATTTGGAAAGTAAAATCTACGTCCCGGAGCGCAACCGCCTCATCGTGGACACCTGGCTACAATATGTAAAGAACCGTCGCACGGTGGTATTCTGCGCCAGTGTAAAGCATGCCGAGGGGATCGCCGCCCTGTTCATCGGCGAGGGCATCGCTGCCTGCGCCGTGTCCGGCAGTATGAAGGCGTCTGAGCGGCAGGAGCATCTTGCCAAGTTTGCCACCGGAGAAATTAAAGTTCTTTGTGCCTGTGATCTGCTCAACGAGGGCTGGGACTGCCCGCAGACAGAGGTGCTGTTCATGGCGCGGCCCACCATGTCCAAGGTGCTGTACACTCAGCAGTTGGGGCGCGGTATGCGGCTGAGCGACGGCAAGGACTGCCTGATGGTATTCGACTTTGTGGACAACGCCAGCCAATACAATATGCCTCAGTCTCTACACCGGCTGTTCCGGTTGAAGGACTATCACGCCGGCGGATTGGCGCTGGCGCCACAGGGACAAAAAGCCGCCGAGGAAGGCTTGTATGCCAAGGGCGAGAAGCCGGATGCCCTGATCGACTGGCCGGTGGACGCCACTGATTACGAGCTGGTGGACATTTTCAACTGGCAGGAGGAAGCCGCCGGCATGATCTCGCAGATGGAGTTCGTGCGCCGCGTGGATGTGCAGACCGAGACCATAGAGCGCTATGTTCGGGAGGGGCTCTTGGTGCCGGATCTGGTGGTACCCATGAGCGAGCATCGCACCTTCAAGTATTTCAAAGAAGAGACGCTGGAAAAGTACGCCGAGCAGTACGGCTGGACGCTGATCGACGATTCCAACCGCAAGGACTTGTTTCTGGATATGATTCGGCAGATGGATATGAGCTATTCCTACAAGCCGGTGCTCATCAAGGCCGTGCTGCTGTACGCCGACGAAAAAGGCCGCGTGAAGCTCAGCGACATCGTGACGTATTTCCGTGACTTTTATGAGCGCCGCCGTGCCGCCGGGTTGGTCGTGGAAAAGGCCAACAGTATCTACGCCAAAGGGGACTATACGGATAAGGACGCCGAGCGCAATATCCTCGCCAACCCCTTCAAGCGCTTCGAGGATATGCAGATGCTCCGCCACACCAAGACGCTGGGTATCGTCGAGGCGGACGGAGCCGTGTGGGAGAACCTGTCCCAAGAGGGAAAGGCTGAAATAGAGCGCATCTGCGATCAGAAGCTGGCGGAGTATTACGCAAGATTGTGAGTTGCTGGGTAATAGCAATTCGGGGAAGCTAAAGCGTTACTGTGCAAAGCAATGCAAAAATTTAATTGTTGGGAGGATGGGAGTATAAATGGCATCATTAACACATGTCAATATGTGGTCTGGACATACTTGGACGCATATAACAGCCGAGGAGGCTGCGTCTCTTCATCCGGGTGGCACAGTATCTGCACACAGCGGTTTATTTATGTGCGATCTCTGTGGGCAATATGTAACTCTTACTGACGGGCAAATCTATACCAGATATTTCAAGCACAGTTCGTCTGAGAAAAGTAAAAACTGTCCAGAAAGAACATTTGACTCAGCAACATTGCCCCCCTTGTATTCTCCGGACGCGCACGAGCTGCCAATAAAGATATGCAATGTGTCTGACGTCGGTTTTTCTTTTGACATTGGCTTCTTGTATCTACCGGCAGAAATTCTTTGTGCTGCCGATATTCAAACCATTGAAATCACTCCCAACGGAGCAGGTACGTCTTATCGGTATTCATTTGAAAGACTAAATGAAAATTCTCTGACCTACCTATCGGTCGGCGATTACCCAGCTCAAAGTTACTCCATTCGCTGCGATAAATCTCTAGAACCATTTTGGCCGAAAACAACAAGAGGAATTGATCCAACTGGTGGGATATTTGACGTAAAATCAGGAAGAATGCTTCCCTGTGATGCAGATGTGTGTATAGGTAAAAAGTACTATCTGTTGACTTTTAGGTCATTGTCTTCGTCGCGGCATAAATCGGTTCAAATCAAGCAAACATGTCGGAAGCGTTTTGACTGGAGATGCTGGTATTTATATGAGGTGGAAGCGTCTGAGTATGACGAAGAAGCCGCAAAATTCTTTTTAGATTTACACTGCTGGCTGACAGATGAGCCGCTGACCATACAGCCGGTATGGCCTTTGTACACTCAAACCCCTTTTGTAATAAAACACAATAGCAATCCGCTTGTATTATGCGTTAAGGGAGACTATATCGGCCAAGTAAAATCTTTTCCACAAACCTATAAACAGGAGTATTCGTGCCCGAATGAAGGAAAAGTTGCTAAGATCAACGGTATCGGAAGGCAGCAGCTAATTTCAGCCGGACGAACCAGAGAAGCTCTCCAGTATCTTTATGCTTGGAAGGAACCTTTGCCTTGCGTGACAGAGCAGCCACAAGTGAAAGTGACTGATATTAGGGGCTCCTTGCTTGAAGTCGGTGAAGCAGTAAAAACGCCAGAAAAGAACACTCTTATCATTACTGCCCCATATGATGGCAAGATTGTGGTTGTTCAATACGGACACATTGTTGAAAGGCGGAATTTGATATCAGGTATTCCGACGGATGTAGACAGCCTGAAATATGGCACACAAATCATTGTTCTACAAGGACTGGATGCTGTATGGTCGATCTCATTTGTTCGGCAGCGTACGGAATGCAACGTTAATGATTCGCACTTGTTGCAAAGACTTTCTGCTATGAGAGGCAAAACGGTTGCCATAAGCCACAACTTAGGGGCTCTCGCCAGCAGGCTTGAAAGATTTCCTCAGACAAAGCAGTGGCTATATAGTCAAATAAGAAGTGGCCGAATTTCTCAAAACGCTTTACATTCTTTGAGAAACACACTTCTACGTGATGAACGGTAAACAGATGGGGAGGCAATTTACATGGATTACATTAGTAAGTTGAATGCTAATGAAGTTACTTATGTTTGCGATGCTATTAGCGGAAAGGACTTCAAAAAACTGTTTCAAAAACATTCGAATGAATTCACGCGAATCTGCCCTGGACGTGTCGCAAAGAAGCTGCCCGATGAGAAAGCAGTATCAATCGCGGTCGAAAATTCAAGCAAGCCCCTTATTTCCTCATTCATAAATAACACTCTCAAAATATGGTTAACGACCATACATGACCATATCAAGGAGTGTGTTTCAAATGGAGCTCAAGAGGAAGATGCGCTTCTGCGTGTTTTACCGGAGTGTCCTTTCCACTCTCATCTTGATATGTATTTTAAACTTGCAGATATAGACATCACTCAGGACCGTTTGAATCTGCTGCAATCCGCCGTAAACCTTTTGAATAGCCGTAGCGAAGAACCAACTGCCGCAACGGATGATGATGGAGAAACTGACATCGATTCTGCGTCCTATACGGAAGAAAAAGAATCTTGGGAAAAGGAAAAAGCATCCTTAATAAAACAAAACGCGGATTTACGTGAACGTGCGGAAACTGCCGAGGCTTGTGTAACCAGCGCACAGGGGCAACTTGATTCATTGTCGGAATCAGGGGAAAAGCTGATGCTCGAACTCAATGATTTGAGGAAACGTGCACAGAGAAGACCGAACTTAGGAGTTTCTTGCGCAAACGAAGCATATCCGTTCACATCTATTTGCTCTGTATATACCGATTACAACGGTCAAAGCAGATTAACCCGCCTATTCGATATTAGCGATGAAAGAGTATTAGACGAGTTTTCCGAGACATTTCCAATCTATAGCAAATTATATGCGAATGATGGTCCGTCTGTCGATGACTTCGTCGGAATATGGAATTGGCGTACTGTTCCCAACATAAGTGACCCTACAAAAGATTTTATTGAGACAGCATACAACAAAGAGTACTGGCCAACAGAAGTGGTGCTGCTGGAAGGCTGTGAAACGAGCAAGGACATTATCGAAAAGCTAAAAGCCGGTATCCCATTAGCGGTTCTTTCCACCCATCTTGTGTTTGCTTGCAAGGGAAAACAATTAAATGAATATTTAGGGCTATTATGCTCCGCGCAGGAACTGTGTTCAGATGGCGGGACAGTTACAATCAAGGACGATGTAATGTCCATTCCGCAGTATTCTTTTGCTCAAAGCGACCTGATTGCGTATAAAAGCCGTTTTTTCCTTAAGTACTTAGATGTTGGTATTCCCGAACTTATCCTTGATGTAAAAGATCCTCTCGAAATTGTAAAGGAAGTTGTGCTAAAACGCATCACTTGGGCTAACGCTAAACAAAAGGGCCTTGTAAAAGCACAGTATCAACAAATAAGAGCTTTCTTATCCGAAATACCCACCGCAGATATTTGCGCCGATATAGCATCGCAGGCTGGATGCAGCGAAGAACGCTCTAAAGAATTGTTTGAGGAGTTCAGGCAAAGAGCGTCTGAATATATTACATCAGGAAATATTGAAAACGACATTTTAAGGGGTATCGTACAAGACAGCCCTGAATTCGTGAAGCGCTGCAAACAAATGCTCACTGAGGAATGGGGAGAAGAATACAAAGCGAGGATTGAAGCGGCAAATGCGGCAGTTGAAAAGAAATCGGCAGAAATACGTGATAAGGATGAACAACTATCCGTCTTGAACGCTGATTATTTGGACAAAAAGAGCCAATATAAAAAAATTAAAGTTTTTCTGGACGAGCGAGAGCAACTTGCGGCAGATGTAGAGCGCAAAGTTGAGGAAAGAATATCTTCAGCGAAAAGAAATGCGGCGGATTTTATTGCAGAACAAGCATTTATCCAGAAAGATTCACAGCCCACTTCTGTTCGTGAAGAGCCGCAATTTTTAACTGGCCAGATATTGCCACAAGGTGGTTTGACCATCAACGCCTCATGGGAAGAAGAATTGGAGACGATCTGCGCTGAACTGCCAGAAGCGGGGATAGCGGCCAAATTTGTACCTGCATTAGCTACGTTCCTTTATTCTGCATATTTGAATCGTGTACCGCTTATGCTTATGGGCCCGAATGGAAAAGCAATTGCTGACGCCTTTTCCGCGGCTCTTTTTGGTGAAACATGCGCACAGCTGATATGCGAGGGGAATTATAGTCATAGCGTACTGCAGCGCGCGGAAGAATCTAATGCGCAGATTGTCGTCATTGATAACGTATTCGATGCCAAATGGAACTACTACATAAATAATTATTCGCAGAGGAGCAGCAAATATCTTATTGCAGTCAATCCCTTTGCCGAAGATTTGCAGATTGAACCACGGGGAATCGTGAATTATTGGATTCCTGTAATGACGGAGCTGTTTGTTGACGCGCGACCGTCCTGTGAATTCGTTGGTGGAAAGCGATCTGAAAATTTTTGCGTGTATACAAAAGAAAACGCAAAGCCGTATCATAATAAGCTCTTCCAGAAACTGCATTTGTCCTCTCTATCAACAAAAACACTTCAGCAGCTTTTGGCAGACTTACATTCACTGAATCACAATATTCAGGAAGAGTACGACTACTTATTTTCCGCCCTCCCATGTGCTTACGTGACGAATGCTATGGACACATTGCGGGATCATATTGAAGGGAAACAGCTGGCAAGCGATATGAAAGGCATTCTTGGTGCGTATTTAGGTGACCTCGAATGAAAAAATACAATAATCTTTTGCAAGACGTCGCAAGCGAGTGGACAATTCTCAAGGGTCAATTTGAAGATGAACTCTCTTTCAAAAGCAGGATCATATACAGTGTCCTGGGTCGCATGGCCTGTGCCTCTGTTTACGATATTACAGACGATTTGCAGCCCGCGTCGATTATCCATGTCAAAAGGAGAATTGATAGCGTTCTGGCAGGCTACCTTACCATGTACCCCGAACTTGCACCAATACTCACTGATGCAGAAAATCTTCACGACGAAATATACACTATTTTGTTGTGCTCCGGTCAAATTTACCATACGCCAAACAGAGTCTCTCCCGCTGTGATGATGAGTGCATCAGAAGCAGGTATCGTTTTTACACGGGGCATCTCTCCATCACAGGAAACTTGTATTAGTGGAGTTGGAACATATAACCTTACACAAGGAAACGATAATATAGAACAGTCTCCGGCAAGGATGTTCCAGCTACAACAAGGTAGCTTGCTGGATTACTGGGCTACCCTCACACATGAATTAAAATGGATGCCATATCAAAGCGAATCAGCTACAGAATATTTGCAGATGGAGCCACCTTTTAACCGTGGGTATTGGGTTGATAAGCCAGACCGTTCCGGAAATGTCTTTCTATGCCGTAGTGGCATGATGGGTAATTACCTATATTACCTGTACAGATGGAATGACGGTGCAGTAGAAGTATGCCAATTAGCAGCTTGGATGACTGATAATTATTGGTATCGAAATATTTCGAACAGCTGTTTGGCATATTACGGAAAGATTCCTCCGTCCACATTCCATGTAGATGGTGAGCTTGTTAGCTTGAACATAAGCTACCTCTATCCGCCTGCAGAACTGAATTTTGTAAAGCTGTATAGCTGGCCAAGAGTCTATTCGGGCTTGCCAAGTGATTTTAATCGAACGATGAGCCTCTGCGTATTTAATTCTGTAAAATCCATTTTAGAACGCATTGGCTATCAATTTAGCGAGGTATAAAGAGATGTCTGGTGCAAATTCTGTGCATTTTCAGCTTCGCTCCGAGCTGGAAAGTTATATAAAGTCTCAGTATTTTGGTAAATCTCCTGTGCTGCTTGACGCAATCGGCGACCAGTTGGACCAGGAGGGCGTTCTCTATCAGAAACCTTATATTGAGTCTTCTCCTGCGTATAAAACAAAGCAAGCCGGGATACAGCAATCAAATCTTCCGGGCTGGATGAAGGAATACTTTGATAAGCTGAGCATGGCAAATCTCGGCGTATTTCCTTCCCCGTTTCTACACCAGATCAAAGCTTTAGAAGCTGCTGTTCACGGAGAGGATTTGTTCGTTTCTACTGGTACTGGTTCCGGTAAGACGGAGTGCTTTATGTGGCCTCTCCTTGCCAAATTAGCTGAAGAAGCGCGAAATTATGCTGATACTTGGGAAATGCGTGGGGTACGCACTATCATTATGTACCCAATGAACGCGCTTGTATCAGACCAGGTAAGCAGATTGCGCCGACTCATCGGTGATCCGAATAATAAATTTGTCGGTGTTTTCAGAGAAACTTGCGGGAGGAATGCCCGCCGTCCTCAGTTTGGTATGTATACCGGCAGAACGCCTTACCCTGGAGAGCAGCCAAGCACAGAGCAGGATAGACGTTTGGAAAAAACATTGAAGCAGATGACTTTCCCTTGCGAGGAGACGGAAAAAGAGTTTTTTAACCATCTTACTGCCGAGGGAAAGACACCCGCAAAAGCAAATATGAGCGGTTTCTTAGATAGCCTTCACGACAGCCGACATATTCCAGACCCGGAGGACGCAGAGCTAATTACGCGCTTTGAAATGCAGCAGTTCTGCCCGGATATTCTCATCACCAACTATTCTATGTTGGAGTATATGCTGCTGCGTCCACGTGAGCGAAAGATCTGGAATGACACAAAAAAATGGCTAAACGCCAATTCTAATAATAAACTCCTTTTCGTCATTGATGAAGCCCATATGTATAGAGGCTCTTCCGGCGGCGAAGTTGCTCTTTTGATTCGCCGCCTCTTTCATAAGTTGGGTATTTCAAGAGATCGTGTGCAATTTGTTCTGACCACAGCAAGTATGCCAGATAAAGACAAAGACGATCGTAATGCCGTTATGAAGTTTGCTTGCGAATTGACCGCAGCAAACGATGGCCACCACTTCTGTTATCTAACCGGCGAACGCGAAGAGATCGCTGGAAAGCAAAAATATGATATTCCTTTTGAGCGTTTATCTGGCGCTGAAGCACAGTCCTTTGAGGGTTATGGCGACGTTCAGCTCACAGCACTTAATAGCTTTTGGGCAAACATCGAGGGCTGTCCTTCGCCATTTTCCGGCTTGGAAAATGCATACAACTGGATGTTTGACCACTTAATAGAATACAAGCCGTTCAGCTTGCTGATTGGACAGTGCCGTGGAAGTGCTGTTTCACTGCGAGAATTGGCATCTTCTATTTTTGGGGGAAAAGAAGAAAGTGAAGCACTTAACGCTGTAGGATTGCTTCTTGCAATAGCGCCACTCGCCAAGAGCAGCAATGGCGCTGTCTTGTTCCCCGCTCGTATGCACATGCTGTTTAGGGGCATTAAAGGCGTATATGCATGCGCTAATGAAAACTGCCCCCACTCTCACACTGACGGTTCATTGACTCTGGGAGACGTATTTCTTTCAGATGGAAATCTTGTTTGCCCCCATTGCGGCAGTGTGGTCTATGAGCTTTATAACGACAGACGATGTGGAGCTTTGTTTTTTAAGGGATATGTGTTAGAGAAAGATTCCGAACTTCACGGAAATGTGTATCTATGGAGATACTCGGGGCAAATTATTGATCAGAGGATGAAAGAACTCCATCTCTACATTCCGACTGATGACTACAGGCTTCCCCCCAAACAGGGAAAAAACGCAATTCGTCCTTGCTATTTGGATGTAAAAAGTGGATTTATCAATTTCGCTGATGATTCATTGGCCGGAAATGATGGCATACGTAAGCTGTATTATTGCAGCTACTCGGCAAAAGGCAGGCCTCAAATTATTACATTCCCGACCTGCCCTCACTGTAGACATCAGTTGTCATCCTCACAGCTTACCTCTTTCAGCACAAGAGGAAATCAATCATTCTTCAATTTGATTAAAGCTCAATTCCAAGCTCAGCCTGCTGTGCCCGGAAAAGATAGTGATCCTGTGCACATACCAAACGAGGGACGTAAAGTCCTGCTTTTCTCAGATAGCCGACAGCGTGCAGCCAAGTTGGCACGAGATATGTCTGATGCCTCCGATATTACCGCAGCAAGGCAATTATTTGTCCTCGCAATATCTTTGATGGAAAAGTCTACGGCAGAGCAATCCATGGACAGCCTGTATGATTATTTCTGCCTTGCGGCTGCGCAAAACCATGTACAGATTTTCCACGACCCAGAACGCTCAAAATTTTTTGATGATTGCACAGCGGCGCAAAACAGCTACGAGCGCAGCATAAGAAGAAACCGAGAATATACTCCTCGCTATACTACAGCTAATGCCCCTACTCAAATGCAGAAATATTTGCTTCGGTTATTTGCTGGTGGTTACAACACTCTGTACGACTCCGCAATAAGCTGGATTGAACCCACAGATCAAGCTATGTTTGATGCTGTAGATTCCCTCGCCGAAGCCGGTATTGATGTGTCCGACGAGGAATTCCTTGAACTTTTTAATGCTTGGATTGTTTTTATATGCGATACGGCAACAGCGCTTGGACATACGATTTCTGACGATGTGCGTTTGACAGTCCGCCCAAATTATGGCGGTTATGGGTTGTCAAAAGATTGGTTGTTCTCTAAACCAATTATGGACGCTTTAGGCTGGGATGACAAATCTGAAAACGCAGCTAAGTGGCAACGCATCTTAAAGGAAACCTTTTTGGATGCTGCGCAGCCGGATAACGGAAAACTGTACGTGGATCTTTCCAGAATAAAGCCTCGGCTTGACCTAAAGCACCCTTGGTTCATCTGCGAACAGTGCTCGGAGCTTACCCCATATCTTCTTCGTGGTCATTGCCCAAGCTGCGGTTCTACTTGCGTTCATACGATGACAGATTCCGAATATAACGCTTTATCCTTCTGGAGAAAACCTGTACAGGATGCTTTGAGTGGTGATAGCATCCATGTTATTGACACAGAGGAACACACAGCGCAGCTTTCCCATAAAGATCAGCGTGACGATCTGTGGAGCAAAACAGAACAGTATGAGCTGCGGTTCCAAGATTTGGTCCAAGAAGGGGAAACGCCTGTCGATATTCTCAGCAGTACAACAACAATGGAGGTGGGCATTGATATTGGCTCCCTTGTTGCTGTTGGCCTTCGCAACATCCCACCTATGCGTGAAAATTATCAGCAGCGAGCAGGACGTGCTGGCCGTCGCGGTTCAAGCCTTTCAACTATCGTTACATTCTGCGAAGATGGACCGCACGACACATTATATTTTAACGATCCTGTCCCAATGTTTAGGGGCGATCCCCGAAAGCCATGGATTGACATTGAAAGTGAGAAATTGCTGCAAAGGCATCTCTCTATGGTTGCGCTGCAGGAGTACCTTTCGTCAATAGGCTATAGCATGGATACTTTGCCTGCCGCAGATTTTTTGGATAAAAACCTGGATGATTTTTACTCGTTCCTTCGAGGCTTCGTTAAACTTTCGGACAATGTACTTCTTCCAAATAACAGCTGTGTTGATATCAACGTATTTATAGAAGGCCTTACAAAATCACTTGACGACTTAAAGTCCAAACGAGATATGCATCCCGAATTGTTTGGAGTTGAAACGAATGAGCAAGCCAGCAAAGCCAAAAGCCTCCTCGATTCGCTCTACGAAGAAGGTATCGTACCCACCTACTCTTTTCCAAAGAATGTCGTAAGTACATATATCCCAGACAAAAAAGGAAACGGGAAAACGGCATACGAAGTGGATCGTGGCCTTGATGTTGCAATTGGAGAATACGCCCCGGGTCGCGCCATTGTAGTTGATAAAACGACTTACCAAATTGGGGGCTTGTTCTACCCTGGAAGTGAACGGCGCAGAGGACAGTCGCTATCTCCGGCCAGAGCTTTTATTGATGATCCGAATTATTTAAAACCAGTGCTTTATTGTCCAAACTGTGGGTGGTTTGGCCTTGCAGAAGAAGGAGTTCGTTCCTGTCCCTTCTGCGGAAGTGCTGCCCTTAAAGAAAATCGCAGCATATTGCGCCCTTGGGGATTTGCTCCTAAAAATGCAGAATCAATACCGGACATTCAGTTGGAAGAAGAATATTCCGCTGTACAGCAGCCTTTGTATTCAACGCTACCAGACTCTGACGAAATGCACCCTGTTAAGGGATACAAGCATGTCAGGATGGCATCAAGGACGAATCAGCGAGTTATCATGGTCAATAACGGCCCTATGGACAAAGGCTTTATGGTATGTAAAGACTGTGGTGCGGCAATGCCGGGGGATGATGGAAAGGTTCTTGACAATGTCAAACGCCCATACCAGACAAGTTTTGCTCGGAGCAAATGCAATCACACGAATGTCATAAATGTAAACCTCGGCTTTGATTTTATAACTGATATGCTCGTTTTGGAGTTTGCTATTGATGAGCAAAAAATTGATATGACACAAACCGGGAACCCGTGGTTAAAAAGAGCTGCACAATCACTTGCAGAAGCACTTCGACTGGCAATTAGCAAGAAACTTGATATTGAGTTTACAGAGTTGGTTACTGGATACCGTGTCAGGCAAAATGCAACAGGCGCGTTTGTCGATGTGTATCTCTATGATAGTCTTTCGAGCGGTGCCGGTTATGCGATCAGCGTTGCGGAAGATATCGATTCATTGCTAAAAGAAACGCGCTGCCTTCTTTCTGAATGCGATTGCACAAGTGCTTGCCAGAAATGCCTCAAGCACTATCGGAATCAATACATACACGGCCTGCTGGATCGCTTTGCTGCACTTGAATTGTTGGATTGGGGGCAGTACGGCAAGATAAAGGCACCACTTTCGTTTTCACGCCAAATCGAATTGAGTCGACCGTTATATCGAATTCTCAACTCCTCGGGCGTATTAATCTCTGCTTCTGGCGAGTGTATATACGCTTCAAAAGGTGCTAACACAAAGCAAATTGTCGTATATCCTGCGATGTGGGCCGAACCAATTGAAAGTGAACATATATTTGTGAGCGATGACCTTATAAAGAATGCCAAGCCTTATGCTGTTCAGAAAGTAATGGACGGTATGCAATAACCTAACAGTTTGAAATTCTCCATGGAAGATTACATGAGCATTTTGGCTTGGATAAAAGCAGGTTCAATTACTATGATTTAAAAAATGAGTTATCCGTAAAGAAAAAGTCAATGTGAGACTCCGTTTTGTTCGGAAAATAAGTATGCGCGTTATTAACCTCCACAGCTTGTTTAATTACTCTATGGCTCGCACTGACCGCACGGCTCATAACCCAGAGTGATAATCGTCGCGAGACCCGGTATAAATCTGCTTTTTAGCCGACTCCTTCCGCAGCCGGAGTGTAACTTTCGGCCAGCGTGCTTTCCCCGGTGGTGTAATCGATGGTAACGCCGGGCTGGACATTGTAGCAGAAGACGCAAAAGCATGTGCCCTCGCCCTTATCCTCGACCGATTCCGCTTCCATTAACACGCCGGAAGCCACAAGGTTATCGCCGTCGAAAATGGGTGTTACCCGATAAAGTACATGGTTGTCCGTTTCCTTTATGTAGTCTGCCACCATGTTCTCAAAAGGCAGCATACCATCGACATTCAGATAGCGGGTACCGGTGAGCAGATTCTGTTCATTTGCGTTTTCCGCGGTGAGCTGATAGCCGATCAAATGGCATCTGTTATAGAGATACTTCCCGTCGACGCAGTCATACTTGACCGTATGCCAGCCCGTGGGCTTGATCTGTCCGATTGAACCGCGTTCCTCTGTTGGCATCGTATCCGTAGAGACGCAGGCATAGGCAACACCGCAGCGGCCAAGGCCGTCAAGGTTGCTGTAGGACTCTAAGGATGTCGTCGTCAGGTCCGTATCGGAGAAATACGGCTGATTATCATTGACGGCGACATATGAGCTTCCGGAATAGTCTGGAATCGAATCCAGAGAATAGGTATTTCCTGCAGCGCAGGCAGACAGGACCAAGCCTATCACCAGAAACAGCGGCAGCAGCGCGCGGACCGTCTTTTTCATCGTGTGTAAATCTCCTCCGTGATTTTTCCATGAGAAGATCCGGCAAATTCCTCCGTGTGAATGAGCTTCCACCCGCCTGCGCTCAGGCCAATGGGAAAGGTTTGATCCGACGGATACCGCCGATTCCAGCGGTACAGGATGATCTTTTCAACCCACCGCAGGTAAGGAACAACGTCGCAGTCCTCAACAAAGCAATATTCGCCGTCACCGGCCTCAGACATGAAATTATCATCCACATTAATCTGTGGCGCATTGTTTTCCGAGAACTGCTTAGCGGAATAATGATTCATCCAAAGCTTACTATCCTTTGCGGACTCCAGTATACTTTCTCTCAGAACCCGATCCTGACTCTGCCTGCGATGATTGAACATCATCCCCATGTTGTCGTCTACACATGAAATTATTATCATGAATTTCCTTCTAACTAATTATGGTGGTAGATTCGCCGATCCAGCGCGAAGATTCTCTTGCTGAATTTTCCAGCGGGGACTTCATCCAGCGTTTCGCGGTAGATTTCCATGCGGCTGTCAATCATATCAATATACGACAGCAGCTCTCCCTCGGCACACATCGGCTGAACGGCTGCGCCGAACTCCGGCTCCCCGTGGTGCGACAAAATGAGGTGCTGGAGGAGCACTGATTTTTCTTCCGGTACATGCAGCTCTGCAGCAACCTTGGCCGTTTCCTGAGCGCCCATTACGAGATGCCCCAGCAGTTGCCCTTTCATGGAATAATCCGTGGCAAGCCCCAGCGGCGACGTTGTAAATTCTTCGCATTTCGCAAAATCGTGGAGAAGGGTCCCGGCGAGCAGCAGGCTGCGGTCAATGACCGATTCGTATAGTCCGGCCAGAAAATCGGCAGTCCGAAGCATATACGCCGTGTGCATCAAAAGCCCATTTAAAAAGCTATGGTGTACGCTTTTGGCCGCGGGGATGCTTTTGACTTTCTCGCCGTATTTGCCAAGCATCTTTTCGCAGATTGATCTGTAATCCTGATCCTCTATTGTATCAACAGTTTCCCACAGTTTCCCCCAGACCGCCTCGACATCGATCGGCGCTGTGGCTACCAAATCGCTGATATTGTATTGATCATTAGAATCGGCAAGGCGCAGGCGCTCCAACGTAATCTGCAATGTGCCCTTGAACTCGGACACGGCCCCGCGGATTTTCACCACAGCCCCGGTATCTTTCGGCGTTACGGGGCCGGAATAATCCCAAATCTGCGCGTCGATCGTGCCTGTGCAGTCGGACAGGACCATACTCAGGAACGGTTTCCCGCTCATTGTTGTTTTTGCAAACGCATCATGCAGCAGAAAAAAACCATCAATCTGGTCGCCGATGCTCATATCTCTGATATACATGACTTTACCTCTGTTTCTTTATCATACGCAGACAATAATACCACACATCGGGTACTCCAGACTATTTTAGAATCCGATTTTGGCTTTCGGTGCGCTGAAATTCCTTGGCTCAGCTTGCATACTGTTCGGGTCCATATCCGGAGCGTCCTTTTTTTCGACTTCCTCTTTCGGCACTACAATTGCGATAACACTGGAATGCGTGATGAACATCACCTGCGCATATGCATAGTCTTCAAGCTTGTCATAGAGCCTGCCGGCACTGCAGGTTCCGGCAAAAACGGTGCCCACGCTGTTGGCTACATAGCCGATCGTGTCGATGAACGGAAGCTCGACGCGGATTGCTTCCGGGTCGTGTGGATTATCCGGCTCCTTGACCAATTTGACAAGGCGATTGACCTTATACGGATTCATGCCGAGATAGTGGTTCATGCCGGTGATCGTGACGAAGTAATTTTCCATGGCGCGGACTCCTTTCATACGATATCTTTTCATTACACCTATATCATGCGGCAATGACTGTCCAATAATCAGGACTAATGCTTTGAACGCCGAAAACATTGTAATGGGAAGGCGGAAATAAATCCGGAGTTGAAGAAATGACCATGTTCAATTTTTATTTGCAGTCGACCAGTTTAAGCACACCATTGAAGCTTAAAACGAAATTGAGCTTTTGGGTGTTCAAATAATCTACCGACATACTGTCCGCCAATGCTATTGCCGTTATAAAGTCCGGCATATTTTCAATAGAGATTAAATCAGATATCACTTCTATCGAGGCAGCGCCTGTCTGCAGCGGGCAAAGGTGCCAATCTATGCTTGCGTCGTGGTCAACCTCCTGAAATATTTGTTGAATCAGGACATATGCTTTTTTCATTTCGGCAGCCCTTATGGGGTTTACTATAAAAACTTTTGCCTTTGACTCCCAGCGTCGAACGATTTCCAATAAAGGCTGCAGATCAGAAAAATCTTCAAATTCATTTGCCGGTTTTGTGTTCATAATATTTTTTCTCCCTTCATTTGCTTTCGTAATGCTCATACCTGTAATGCCATTGGCACATACCGCCAATCACCGCTTCTTCTTGGCAGCCAAAAAAACAGCACCTTGCTTTCGCAGGTGCTGCATGGTTCATATTCTCTTTTAGAAACGGTTTTTTCGGTTCCAAGCACGTATACTTTTGTTCTTTGATTTGAAGATTGGATATCATTTTCTCTCCTCTTTGTATTATTTGGCCGTTCAGGTCGTTACTCCTATACAAAAATTTCAGGGAGTTACAACCCTCGGGAAGATAATTTTTGAAAATCATCGTATTACACAATTTTCAGCTTGCGATTTTGGCAAATTCGCCGTTCTTTGTGGCACTTCTGGACGTGTAATCATCTATACCGAAAATTAAATGCAAAAAACTTACCTTTTATAATGAATTTCTCAATAATTTTAATCGCGAATTGTTATATAAACACAATTATGGTATTCTGATGTAGTACAGAGTATTGGACACCCCCTTTGTTAAGCTTAAAATACAATCAAATATGAAGAGCTCAGCAACAATGAGGGGGCAATTGAAATGTCAAATGATTACGGATATTTCGGAAAAGGCATCGACGGATATGTGCACTATATGCAGGCGGTTGACGAAAGCAATAAGGGCGGGGGCGGCGGCCCAAAAAAGAACGGCTGCTACATTGCAACCGCCGTCTATGGGTCCTATGATTGCCCTGAGGTATGGACACTGCGCCGGTTCCGTGACTACCGGTTAAAGCGGACAGCGCCCGGACGCGCCTTCGTCCGCTGCTACTACGCGGTCAGTCCCACCCTGGTCAAATGGTTTGGTGGCATCAATTGGTTGAAGCGGCTTGTTCGCCGTCGCCTGGACCACTTTGTAACCAGTCTGAAAACCGCAGGCGTGCATGACACGCCCTACAATGACCCTGAAAACTAACATTTATGGGAGGAATTCCATATGGCCCGATCAGAGCGTCAAAAGTTAAAGTTGCTCTATCTGCGCGATTATTTGCTGCGGAATACGGACGAGCAGCATCCCATAACGATGAAGCAAATGATTGCCTACCTTGACCAGAACGACATCACGGCGGAACGCAAAAGCATCTATACTGATATTGAACTGCTTCGGACATATGGTATGGACATTATCCAGGAGTCGGGCAATTATTACGTCGGCAGTCGATATTTTGAGCTGCCGGAGCTGAAACTCCTCGTTGACAGCGTCCAATCCTCCAAATTCATCACATATAAGAAAACCGGCTCTCTGATTAAAAAGATCGAGGGAATGGCCAGCATCTATGAGGCGCAGCTGCTCAACCGCCAGGTCTATGTCACGAACCGCATCAAAAGTATGAACGAGTCCATCTATTACAACGTGGATGAGATTCACAATGGGATAGCTCATAACAAGAAAATCCGATTTCGCTATTTCGAATACACAATTGCGAAGGAACGCTCCTTCCGTAAAGATGGCGACTTTTACGAAGTAAGCCCTTACGCGCTCACCTGGGACGATGAGAATTATTACATGGTTGCCTATGATTCAGATGCCGAAATCATTAAGCATTACCGTGTGGACAAGATGACGGATATATCGATAACGGATCAGGATCGAGACGGTAAAGAACTTTTTGAATCTTTGGATATGGGTATTTATGCCAAGAAAGTGTTCGGTATGTTCTCCGGCAAAGAGCAAACCGTTCGACTGAGGGTTGCAAACCACCTGGTAGGGGCAATTCTGGACAGATTCGGGAAAAATGTTTCCATCATCCCTGATGGGGAAGATCATTTTACCGTATCGGTTGATGTTATCGTCAGCCCGCAGTTTTTCGGGTGGATCAGTGGATTTGGGCCAGATATAGTAATCACGGCGCCGGATGACGTAGTTGAACAGATGCGGAAGCACATTGGTGCGATCAATGAGCAATACTAGAAGTGAGCCGTAGATCCGGATAAGTAATCGCAAGGAGGCTGCACCATGCAGAACCGTTATGCCGGAGATGTCGGCGATTTTGGAAAACTGGGATTACTGCGCATCTTGGCTCAGTCCGGATTGAAGGTCGGAATCAATTGGTATCTGACCGAGGGTGAAGATCATAATAACGACGGGAAGCATATCGCCTATCTCACCAATCCCATGTACGATGCCTGCGATCCGGAGCTTCGCGGGAAGCTGGGGTATATGGTATATGGAAATCAGCGTTCTGTTCGGGCCATGGAGGAAATGAATCTCATACCCGGATGCGTTTATTTCAGTCAGGTTGTCCCGACGAATGCCAAATACAGAGTGGCATGGCATCAACAGGCACTGCTGCAATTAAACAGAGCTGACATACGAGATCGTAACAATCTGCTTAGCTGATAAGCATAATGTCAAATACAATGTTCATTATTACTGCTGGTTTATCCGAGCAAGCGCACAGAGAATCAGGCAGGTCAAAGTTTGACTCTGAATGTTTAGACTGAGGATCTGCTTGCAAAGATAAAGTAAAGGGGGGATAGCAGTGAACTTGATCGGGAAAAAGGTCAGGCATGCTGCTTTCGGCGAAGGAATTATCATTGGGCAGGCAGAAAGTTGTGTTCAGGTTGAGTTTGCTGCAATAGCCGAAGTAAAGAAGTTTATCTACCCAACGTGCTTTCAATCATTTCTCAAGCTCATTGATGAAAACGCCGCCATAACAATGCAGAGAGTCATTGTTGAAAACGAGAAGGCTGAGCGAGAACGTCAGGAAAAGCAGCATCAAGAAGCTGAGGCACATGACTTCCAGCGCCGCCTGCAGGGGCAAGGATGTTCTGCAACTCGCGGTGGAAAAAATGTTGTGCTTCGCCCATTTCCAACTGTAAACATATTTTATGAGCAATATGAAAAAACGCTGGTCGCGGAAATCGCTTATCTAAAAACCAACGGAGGTAAAAGGCAGCGCATTTTCGACGGCAAGCTGATTGAGAACAAGAACGGCAGCTACATCTATTCTTTTGAAGCTGATTCCGAACTCAATTACCCCGATGGAACGCAGATCACGCTCTGGTCGGGGACAAGCAGCATTCCGGCAAGTATCGTAAACTGTGAGGACTTCACGCTTGTTATATCCTCAGCGACCGACCTCTGCCGCGATGTTTCTTCCATTGAGTTCTCCGCTGAACCTTGGCGGCTAATAAATTCCCTGATTGAGCGTCTTAGCTATTTGAAAGAAACTGCTTCTATGCCCATTGTCCAAGCTTTGGTGTGCGACGGATTAAAGAAGATTCAGTACGGTAAGGAAATCATCAAAGGGCAGGAAAACGCTTGCCGGTTGTCTCTTTCTCAGCCAATCACGTTTGTATGGGGGCCTCCCGGCACAGGCAAAACCGAAACATTAGCAAGAATGGCACTAAAGCATATTTCACAGGGACATCGCGTTCTCATGCTCTCTTACAGCAATGTCTCCGTTGACGGTGCGATCATGCGTGTCGATAAGCTCGACAGCAATAAACGAGCCGGAAAGCTTGTGCGTTATGGGTACCCTCGTAATAAAGACCTTTTGGAGCATGAGTATCTTACGACTTATAATCTCGCAATACATAATCACCCAGATCTATTGAAAGAGCGGACGAGCCTTATAGCTGAACGCAAAAGGGTTTCGACGGCATCTCCTCGTTATGTTGAAATTGGAAAGAGGCTAACTCAAATCCGAACTCTTCTTGTTGAGGAAGAAAAAGCTTCTGTTCGCTCAGCTTCATTTGTCGCAACCACGGTATCAAAAGCAGTTGTTGACAAAACGATTTACGAAGGCAAATTTGACACAGTAATCTTTGACGAAGCGAGTATGGCTTATATTCCGCAGATTGTGTTTGCGGCAAGTCTGGCATCAAGGCACTTTATTTGTATGGGTGACTTTGCACAGTTGCCTCCTATTGTTCAAAACAGCTCGGATTCAATACTTAATGCCGACATATTCCGATATTGTGGGATCACCAGCGCGGTTGAAGCAGGTCAGAGCCATGAATGGCTTTGTCTCCTCGATACACAATATCGTATGCATCCACGCATAGCGGATTTTGCAAGTATCAATATGTACCGCTCGCTGCTCCGTTCCGCCGATGATATGGAAAGCGAACGGTCAGCAATAGTACATTCGTTTCCGCTTTTGGATCAGCCTCTTGGAATAGCTGATCTAAGCGGAATGATGTCGGTATGTACGCCTACAACTGACTCATCGAGAGTAAATCCGCTAAGCGCGCTGATAGCGTTAGGATTGGCTTTGCAATCGGCAGATCAAAATGACATTGGGATTATTACGCCGTATAATGCCCAGTCTCGTTTACTACATGCGATGGCTCGTGATGTGGCCGAGCAGTGTCCGGAGTTGCACCCAATTTCCTGTGCAACTGTGCATCAGTTTCAAGGGTCTGAGAAAGATGCCGTTATCTATGATGCTGTTGACTGTTATCGTCAGTGTTTTCCGGGAATGCTGTTAACATCAACAAGAAACAACTATGCTAACAGGCTTTTCAACGTGGCGCTTACACGTGCAAAAGGCAAGTTTATCGCTGTTGCTAATGTTTCGTATATGGAGAACAAGGGGCTATCTTCAAGTCTTATGTTTTCCAAACTGATTAATCGTTATAAGCACACGCCGCAAAGTATTGAAGGAAAAGAATACGGAAAAGCGTTTTCGAATTCCGCTTATCCGAGTTTTCGGTGGTTAAACGCTCAAGACGGAACTGAGTTGTTTATTAGAGACCTTATTGACGCGAAAAAAGAGATTCGCATTGACATTCCGGCTGAAATGAGTTGTGTTGAGCAGATTATAATCAAAATATGTAATGCTTTAATACAAGCCAAAAGCAGCGGCTTAAAGATTGTAATTCGAGCTGAAAATAAATCAGCATTACCGAATGAACTAAAGCAATTTGCCATTGAAAATAAATTTGTAGTGAACCCGATTACCCTTATTGATAGGCAAATCATATGGTTTGGAGAGCCTCTGTCTAATGCTAACTTCAAATCAGAAGGTACTGTGTTGCCGACGAGATATCGTCCTATAATCAGATTTACCGGAACGCACACAGCAAATTCTCTGTACGGCTTTCTTGAGATGAACAGAACTGTTGACCAAGCCACACTATCTTCAGAAGAAGATAGTGAAAACGACGGTGTAACCTTTGCCGCATATGTCTCAAGCAATATGCGCTGTAACAAGTGTGGCAAGCCGCTTAAGTTAATTAAGAATAAGGGAAGGTTCTTTTTAGGATGCTCAGGTTTTCCGACTTGCCAGTGTTCGGAAATGATCACGGTAGATCTAATCGAAAAGTATTTTTCCAGCCTCGGCAAGTCAGGAAAACACTGCCCCCAAGATCATACTTCGTTAGAAGCCAAATTTGGACAATATGGGGTATATGCGCAATGTTGCGGTTTGGTACGGCATAAGTTCAAGCTGGATGAAATATAGCAATCGTGAAAAATAATTGGAGGTGTGCCGCATGAGTAGTCAGCAAGACGGTTTTGATACGATCTCTCTGTTTGACATGGGCGATGATTGCTTAGGTGGCAGTACCACGGGCGCGAAGCTTGATGTCGTAAAACTGAATTATGATTCTGCTGAGTCAGTTACCTGGCAGGAGCTTTTCGAGGGCTTCAACACACTTCACGCAATCACGTTTTCCTCTGGAGTGAATTTCGTATATAAGCTCCTTGGCATGTTCGATTCCGCTGAGATCATATTCGGCTGCGAAGCTGTTATGTCCTACACCCTGCAAGAGGTCATGGCGTATCAGGACAAGCTAATAGAGCGTATGCGAGATAAGGCCTCCGATGCAAAGCTAAACCTTCTCACACGTATTGATAACGGCAGTGTGCGATTTTTCGTTTCCAGAACACAGCTTTCACATGAAAAGCTGTACCTTCTTGTGGCTGATGACGGTAGAAAACGTGTCATTATGGGTTCTGCCAATATGTCATACAACGCTTTTGGCGGCGTGCAGCGTGAAAACATTTGCTATATTGATGGAGACAGCGCGTATGACTGGTATCTGAATACCTTCATGGAGCTAAAAGAGAACAGCACAGATGAGATCAAACGGAGTGCACTGGATAAAGCAGACCTCGCGGAAAATATCATTGAACTGCCGATTGCCGGAACCATCAAGACCAATAAGGTTCTTGTCATTGAGCCTGTAAAAGAGAATTCTGAAGAGGTCCGGTTTATTTTGGATACACACAAGCTTGCCGAGACTCTTACCCCCATGCTGCCCAAGGCCGACAGGAAGAACGGCAAACTTACGGTTGTGCCAGACACCATAGTGAAGCTTCGTCGCCAGCTCATAAATGAGACCGTGAAAGAGAAAGAACTGCGCAGCGAGTATCCGCAGCTGGTCATCGACGCTTTTCACGGTGCGGCATCTCTCAACGGTGAACCGCTGGATCTCAACCCAAACAGCGAATCCGTTGCGGAGGATGTTGCCCTATTTCTGAAGTATATGGATGGATACAGCAAATTTCACGGCGACTACATAGGAATGCAGTATCGTTATTTCGAGTTTGCGAACTGGTTCTTCTGCTCTCCCTTCATGGGTGTAATGCGAGATATGGCAGCCAGATATGACCAGAACAAACTGCCGTACCCGGTGTTTGGCCTGGTATATGGCCAAAGCAAAGCTGGAAAAACCAGTTTCCTGGAAACTCTGCTTAAGATGATGATTGGACAGAAGCCAAAAGTTTCAGCGCCTGATTTTACTCGATCCAGCATTGAAAACCTCAAGAGAACAGTCCAGGGAGCACCCATTATTGTTGACGATCTGACCAATACTCGTTTCAATCAGCACGCCATCGAAACGATCAAAAACGATGATTTTGGAGCCGGCGAGCATCTGATCAACTACTCTGCAGTCGTCATCAGTGCAAATGAGGATGTTAAGGCTGTTGCACCGGAGGTAATTCGTCGAACCGTCATTTGCAGAGTAGAAGCCGGCCTCACAAATACTGAGGTCATGAAAAGTAACGTCGTGCGTTCTGTTCAGCAGAAAATCGGGACGTCTTTCTTCAGAGAATATCTGCGACATATGCTGGAGCTGGTACCCGACCTTCTTGAAGCCTTGAAAGCAGACGATGATGAGAACACACCCGACATACTCAAATGTTCATCCGAGGTTATCTGTTCAATTTTTAGTGAGAACGCTGAAACGCTGCCGGAATATATTCGGCCACTTTCACTTGAGAACTATTTCAGCGAACAAGTGACTGGCAAATATGCAATTAAGGCGATCCAGAATGCATGGAAGACGAGCCGCAAATCATTTGTTATTACGCCAAGGAACAACGAGCTCAGATATAATGCCGGTGCACCGTATGAAGCAGATCGCCTGATGAAGGAACTCCCGGAGACTTTGGAGGCACACAAATCACGCGAGTGGGTCGTCATGAATCTCGACGAATCACGACATTTCTTTGAAATCAACTTCAAGAAATCCTTATTTTCTTGGTAATTTGTCTTACGAAGCAGCCATATTCGGGCCCAAGGAGGACCGTTTTGGTTGATATTAGTTGATATTATCAGTTTAGAGAAATTGCTCTGGTTGAACATTGCAATTCCAAACGGTCATAGGCCCTACAAACGGATAAATAAGAATATTTTCGGCTTGTTTGAAGACACCATATGTAACGACGATTTACTCTAAACAGCCCAAATTCTCTGCGCTTGTCCTGTGCCTCCATAAATAAGTATACACAGTGCTTACACTTATTTTCAATTTGTCTGAGATCTCGGTGGCTGAGTATCCTGCGTCTGACAAAGCCAGCATTTTCTCATGTCTATTAACACTGTCATACATTCCGAGTTTGCCTTTTGGCGTAACATTACCGTACCGGCAGCGGAATGACCTACCATCGATAAAGTGGAAAACCAGATTGTAGTTGGGCGTTACATTTATGGAGGCTATCAGGACGCGAACCATCGAATTATCAAACAGTATGTCCTCCGGTGATGTTTCCATAAAACGGCTGATAAAAAATCGTACGACTTCCGGCTCGGTACCTAGGGCAGAACGATATACATCCAAACACTCATTAAGTATATCCTTGTATCGATGGAGCAGAAAATACATAGCCCGGACCACACAACTCTGTAATTCAGAATCATAGATATGAAAACGTCTGCAATCTGTCCGATTGGCTTTTCTATTGTTGCACTCCCAGACGATATCATGCATCGTAGTAGAATGCCACACTTTTCGCCCCATCAGGCCCTTGCAGTCGCAACATATTATTCTATCTCCTAGTGGATGCGATGTGTTATTCACTGATTTTGTCTGGGACCAAATGGCCTGAACTTCATTCCACGCTTCTTCGCTAATTATTGCTGGATGGCCATTTTTGACATAATACTTAGGTAGTTCTCCTTCGTTTTCCTTCATAACTTTTGCAATAAAATCTACGGTGTATTCTTTTTGAAGAAGAGCATCTCCTTTGTATTTCTCATTAGTCAGAATACTAAGAACCACATTTGCCTGCCACTCATCTTTTTTTGCGGGTGTTTGAATTCCGCAATTCATTAAAACCTTACAGATATCTGTGGTCGATCGCCCTTCAAGTGCAAGCATATAAATGAACCTGACCACCTTGGCTTCATTCTTGTCGATTAGCATGTTTCCTGTCTTACCGCGTCTGTATCCGAGAAACTGACTGTACGCTACACTGTATTTCCCGTCTGCAAACCGTTTTCTAATGCCCCATGTGATATTTTCAGAAATCGACCGGCTCTCTTCCTCCGCGAACGAACTCATTAATGTAATCAGAAACTCGCCTTTTGCGTCAAGCGTGTCTATTGCTTCCTTTTCAAAGTATACAGACACGCCCTTATCCTTAAGTTTACGAATAACGGTCAGCGAATCGACTGTGTTCCGAGCAAACCGGGACAGTGATTTGGTAATGATCAAATCGATTTTCCCCGTAAGTGCATCCTGAACCATGCGGTTGAAGCTGTCCCTCTTTTCACAAGAAAGGCCCGAAATACCTTCATCAGAATATATACCGGCAAATGTCCACTGGGGATTAGCCCTAATATACTTTTCAAAGTAATCCATCTGTGCACTTAAGCTGTTTTCCTGTTCATCCTTCGCAGTTGAAACGCGTGCATAGGCAGCAACACGCTTTTTTGAAGCGTGTGCGTTAAAAACAGTTTGCCTTGGTGGAAACTCAACCAGTGTAACCTTTTTCTCTGGCAATGCTGTTCACCTCCAATTCTCCAATCACGGGATGATACTTTTCAACAGCAGCGATCAAGAGCGTATTCAATCGTGTCACCTGCCCAGTCTACTTGAATGGCGTCTCCGGGCTTGTGTTGGATGCGCATGGTGGCTTTGGTGACGCGCGCCCACTTGCGGTATTTGTCACCAAACTGGGTGCTCATGTAGGGCGTTTTGCCTGCCTCATAGCATTTGCGGCAGTATTCTTCCCAAAGTAAGGTCAGCGTTACGCCGGATTTGGCCAGTTCGCGGTGAATGTATTGGTAATCAGGCTCCACATATAAGCAGGCGCTCTTGTACTTGCCCGGGAATAAAAGCTGCTCCAAATCGGCGTTGGTTACGTCCTCGTCAAGGGGCCAGTAGATTCCTTGCTTGGTTGCTTCCTCCAAAACTTGACGTACCGTGTGCCGAGAACAATGCAGCATCGATTCAATCGTTCGTTGGCTATAGCCAAGTTGCTTAAGCCGCAGAATCTCCAAACAATTTACCATTTCAAAACCTCCATAAAAATATAGTCACAGACTTCCTGTGCTATCTTTATTATAGAGGGCGCGGGGCTTTAGTGCGTGAAAGTGGGGCTGGAATCCCGGCATCGTGGTGCTAAAACTCCGTGCAGATGGGGCTCCGCGGACGATTTATGCAATAGCTGCTTCCTTCGTCATGACAACACCTCCTCGGTGGTATCATGATTTCCTTCGATGGGAGGAGAAGTCAAGTTGAGCGGCAAAAAGTTATCAGTTTGTTATCAAATATGGGAGAAAATGCACAGACGTCTTCAAAATCTGTGCTTTGTATCAAAACGGTGTTTCTTTCACACAAAAGAACGCTAATATTGATACGATAAGTGTCAATATTAGCGTTCTTGTTTTATGCCTAATAAGCCTGTAACTACGGCATTTTCTGAACTTTTTACGATATTTGTCCAGTGCATCATTATCTGTGTGGAGTGTCTGCTCCACTGTTTTTTCGCCGTTTCCGATACCCGCGCTAACGATAGGTCGAGAGGTGTGTGCATTTTTTCATGGGTGTGCATTTTTGGCCAAGGTGTGTGCATATCCGCAAAAGAATGCACGAAAAAAGAAGCGGAGCCTCAAGGCTCCACCTCTATCTCACTGCCGCCCTTAAATCTGAATACTATCCTGCCGTCACGGAACACCGTTGCCTTGTCTATCAAGGCCACCCACAGCCTTTCGTCCCATTCTTCGAGGACAAGGGGCTGTTTTTTTAGAGCTTCGATGAACAGCCGAATATCCCGGTCCTGACTGCTCCTCCGATCTTTCTCCGCTGTTAGCTCACCGAGCCGCGCTGCGGCTTTATCATATCGGCCGGACAGACCGTTGTATTTCTTCGTGTATTCTTCCAGTGATTGTGCGGAGGTCGCATTTTCATTGACACAGACTTTCACCAATTCAGCCACGACGGCGATCTCTTCGTTCAAGCTACTGATTTCCGCATCCAGCTCCGTGCAGTCAGAAAGAGTCCTTTGCATGAGGTCACAGTCGGAAATAACATTCTCGCGATTCACCATCAGCCGGTCATAGGCAATCAGAAACTTTTCATTTTTGACTGAACTCGGTATAAGAAAAAGTATCTCCATTGTTAAGAGAAGTATTGATTACTCCGAAGCAAGTAGCAGGAATCTCCCTATGCCGCATTCCACGCGAGGACACTCGTGGAGTGAAAACACCATCGATGGCTGCAAGGAATTAGTATTGGCTATTAAGGAGACTAAGAGTGTCGAAAAATCAAAACTGCTGTGGGATACCCTTGTTGGCCTCTGTGAGACATATCACAGTTTATCCTATCTCTTAACAGGCTCCTGCAATTACTACTATTATTCCAGCTATTCGCAATCGTTTGAGGCCGCTGATGTTATTCTGCTCAGAACAGAGAAGTGGCTTGTAAACACTGCCGGTGACTTCGTATCCACGAGCGAAATAACACGGGATGAAATTGCAAGTACATATGACACCTCATCAGAGAACGTTTCGAGCCTATTTAACTTTCTGCAGATCGCAGATGCAGCGGGCACTGATGAAGACGACGAAGACGATGATAATCTGACAGATAAACAAAGAGAACGCATCGAACTGGCCAAGAAAGCCGAAGCGCTCGGATTGACCGAAGACGACTTGGAAGAGATTGCGTTAATAAAGAAGCAACGAGCATCTGCCAATGCCACGCATCCTCAAAAAGACCCGCAATCGTCAGTCACCACCGCACCAGACGATGACTCCGGTTCCGAAGTCGATGTGGGTGAAGATGATGATTTTGACTCGGATTCAGAAAGCGGAACCGAGGAGCACATTCGCAAGCCTTCATCAAAGGTAATAAGAGATATTGCACGGCGAACGAAGCAACAGCCGACACGCAATGATATTGCTCAGGCAGCGCCAGAAAACAGCGCAGATGAGGAAATTGATGAAGATGAGTACACCCCTCGGCAGGTAGATTACAGCAAGCGAATTGAACAGGCAAAGCAGAAGAGTGCAATTGAAATAGATAAAATTGCTTATTTTGAAGACCTTCAACAACGAGCCATAAGCGCCGAAAAATACTCTTTCTGTTGGTTTAATACTCTGCTCGAAATGGAATCGCTGACCAGTAATGCGAACAATCTAAACAGTAAGGAAGTATCTATCAGCTTTGCCCGCGTTGAGAGAGAAGCTGGAACACAGCGTACGCTTGTATTGAAGTACCCCAGTCGCTACATACCCCAGTTTATGGAAGACTTGGCGGACATCCCCCTCGTGCTACACTTTGGAGATCAGACGAAAACTGTAGCCATAGAGGTCGCAAATGTAAAATCTTATACGCTCAGAGTCAAGCTGAAGTCGAATGCGGACATTGACGGCATTGATCTTTCTGCAGTTACTGAAGCACGCATTGACGCTAAAAGCCCGGTCTTTTTGTTGGAAGAGCTCCGCAAGCAGTTCGCGGCTCTGGGGTACGATGATGACTATAATATGCAGCAAAACCTTTGTGAAAACATCGAGTTTGTATTTGGCCCTCCCGGTACAGGAAAAACAACGCACCTTGTAAGAAATATACTGATTCCAATGATGCAGCAAAAAGAGGATTTGAAAGTTCTCGTCTTGACGCCGACAAATAAATCCGCTGATGTCCTCGTGAGTAGACTTATGGAGACTATGGGAAGTGACACCGCCTACATTACTCGTTGCGCTTGGTGTGCAAAATACCCTCAAGGTAATCGATACGGTTTCCCATACCGAAGCGGGCGAGATAACGCTTTGCCTCCAGCGCACTGTGATAGGGCTTAAACGCCAGCATCGGGTGGAAGCACCACCACATGGCGGAATCAAAGAACTCGCTGTCCTTGCCGAAGTAATCCCCAATGGTGATGTTTTCAAGCTTTTCTTCCGGCTCCGTCACAAAAGCGTTCAGCTTCGCGGTCGCCTCCGGCCCCATTTTATAATCGTGGATGCCCTGCCAGATGTGTCCCTGATCCTGCAGGATGCGACATTCCGAATGGATTGGCCTCTCGCGGTTGGAATCAACCGTCTCGTCCAGCACGGTGCGGCCCGGTGTGTCCAGTGACGGGATCTTGCTGCACAGGTACCAAAGACATTCCATGTACGGTTCCATTTCCCGCTCACCGGGGCAGACATATTCTCCCTCGGTTCCGATGATGCCGCAGCATCCGCCCACATCGTTTCTCTTTTCGTAGATGGTAATATTCTCACCCGGCATACCGGCGTCGTCCACTAAAAATGCAGCCGTGGCGAGTCCGGCAATACCGCCGCCCACGATGTACGCCCTGCGGTTCTCGATGCCCTCCGGCTTGGGAGCGTGATAAAAAGTTCTGTAAATGTTCATTTCGGTAGTCCTTTCTCAATAAATATTTTTGTTGTCATAAATACATTCAGATCAATAGAGCCGGTCGTCGTCCCAGCTCAGTGCCGGCACGCTGTTCAGGAACTGAAGCATACCCTGCAGTTCCTTCTTCATTGTTAGCGGGTTCATCGGCGGCAGATCGCTGAGCTTGATCTCGTCGGTTTCCAGCATCTTCTTCATGCACATGACGAGCCAGCGGATATCATACTGCCCCTGATAGAGAGGCAAAACCTTGCGGTCGATCCCAGCCAGGCCGTAGGCGGCCATCATGGCTGTGCGGACGCTGGTTTCGACGGTGAAGACAACATCGCCCTCAATCTCCACATACTGGCCGATGAACGCATAGTTTTTGCTGCCCTCCGGGATGACATGCGGACGGTCGCCCCTGCTGCTGCGGGGCATGAACTGGCTGGTGATATAAGGCATCATGCTGAGTGAAACATAGGTGTTCGGGATCAGCTTCTCATACCAGTCCAGCATGTTCAGATGATACAGAAATTCCTGCAGCACTTCTTCGCCGGTGCACTCCGCCATGGGCTTTTTGATGTAATTGCCGTTCCGCTCGCCCCACAGGCCGTCGAGCCACAGGATGTCCTCGTCCGCCGCCTGATTCGCAAAATACTTGTCATAGAGAACAAACGAGATGTCCCAGCCGGAATCGAGAATAGAGATCGCCCCGGTCGTTGAATCCCTCGGATAGCCGTACTTTTCGCGGATGACGGCGCAGAATTCCTTACAGCCCTTTACGGTCACAAACGCGGACATCCATTTGGTCTTCTCGATGTTTTCGGCAAATCTCTCCGGGTGACCAAATTTGTCATCCCGCTTTGCAAGCTTCTCCCATACGCTGAAAAACCCTTTTTCCGTGCTCAGGTTCGCCTCGACTGGGTGCGTATTATCTCCAAAGGTGCTATTTTGCGTCATGCTGCCGAGCGTGGAAATGACCATGTCGTTGCTGCGGATGGGCACGGACAGGCTGCCGCCATCGGATATTCCGGTGATCTGCGTCACATAGGAGTAGCTCTCATCCATGGCCAGGTCGGTAATGGTCGTATTATAGACGAAGTGGACGCCCTTTTCTTTCAGCCAATGCAGGATCGGATCGATCAGAGAATCGAACTCGTTGTATTTGGTGTGCAGAATGCCGTCCAGCGCTTCCATACGCGGCTGGAACTGGATGAAGCGGATCATATAGCGCTTCATCTCGATCATGGAATGGTAGTTCTTAAAGGCCAGCATGGTGTGGAAGCACTGCCAGGTGGGATTCATTTTAAATTCCTCAAAGGTGTCGCCGAAGAATTCCTCGATGCTCATACCGTCCATCTCGGATTCCGGAATGGTGAGCATCCGCATCATTTTTTCGGAGAGCTGTTTGCTCATCTTGAATTTCGTGATGCCGTCCCAGACCTCTCCCTGATTAACGAGAATACGTGCCTTGGAATTGATCCGGTCGGTTTTATTCACATCGACGGTCTCTTCCGTGATGGTCCTTCCTTCCGTATAAAGGGAAGGAATCTTGCCACCGAGATACCAGAGGCACTCCATGTACGGCTCAAGCTCGCGCTCACCGCGGCACCGATACTTTCCATCTCCCATCTTCACGCCGTCCATAGAACCGCCCATGACGGGGAGTTGGTCGAAGATCGTGACATTCTCTCCCGGAACATAGCAGTCGTCGATCAGAAAAACCGCGCTTGCGAGACCCGCGATGCCGCCTCCGATGATGTAAGCCTTTCTGTCTTTAATACCTTCCGGCTTGTGCGCCCGGATGTTGTCAAACTGTTTCATAAGTGACCTCCTAAAATTATTTTTCTGTTTCTTTGATTCTTTCGCCGGCGATCGGGAACCGTTGGTTGCCGCTGACAAGCTCCAGCTCTATCTTTTTCCCGCTGAGCCTTCCCGACGTCTGGTAGGGATAACTGCGGAGCAGGGAGACCATGGTGCCGGCGAACAGGATCTGTCCGTCCTCCAGCAGCGCGCCCCGGATCGGCTGGCTATTCCCGAACATGGTCAGCGTTCCGGTAAGACTGCCGCCACGGGACTCAAACCGCAGAACGCCACGGCGCTGTCCCAGAGGCGCGGCCATGGTGACCGCATAATTGTATGTTTCCATGCTCTGTCCTCCTTGCGCTTTTATCTTAGCAAGCGTGGCGACGCAAAAAAACGGTCAACTTGCCCCGCTCGTGGAAGCTTGCACAAACGGCGAGGTTTGTGGTGCGATTTTTCCGGACACATGACCGCAATTTTTGTTGCTTCCAGCGCGATCTTCCTATATAATAAGACATATCCGAAAGGAGGTGGCTACCATGACCCATGATGAGATTTCTTTAAACACAAAAATGGCCCTTGCTGCTGCGCTGAAAGCGCAAATGCGGCAAAAGCCATTGAAAAAAATAACGGTTTCAGATCTGGTGGCGGACTGCGGCATGAACCGTAAGACCTTTTACTATCACTTCGAGGATGTATATGCTCTGCTTCGCTGGATGCTGGAGCAGGAGGCCATCGAGGTAGTCAAGCAGTTCGATCTTATTGCCGAATACGAAGACGCGATACTGTTCGTCCTCCACTATGTGCAGTCCAACACCCACATTCTCAACTGCATATACGACGGGCTCGGGCGGGAACAGCTCCGGCTGTTCTTCAAGGATGATTTCAGCGCGCTGATCCGCAGTGTGGTCGACGACACGATACAGGCGCAGGGCGCGCACGTGAGCGAGAAATTTAAGGAATTTCTAGTCTTTGATTATACGGAACTGATGGCCTCCCGCCTGATAAGCCTCCTGAAAGAAAAAGACCCGGAAATACAAAAACGGACCGCTCAGTATATCTCCGCCTCTTTTCTCGCAGGCTTGAAAGCGAATCTCGAAATTGGAACCAAAAATCGGTTCTAAAACAATTTGCACCCCCTCTCTAATTTGCACCCCCTAAAACCGTGATTTGCACCCCACTGTGGCTTTCTATCAAAATATGCGTCCTTTGCCATTTTCCGGAAACCGCCTAACCGCTTTGGTTGGGCGGTTTTCCTTATGCCGCAACGGTTCCGTGACCTTTTGCATGTTACGGAACGGATCAGGCGTGAGGCCGGAAAAATCCGGAAAATGCGAACAGGCACACCAAAATGCCCACAAAACTGCACCCTCCGGCCAGCCAAAAGTGATCGGCCGGAGGGGGATTATCCCATCACGGCGGGAGGAAGCGCCGGGACAATCAAAAAAATATTGCAGATGAACAACTCAGCTGCTATAATAAAACTGTGCCGGTATTCCCCTGACGGGGACCGCGACATTTTTTAGAAAAACTTCTCAAATACTTTTTCTATACTGGCACAAAAAAGCGCCGGGACAGCCCCAAAAAATATTGCAGATGAAGAGCTCAGCTGCTATAATGAAACCGTACCGGTATTCCCCTGACGGGGACCGCGACGATTCAATTTTTTGGAAAATACCTTTAAGTATACTGGTACAAAAAAGCGCAGGCGCAGTATTATTCTGCACCCGCGCTCTTTTTATCGGCGGCCCTTTTTATCAGCGGCCGCTCTTTCCCTGCCCACACCTTCCCCTCACATATTGTACCGGGCGCGCCCCGGTGACTGGAGACAGGCCGCGGGTGCGCCGCATGACTTTTCCGCCGCTGTCCGGACCGGTGCCGCCCGAAGGACAAGCCTGAAATCTGCCGCGAAAAATGTTTATCCTTCATGTCCTCTGCGGAGGACTTTGAATTCTGAGGTACGCACATGAAAGTGAAACATAGCATTTATGATGCTGCGATTCATGGATGCTGCCTGTTGATGCTGGCCGGCGTCACGGTGTTTTTGGCAGCGGCGTGGAAAAGCATCCCCGCGGTGGTGCCGATGCATCACAATTTTGCGGGCGAAGCCGACGGATGGGGCCCCAAAAGCGAACTGCTCTCGCTGCCGGTCCTCGCGTGGGCAATGTACCTGCTGATCTCCGCACTGGAGCGATTTCCCAATATCTGGAATACAGGAATCCGGATCACCGAAGAAAACAAAGAACGCGCCTACCGGACGCTGAAAAATCTCATTGCCTCGGTAAAGCTGATCGTTGTTGGCGTATTCGTCTTTCTCACTGTGGAAACGGCGTTGACGTTCGATCTGCCCGCGTGGTTTCTTCCGGCAGCTCTGGGCATCCTGTCCGGAGACATTGCTTATTGGATATGGAAGCTGGTACGATTCAGATGAGCGTGCCCCCGGCCTGAAGGCTCCGGCCTGCCGGGGCGAAGCCTGCGCGGAAAACAGACTCCGCGCCCGCCCCTGAAAACGCTGACGGGTCCGCGGCGGCGCCGGATGGTGACAAAATCCCCCTCCGCGGCGGTCTTTTCTTTTGCGGAGAGATGTGCTACAGTGGAGGCGGACAAAGCTCCGCGGAAGGGGGATACGACGCGATGCACGACAAGCGCAAGGCTCAGAAAACCTGGCTCATCATCACCCTGCCGCTGTGCATGGATACCGGCGCGGCGCTGGGAACGGCCATCCGCGACCTCTCGACGGGGGTGTGGATCGGGACGGCGGTGGGCATCGTTCTGGTGCTGATCCAGTACGCGCGGTACAAAAAGGAATAGCGGACGAAAAGAGCCTTCGGAATCGCCGGATTCCGAAGGCTCTTTGCAGCTTGTCAAAGAAGTCCGGGGACTTCTTTGACAAGGGGGGATGCGCCCTGCGCCTCGGCTGTCCGCCAAAGGCGGAGAATTTGACGCTCGCTCCGCGGGAAGCGTTTTCGCCCGCGTACACGCCGCGGGCGGAAACAGATTTTACTTTTTTCGCGCCTGCCAGCGCGAACTCTGGGAGGCTCTTTTGCCGTCAGGTCTCGTTGGGGCGGGGAAAGAACTGCGCGAACAGGACGGCCGCCGCCGGGCGATGCTGCGCAGCAGCCGGTCGCCCTCCTCCTCGCCCCAGAAGGAGCTGCAGGTCTGGAACCGGCCGATGTCGAAGCGCACCAGCGCGAAGGAGACGCCGGGGTTCCCGTCCGGCAGGCGCCGGGCCTTTTCCCGTTCCCTCATTGGCCGCTCTTCTCCTGACCTCCCTTTCGCGCCGACTTGACGGCGTACATCCGGTGATCCGCCAGCTCGATCAGCTGCTCCCAGGTCCAGCCGGGGCCCAGCGTCTCGGTGGAGGCCAGGCCGAAGGTGAAGTCAAAGGTGAAGTGGAGGGCGTCGGAGCAGTAGCAGGTGCGGCGCATCTCGGCGTAGTGCCGGCGGATCTCGTCCTCAAACCGGGCCTGCGTGATGCCGCAGGCGATGATCATGATCTCGTCGCCGCCGAAGCGGACGACGAACCGCTCCTTCCCCTTCTCGCGGGAGTGGAAGTGCAGCTGCCAGAAGCCGGCCACGTCCCTGAGCAGCCGGTCGCCGGCGTTGTGGCCGTAGCGGTCGTTGACCAGCTTGAAGTCGTCCATGTCGAGGAAGGCCAGGTTCACGGTGATGTTCTCGTCGTGGCAGCACTGCAGCGAGGGGAGGAAATGCTCGTCCAGGAACCGGCGGTTGTAGACGCCGGTGAGGGAGTCGGTAATCAGCATCTGGTTGTAGCTGGTGATGAGGTGGCCGATCTCGTCCTGCTGGTCGCTGTCCATGATGAAGTGGTGGGTGACGTCCTTGGCGATCTCCGCCACGAAGCCGCGGCCGTCGATGTTCATGAACCGGGAGTAGACCCAGTAGGTGCGGCCGTTCAGAATTTCCATTTTGTAGGCCTGCCCCTTGGTCCGCAGGGCCCGGAGGGAGGTGCAGTTCTCGCAGCGCTGGCACCGGCCCCAGAGCTGGTGGCAGACGGCGCAGGCCGACTCCCCGGCCTGCACGTCCTCCACACGGCGGGTCATGGGGTTCACCAGACGCACCACGTCGTTGTCCTCCGCCAGCGGTTCCAGGAACTGCCGGGCCTCTTCCTGCGTAAAATCTGTTCTCATGATGACCTCCTCTTTGGCGCTGCGGGGCGGTTTCGCCCCGCGGGGGCGGGATGACCCGCCGGGCGGTTACGGTTTCTCTGCCCGCCGGCAGACGGCCTGCCGCAGCGCCTCGTACAGCAGGTCGGGATCAACGGGCTTGGACAGATGGGCGTTCATGCCGGCGGCGAGGCTCCGCTGCACGTCGTCCGCGAAGGCGTCCGCGGTCATGGCGATGATGGGCACCGCGGCGGCGTCGGGGCGGTTCATGGCGCGGATGGCCCGGGCGGCCTCGTAGCCGTCCATCACGGGCATCCGGATGTCCATGAGCACCGCGTCGAAATAGCCGATGGGAGAGGCCCGGAAGGCCTCCGTGCCGCGCTGGCCGTCCCCGGCCACCTGCACCTCCGCCCCCCGGGCGGTGAGCAGCGCCACGGCGATCTCCTGATTCAGGGGGTGATCCTCGCACAGCAGCACCCGCAGCCCGTTCAGGCTGGCCGGGCAGGCGGCGGCGCCGCTGCGCCGCCGGCAGGCGTCGGCGGGGACGGCGTCGAACTCCGCCCGGAGGGTAAAGACCGTGCCCTGTCCCGGCCGGCTGGAAACCTCGATGGTGCCGCCCATCAGGTTCACCATCCGCTTGACGATGGCCAGCCCCAGTCCGCTGCCCCGGTCGGAGGACACGTCGCTGCGGCCCTCCTGCGTGAAGGGGTCGAACAGCACCTTCTGGAACTCCTCGCTGATGCCGCGGCCGTTGTCCTCGATCCGGGCGGTGAGGGCGAAGCGCCCGCCGTCGGTGACGCGGGCATGGAGGCGGCAGGCGATGGTGCCCCCCGCCGGGGTGTACTTGACGGCGTTGGACAGCAGGTTGAAAAAGATCTGGTTGACCCGCAGGACGTCCATCAGCGGCACCGCCTCCGTGGGAACCGAGGGGTCAAGCACCAGCGTCTGGCCCTTTTCCCGGCACAGGGGGCGGATGACCGCGTCCAGATAGTCCTCGAAGTCCGCCAGCGGGTACGGCTCCGGGTGCAGCTCGATCCGGTTGCTCTCGGCCTTGGCCATGTCCAGCACGTCGTTGACCAGCCCCAGCAGGAACCGGGAGGAGGTGGCGATCTTGCCCAGACAGTCGTCCGTGGCCGGGGGATTGGACTGGGCCTGAGCCAGACGGGTCATGCCCATGATGCCGTTGAGGGGCGTGCGGATGTCGTGGCTCATGCGGGAGAGGAACTCGGATTTGGCGGCGTTGGCGGCGTTGGCCCGCTCCATGGCGGCGGCCAGCTCCTCGTTTTTCCTTTGCAGCGCCTCGGATTCCTGCAGCTGGAACTGCGTCTCCCGCAGGGCCCGGACCTTGCCGGCGGTCTCCCGCTGGGTGGCGCAGACGGACTGATAGAGCAGCTGCAGCTCGTCGTGGGTCTGCACCGTGGCCCGGCCGGCCCACGTCTCGTCCTTCAGCCAGATCTCCGGGTTGCTCTTTTTGAAGTCCGAGGCCTGCGTCAGGATGACCTGAATGGGGTCAAGGAGCTTCCGCTGGGCGAACCACAGGGAGAAGGCGGCGAACAGCAGCACCAGTCCGAAGATGATGGAGGCGGTCTGAATGGTGTAGAGCCGCAGATCCTTTACATAATCTTCCATGGATATATCCGCGCAGGCGTAGGCGGCGGTTTTGCCGTCGGCGCCCCGGATGGGCTGGTAGCCGGTGATGAGCCAGCCGGGGCCGCTGTTGGTCAGGATGGGGGCCACGAGGCGCCCGGCCAGAAAGTCCGCGGCATGGGCGGAAATGTTGTCGTCGGGGGGCAGGCGGACGCCCAGCTCCTCCGTGGGCTCGCCCTCCGGCGCGAAGTCGAACACGACGGTGCAGCCGGAGGCGTCCACCCGGTAGACGTACAGGTAGGTGAGCCGGGTGACGTTGGTGTAGATGCGCCGCAGGCTTTTCGCGGCGGCGCGGTACTCCGGGGTGTCGCCCTGCTCCAGAAAGCGGCTGATCTGGCCGGCGTCCAGCAGGCTGGCGGCCAGCTCCGCGGTGTCCGCGGCGGAGGCCTGACAGGCGGAGAACTGCCGGTCCCGGTAGTACCACAGGCTGACGCTGGAGGACACGGCGCCCAGCAGGGCGGACATCACCACCAGAATGGTGGTGATCTTCACGCCCAGCGAAAACCGCACCGGGGAGGGCGCGCGCTCCGCCGCGCTGCCGTCGGCGGGCTGATAGAGGGAGCTGAGGGGGAACTTGTCGTACAGAAAGCGGGGATAGCGGCTGGTGAGCAGCCAGACGGGCAGCACGGACACCAGCTTGTCGCTGCCGTTCATGAGCAGGGAGGAGAGGAACTGCGCCGCGCTCCACGGCACGCCCGCGCCGCTGAGCCACACCGTCAGGGGGGCGGCCACGGCGTCCCCCGCGGCGCCGTCGTACAGAAAGCGGGTGATGCAGGCGCCCAGCACGCCGCTGAACGCCGTCAGCGTCAGGGCCAGCAGCAGATAGCCGCGAAAGCGGCGCAGCCAGCCCCGGCGGGAGAACCAGTAGCCGATGAGGGCCATGCAGATGGACAGAATACCGTAGTACATGGAGAAGGGGTTGCTGACGGACTGCGCCAGATTCGTCAGAAAGCCGATGAACATTCCGGGCAGGCTGCCGCCCAGCACCGCCACCAGCAGGCTGCCGGTGGTGTCCAGATACAGCGAGAGGCCCAGCAGTCCGGCGATGCGGGGCATCGCCACGTTCCACGCCAGTCCCAGCGCGCACAGCGCCAGCATCCACGGGGTAAACATCTTCTGATGATCGAGAAGGCGGACATTCTGACTCATAGCGCAACGCTCCCTTTTCCGCCGCCGGGCGCCGGTCGGCTGAACTGTCCTCATCACAGCGGTCAGACGGATCTCCGGCGGCGGGCTTCCGCCTCGTCTGATTTCCAAACCCCTCCGCCCGCGTCGGCGGCTCCCGGAGGGCGCCCCGCGGCCGCCGGCTCAGGCTGCCGGCTCAGGCTGCCGGCTCAGGCTGCCGGCAGAAGCAGATGCCGATGTCCTCCACGATCTGCGGGTCCAGCTGGCCGCCGCGGACCATGGAGATCAGGATGTCCATGGCCTGGCCGTGGCTCATGCCCGCCCGGTAGGGGCGGTCCTCCCGCAGGGCCTGATAGATGTCCAGGCAGGCCATCAGCCGCTCCTGGGGCCCCAGCTCCGCGGCGGTTTTGCCGAAGGGGTAGCCGCTGCCGTCCAGCTTTTCGTGGTGGTGGTAGGCCCAGCGGCCCACCTCGTCCAGCCCCCGGATGGAGTGAAGCACCCTGAAGCTGCCGCGGGCGTGTTCCTTGATCTGTTCAAATTCTTCGGCGGTGAGCTTTCCGGGCTTCTCCAGAATGTCGGAGGGCACCATCAGCTTTCCCACGTCGTGAAGGGCGCCGGCCAGATAGAGCCGGGCCTGCATGTCCTCGCTCCAGCCGTAGTAGGCGGCCATCCGCGCGGCCTTCTGAGCGAGGCCGGTGGAGTGGGTGTAGGTGAAGCGGGACTTGTAGTCGATGATCTTGGCGAAGAAGTCCGCCAGCCGGATCACCTCCTCCGGGCTGTACAGGGCCCGCACCTCGGGCAGCTCGACCCGCAGGGGGCGGTCCAGCGTGTCCAGATCCAGCGCCAGCTCCTCCGGGGCGGAGAAGCTGCGGGCGAAGGCGTCGGCGGTCTCGGCGTCGTAGAGGGAGCCGGTGTTCTCCCGGACGAAGGCCCGGGCGGCGCAGAACTTGTCCGGATTCATGCGGCTCGCGTCGAACCGGGCGTCCACGCTGTCGGCCATGTGGATCAGCCGGGCGAAGGCCGGGGTCTCCGCGGCGGTTCTGCCGAAGGGGCCGCTGCCGTCGGCGTTTTCGTGGTGGCAGAGGATGGCCTCCTTCACCTGCGGATAGAAGGACAGGCGGGCGATGTTGGCCTCGCCCAGCGAACAGTGGAGCCCCAGATCGCCGGAGAACGCCTCCGGCTCGGCCGCCCTGCCGGCGGCGGCCCGGAGCTGCCGGTACTCGGTGAGGGCGTTGTCGTGGAGGGCGCCGCACACCGCCAGATTCAGCAGCTCCTCGCCGGAGAAGCCCATGGTGCGGCCCATCAGCGCGGAGAGAAGCGCCACGCGTTTGGAGTGGTGGGGCGCCACCATCACCAGATCCTGCTCCACGAAGTCCAGCGCGTAGGAGACGCTGTAGATCAGATCGTTGCGGTAAATTTCCGTCAAGCGAATACACCTCGTTTTATTTCAGCACGCAAAAAAAGCAGAAACCGGCTTCCGCCAATTTCTGCTTCCGTTTTCTGCAGCTGGCTGCCTGTTCAGGCCCTATAGCTTTGCGTCCCTGCCTTTCGACAGGTTTGCTCATCTCTTTTTTACAGGACATATTTTAACGTATTGTCCGCGGAAATGCAACAGCCAGATGACAAAAACCGCCTGTTTTTCGGCGTTCCGGCCGCCGCTCCGGCCCCGGGGGCCGCGCCGGCGAAAAGTGATGAAGATTTGGAAAATTCCGGCTTTTCATCGGCTGCCTGCTGTGCTATGATAAACAAAAGCGGACCCTGTGTCTGCGGGCCCGCCCATAGAATTGCATATGTGTTGGGAGGCGCCGTCATGGAAAAAGTGTGGAATGTGCTGTCGTGGGTTCTGATGATCGGCAGTCTGGTGGCCGTTGTGCTCCGGCCGGGACTGTATCCCCTTGCCGTCGTCCTGCTGGTCTGCGTGGCCGTGGTGGAGACGGTGCGGGCCGCCCGGCACAAAAAGGCGGACAGGCGGCGGCTGATCACCTTTGCCGCGGTGGCCGCCATCATCCTGTTTCTGCGGATCTACTGACCGCCTGCGCCGCTCTCCGTCCCTGCCCGGCGGCACCCGCGGAACGCTCTGCGATTTCCGGCGTGCCATCGCTGCGGGCTCTGCCCGCTCTTGACAATGGGAGGTCATGATGCACAAGAGACTGATCGCGTACACTCTTGCGCTGTTTTTGCTGCTCAGCGCGGCGTATCTGCCGGTGGCGGCGATTCTGCAGGGGAAGAACGACGAAATGCAGCGCAGCGAGATCCGCTCGGAGCAGGAGAGCGTGGCCGGTGCGGTGCAGACGATTCTCGGCCAGAAAACGGCCCGCCTGATCTCCGACCTGCTGTACATCACCGATACCCTCCGGCTCTGCGGCAGCGCGGACGGATACGGCGCGGTGAAGGAGCAGTGGATCGCCTTTTCCAACCGCAAGCAAATCTACGATCAGATCCGCTATCTGGACAATGACGGCGACGAGGTCGTCCGGGTGAACTACGGGTCCGGCGGCGCGCGGGCCGTGCCGCGGAATCAGCTGCAGAACAATGCCAACCGCAGCTATTTCAAGGACACCATGGCGCTGGGGAAGAACCAGATCTACGTCTCCAAGATGGACCTGAACGTGGAGAACGGCCGGATCGAGCAGCCCGTCAAGCCCATGATCCGTCTGGCCATGCGCTGCTACGGGGAGGACGGGACGCCGCAGGGCATCGTGGTGCTGAACTACTACGCCGACGACATTCTCAGCCAGATCGGCAAGGTGGCGGCCTCCAGCCGGGGCGACGTGTGCCTGCTCAACGCGGCGGGCTACTGGCTGTTCGACAGTCAGGACAGCTCCCACGCGTGGGCCTTTATGTACGAGAGCCGGGTGCGGGACAGCTTTGCCCTCCGGTATCCGGAGGAGTGGGCGGCCATGGCGGGCGACCGTCAGGGCGGCTTTACCGCCGACGACGGCTACTTTTATTACGTCCGGGTTTTTGCCGGAAACGAGCTGTTCGGCGGCAGCACCGGCTACTCCGTCAGGCTGGGGGACGGCGACTTCACCGTGGTGTGCCATGTGCCGGCGGACACCGACGGCGGCCTCTTTGCCCGCACCGCGGCGGGCACCGTCGCGGTGGCGGCCAGGCGGAACGGCGCGGTCTTTCTGCTGTTGCTGCTGCTGTCCTTCACGCTGTCGTTCTATCTGGTGAACAAGCGGAGCGAGCGGGCCCGCATCCGCTACTTCTCCGAGTACGACGCCATGACCGGCATCTGCAACCGCCGGGCGGGCTTTGAAAAGCTGCAGCGGCTGTGTCAGGAGTCCCGGCGGACGGGGAAGCCCCTGAGCCTCTGCTTCATCGACATCAACGGGCTCAAGGAGGTCAACGACCATCTGGGCCACGAGGCGGGGGACGAGCTGATCCTCGCGGTGGTGTCCGCCATCCGCTCCTGCATCCGGGAGGGCGACGTGCTGGCCCGGCTGGGCGGGGACGAATTCCTGGCGGTGTTCTCCGGCATGGACGAGGCGCAGGCCGAGGCCGTCTGGCAGCGGGTGGCCGCCCGGATGGACGAGATCAACGCCGGGGAGAACCGGGCCTATCTGGTCAGCGCCAGCCACGGCATCGAGACGGTGAACACCGCCGGGCCCGACTATATCGACAATGCGGTGAACCGCGCCGACGCCAGAATGTACGAGGAGAAGCGCCGCATCAAGCGGAACCTCTCCGTGATCCGCGCCGCCGGGGGCGGGGCGCCGGCCGGCCCGGAGGGAGACGAATCCGAGTGTCCCGAATAGGAAACAGCGCCGGGGAGCCATTGGTGGACTGCCCCGGCGCTGCTGCGTATGAACCTCGGGCCTCAGCGGATCAGCAGCTGGGCGGCGAACACGGCGCCTATGCCCAGGATCAGGCTGGCGGCCATGTAGAGCGCGGCGGCGGTGGCCCGTCCCCCCGCCAGCAGGGCGGAGGATTCGAAGGCGAAGGTGGAGAAGGTGGTGAAGCCGCCGCACACCCCCACCCGCAGCATCAGCACCAGCCGGGGCGGCAGGTCGGGATTTTTGGCGGCCAGCGCCGAGATCGCGCCCAGCACGAAGGCCCCCAGAATATTGATGAGCAGCGTTTGGATGGGAAAGGCGCCGCCGGTCTCCACCGGGATGCGCCCGGCCAGATACCGGCACACGGTTCCCGCGAAGCCGCCCAGCCCCACAAACAGACAATCCAGCATTGTAAAATCCTCCCCGCCGCGGCATGGCCGCTGTATGCAGAAGTCATCAGCCCTGCGGCGGTTCGGGTATCCCCACGGGAGAACTTCATTCCCGTTTTTCCCGCCGCTGTCCGGAGCCGCGGGAAACGCAGACAGTGTAGCACAATCCGCAAAAAAAGGGAAGTCCTCCGAAGGACTTCCGCTTTTTTTCAGAGAATTCAGGACTTGCCCAGCACGTCCGACTGCCCCGGATGGGTGGAAAACCACCGCTGTGCGTAGGAGCAGACGGGCACCACCCGCACGCCCTGAGACCGCAGCTGCGTCACCGCAGCGGTGACCAGCTGATCCGCCACGCCCTGTCCCCGCAGAGAGTCATCCACAAACGTATGGTCGATGACCGCGACGCCGTCGGTGACGGGAAACGTGATTTCGGCCAGCAGCTTGCCGGTGGCATCCTCCGCAAAAATGCGCCCCTTTTCGTATTGAAAATCCATTTGATCGCCTCCCGAAAAGAACCGTAGCACAAACCGGAAAAAATTTCAAGAGGGGCGATGCCGGCGCCGCAGGCGCCCGATCAGCAGCGGGATGCCGAAGAGCAGGGCCAGCAGGACGAACAGGTAGAACAGGGGGATCAGCCCGAAGGGCTCCACCAGCGTGCCGTCGGGGGCCACATAGCTGCCGATGGCCTCGTAGGCGATGGCGCAGCCGGCGGCGGCCAGCGCGGAGATCAGCAGCGCGCCCTTGAGAAAGGCGGTCATGCGGCTTTTTTTCCAGGAGCGGGCGATCTCCCGGATGGGGGCGTCGTCGTGCAGGCCGGGGCCCGCCAGCTCGGTTTCCATCCGCGCCAGCTCCTCCCGGCAGGCGGGGCAGCCGGAGAGGTGGGCGTCCACCAGCGCCCGGCTCTGGGCGCTGCAGACGCCGTCGTGGTACAGGGGCAGCAGGTCGCGGATGACTTCACAGGGAAGGTTCATACAGACATCTCCTTTAATTTCAGTTTGCCGCGGTGGTAGGTGACCCGCGCCCAGCTCTCGGTTTTGCCGAACAGCTCGCCGATCTGGGCGAAGGGCAGCTCGCCGAAAATCCGCAGCGTCACCACCTCCTTGTACGGCTCCTCCATGGCGTGCAGCGCCCGGTGCAGGGCGAGGGCCTGTTCCTTGTCGGTCAGGGCGTCCTCCGGCAGCGGGCCGGCGCCGGCGCTCTCCGCGCCGTCCTCAAGGGGGACGGTGCGGCCCGCCCTGGCGCATTGGGTGAACCACAGATTCTTGGCGATCTGGCACAGCCAGACGTAGACCCGGCATTCGCCGTGGAACCGGTCGATGGACTTCAGCGCCCGGAAAAAGGTCTCCTGCGTCAGCTCCTCCGCCTCGGATTCGCTGCGGCACAGGCGGTACGCGTAGCGGTAGACATCGCGGAAGTACCGGCTGTACAGCTCTTCAAATTCAGTCACTCTCTCACCTCGCTTTCCCACATATGACCCGCCCGCCGGCAATTCGTTACAGCGGCGCGCAAAATTTTTTTTCTGCCGCCCGCGGGGGGATCGGCCCCCGTGGGAAAAAGCAGGAGAGCCCTGCTGCTGCAAGGCTCTCCTGCTTGGTGACCCGGCGGGGATTCGAACCCCGGACCCACTGCTTAAAAGGCAGTTGCTCTGCCGACTGAGCTACCGGATCGGCTGATTTATCTGTAAGCGTTTCCGCGGAACGGTCTGGCTGGGACGGCTGGACTCGAACCAGCGGATGAGGGAGTCAAAGTCCCTTGCCTTACCACTTGGCTACGCCCCAATGGGAAATAAAAGCGAAAGGACCGGGGAAACCCCGATCCCCTCGACTTTTCTGGGGTGGGAGATGGGACTCGAACCCACGACATCCGGAACCACAATCCGGCGCTCTACCAGCTGAGCTACACCCACCACATCTGCGTTTCCGCACGGGATGCCTGCTGACAACGACGCTCCAGGGAGAGTTGGTACGCCAGAGGGGATTCGAACCCTTGGCCTACTGCTTAGAAGGCAGTTGCTCTATCCAACTGAGCTACTGGCGCGAATATTGGAGCAGGTGACGAGAATCGAACTCGCATCCCCAGCTTGGAAGGCTGGTGCCCTGACCATTGTGCTACACCTGCGTTTGCCCTCCGAAGGAAATCGTCAGCTTTACGATAATACCATGGACGGCTTACTGTGTCAAGGGAATTTTCACATTTTCTTCCCGCGGAAAAAAGAAGGAAAACGCCGCCGGGCGGGGTGGGGGAGACCCTGCCGGACGCGGGAAAAACGGCGGAGCGGGCGCCTGCCCGCTCCGCTGGGCGGGATCATGCCAGGAAGCCCTTGAGAATGCAGTCCTCGGCCTCCTCCTCGGTGAGACCCAGCGTCTCCAGCTTCAGCAGCTGGTCGCCGGCGATCTTGCCGATGGCGGCCTCGTGGATCAGCTGCGCCTCGGTGCAGTTGGCGGCGATCTCCGGCACGGACTGGATCCTGGCCTCGTCCATGATGATGGAGTCGCACTGCACGTGGCCGAAGCAGCGGGCGTTGCCCACCACACAGGGCTTGAACCGCTGGGAGGAGGTGCCTCTGGCCACGGAACGGGAGATGACCCGCCCCTTGGAATCCGCCCCGTCCAGCACGATGTCCATGTCGGACTCGGCGGACTGCTGGCCGGAGGTCATCAGCCGCTCGGTGATGACGGCCTCGGCCCCGGGGCCGCAGACGATTTTCGTGTACCGCTTGGTGGAGTCGATGCCGCCGATCTGCACGGTGTCCATCTGGATGGAGGCGCCCTCCTCCAGATACACGACGGTCTGGGGGTTCATGATGCGTCCGCCCTTGCCGTCGCCCTCGCCGTAGTGCTTTTCGGAGTAGTGGACGTGGGAGTTCTTCCCCACGTAGAAGGTGTGGACGCCGTCGTGGCGGGAATCCTCGTTTCCGCAGTTGTGGATGCCGCAGCCCGCCACGATGTCCACGTCGCAGTCGGTGCCCACGTAAAAGTCGTTGTAGACCATCTCGGTGATGCCGGGCTTGGTGATGATGACGGGGATGTGGCACTGCTCGCCTTTGGTGCCGTCTTTGATGCGGATGTCGATGCCGGCCTTGTCGGTCTTGCCGGTGATCTCGATATGCTCGGTGGACTGCCGCCCGTCGCAGCCGCTGTCCTTGCGGATGTTGAAGGCGCCCACGGGCTTGCCCACCAGATCGGCGATCTTCTCCAGAAGCTCGCGATCCACTTCGGTATCCATCATTTCCCGTCGCCTCCCTTGGTCATCACCGGGCAGGAGCCCAGCGTGTCGGCCAGAATTTTGGGCAGAATTTCCTCCGGCGTGCCCCGGTGCTGGATGGCGCCGGCGCCCACCACCAGCACCTCGTCCGCCAGCGAGATGATGCGCTCCTGATGGGAGATGATGATCATGGTGGACTTGCCGCCGGCGTGGATCTGCTCAAAGGTCTCGGTGAGGCGGGCGAAGCTCCACAGGTCGATGCCGGCCTCCGGCTCGTCGAAGATCATCAGCTCGGCGCCTCTGGCCAGGATGGAGGCGATCTCGATGCGCTTGACCTCGCCGCCGGAGAGGGACACGTCCACCTCCCGGTCCAGATAGTCGTTGGCGCACAGGCCCACCCGGGTCAGATACTGGCAGCACCGGTCCTTGGAGAGATTGCTGTCGCCCGAGGCGATGGACAGCAGGTCCCGGACGGTGATGCCCTTGAACCGGGGGGGCTGCTGAAAGCCGTAGCTGATGCCGCGGCGGGCCCGCTGGGTGATGTCCAGCGCGGTGATGTCCGTGCCGTTCCAGAGAATCTGACCGTCGGTGGGGCGGACGAGGCCCATGATGATCTTGGCCAGCGTGGTCTTGCCGCCGCCGTTGGGGCCGGTAAAGACCACCAGCTGGTGATCGGGGATGGTCAGGGAGATGTCGTTCAGGATGCCCAGCTCGCCGCCCTCGTCCCGGACGGAGTAACTGATATGGTTCAATTCCAGCATAAGACGCTTGATTCCTCCTCTTTTGGCCGTGAAGAAAAAGACTTCTGTAACTCATTAAATATAGCAGACTCCCGTCGGAAAAGCAAGATACTCCGTATAAACGCGGGGAAGCAGGCTCCGCCGCCTGTCAACAGCGGCGCGGCCCCGGCATAGCTTGTGAGGAAAGGGAGGATGTTATGATGGATCAGAACCTGCGCGGCGGGGAGACCGCCGCTCCCTACGACTACCGCCGATTCGACCGGGTCTGGCAGCGTCTGGCGCCCGGCGGGGAGGACGCCGTCCCGGAAACCGCCCCGCAGCCCGCGGCGGCCCTGCCCGGAGCGGAGGAGGACCCCTGCTGCATGGGCACCGCCGCCGGGGAGATGCTGGAGGTGCTGGAGGGCTTCATCGAGGACGAGGCGGCGGATTTCCGCTACTATCTGGCGCTGGCGGCGCAGGCGCCGCCGTGGGCGCGGCAGACCCTGCGGGGGATGGCGGCGGACGAGGCGGATCACGCCCGGCGGCTGATGGCGGTGTGCTATCTCATCACCGGGCGGAGCAGCTGCCCCGCGGTGAGCTGGGACCGGGTGTATATCGGCGGCTGGTGTCCGGCCCTGCGGGAGCGGTACCACGCGGAGGCCTGCGGCGGGCTCAACTATCTCCGGGCCGCCGAGGGTACCACCGACCCGTGCCTCGCCAAAATCCTCACCCGGCTGTCGGAGGACGAGTACCGCCACGCCGAGCAGCTCACCGCCCTGCTGGAGCGTTCCCTCCGCGGGGGTTGCAGCCGCTGAGGGATGGGTGTATAATCACATCCGGACACACTGGGATTTTGCGGCACAAAGGAGCGATTGCAATGAAGGAATGTATCTCCCGTCCCGCGGCGCTGGCGCTGCTGCGGACTTATAACGCCGAGCCCTTCCACATCCAGCACGGGCTGACGGTGGAGGGCGTCATGCGCTGGTACGCCGGCGAGCTGGGCTATGGCGAGGACGCCGATTTCTGGGCCGCGGTGGGCCTGCTGCACGACGTGGACTTTGAGAAGTGGCCGGAGCAGCACTGCCGCAAGGCGCCGGAGCTGCTGCGGGCGGCCGGCTGTTCGGAGGAGTTCGTTCACGCGGTGTGCAGCCACGGCTTCGGCCTGTGCAGCGACGTGGAGCCCGAGGCGGAGATGGAGAAGGTTCTCTTTGCCGCCGACGAGCTGACGGGCCTCATCGGCGCCGCGGCTCTGATGCGCCCCTCCAGGTCCGTGCAGGATATGGAGCTCAAGAGCCTGAAGAAAAAATTCAAGGATAAGAAGTTCGCCGCCGGCTGCTCCCGGGAGGTCATCGAGCAGGGCGCGGAGCGGCTGGGCTGGGAGCTGGACACCCTGCTGGAGCGGACGCTGGAGGCCATGCGCGCCTGCGAGGAGAGCGTCGCGGCGGAGATGGCCGCGCTGGGCCTGTAAGGGCGCGGAAAAAATTTTTCCCGAAAACGGAAACCAAACGCGCCTCAGGCGCGTCTTATAAACAGGGCGGTGAGGCCGCCCTGTTTTTTGTGTGCCTGAGGGGGCGGAAGCCCGGAGGGCGCGATACCTGCTTCGCCGGAGTGCCGCGGAGAAGCAGAAAGCGAAAAAAGGGAGCGAAAACATGAAAAAATTACTGCGGATCGGAGTGATGCTCCTGGTCTGCTGTCTGCTGCTGACCATGGCTGCCGGCGCCCAGCAGACCAAGCTGATTGCCCTGACCTTTGACGACGGGCCCAGTCCGGAATACACGCCGCAGGTCCTGAGCATTCTGGAGCGCAAGCACGTCGATGCCACCTTCTTCCTGATCGGCCGGTGGCTGCGCAACAACGACGGGATGCTCAAGCGCGAGGTGGAGGACGGCGACCAGATCGCCAACCACACCTGGGGCCATGTGCGGCTCACCGGCCTGTCCGACGGGGAAATCCGCGAGAGCGTCAGCGACACCGCCGCCGCGCTGACCAAAATGACCGGCCTGACGGAGAACTTCGTGGTGCGCCCGCCCATGGGCGCCCGGAACAGCCGGGTGCTGGCGGACATCAGCGCGCCGGTGATCCTTTGGAGCGTGGACGCCGCCGCCGGCAAACAGGTGCCGGCCAAGGAGCTGGTCCGCCGGACGCTGGCCAAGGCCTCCGACGGCGGCATCATTCTGATGCACGATTCCACGCAGGCCAACGTGGACGCGGTGGAGGGCATCATCGACGGCCTCCACAGCAGGGGCTACGAGCTTGTCACCGTGCGGGAGCTGTTCCGTCTGAAGGGCGTGGCGCTGAAGAACGGCGTCCTCTACCAGCGGGCGGAGAACGGCAATCCCCAGAGCTATCCCGAATCCCGCCTGTCCCAGCACTGGGCCTACAGCGACATCCGGGCCGTGTCCGACGCCGACTATATGAAGGGCGACGTGAGCGGCTGGCATCCCAACCGCTATCTCAGCCGGGGACAGGCCATCACCATCCTCTGGCGGATGAGCGGCAGCCCCCGCCCGGAGCAGAGCGCCTCCTTCCCGGACGTGCCTGCCGGGTCGTATTACGCCAGGGCCGCGGCGTGGGCCAGGGAGAACGGCATCTCGCAGGGCGACGCCGGAAAGTTCCGGCCCAACTCGCTGGTGACCCGGGAGCAGCTGTACGCGCTGGTCTGCCGTCTGGCGGAGCTGCAGGGGGAGACCAAGCCCCGGACGGACACCCCCGTCTCCTACGGGGACGACGCGCGCATCGACAGCTGGGCCGCCGACA
>Ga0183098_10624_pt1 | contig 51643 bp, 44 predicted proteins | sample BioMet9_FD_128884 | JGI IMG/M metagenome (GOLD analysis project Ga0183098, IMG submission 128884) | Microbial communities from bioreactor (seeded with sewage sludge) at Lawrence Berkeley National Lab, California, USA - Biofuel... | ecosystem: Engineered > Bioreactor > Anaerobic > Unclassified ...
AAGCCCCGTCTGCTGGAAGCTCTCGAACAAGCGGCCGCTCTGGCTCTGGCCACCATCACCCCCGACAACGCCGCAGCCTGGTTCAAGCACTGCGGCTATGGAATATAGCTTCATGCAAACCGGTCTAGAGATGGGGCCGTATGTCACCACGGAATAGGGTTAGACCATCTGGACTATTACAGGAGCGGAGCACAGCGCCCCGATCCTCGACGGGAACACGTCGCCGATCCAGAGAGAATTAAGAATTTCTTTACAGTGACTTACGTTCCCTCACGCGCCTCGGTAGGTCCGGACCGCGTCGCAACGTATCTGATGGCAATTCGCCGAAACATTTCTTGTAAGCTAGCGAAAATTCTCCGAAGTGCCAGAAGCCCCATTTTAGCGCCTCAGCTGAAACCGTCGTCGTTCCGCGAGTCGCCGCCCTCAGGGCTTGGCGTACGCGGTGAAGCCGAAGCCGCTGCAGAAAAGCGACCGGGCTCATACCCAAAATTTCCTTGAAGGCATATTGCAAGGTTCGCTCGCTCACTGCGGCAGCCTTGCAAAGATCTGTTACGTAAAGCGGGCCGCCGGTGTGTGTCAGAGCGTACTCCTCAGCAACTTGCACAAGTTGGCTGTAAGCCTGATGCCTTTGGTCGAAGGGCGTGACTGCGTAATCTTCCAATGACCCGATTGCCTCCAGAAGCATCTCTATGAGTTCAACCTCGGCGGCAGCACACACGTCCTTCTTTCCATCAAACAGCTCCGGTTTTTGCGCGGCGATGTCCGCCAGGCGCTTGCCGAAGGAGAAGAATTCGCAAGCCTTTTTTGCGTTGCAAACAAGTAGGTCCACGACGGACTGCCGTTGGAGCGGATCCCTCAGGTGTCGGGCCCTGAGATGCGCTTCGAAGTCTGTCGGTGAAATGCCGACAACGATACTCTCGTAGTCCGCCTCCACGACGAACTGGCACTTGGTACCCTCGGCGGCCATCAGCATAAGATTGGGATGAACAATCAACCCATTGACCTTGCCCTTCGCCCGAGGGCCGAAGGCCACCACGCCAATCATCCCAGGCTTCATCGTTGTGCGTGTCCGAACGGCGAGGTTTGTCGAGTGGTAAAGCAGCACGGTAGATTCCAAGCGAACGACTACACGCCTTGCTCGCAGAGGGTCCGACCGAAGCTGAACCAAATTCTGCTCAATTACCTCAATGTCCTCTCCCGCAGTTGTGGGGTCGGAGATCTCAACGACTTTGACGTTGGGCTGAGGGCCCCCAAAGTTATTCTGCCGAGTCTTCATACTTTGCGGAATTCCGATAGACGCCCAAACCAGCAAAGGCCACACTGTCTGGCGCCGTGGCGAACCTAGATCGAATCATAGCAAACAAGCGGCATAAGTGACTTCAATCCCGGCCACATCGGCGGGAACCAAGGCTTCTGACGACCGGGTCACCTTGAAGCGTGGCTCAGGATGACGTGGACCAAATGATCGTGGAATAAGGGGGCGCTATGCGCACCATGATACGACGCTCGACTCGCGCCATTTCCTCAGAACCAGACAATCTGATCCGGTTGCTGAAAACGTTAGGCATAATCGGGATGGGTGCTGCGCTCGCTGCACCCGCCATCGCCGGCACTTCCAACGGAGACGCACCCCGCCGGCCAAATATTGTCATCATCCTCGGCGATGACCTGGGTTTTGCCGACATGGGCTCCTACGGCAGCGAGATCAAGACGCCGAATCTTGACTCGCTCGCGATGAACGGCGTGCGCTTCACGAACTTCTACACGCACGCGAGTTCGTCACCTACTCGAGCGATGCTGCTGACTGGCGTCGATACGCACGTGAACGGCCTGGGCAACATGGACGAGTGGACCGCCCCCAATCAGCGAGGCCTCCCCGGTTATGAAGGCTACCTGAACAACCGGGTGGTCACTGTGCCACAGTTGCTCAAAGATGCTGGCTATCACACCTACATGGTCGGCAAGTGGCATATGGGGAAGGCGCCAACTCAGATACCGGCTGCGCGAGGATTCGAACGTGATTTCTCGCTGCTCGATGGAGCGGGCAGCTATTGGGACATGACGAATTTCACCGCCGCTTCTCCAAAGTCGGTCTTTACCGAAGACGGACGTTACCTGACGCGTCTTCCCAAGAACTACTACGCAACGGAGGTATACACGGACAAACTGATCGGATACATCGAGGCCAACCGCGGAGACAGTAAGCCGTTCTTCGCCTATGTCGCCCACCAGGCGCCGCACGATCCTTATCATCTGCCGAAGCAATGGCGCACTCGCCACGTCGGAGAGTATGACAAGGGTTGGGATGCGGTGCGGCAGGCACGACTCAAGAAGCAGGTTGAGCTCGGCATTATGCCCGCGAATACGCAATTGGCGGAGCGAATGTGGTTTGTTCCCGATCCAGTGTTGCTAGCTCCAGCGACGAGGGCAGTCCTCGGCAAGAAAATGGAACTCTACGCGGGGATGGTCGAAAACCTCGACTATCACACCGGCCGGCTTATCGAGTACCTCAAGAAGATCGGCGAGTACGACAACACGATCTTCATCGTGTCCGGCGATAACGGTGCCGAGGGAAACGATTTGTTCGCAATGATTGCGGGAACTCCAGGGTCGCGTGACTTCCTCTTCGCAGCGAGTAAGTGGTCGAACAATCATCCCAACGCCTGGGGCGAACCCGGCTCGTGCGTCGCCTACGGCCCCATGTGGGCGCAGGTATCGATGACGCCCTTCAGTCAGTACAAAGGATGGCTGGCGGAAGGCGGAATCCGAAACGCACTCATCGTCAGCGGTCCGGTCGTCAAGCGGCCCAAGGGAAGCCTAAACAACGGGTTGATGCATGTGGCCGACCTCATGCCGACGCTGCTCGACGTCGCCGGCGCCAGCTATCCCAAGACCCGCGACGGGCAGGAATTGCCCGCACTCATCGGCAAATCCTGGGTCTCGTTGTTGGCGGGCAAGGAGGATTCGCCCCGAACGGAGCACGACTCCCTCGCTTGGGAACTCTTCGGCAACCGCGCAGTGAGGCAAGGGGAGTGGAAGCTGCGATGGGAATACAAGCCATTCGGCAACGCCGACTGGGAGCTTTTCAACGTCGTTGCTGATCCTGCCGAGCGAAAAAATCTCGCCGTAGAGCACCCTGAGAAGGTTCAGGAGCTTCTCGCGACCTGGGACAGCTATGTCCGGGCGAACAACGTGGTGCTGCCGAGTCGCTCCGTATTCGAAGCTCTGGAAAAGAATCTCCCGCAGCGAGTCCCGGACGATCCGGGTTATCCGCCACTTAACTACAAGAGACAGTTCGTGCCGCCAAAGGACATGATAGCGGCCCCCAAGAACTAATGAGTGTCTCTGAGCCGAGATCCAACTACGACGGAGGTCTTATGAAACCGGTTACACGCTTACGCTGTGCCGTCGCAACGATACTCCTGACGGGTGTGCTTTTTCCTCCGAAGACTCTGGCCCAGCTCCCGGCGCGCTTCTACTGGAAATCTCTGTCGGATTCCAACGGAGTGCCGGTTATCTTTCAGTCCATCAGCGGCAATACAAACCCGTTCGACCCTGCTCATATCGTGACGCCAGACGCGAACTTCGACGCCACATTGGCCCTCGCGGGCTATGCGCGCACCTTTTCTCTGCACAAGCGCGCCGTCATGGTTGCCATCATTGAACCCATGGGACACGTCTCAAGCGAGGTCACAGTCGCAGGCAGGACAGCCAAGCAATCGGCCAGCGGCTTCGGTGACCCGATGGTTGAATTCGACATCAATGTCATTGGCCCCCGCGCGCAGAAGACAATCCCCGATGCTTTGCGCTACGAGCCAAAGTTTTCGGTTGACCTGCTCGGTGACCTCGGGATTCCGATAGGCAAGTACGACAGCAGCCAGCCACTTAATCTCGGGCAGAACCGGTGGTATGGACGCGTTGGCGCTCCGATTGTCTGGCAGCTCGGCCCGTGGGTGCCTGGTCGGCGTACGACGTTGGAGTTCCTGCCCGCCGTGTGGTTGTTCGGAACCAACAGCAACTTTGTGGGACAGACGTTAACGACCGATCCAATGTTCCAGTTGGACGGTCATTTGACCCGCGACTTTGCCGAGAGCTTCTGGGCATCGTTTGATACCGCCTGGTACACCGGCGGTCAGGCGAGCATCAACGGCGTCCATGGCAAAAGCCTCAACAACTTCGGCTTAGGGTTCACGGCTGGATACAAGATCAACGACAATCTCAACGTCACCGTCGGTTACAAATCGACCATCAACGACAGCGCTCCCGATGCCCTTCGCTTGAACCAGTTCATGTTCTCGGTCGTGTACGGGTGGCACAAGATTATCGAGGGATCCAAACGGCTGAAACACGATTAGCAAGTAACCGAGTTCTCGGTTCCTCTACTTGATTGAAGGGCTGACAATGAAGGACGTGGCTCGCACACTGGCAATAAGGCTTGGTACCGTTGCGTTCCATAAATACCAAATCATGACTGGACTGGTCTGCGGACCACTGCCGAGTTAATGCAGTATGCGACCAAGGGGCACATGATAGCCAAATCGGAAGGCTGCCTAAGCAGCAAATTAGCAACTTCAAGCGCATTCTCTGCCTGTTTTTATTCCCAGAGTTATTCGCTCGCTCTCTCCTATGGCAGATCTGGATCTTCAGCCAGCCTCAGCGGGTACATGGGCAAAAGCGACACATTTGATCGAACTATTGCGGCTTTCTCAATCGCCCACGCCGACCAGAACGAAAAAGACGATGCTGCCCTTGACCACGCTGTCCGCGAAGGCAGGGTAAAAGCATTGTTCGAAGGGGAAAGCTGCAAATGACTTCAGAGGGGTGAATATGACAAAAAAGCTTCTCTGCTTGGGCTGCTGTCTTGCGCTCCTCACAACCGGTTGTCTTCATCCCAAGTTGGGCCCACAGTCGCTGCCGCGCGACCGATCTCTGTACAGTGTTTCGCTCGCCGATTCATGGAAAGAGCAGACACTGTTGAACATCATCAAGGTACGCTACAGCGACCCACCCGTCTTCGTGGATATTGGAAATATCATTTCCAGCTATACCCTGGCGCAAGGCGCTTCGGTGGGAGGCACTATAATCCCGAGCGGGAACAACCAGGTTGTGTTGGGTGGGTCTCTCGGTTTTTCCAACAGTCCGACCATTACGTACACGCCTCTAACAGGCAATGCGTACATCAAGGGTTTGATTACGCCATTGCCGGCTCCGATGGTGTTTGCGGGGATCCAAAACGGACTGCCGGCTGATTCCACTCTGCTTTCGTCAATCAGTTCGATCAACGGGTTGAGGAATCAACAGGTATCACTGAACGGCATCATGCCGGCCGACAAAAACTTTCATCGTGTCCGGGAATTGATGTACAAAATCCAGATTTCTGGTGCGGTAAGACTCTATGTCAAAGACGATGGCAAGAAGCAGACGAGTGTCATCGGGCTTCGCACGGAGGACGTTCCGCCGGAGATTCAGGCCGCCAGCAAGGAATTGCGCGCATTGCTGCACTTGAACCCTGACGCCACAGAGTTCACGCTCGTCTCCGCTCCGCTTCCCTCCAACGATACCGAAGTTGCGGTCATGACACGCTCAATCTCAGGAATGATCCAAAACCTGGCCGCACAAGTGGAAGTGCCTTCGGAACACACGTGGTGCGGATAAACACGCTACAAGCCGAAGAGCTTTCATGATGCGGTGGCCGTCTCTGGCGGCAGCTAACCGGAATTGTTCGTGAATTGAGTTTCTGGCCGTTGCGCGCGGTGAGGCTCTCGGCCTCAGCCCGTCAGAGAGAATTCCAGGCAAGAATCCAGGCTGTCAGATAGCTCGAAAGCCGGGCCATGTACTGCCGTGACCGCGTATTTATTGCCTGTTATTCTGGTATCGCTGTGGTAACGATAGAACATGAACTTGGGTACGAATCAGTGCAAGATGTTGAAATGCCCAGTATGATGCGTAGGCGTGTTAAATCAAACAATCAGACTACGAAGAAAGGCAATTGAAGATTGCGATGGCATCTCCTCACGGTGTCTCCAGTGTTGAGACTGACAAGGTCTTTGCGGGTTCGGTTCCGGTTTTCTACGACACAGACCTCGTGCCTTTGATCTTCGAGCCCTATGCTACAGATTTAGTTAACCGGTTGCAGATTAGAACTTTATCTCGTGTTCTCGAACTTGCTGCTGGGACAGGTGTCCTGACTCGCGCATTGGCCTCCGCATTACCGCGCGAAGTCTCAATCACGGCTACAGATTTGAACGAAGCGATGCTTGAGCGAGCCGCGCTGGTGGGCACCGAGCGTCCGGTCGAGTGGCGGCAAGCAGACGCAATGCAGCTGCCGTTCGGAGATGCAACCTTCGATGCCGTCCTGTGCCAGTTCGGGGTTATGTTCTTCCCTGACAAATGTAAAGCTTTTTCGGAGGTGCGTCGGGTGCTCCGTCCGGGAGGAGCTTTCGTTTTCAGTGTGTGGGACAGGATTGAAGAAAATGAGATCTCAGAAACCGTTACGGCTGCGCTGGCGTCGGTCTATCCCGAAGATCCACCGAAATTTCTTGTTGAGACGCCCTACGGCTACTACGACCGACAGGTGATTCAGCGCGACCTTGCCAGTGCCGGGTTCGGTGCTTCGCCGAAATTCGACACAGTTGCGGCACGCAGCCGCCCGACATCAGCCGACGCCGTGGCAACTGCATACTGTTTAGGAACACCTCTGCAAAAGTGGATTGAGACTCGGAATCGTATCCGACTGGATGAAGCGTCTGCTGTTGTGGCTGCTGCCATCGCGAAGCGTTTTGGAAACGGTCAAGTGGACGGAAAAACTCAGGCGCACGTCATAAGCGTTCAAAATTCGTAGCGAGCGTGTTACAGGAGACGAATGCCTCCGTTCTAACGTGCCCGCACCAAATCCCTTGTGTACACCAAAGAATCGTCATTTTATCAAATTGTAGCTGGAAATGTAGCCGTCCAACTGAGCGCGGCGCTGGTGCTGAGTCAGGATGCAATAACGGAAGACCCGTGGCTTGCATCCGTGTGCTCGGCACCAGCTATGAATCCCTGTTCAAATTGGCATTAATCTCCGGCGCACTCACAACCTGCAGCGCCACATTTACGACATGACTGGGCGTATGCTGCCGTATCTTCCGCTTTCCAGTCTTTGTCCAATTCGGTCCGCTGGCCAGCCAAGCGCCTGTATTGGTCCAGCCTGTTCAACGCATCCCGCTCCGTCTTGGCAAACAACGCCTCAGCCTCTTCAGGGAACTTCTTCATCAATGATGAATAGCGCACTTCGCCCATTAAGAAATCTCTGAAGCTCCTGGTTGGTGTCTTCGAATCGAGAGTAAACGGATTCTTGCCCTCTTCTTTCAGAAGCGGGTTATAGCGGTACAAAGCCCAGTAGCCGCACTCTACCGCCAGTTTCGCCTCTTCGTTGCTGTAGCCCATGCCTAACTTCAGACCGTGGTTGATACAGGGGGAATAGGCAATGATGAGAGACGGCCCCGGGTAGGCCTCTGCCTCGGCAAGTGCGCGCAAGGTTTGATTGCGGTCTGCTCCCATGGCAATCTGAGCAACGTAAATGTAGCCATAGCTCAGCGCCATAAGTCCCAGGTCTTTCTTCCCGGTCCGCTTGCCGCTTGCTGCGAATTTGGCGATAGCTGCGGCGGGCGTGGCTTTGGAAGACTGTCCTCCCGTGTTGGAGTAGACTTCAGTGTCAAGGACCAGCACATTCACATCTTCGCCGGAAGCAAGGACATGGTCCAGACCACCGAACCCGATGTCATAAGCCCAGCCATCGCCACCAAAAATCCACTGCGAGCGCTTCGGCAAGAAATCGCGATTTTCATAGATGTCGTCGAGCAGGGCGTCCTTGTTCTGAAGTTGCTCGAGTGCGGCAATCAATCGATCAGCTCGCTCACGCGTTCCCTGGCCTTTGTCCTGATTGGCCAGCCAGTCCATGCACGCCTCTTTAAACTCTGCGCTCGTCGTTAGCTGCATTGCGGCCTCGATAGTCGTGGCGAGCCGCTCGCGAACCTGATTTGCGCCTAAGAGCATGCCGAGACCATACTCGGCATTATCTTCAAACAACGAGTTTCCCCATGCCGGTCCATGTCCTAAATGGTTTTTTGCATACGGCACAGAGGGCGGGCTACCTGCCCAGACAGAAGAACAGCCCGTTGCATTCGCAACCACGAGACGGTCGCCGTACAGTTGGGTCACAAGCTTGGCGTAACTTGCCTCAGCACAACCGGCACAGGCACCCGAAAATTCGAGAAGAGGTTGTTCAAATTGACTGCCTTTTACAGTCAAGGGGTTCATCGGGTTCTTTTTCGGGGAGAGATGGATGGCATATTCCCACATGGCGTCCTGGTGCGCCTGGGTTGCCAGCGGCTTCATCACCAAAGCTTTTGTCTTAGCGGGGCAAACCTGAGCGCAGTTTCCGCAACCCGTACAGTCGTTGGGCGAGATCGCCAAATGGAAGTACAGACCTTTGGCACCCAGAGCCGGCTTAGCGACAAAGCCCTGCGGAGCCGCAGCCAGTTCTTCCGCGTTCACCAGGATTGGCCGGATGCAAGCGTGCGGACAAACAAAGGCGCACTGGTTGCACTGGCTACAGTTGTCCTGCTGCCACTGCGGAACATCGATGGCGATGCCTCGTTTTTCATACGCTGACGTGCCCAGCGGAAACGTTCCATCCTCAAGTTCACGGAAGGCGCTCACCGGAAGGGTATTTCCTTCCTGGCGATTCATCGGCACCAGGATATTCGTAGCGGATAGATTCCCCAGGACATGCCGTCATTAAGGTTGTTCACAAGTCCTGCCTGACTGCAGGAGAACAGCTCGCGATCTTTCCAGGAGGCTAGTGCGAATATCTCCCGGAGGGCGGGGCGGCGAGGCGCGGAGGAGTTGTTGCTGTCAGGTGTCGTCAGATTTGGAGGCGGCTGATGATGCCTTGCTTCCAGCCTGGCGTGGTAGATGGTTTCCTTTGCAAAAAAGGTCGAGAGCAGTAATCCGGTGATTGCTACACCAATTCCCAGGTAGAACGGCTGTGGACGCAGTGAATACACGGAGGCGATGTAGCCGGTGAGCCAGGCCGTAAACCCTACCGCAAAGTAGCCGGCAAACTCGTTGAGCCCGAGGGCCAGGCCTCTTCTTTTCGGTCCCACCAGATCAACCTTCATAATGACTGTCATCGACCAGCACAAGGCCTGGTTGATGCCAAGGAGAACATTTGCGAAGTCGAACCAGAACCAGTGGTTGGCAAAGATAATGATGAAGGGAACGGGAAGGCCGATTAACCAGCCGAGTACAAGCACCTTCTTGCGGCCGGTGGTCTCCGAGATGTGTGCTGCAAACAGGTTGCAGATGGCTTTCGTGATGCCGAAGCTGACAATGAAGGAGACGATTGCTGTTTTTGAAACCAGCCCGAACTCCCTTTCTCCGATCAGCGGCACGACCGTCCTCTCAAGCCCCACCATCATTCCGACAAAGATGTTGATGAGAACGAGCAGAGAAAACTGTCCCAGGTTCTCGCGCAAACCTAAGTGGATGTTTCCATTTTCGTCGTTCACGACAATGCCTCCACCTCTGAACGGAGAAACTTCGTCAGCCTTCCCGTGATCCCAGATTGATGGCTCTAATCGCGGCCGCATTGGTCGGCGGAGTTGGGATGTCTTGCAACATGTATCGGACGAACTCATCTCTGTCGTCGATTTGAAAAGCTTTATTGAATCGGCGCTCAAACCCAATCGTAGACATCGGTTTTCCGCTCAAGGAGCGGCCACACACCGAGCCGGAGAAAGCCCCGGGCAGAACCTCGATATGGTCGGGAAGTCTTTTGAGTTTCTGAATAGTCTCGAAAAGCGCGCGTGCGCCTTCTTCGGCGTTGGAGGCCAATTCCGTTCGGCCAAGATCGCCAACCATGAGCGTATGGCCGGATAGCACGAACCACGGCTCCGGGCCGCGAGTTGTGTCCGTAACTACCAGCGCAATGTGCTCGGGTGTATGCCCAGGTGTGTACAACACGCGAATGCGGACGTTGCCCAATTCCAACTCATCGTTCTCGGAAACGCCGTGAAATGGAAATTGTGCGTTCGCACTCTTGTGCAGCACGTACTCGGCGCCAGTGGCTTCGGCCAGCTTGCGTCCGCCGGAGATGTGGTCGGCATGAACGTGGGTATCAATAGCGTAGCGGATTTGCATACCGGTCTCGTTCGAGATCCGTAGATATGGCTCAATCTGTTCGAGCGGGTCGCACACGGCAGCCACGTGCTTACTTCCGCAGCCAAAGATGTAGGACGCCGCAACGACCGGCTGAGTATGCAGGAGTTGACGAAAAATCATCAGTACACCTCGATAATCATTGAGCGCGGCTTACGTGCTTGCGAACCGGCTCGTCACCTGTGGCGATCGGAAAACCCTGAGCGAACCAATCCGGGACGCCGTCTTCCAGCCGCGCCGCCCGAAAGCCGTGCGCGCGCAGCAGGTCAACAGCCTCTTTGGCCAGCACGCAGAAAGGCCCACGGCAGTAAGCAACAATCTCCTTGTTGCGCGGCAGCTCTGAAAGGCGCTTCTTCAGCTGCTCCAAAGGAATTTGTAGAGCGCCTGGAATGTGCGCAGCTGCGTATTCATTGGCGGGCCGAACGTCGATCAGAATGGCTTTTCTTTGTTGCAGGCGCTCTAGGAGAGTCTCGCGATCAATCGGATCGAGCTCTCCCTCTTCATTGAAAAAGCGCCTGCGAATCTGCTCGATCTCTGCCAGTCGGTTCTCAGCGAGCAAGCGGAAAGATCTGAAGAAGTTGGAGACCAAGGTATCGGCGAGCCGATATTCCACGTAGCGGCCGTTCTTTGACGTCTCCACCAGCCGTGCTGTCTGAAGGACTTGCAGATGCTGCGAGGTGTTGGCCAGGGTCATCCCGGTTTCGACAGCTAATGCCTCCACGGAACGCCCGGCCTGACACAGCAGTTCCAGCAATTCCAGACGCTTGGGACTAGCGAGAGCCTTGCCGAGGCGAGCCATTTGGCCGTAGGCGGCGTCCTTAAAATCCCGCTTTGTGAATGAAGAAGACATTCAATGAATCAATTGATCGTTTGATGATGCGCCAAGGTTCTGGGTGGCAACGATCAGGCAATTTGAATCGAGAAGGTCGCGAGTAGATATTTTCGGTGAACGGAAGTGCTCAGAGTGGATTTGAAACCAGGGTGACGGCAGGAAGGGCTAAGACCAGTCGCCACGCTAGGCCAGTTTTGCGGGCTTTGCTTTCCTGCGCAGCCATGCACGTGCTGCTTGCGTCGACGGACGGCACTCGGTCCCGGTCAATTCTTATCTTATTTGAAAGTTGTGAATCTGGTTTCCGGAGCTAAAAATGACACGGCGTTCGATGGCGCACTCCCTCCGAACGGGATCAGGGATCGCTGCACTGCGGCAGAACAATGCAGCGAAAAAGTGGGTTAATTCGAGCCTAGGCGGCAATCTCCATGCGGTGCTTCTCTGCTTTTCGTGAAGCCTTCAGAATCGAGCGAATATCGTCCGCGAGACAGAACTCCGCCGCTCCAGCGTTCAGCGCGGCCATCCACATACGCTCATCAGGCGAGCGATGGGTGCATACGATAGTAAGGTCGTAAAAAGTGTTTGCGAGTTCACGTATTTCGTCGATGTCTATGAGGTCCACATCAAGCACTGCCAGTCGTGCTTCGTGACGCAGCAACAACGCACGCAATTCCGCCACGCCGCTAGCCATGACAATCCGCGCAAAATGCGCATGAAGGTCGTTTGCTAGTTCCTGAGCGACGTCGGGATCGTTTTGTGCAATTACAACGGTAGGTGACGGCATTTTCTCTCCGTTACTGAAACCGCCATCCCGTTCGGGGTGGCGATGGAAAGCAATTCCTATTTGTCTTGCCAGAGTTAGTTGAGGATGGTTCAGAATTGTCTAATCGCTATCGGAGCGATCACCGAATGCTTCGGGGTGCAATTTTCCGTTCTGCTTCGTGAGTATCTCGATCTTGCCTTCGGCTTCTTCCAGTTCCTTTCGGCAAGAACTCGAGAGTGCAACGCCCTCTTCAAACAGCTTCAGTGATTGCTCTAACGGCAGATCGCCTTTTTCCATTTCCTTGACGATTGCTTCCAGCCTTTGCAGGCATTCCTCAAACTTTGGCAATCCATCCCTCCGAGCGAACCTATTCTACTGCAATCTGACGGGGTGCAAACGATTCTTTTTGGGAAATGAGAGAACGTTTGGAGAGAACCTGAATAGGCCACTCTTTCATAACAGTGTATGCTTCCTCATCATGTGCATTCAGAGTATCTCGACTTTCTTTACACACTGGCGACCTGAAAACAGAAAACTAGATCCGAATTTCCTTAGTCGAATGACTGTAGTTGGTTCTGGCCAAAGTGTTAAGGCGTGGGTGGACCAGACAGGACGAGCCAGGATTTGCATATGTCATCACAAAGCAGAGATTGTCGCCCGATCAGAGTCTCCTACTTAGTGGTCCTTATCTTGCTGGCGGCGGGAAGGCTGCTCGGGCAATGCGGTGTTCCAGAGTCTGAGTCGGCCAGCGCCCAGGCATCCGAAGCAGTTGCGATCTCCTGTACAAACTCGCTAGCTGGGAGCGGGGCACGGCTTCCAGTAAGCACGGCAAACGTCCCACGATCCCTGCCTCCGCCACCCGACGCTAGCAGAATTGCGCTGGGGGATCGCGCTCCGCTGCCCACGTTCATCTCTGTTCCTTCTACTACGGCAACAGCCAACGCGAACAAATTTCAATGGAAGCAAGCGATTGTGCAATCGGTAGGTATGACGCTGGCCCTGCAAACGTGGCGTGTAGCGATGGACCCAGGTATCCGCTACCAAATAGCCCACAAGCCGTTTTTCCACGATTGGTTTGTCTCGTACACGGACTACCACATGGATCGCTGGAGCGATGGCGACAACTTCATTGTGAACGATGTGGGACATCCTCTGGGAGGAGCGGCTCATGGGCGAATCTTTTTGCAGAACGACCCGAAGAGCCGGGCTCCGATAAGCTTGCACAACGGGTACTGGAAAAGCCGTCTGCGGGCGCTCGCGTGGATGACTTTCTGGTCCACGCAGTTTGAAGTCGGACCTCTGAGTGAAACGGCAATTGGAAATCAGGGCGGCTACACATATGTCCCCGGCTGCGGGACGCGTTCCTCGTGCTTACACCCCAAGTATCCCAACACGACTAATAACACGGGGTGGACGGATTTCATCATCACGCCTGTGGCGGGCTTGGGGTGGATTCTGGCCGAAGACATGATCGACAGGTACATTGTTACTCCGGTTGCCCGAAATCACTCAATTGTGGGAGGACGAATTCTCCGCACCGCGTTCGAGCCCAGCCGATCGTTTGCGGCGCTCTTTGCCGGGAAGTTCCCCTGGATGCTGCCCGCGCCGGAAAACAACTACTTCGTAGCACGGCGCCAGAAACCAACGAAAGTCGAAGAGGATGATAACAGCTCCTTTTTTCGTGGGGAATTCGGATTGCAGTATACGCATGTCAACCTGCCGGTTCTCACCAGCAAATGTGCAAAAGGCTGTCGTGAAAGTCTGTCGGGCGTCGGATTTATCGCCGGGTATAACTTCACTCGAAGCATCGGTTTCGACAGCAGCGTTACTTTCCTGCCGAACCAGAAGGGATCGGCATCAATGTTGCAAGGGCAGTTCGGCGTAAAGGCGGGTAAGCGTTGGGAGCGCGTGGGCCTGTTTGCCAAACTGCGCCCCGGCTTCATCTACTACGAGCATGCCTGGCCGGGGTGGGGCTCCAGCAAGCCAGCAGACCTGACGCGCTTTGCGTGCGATCTTGGTGGTATCGTCGAGATCTATGCCCACCGGAAAGGTACCATTCGGATGGACGCTGGCGCCACGCTGGTGCGTTACCTGTCAGATCATCCCGATCCACATATGTCGCAAATCGGCAGTCTGCTCTCGCCACAGTATTACGTCAATCAAGGCAACTTCCAGCTCTCCACATCGTACGTATTTCGATTTTGAAGATGCGGGAAATGCAAGGCTTCAATTCCAGCCTGGTATCCGGCAACGCTGCCAAAGCGGAAGATTTGAACCAGGCTCAAATGTGGGCGTCGCAGGTCAAAAAAGTGGTAGTGAAGTTCTGTTCCGTTTCAGTCGGCGAGTCTTGCAAATTGCATAATTAGCAATGCGGTTCACGGTCGAGAGTCTATAATATGTGCATAGATGTTCGGACTCGCTGAAGCGGCACTGCGACTGCTTTTGGGGGAGCGGTTATATTGCGAATGTTCACAGATAATGGGGGGGCTTCAGGTTCACTGAAGCACCGCTCCGGCGTGCTGCTCCCGGCATATGCGGTGCTGGGTATCTCTGTATCTGTGATCGCGGGATGGATTGTTGAGCCGGAGATCTTCAAGCGGATCATTTCTGCATTCGGTCAGACAAAGCCAAATACAGCCTTGGGTTTTCTTTTCTTGGCTGTTTCTTTGCTCCTGCTGGACAACTCTTCGGTGTGGTTACGTGCGGTGTCCCGTGGCTGCGCTCTTTGTGCTGCGCTGATTGGGGCGCTAACGGCTTTCGAACGTCTGACAGGGATTGACATCGGCATCGATCAGATTTTCTTGCCCATCCTGTCCAGTTCCGGTACTTTGCATCCCGCCCACATGTCTCCTGGAACTGCGTTTAATCTGACGCTGCTGGGCACCGCGATTCTCCTGATTGATTGCAGACTGGGACGCTTCTCGCCTTCGGGCTTGCTGACCTCGATTGTTGCCGGCCTCTCGTTCATAACGGTTACGGGAGGCATATACGACCTGAATGCTCTACATCAATACTGGATGTTTGCAGGTGTTTCACTGCCTGCACCGTTTTGCTTTTTGCTCGTGTGCGGGGCAACCATGTTTGTGCGACCTAGCGTCGGCGCGGCTGAGATTGTGCTGAGGCATGATCGGGGCGGCGCGGTCGCCAGACGATTCCTGCCTGTTGTGGTCTTGGTTCCATTTTGCGTCAGCTTGCTGATGTTCAGATTGCACCAAGCCGGAAGCGATGGACCTGCCTTGATGGTCTTCCTCCTTGGCATTGCGCCAACAGCGATCTTTGTTCCCCTGGTACTTTATATTGCGTCCTCGCTGAGCCGCCTGGAACACGAGCGTGCGCAGAGCGAAAATGAACTTCGGCTCAGTACTCAGCGCCTGTCCAGCGTGGTTGGATCCGCAATGGATGCAATCATCACCCTGGACGATAACCTGAAAATCGTCGTCTTCAATGAGGCTGCCGAGAATGTGTTTGGTTGCCCGGCTTGGGAAGCCCTGGGAACGACGATCAATCGCTTTGTCCCTCAGCAGCATTTCGAAAAATATGCTGAGCACATTCGTAACTTTGGGGAGAAAGGCCCTTCCACGCGTTCGAGGCTCATTCCTTGCACGGCTACGGCAGTGAGATCTAACGGGGAGCAGTTCCCCATTGAGGCGACTACCGCACAGGTGCAGGTGAGTGGACAGAAGCTGTATACCGTCATTCTGAGAGACATTACAGAGCGCAAGCGTGCGGAAGAGACACAGCGCGAAAGCGAGGCCCGATTTCAATCCATTTATGAGCAGGTTGCAGTCGGAATTGCCCAGATTTCGCTCGATGGAAAAATATTGGAAGTAAACCCGGCAATGTGCCGAATGCTGGGCAGGCAGGAGCGCGACCTGGTCGGCATAAGTGTTCAGGAGTTGAGCCCTCCGGACGACTACAGGCGCGAGGCGGAGTTGGTTCAAGCGTTGCAAGGGGGGGACCTGTCGCATATCGAGCTCGAGAAGCGCTGTGCGATCCCTGGGGGCTCTCTGATTTGGGTAAACGTCAATTCCTCCTTGGTGCACGATTCATCCGGCTCACCGCTTTATCGAATTTCCATCGTTCAGGACGTAACGGAAAGAAAGAAGGCAGAGGAACAGTTAAAAGAGGCACAGAAGCTGGAAGCGATCGGTCGTCTTGCAGGGGGCGTGGCACACGACTTCAACACGCTGCTGAACGTGATGCTTGGCTACTCGGACATGCTGCTTGCCGAATTGCCCCCGGAAAGTCCACTCCGGGACAGCGTGATGCACATAAAGAATTCCGGGATGACCGGTGCCTCGCTCACAAAACAACTGCTGGCCTTCAGCCGCAAGCAAAGCGTGGCGCAGGAGGTGATGGACCTGCGGGAGGTCGCCTTCAAGCTTTCTCCCATTCTCGGGCGTCTGTTGCGAGATGATATTGAACTCAGGGTTCGATGTTCCGATGAAAGCTGTCCCGTAAAAGTCGACCCAGGCCAGATACAACAATTGGTGCTGAACCTGGTTGCAAATGCGGGAGACGCAATGCCAAATGGCGGCCGGCTCAACATTGAGGTGAAGGCTGTTGAAGCAGACGAAGCCTTTGTACTACAGCATCCGGCCCTGAAAACTGGGCGTTATGCGCTGCTGGCGATCAGCGATACAGGCTCGGGAATGGACACGGAAACCGTGGCGCACATCTTTGAGCCGTTCTTCACGACCAAGGAAGCAGGGAAGGGAACGGGACTCGGCTTGGCGACCGTCTATGGCATTGTGAAGCATACCGGGGGAGATATCCAGGTCTACAGCGAAGTGGGTGTGGGTACCGTATTTAAGATCTATCTCCCACTCAGCGCCGAGCCACTGAAGTCCGCGGAGCCTGTCGCGATTGGACAGCCTGGAAGCAGCGGCGGCGAGACTATTCTTCTGGTGGAAGACTCCGCAGCTCTCAGGGAAATGACCAAGCTTATCCTGACGCGCAGCGGCTACCGTGTTCTGGAAGCAGAAGACGGCATTGCGGCACTCGAGCAGTCGTCGCGGTACAACGGCATTATCAACTTACTTTTGACAGACGTCGTGATGCCTCGGATGCGTGGTCCGCAGTTGGCAGACGAGATCAGAAAGCAGCGTCCTGAAATCGCTGTCGTGTTTCTCTCTGGTTACACGGAGGAAGCCATTTCTCATTTGGACAAAGTAGCAGCGTTTACATTGGTCGAAAAGCCATATGCCGCTGATGCCCTTCTGCGCTCAATCCGGCTCACTCTTGACAATAAACAGTCACGTGCCGAGTTCGGAGCTCACTGATGTCGCGGCGGCACTTCAGGACAAATTAAAGAGGGTTGCTCCCTGGCTGCAGCTCAATATTCGTTAGCTGGTCGTTGTTGAGCTTGATGAGAGACCTTTCGGGTTTCGAGATTCTGGCGCCAGGATGCCATAATTGAGTTCATGTCCGAAACCAACACATCATCGCTCGCTACTGCATTCTTGCGTTGGCAGCGCGACTCAATCCGTGCACGTGGAATCGTCGGGTCGCTGCTCTACTTAGCGAGGCAGTTCGTTGAGTGCCTGAGAAATTCAATGCCCGAGAGCCGCCGAAGCCGCTTCGGTGACATTGAATACGACTGCGAACATGCTGTTGACACCACCTGGGCGCGACTGCCGATCTCGGTCCAGATCCGGGAAGTGTTCAGCGAGCGTCTTTACCAACCGACGGTGGTGGAAGAATTTACCGATATCATGCGGCACTTGGCTATCGTCGACATGGGAACGTTCACGTTCATCGATATGGGTTCAGGAAAAGGACGTGTCTTGCTGATGGCCGCCATGTATCCATTTGCCCAAATTATAGGGGTGGAAGTGCAACCTGAGCTGGATGCCATTGCCAGGAGAAACATCGACTGTTTCCATGAGTCCGGCCAGCAATGCCAGAGCATCGAGTCGATCTGCATGGATGCCCGAGAGTATGATTTTCCACTGACGAACATTGTGCTCTATCTGTTTAATCCTTTCCCTGATTACGTGCTGCGGGAAGTCCTAAACAGGCTTGTTGAGTCTGCTTCGCGCTCTCCCCGCGAGATTCTCGTCCTTTACAACGCTCCTTACGAGAAGCAGGAGTTCGAACGCATTCCCGAACTGCGCAAATACTGTGAGACACCGCTTTACCAGCTCTATCGGGTCGAGATAGATCGGCACGTTGCTGCTCTGGGAGCAAGGGAAGAGCAGAGCAAATCCTGAGCGTGAAAGTACCCCTGGACGCAAAAAGCCCCACGCCTTGGCGCGGGGCTCTATTTGTGTTTGTAGAAGTTTAGTACATTCCGCCCATTCCACCGCCGCCGTGCGGCATAGGAGGCTCCGGCTTCGGTTCCGGAATCTCGGCAACCAGCGCTTCGGTGGTCAGCATCAGGGCCGCAATCGATCCTGCGTTCTGCAGGGCGGTGCGGGTTACCTTTGTCGGATCGATGACGCCGTCTTTCACAAGATCGACAAATTTACCGGTCTGGGCATTGTAGCCAAAGTGATTGTCCTTGTTGTCGCGGATCTTTCCGATGATCACTGCGCCTTCTTCGCCAGCGTTGGCGACGATCTGGCGGAGAGGCTCTTCCAGAGCGCGCTTGACGATGTTGGCGCCGATCTGCTCGTCGCCTTGCAGTTCCAGCGCGTCCACCGCCGGAATGCAACGAACCAGGGCAACACCGCCTCCTGGGACGATACCTTCCTCGACCGCGGCGCGCGTTGCATGCATAGCGTCTTCCACGCGAGCCTTCTTTTCCTTCATTTCGGTCTCTGTGGCTGCTCCGACCTTGATTACGGCAACGCCGCCCACGAGCTTCGCCAGACGTTCCTGGAGCTTCTCGCGGTCATAGTCGCTGGTAGTCTTGTCGATCTGGGCGCGGATTTCCTTCACACGGCCGGAAATATCCTCATCTTTGCCGTTACCTTCGACGATGGTCGTGTTGTCCTTGTCGATGGTGACCTTCTTGGCCTGGCCAAGGTCGGCGAGCGTGATGTTTTCCAGCTTCAGACCGAGGTCCTCGGTGATGGCCTTGCCACCTGTCAGAATCGCGATATCCTGCAGCATTGCCTTGCGGCGATCGCCAAAGCCAGGAGCCTTGACTGCGGCGGCATTCAGAGTGCCGCGCAGCTTGTTGACGACGAGCGTGGCCAGTGCTTCACCGTCGATGTCCTCGGCGATGATGACCAGCGGACGACCGCTCTTGGCAACCTGTTCGAGCAGCGGCAGAAGGTCCTTCATGCTGCTGATCTTCTTTTCGTGGATCAGGATCAGGGCATTTTCGAGAACGGATTCCATGCGCTCGGCATCGGTCACAAAGTAAGGTGACAGGTAGCCGCGATCGAACTGCATGCCTTCGACCACTTCCAACTGAGTCTCCATGGTCTTGGCTTCTTCCACTGTGATAACGCCGTCCTTGCCGACCTTCTTCATCGCTTCCGCGATAATGTGGCCGATGGTCTCGTCATTATTGGCGGAAATGGTGCCCACCTGGGCGATCAGCTCTTCACGGTCAACCGGCTTGCTCATCGAATCGAGTGCGCCCGGGATGTGATTGCCTTCTTTGTCGGAGAAGCCATTGACGGCGGTGATCGCCTTTTCAATGCCACGCTTCAGTGCCATCGGGTTTGCGCCTGCAGCCACGGTCTTCACGCCTTCACGGAAGATCGCCTGCGCCAGAACGGTCGCGGTGGTGGTGCCGTCGCCGGCGATGTCGCTGGTCTTGCTGGCGACTTCCTTCACCATCTGCGCGCCCATGTTCTCGAGCGTATCCTTCAGCTCAATTTCCTTGGCCACGGTCACGCCGTCCTTGGTAATGAGCGGCGAACCAAACTTCTTGTCGATAACGACGTTGCGGCCCTTTGGTCCGAGCGTCACCTTAACTGCGTCAGCCAAGGTGTTTACACCACGGAGAATAGCCTGCCGGGAATCCTCACCGTGAACAATCTGCTTTGCCATTGTTAAAGCTCCTTCGAAATTCTTGAACTACTCCATCGGGCAGGTAGTGCCACGAGCGGATTAAAACTCGAATGGCGGCAAGAGTGCGCCGCCTGTAATTACTTTTCGAGAATGCCGAGGACTTCTTCCTCGCGCATGATCAGCAGTTCTACGCCGTCGATCTTGATTTCCGTGCCAGCATACTTGCCAAACAGGATGCGATCGCCAGGCTTCACTGCCAAGGGGAAAACCTTACCTTCGTCATTAGACTTGCCCTTGCCAACGGCAATTACTTCACCTTCCTGCGGCTTGTCCTTTGCGGTGTCAGGGATGATGATGCCACCACGAGTTGTTTCCGACTCTGCAATGCGGCTTACGACGATACGGTCATGCAACGGGGTTAGCTTTTTGGTCAGCTTTTCTGCCATTCTCGGAACTCCTTTCAGGGATTGAGAGGGACTCTTACGACGGTGCCGCTTCTCAAGCGTTGACGGAGTAACCTTGGAAGAGGTTGTTAGCACTCCTGTCAGACGAGTGCTAATTTATCGCCTATCGATAGTTGCTGTCAAGCGGCGTGAGTGTAAGTGACTCATATGTTGCGCCTTTGAGCTAGATGGCTCTCTTTTTTCATCCACAATCGCGTATATACAATAGAATCGTTCAGGTGGTCCGCTGTTTTCAGGCTGGATCTCTGTCGGTGAAGAGCTTGACTAAAAGATCAAAAATGCAAGTTGGCGGGATTTTGTCTCTGCTGCTCGTGGTGCCTTTATGTTTGTCGGGCGGCGAAAAAAAGAAAAAGACGCCGGATCAATTCTGTAGCCTGGGCGTTGTCGTCCTAAGGGAAAGCACTGACAGGCCGGTCAAAAATGCGAGCGTGGTGATTCACTCTCTTCGACAGGACGGCAGCCAGGACAATGATGGTTTTCAGTTGAAAACGGACGCCGACGGCAGAGCCGCCATGGAGGATCTCCCCTGCGGCAAGATTCGCCTGCAGGTAGTTGCGCCGAGACTCCAGACCTACGGGGATGACTTCGAATTGAAGGCTGCAAAACAGGAGATCGTGATCAGGCTCAAGCCCCCCGCTGCCCAAGTTTCCATTTACTAACGCCAACCCAGGTCGCAATCCGCGCCGCCTGGCGCAGGGCATTCATTCTCAAATTCCCTAACGCAACAGTGTCGTAAGAATATTCGCGCGTGATCGCTGATTGTCGAGTCCGACGGAAGGAAAAAAGGTCGACGCCGCAGCGAAAAAGAGGACGGATAGACAAATCAGAAGGAAGCCCACTGCAACGGCAGTGAAGTGAACTGAGATGCTCCGGGACATGCAGCTATGAAACTACAAAGAAACTGTTTTGTCGTGTTACAAAAGGTGAAGTTCCAAAATCAGCAATGCAGCATAATTGATAGATCACAAAAGTGGTGGGTTGCCGTGACGCTCCATGTAGTCGCGCAGTAACGTCAGAGGGCTTGCCGCGCCGCCGACCTTATCGGTGTTTAGCGTGAGTGCTTCGATGATGCAGGGACCTCGCTGAAGGCGTGCGTTGTGTATTGCCTCGGTAGCGACCCTGTAGGCCGCAATGGCATCGTTTGCGTCCACGCTGAAAACCGGTATGCCAAATTCAGCATATAGGGTGCGCAGATCCAGTTCCTGGGGGCGTTCCGGGGTGATTGTATTGGATATGAGAAAGAGAACTGGAAGCTTGTGTCGTGCCGCGAAACTAAACGGCTTGCGATAATCCAGATTGTTTTCCAGCTTGCCCGCGCACACGAGTGCGGTCGCATTGGGATCGCCAAGGAGAGCCGCGACTGCCGAGAGCAGGGCTGTGGCCAGTTTCTCGCCGTTCTTGCCGATGCTCTTGCATCCTTTTCGCACCATGCGCGCGCCGCGCGCTGGGTAGGCCAGTATCACCGGGTCGTGCTCACCGATTGCGAGGCAGACGGCGACTTCTGCAACTTCGGCTCCGCTTGCCGTAGCTTTCCTAAGCTTTAGCATTTTCAGAGCCTCGTACATACGCTGTAGTGCGTTGGTGGGCACTAGTGAAAATCGTTTTTTATGCGTGTCAGTCTCGCCTGTCTTTGCTGGCTTGGTCGTTGGCATTTAGGTTGGGTACCGCCATTTTAAACCACGCTGAATACCTCGTGTCTCTGTGTATTACAGAGCCTTTTCAACACAAGTGTGGAAATGCCGGTGGGGAACTGTGGGAGAGGTGCAAATGAGCCAGTGTTTATGCGGCTTTCTCCACTCTGCACTGCTCGCAGTGCAGCAATCATGCGATGTGCAGCGCTTGCGTTTTCACGAAGGAAGTGCCTGCGGCGGTTTTTTCAACACAAATGTGGAAATGCCAGTGAGAAACTCGGTGCGACGTGCGTTTGAAGCAGTGTTCATGGGGGTTTGATCCACCCTGCACACGGTAAGGTGCTACTCTGAAAACTCACATCGCGGGACATTCATGCCAAAGATTTACAATTTCATTCGAACTTATAGACTGGTTTTTCAACACCTGTGTGGAAATTGAGTACAAAAGGCCTGTAGAGAGAGCGGCGCAGCCTTGTTTTTATTGGCTTTCGTCCGCTTTGCACAAAAGCTGGTGCGTGTCTTTCCGGGGTTGTCCGACTTACTGAAAAATGCTGGAGAATCGTTGAAATCGAAGAAACGTATTGACCTCCTTCTGGTAGAACGCGGTCTGGTAACGTCACGCGAGCGCGCGCAGGCCATGATTCTGGCTGGACGCGTTCTCGTTGATGAGCAGAAGGTTCAGAAGGCCGGGCAGGCCGTGCAGGAGGATTGCAACATTCGTCTGCTCGGTAGCGATCTGCGCTACGTCAGTCGTGGCGGTCTCAAACTGGAAGCCGCACTCGGGCACTGGGGAATCTCGCTTGAAGGCGCCTTGTGTATGGATGTCGGCGCCTCGACCGGTGGCTTTACTGATTGCATGTTGCAGCATGGTGCGGCCAGCGTGCTGGCCATTGATACGGGGTATGGGCAGATTGATGCTAGACTGCGCTCCGACCCGCGCGTTCGTTTGCTGGAGAAAACCAATGCGCGTTATCTCGAAGCCGGGCAGGTCACGGAAACCGTCGAGTTCATATCGATGGATGTTTCATTTATCTCAGCAACGCAGGTGCTGCCGGCAGTGATAATGGCTACCTTTGCTGGCAGAGAGCAGCTTCGGCGCGAACTTGTCTTGCTCATCAAGCCGCAGTTTGAGGTGGGCCGCGGACTGGTGGGGAAGGGGGGGATTGTTCGTGATGAGCAGGCGCAGCTGGATGCGGTCGCCAAGGTTCGTGAGTGCGTTGCTGCGCTCGGCGGTCAGGGAATCGAAGTTATTGACTCGCCTATCCTGGGCACGGAAGGAAATCGCGAATTTCTGTTGCATGCTCGCTTCGCTGCTCCTCATTCCCCGGAAGTGGAGTACAAATAGATTGTGAAGATTGCCGCGATTATCTCCAAACCTCAAAAGCCCGAGCTGGGCGAGATCGTGCCTCAGGTACTGCGCTGGCTGTCTACGAGAGGCTACCGCGTCTATGTTGACGAGCAAACCGCCGCTTACGGAACCAATGAGTTTGTTGTTCCGCGGTCGGAGGTCGCAAAGTTCCAGCCCGAGTTCGTGCTCGTCCTCGGAGGAGATGGCACCCTGCTTTCGGCTGCGCGTGCAATTGGCGAGGCGGAGATTCCTCTGCTTGCTGTTAATCTTGGGTCTCTCGGATTCCTGACTGAAGTTCGCCTCGATGATCTCTATGCAAGTCTTACAGCAGCGGTGGAGGGCAGTTGTCCGCTCGAGTCACGTTCATTGATTGAATGTCGTTTACTGCGTAATGGCACCGAGATGGCCCGTTATCATGCTCTTAACGATGCCGTGGTCAAAAGCACCGTGGCGCGCCTTATCGGCTTTGAACTCTGCATCAATGATGAGCGCGTCGTTGAGTACCAGGCCGACGGCGTCATTGTGGCCACGCCCACGGGGTCTACGGCATATTCGTTGGCGGCTGGAGGACCGGTCCTCATGCCCAGCGTGGAAGCAATCGTGCTCACGCCCATCTGTCCGCATTCGCTCACTCATCGTCCGCTGGTTGTGGGTGATGACGCCCGCATCTCAGTGCGGTTGAATAGCGGCGCTAACGGTGTTCTCAGCGTCGATGGACAGGTGGGAATGCCGGTTGTCCAGAAAGATCGAATCGAGTGCCGAAGGGCCGATTACCGCGTAAAACTTCTGGGCATGCATCGTCCGTTTTTCGATGTGTTGCGCAGCAAATTATGGTGGGGACAGCGCTAGAAGGGAAACACAAGTCTGAGGTTCACATGAGCCTGCCATCTTTCGGAGATGACAGGCTCAAACAACTTAGACTTCAGCGCGGATGATGTCTTCGAAAGTTTCCCGCTTACGCACAAGCCGTACTTTCTTTTTATCCACCAGCACTTCTGCCGCTCGTCCACGCGTGTTGTAGTTGGACGAGAGGGTCATGCCATATGCGCCTGTATCCAGAATTGCCAGCAGGTCACCCGCAGCCACAGGAGGCATCTCGCGCTCTCGCGCAAAAAAGTCACCCGTCTCGCACACAGGACCTACGACGTCCATTACTCCGCTGACGGTTTCGGCGGAACTTTTGCGTGAGGTTACCGGAACAATCTCGTGATGTGCCCCGTAAAGCGAGGGACGGACAAGGTCGTTCATTGCCGCATCGACAATTAAGAACTGCTTGCCGCCGTTTTCCTTTGCATAGAGGGCTCGCGTGAGCAGTGCTCCCGCCGAGGCGACGATCGAGCGTCCCGGTTCCAGGAGGAGATGCAGTCCTGTGCGGCGTAGCGGCTTAGTCAGAGCCGCCGCATAGGCTTTTATCCTGCGCTCAAACTCCGCCGTACCAGCCTCTTTGTAGCGAATGCCGAGGCCGCCTCCAGCGTCCACAAAATTGATATTCAGACCGTCTTCGGTCAATTCGCGCACCAGGGCCAGCACTCGTTCCATCGTTTCAGCAAACGGCTTCATGTCGGTGATCTGCGAGCCAATGTGTACGCTGACCCCCACCGGGTCCAGGTACGTGTAGGATGCGGCCTTGCGATATAGCTTGCGAGCCTCAGATACTGGTACGCCAAACTTATGCTGACGCAGTCCTGTGCTGATGTAAGGATGCGTTTCGGTCTTTACATCGGGATTCACGCGGAAGGCGATTCGCGCAGTTTTTTTCAGCTTCGCGGCGCGAACTGCCAGGAGTTCAAGTTCGGCCTCGCTTTCCACGTTGAAGAGCAAAATATTGGCTTCGAGCGCCGCGTCCATCTCGTCGGCCCGCTTGCCCACACCGGAGTACACAACGTTTTGGGCTGCATCTTTCCCGACTTGAATCACGCGTTGCAACTCTCCGCCGCTAACCACATCGAAACCGCATCCCAACGAAGCGAGCAATCTCAGTACCGTCAGGTTTGAGTTCGCCTTTACCGAGTAACAGATCGTGTGCGACTGTTTTTCAAATGCCCGCGCAAAACTGGCTACTCGCGCCTTTATAGCCGCTGCCGAGTAAACATAAAGCGGCGTGCCGAAGCGCGACGCCAGACGCTCGAGTTCCACTTCCTCGCAGCACAGGGTGTGGCCAGACTTGCCGCCACTGTAGACAAAACCGGGGTGACGCTCCTCACGGGAGCTTTTGCGAATCGTCACTGCTTCTTCCTTGATCTCCAAAACTGCGACCGCCTGGTCGTCAAACGCTTTCACACAGCCCACAAACCTATTTACTTCTGCGAATGCCGGGTCCACAATTACGCTTGCCGAAATCTTATATTGTTTCTCCAGCGCGCATGTCAGCCGCCCTCTGGAAACAATGGGTCTGCCCCGTTCCGCCGCGTCAGAAAAAGCCGTCGCTGAAGAACAGGAAAATATTTTGTGGACTTGTGCGAAACCTGCCTTCATCGTACTCTGCCGCGTGGAACAGGCCAAGTGGCAGACCGCTGATTTTCAACGCGCTCGGCTTTTCCGTTTTTCGAGCAATATGGATAATGAGTGAGAGGAAATAGAACGATGGCGATTTACATTACTTGGCTTGGTCACTCGGCCTTCCGAATTGAATCTCCCGAAGGCAAGATTTTTCTCATCGACCCCTGGATTCAGGGTAACCCGCGCTGCCCCGAATCTGAGAAGCACCAGAAGAAAGTGGACGTGCTTCTCTGCACCCATGGACATGGCGACCACGTTGGCGATGCCGTCTCGATTTGTCAGGAGCTTCAGCCAACGGTAATCGGCATCTACGAGTTGGCATCCTGGCTTGGCAGCAAGGGCGCGAAGAACATTGCGCCCATGAATAAGGGAGGCACACAGGAAGTTGCAGGCGTAAAGGTGACAATGGTTCACGCCTTGCACTCCAGCGGTATAGAGGCTGAGGATGGCTCCTTCATCTATGCCGGAGAAGCCTGCGGATACGTGCTCGAATTCAGCAACGGACTTAAGGTCTACCATGCTGGCGATACCACTGTATTCGGCGATATGAAGCTCATCCACGAGCTCTATCGTCCTGACGTGGCCATATTACCTGTGGGAGATAACTTCACCATGGGTATTCGTGAGGCTGAGTATGCCTGCAAACTGCTCAGGCCCCGGGTAGTAATTCCAATGCACTTTGGAACGTTCCCCGTGCTCAGGGGCAATCCCCAGGACCTTCGCTCCGTCGCCCGGGAGCTGAACTTTGACCTTTGGGAGTTGACGCCTGGGCTCCGAAGAAAACTCACCGCCAAGGAATTAGTTGCTAAGTAAGAGCAAGAAACATGATGGCTCCGGAGAATAACTTCGGAGCCATGTTATTGCAGCTGTTAAGGACCTAGCTGCTTATCTGTCGGTGCAGGAATAGCAGGGATCAATGGCAGCCTGGATCAGCGGGGCATTGGCCAAGTCCGCATCGCGCAGCATGAGGCGAATCGACGGCAGATTTGCATACGTGGGCGTGCGTACGCGTACACGACGGGGATTGTTAGTGCCGTCCGAAGTCACAGAGTAGAAGACTTCACCTCGCGGAGCCTCAACACGGCTGATACCGGTTCCCACCGGGACCCGCGTGTTTTCCGGACCAAACCACTCGCCCTGTGGAAGCTGGGTGAGTGCCTGGCGGAGAATCCGGCAGCTCTCCAACATTTCCAGAGCGCGAACCACCACGCGCGCAAGCACATCGCCTCCGGTTTGCACCGGAACGTCGAACTCCATACGGTCATAGGCCGCGTAAGGAGCGTCCTTGCGGAGGTCCTGGGGAACTCCTGAGGCTCTTGCAGTAGGTCCGACCACGCCCCAGAGCTGGGCCTCTTCCCTCGTGAGGATGCCAATTCCTCTGCAGCGTGCGATCACCGAGCGATCCTTGGTGAAGAGGGGAATTATCGTCTTTTTGACCGCCTCTTCAAGTTGGCTCACAACCTTGAGCACGCCTTCAGGGTCGGTCACATCGCGGTTGACGCCTCCAATGCGGTTCATCGCATAGTTCACGCGGTTACCGGAGATGAACTCCAGAGTATCCATGATCTTCTCGCGCATCGCGAAACATGCCATGAATACCGTTTTGAAGCCGATCAGCTTGGCGGCAATCCCGGCCCAGAGCACATGCGAATGCAGGCGCTCCAGTTCGGCCATGATCACGCGAATGTACAGGGCGCGCTCCGGAGGAGTTATTCCTGCGGCATTTTCCACGGCCTGGCAGAAAGACATGGTGTGGATATTCGAGCAGATGCCGCAGACCCGCTCCATGAGAGCGATTGCCTGCGGGTAGTTACGTTTTTCGGCCAGCAACTCAATGCCGCGGAAATTAAAACCAATGTTCAGTTCGGCATCGCGGACAGTTTCGCCTTCGCAAAGCAGGTCGAGCTTGTATGGCTCCTCAAGCCCAGGATGATAAGGACCAATTGGAATCCGATAGCTCATAATGCCCTCGTTTTGCGAAGCAGCGTACCCGGCTCCTCGCCGTGCTTCAGGAAAAGCGGCAGCTTTGATGGATCGGCACCTTCGAATTCCACGGCTAAATGCTCGTGAATTTCCCGCTCAATCCAATCCGCGGCGGGGCAGATGTCGGTAATGTCGTCGATTTTTCCGTTGACGGTTTGAGTCGTAAGGGCCAGCAACTCGCCCCTGAGATCCCAGTGGTAGTCGATACGGATTTCCTCATTGCCATCGATTTGCAAGCCGTTCATAGTGACGAAACGCGCCCCGCGCGCGAGCATCAGCCCGGCCATTTTGCGTGCGTCCAGTGCCTTGACGGTGATCCAGCCAAAGCCGTTCTTATTCTCGGGAGGCTGAGTCACACCAAGCTCCAACAGAATTGAATCAAAGTTACTCATATGAAATTTTCCTTGCCGCCAAACATTAAGCCCTGTTGCGGCACGTTCTGGATAAAGACCCAGGCAAATTCTGGTCGGATTACGATTCAGAACCGGCTGCGGCGGCTTTTGGCGCTGCGGTTTCCGGCCGTTTGCGAATCATGACGTACTCTTGCTTGAGCGAACCTATCGCGGTATAGACGGGAGGTCGATGCGTCTGCATGCTGAGTGCGTGAAACTTGTTGCAGGCGTCCTTGCAGCGTCCGCAGAAGGTGCACTGGGCAGCGTCGTAGCTCCATCGGTAGATGTCTTTGTTTTCCCTGTCCCGCTTCACCTCGATCACTTTTGTAGCGCAGGCTGCTGCGCACCTTCCGCAACCGATGCAGAGGTCTTTATCAAGCTGCACTTGCCCACGAAATGTAGGTTGGGTGGGTACAGTCTTTGGCAGACGCAGGGTAACAACTCCGCCCATCAGGCTTTTCAAAACGAAGAGAAGTGTGTTCATGGCTTAATCCTCGCCAGCAATTCGGAGGCAAGAGCCAGCACGGCCATCGCCAGTCCAAATCGCCAAAAAAATCGTACTGAGAGCCCCATCGTGAGTCGGGCCGTGGCCGCAGCGGCGCTTGAGAGCAGAATCACCAGCGCGAGTGAGACTGCGGCATACAGCGCCAGATCCAACCCCAAAGACGTGGTGTGTGGAATCACCAGGCTTGCAACCAATCCGGACATTGCCACCCACTCTAAGCCGTGAGCCAGTTCCCACAACGCCAGTTCGGCTCCGGCATATTCGGTAAGCGGACCCGCATAGATTTCCTGCTCCGCTTTAGGCATGGAGAATGGATTCAAGTGGAGCTTGGCCGGAATGCAAATTACGATGGCGATAATGGCGAGCCAGCGCATTGGCGTCATGGGCGCATTTGCGAGATCGGGCAGGTTAAAGGTATGCTGCGACGCGGCAAGGCTGATCAAGGCTGCCATGAAGACCACGCTGTAGGAGACACTCATAACCGCTTCCCGCGACGAGCCGATCTGCCCGAACAAGGAACGGGAGGTGAATCCTGCCAGAATCAAACAAATGGCCGGAATTTCAAGTAGTGCGATTAGAAGAATCAAGTCGCCTGCGAACCCACTGGTCCGGGTAGCCACCGGAAGCAGGCCGATTGCGCCGATCATCGATGCCGTGGACAGCAAAGGCCACAGCTTCATCAGTGCGCCATGCAGCCCCCGGCGCGTTGGAGGGGTCTTGCCCAGCAGCTTTATAAAATCCCAAAAGGGCTGCATGAAGGGCGGTCCAATTCGCTGCTGAACTACGGCGGAAACCTTGCGTTCGATCCATAAGAAGAACCAGGCCACCGGTATCGCTAGTAAAATTCCAGGAAAAAACAATTCACGTAAAAGAGCGTTTAAATCCATAACTAGGCATTCACCTCCGTTTCGCGGGCCTCGCGTTCGGACAATATCTGAGCCGCCTTGGCAATTCCCTCGATAATGGCATCCGGTCGCGGTGGGCAGCCTGGCACAAAAACGTCTACCGGGATCTGCGAATTCAACGGACCACTTACAAACGGGCTTTCTGCAAAGACATTGCAGGATGCAGGGCACGAGCCAATTGCCACCACCGCTTTGGGATGGCAGACCTGGCCGTACACGGTGCGAACTGCCTCGGCTGCATTTCGCGTCACCGGACCGGTTACGCAAATAATATCCGCGTGTCGAGGGCTGGCTTCCAGGTGGATACCTGCTTGTTCTACGTCGTAGCGGGGCGAGAGACAGGCGATAATCTCGATATCACAGCCGTTGCAACTGCCTGAGTTCATATGAAAAAGCCACGGACTCTTTTGCCTTGCCTTGCAAATCAAACTTTTAAAGAATTTCATTAAGTCCCCCAAATCATCGCTGGAAACGGAATCGTAAAGATTCCGGCTGCCAAGACCAAGATGAAGACCAGGATCACCGCTCTAAAAGCAGTACGGTCCCAGTCGTGTTCGCATGCCGTAAGCGACGGTCCCCACCACTCGGTACAGTACGCGCGCACATAAGCAATGAGCGAGAAAACCGAGGAGAGCACGAAGGCCGCCAGCACCCAGGGGCCTGCCTGCAACGCGGTCTCATACAGCCCCCACCGTCCGGCAAAACCGAGAGTGGGAGGCACTCCCAGCATGGCCAGCATTCCAAGGAGAAATCCGGCGGAACTCAATGGATAGTCACTGGCAAGTCCGACTGCCCGCTTCCCAAGTTCTCCATCCGCTTCCGGCGCGGCCAGGCAGGTGAATAGGAGAGCTTTCGCAACCGCATGAACTCCCGCGCACAGCAACAAGCCTCGAATACCAAGCTCTGTGCCGGAGATCATGCCGATCAATAGAAATCCGTAATCTTCAATCGTGGAGAGAACTAATAAGCGTTTCAAATCGCTTTGCGCCAGCATGAGAAATGCGGAGCCAAGCGCCAGAGTAATCGCCACACCCACCCAAAGTCCGTGCGGAGTCACAAGCCAGGGAGAGCTCTTGACGAGATTCGCGAATTCACCCAGGACTGCGATGTCGATAACAGCAATGATGAGTCCCATGACCAGAGCTGGCAGTTTTCGGGACATTTTGGGTAGCCATAGCAGGACTGGAAGAAGTGCAAACTTCAGGAAGACGCCGCAGATCAGCAGGGGCTTAGCCCACGCCGTGGCGCCGGTTTTCATCAGCAGTTGCCCACTGGCCAAGCTGGCCCCGGCACAAACAACAAGCGCGCTGTAGGTCCAGGATACCCGCTTGTCTTCACAGGCACGCCACACCAAAGGCAGCACCAGGAGAGCCGCCGATTCAAGGAAGGCTAGTCGGACAATAGGCGACGAGACGGCCATGCCTGCGACTGCCGCCGAGCAGCTCAGCGCCACGAGCTTTGTCAGGCTGCGCCATTTTGGAACCGCGCTGGTCGAAAAACAAAGTGCAAGACTCGCGATTCCGCAACTGAGGATGAGTCCGAGAGGCAGGTGCGAAAAGTCGCTTTCGTGCTCCAGGACAATGAGGCCGGGGACAAACCAGCGCAAAGCAATGATCGCGAGCACCACCAACGCGGCGGCATAGCTGAAGGCATGATGCTCTGCGCGCTCCAGCGTCTCCGAAAACAACCTGGACGTGCCTTGCAACAGGTTCCAGCCTCCAAGGTAGACACGATCTATATCCGACAAGCGGAAGAAGCCGTTCCAGTGCTTTCTCAAAATTGCTGAAAAGTCGCTCGAAGGCATATGTCCGGAACCGGAGAGCATTTCGCCGCCAGTGAACACACCGATATCGTGATGATCGCCCCTTGCGGCTCCGCTGTTACTAGCCTCAATCGCCTGTGGGTAACTGCGTGCGGCTGCACCCAGGACGTAAACCAGTACGCCCAGCGCTATGGAGGCAGCAGCCAACACCAGGCCTCCAGTGACCCACCAGTTGGTGCCAGCGCCAGCCAGACCGAACCACGTAACCTGCATTGGAGGCTTCATTCCCATGGCCAGCAGAACTGGATTCAGGATGTAATGGAATGCAATCTGCGGAGCGATGCCCAGCACGAGGCTGACAGTCGAGATTAATCCGAGCCCCCAAACCATCGAGCGCGGGGCCTCGTGAGCGTGCTCGGTTGTTTCATTTGTGTTGCCGAAGAAAACCGCGCTGGAAGCCTTAGCGCAGACGAAGACCGTACCGACGCTGACCATCCAGGCAACCATCGCAGGTATGATCAGGCCCGACTCCAAAGCAGCGGTATAGAGCAGCCACTTGCTCACAAAGCCGCTCATCAGTGGAATCCCCGCCATGCTGCCCGCCGAAATCAGCCATACCAGCGTGGTTCGCGGCATTTTGTGCGCAAGGCCGCCCAGCCTGTTCATGTCGCGTGTGCCCGTTGCGTGCTGCACTGAACCCGCGACAAGGAACAATCCTCCCTTGAAGAAGCCATGATTCAGGCAATGCAGCAGTCCGGCGGCAATTCCCAACGGGGTGCCAATACCGATTCCAGTGATCATGTAACCGATCTGGCTGACGGTGCTGAAAGCCAGCATGCGTTTCAGATCGTGCTGCACCATCGCGTAAATCACGCCCACGGCCATGGTCACGGTTCCGATCCACACCATCGTGAGTCCCCAGGAGGGCGCCCAGGGTCCGAAGCTGTGCATGCGAGCCGCCAGGTAAACACCGGCTTTCACGTAACAGGCGGAATGTAACAATGCACTCACTGGAGTCGGGGCTGACATCGCCTCAGGAATCCAGGTATGCAATGGAAACTGCACGGACTTTGCGGCTAGCGAGATCACCAGAAGTAGAAATACGCCACCGGAAAATGCCCTTGCCACTGCTGGAGAGGTCCAGAGAGCGCTTCCGGTTCTGGCGTAGACGACCAGAATTGCCGTCAACAAACCATAGCCCGCAAGGTGTGTCATAAGGAGCACTTTTCGAGCGCCTTTTACCGATTCCGGATTCTGATACCAGAAGCCGACCAGCAGGAAAGAGCAGAGTCCGATGACTTCCCAGCAGAGATAGAGGAAGAAAAGGTTAGCGCTGTAAACAAGGCCTACCAAGCCACTGATGAAGGTAAGCATGATCGCGTAAAAGCGCGTCGCAGACCGCTCTTGAGCCATGTAGTCCACTGAATAGAGCAGTACGATAGCTCCGATCGCCGTTCCCATCAGGGCAAATAGCACGCTTAGCGCGTCTACATGGAAAACCGGGGCAAGCGGCCCGTTCCAGGGAAGGGCAGTGACGTCAATGGCAGCTCCGCCGCGAATGTACGGAACTGTTGCAAGAACAGCCGCAAAACCGGGAAGACAGCTTACAAAAGCCAGGAAGCCTTTTGCTCTCGCCGAGAGAATACGCGCCAGCAGTATCTCCAAAAAGGCTCCAACGAGAAGGGAACAGGGAGCTAGAAGGACCAGCGATGAAGCATTCATAAGTAATCCATTCCAATGATGAGCAACAGACGGCTTTATTTTGAAAACCAGTACGCCCGTCGATATGTCTGAGACTCAGCGCGGGCCTATTCAGCCAGGGCCTTCTGCCGTAAGCAGGACTGAAGGTTGTAACTATACTCCAAGCAGAAATAGTTCTTCTACTTTTGCGAAAAACTTGAAGGTATTATCTTTATAAGCTGGTTTGATTGGTGAGTTTCGCTAATATGCATAAATTTTCAATTCCGGAGTAGCAGATTTCACTAGGTTGCAATATTTGTTGCGGCACAATAGGTAATTCCACCTGTCACAAACGTTAATCCTCTGACTTTGACGCGCAGATTTCATGCAGGGGCAGCGGACGCAATGTCCAGATGTGAGTGAAAACCTAATTAAATATAAGAATTCAGGCTTGACAAATTCACCGAATGAGTGTGCCTGTCTTGGGCAAGTTTTCTCTTCTAGTGGACAGGATAGAAAAGTACAATCACTTAATCATGAAAATGCTACTCGGCTGTATGTTGCTGTTTATGTCCACCGGGGTGTTTGCGCAGGGATGCCCTGTAACCTTCAAGGAGGTAAGATCTCGCAAGTTCGTGGATCAGACCTATAATCTGCAAGTTAAGTGGATGAACACCGCAAACAAAAAGATTGTAGGTACCTCATTTAAAGCAATATTCATTAATTCTGTCGGCGATGAGTACTATTTCGAGGGAGCCTATGTGAGTACCACCAAATTGAGACGTGGAGAGTCCGCGGAAAATAAGTGGTACGACGCTGATGAACTGCGTTTGGGTGGTAACGGACGAGCAGTTGTGTATCCGACTCAGGTACAGTATGAAGACGGCACTACATGGGAGAACCCCGGAAGAGAGTGCGTGTCTCCTTTAGGCTAGTGAGCCAGGCCGGGGCAACTCGGCCTTTCACTATGCAAACCTATTGACAGCTAAATTAGCAGTAAGACTCTGTTTCGGCACCACCGCGTCCTTTTCAAAACCAAGTTTCCCATTCTATAACATGCCTGGAATTATCTGAGCTCAAGATGAGTGCGGCGACACCACGCAGCGGGAGAGCTGGCAAATGCTAGTTAGGCCATTTATAATCGACATATCTTGATATGTGGCCCCGTAGCTCAGCTGGATAGAGCAGCGGTTTCCTAAACCGGAGGTCGGCAGTTCGAATCTGCCCGGGGCTACCATTTCATCTCATTGAAATCGCACTAGATAGCGGCTGAGGATGCCGGGCGATTTCCGCAAAGCGTTGACACTTAGTTGACAGTTAAGATTTCTGGCATTGCATCTTCTAGCTTTGCCATAGCTTGCGCTGTCTGTTCATCGCGGGTTTTGACGTAGTACGTCACGGTGGTGCTCACATTGGCGTGACGCAGGATAGTTTGAATCACCTTCTCTGGTACTCCCAGCGCATACAGATTGCTCCCCAGCCCGCGCCGTGCCGCGTGCCAGCCGTGCCATTGCGGAAGGGAATTGTCGTGTTCGTATTGGTGGTCGGCTTCCTCGTGGTCGGATTGGGCCTTCCGGCAAAGCGCGCAACGCTCCAGGGCGGGGAGAATCTCCCGATTGCGTAGGTTGTTTAGGTCTAGGGGCGAGCCCTTCGTATTTAGGAACATCGGCCCGCTCTGAGGATTGCCGCAGCGCAAGCGGTACAAATCGAGCCGCGCTGCAAGTTGCTGGATTACGGGTACCGCGCCCTTGCTTCGCTCCGTCTTAGGGTCATTGACATGGCCTTGCCAAATGGCGCGGGTGACGCGGATAGTGCCTTCCTGGTAGTTCTCCCACAAAAGCCCCTGTATCTCGCTGCGCCGCAACCCGGCGAATGCAGCTACGGCGAACACCGCTGCGGCACGCTCCGGGAGTACCGCAAGCATGGATTGAATCTCATCCAAGCTGTACGCATAGGTTTCTTGTGGTTGCGGAGATGTTGGGCTAATTGCAGTGTCGCGGACAGGGTTCTCGTTCAGGTAATAGCCCTGTTGCCGTGCAAACTTGAACACCGCGCTAGTGAACGTCTTGATGTGCCGCAGCGTGTTACGTCCCAACGTTCCTGGCTTCGATATGGAATCGAGCCACGATTGAACGTGGAAGGTGCGAACGTCTTTAAGCCACTGTTCCCCGCTGCGCGGCTTGAGGTGAATAGTCCAAATGTCCTTGTAGCCCTTCTGAGTGCTGGCCCGCTTGAATTGCTCGATGTGCGGAAAGTAAACCTTCTCTACAAAGTCAGCCACGGTCAGAACGCGCTCTGGCGCTTTGTTCGTGACGTTGGCATCTTCGACAATGCGCTTTGCTTCGTCCTTAATGGATTGAGGTGGGCGCTTTCCGCGAGTGGTCACTGGGCCAATCTGCTTGGCAACCCTCGCGTGCTTTACAGCGCCGTTCTCAACCCGATCCTCAAAATAGCGGACATACCAAAAGTTGCGCGCCTTGAAGATCGTTCCTGCTTGCTGGCGTTTTCGTCTCATGGTTGTTTTCCTTTCTCTTGTGCTTGTTTGCGCTTTTGCTCGCGTGCTGCGACAGCGAGTTTGGCGATTCGTTTCCGCTCCGCAGGCGAGAGACCAGCGTTTCGCGCTGCAGCGGCTTTTTTGCCGATGGCAGACAGTTCGGATGCGGACAAGTTCTTTGCCCGCGCCTTCCCGCCCAACTTTCCGAGTGCTACCGCGTTCGGGTTCTTCTTCATGTGCGGTACTATCTCGCCTAGCGGTACGTTAGTCAAGAGAAAAGTGAATCAATTTACTTGCGCCGATTACCCCACCACTTGAGTAGTGCAGGGCTGTTCCATTCAAAACGCACATAGCGGCCCAGCCTCACAGTAGGAATCGGATCGGAGGCGCGGTCGCGGGTGTGCTCGCGAACCCAACTCACCGGAACACGCCAACGTTTCGCCAGTTCGCTTGCATCCAGAACCTCGAAACTCTGGTTATCTGTCAACATCGTGTCAACGCTCCAATTTCGTCTTTGCCGCTCAACGCTTTGGAAGTGAGCAGCGGTTACGGTAACCGCAATACAATCGCATTTCACAATTTCATATAGCCAAGACTGACACTTCCGACAGTTATTCCTTTATTCGGGGTCACGCGCGTGTAACACCAGAAACAGATTCATGTGTCGGATGTGTCAGAGCTCTGCGCAGGGCAATGCCGAGAAGTCCTCTAGTTCCCTTTGCCCCTTGTCTACTCTGAGAAAAACCTCGTGCTTGAAGTACTTGCGTGAGTCGCTTCTGTGTTCCCTCTCGCTCGCCAGTCTGTTCGCACCAGTTCTGCCAGTCAGAAAACAGCTCAGCGCCGGGCGTCCACGCTGCTCGATCCGTGCAGCAGCAGCGGTCTTCAATCCATCGCCCGATGGCATCTTCTTCCGCCAGGTAATCGGCCGTGGCAAGGCGAACAACAGCAGGTGGTCTTAGACCTCCGCTCTGCCATGCAAGGCAGCCCTCAATTGCCCACTGAAGAATGCCTGGATACTCAGCCCTAAGCTTCTCGATCAGATTTGGATCTCTTTCCTGCTCGCTAATAGTGACGGAGAACGGAATGAGGTGCAGTCTCCGCCGTATGGATTCGTCTACGGAACGCAGTCCCGGTTTGTGATTCCCGGCCACAATCAGCTTGAACTGCGGAATGTACTGGAAATAATCCTGCCGCATGAAACGCGCAGGAATCGGGTCACCGCCAGTGAGGGACTTGATTTTTGCCTCGGCCCACCAGCGGCCCTCTTCTGTTTCAATAGCTGTGACAAAACGAGCTCCGCGCAGTCCTGCCACCTCGGTGGGATGCTGCTCCGTGTTGCTTGCTGTAAATGCCGCTGCCGGGGCTGCTTTGGAGTAATCTGCGAGCAGGCCAGCGATCGTAGAAAGGAACACGGACTTTCCGTTAGCACCCGTCCCATACAGGAAGAAAATGGCATGTTCTCGGATCGAACCTGTCAAGCAATAGCCCGCGACGCGCTGCAGGTACATCTGCAAATCAACATCGCCAGCCGTGATCTGATCCAAGAACTTCAGCCATATCGGGCTATCTCCTCCTGGGCTCGCCGCCGTCAATTTACTCAAGTGCTGTTCGCGTCGATGTTCGTGTAAGCTGCCATCTCGCAGGTCAACAGTCCCGGCCGGTGTATTAAGCAGCCATACGTCCGCATCCCATTGATCGATAGTTGCCGCAAGACGGCGATCCGCACGAGCGAGCCGTTCCACGGCTGCTACGGTCGCCGCAGATGCCAACCGTCCTGCAATCATTGCGCGCTGATCGCCATTGCACTCGGCACTTGCGTAGCGACACAGCGCTCTCACTCGATCGAATACGGCAAGAGTGGAATCCTCTTGCCAACGCATACCGTCCCAACACATCCAGCGGCCCCACCCATTCACAAACCGCAGATCTTGCGCGTGCTGCTCGGCAAATGATAGGGCGAGCGCTTCTTCGGAAAAACGTGGCAGAAGCAGTGCCGGTTCGGAGGAAAGCAGGAGAGTTGTGCCTGTGCGCTCTCGGCTCCCAATCTTCTGCAAAGCCGGTTGATACCGTGACACGGATCGAGCAATGCTGCGAACCTCAGCCGGGGCGAGCGGCGGACGACAGCGGGCCGCGTTCAGCCCTTGCAATGCCGCCTCGATTCCCTCGCATGTTTCGCCGTACCGGCGCAGCGCACCGCCAATAGAAGTGAGTCGTGAGTTGCGCTGCCCCTCTGGGATCGGTTCACCGCGTTCCTCTTTTGCCCGCTTGACTGCATCGATAGGTGTGGCGATAAGTTCAAGCAACCACTCTGGGGCAAGCGCGATTTGCACGGTCTCACCAGCATCACCCCATTGGTAAACATGGCCGCTCGGATGCACCGATGGTGGAACGATGATATAGCCGCCCTTGCCACGCACATCTAATCCAGGCGCGAGCTTCGAGGCGCTGTTGCCCACGAAGATCCCATCGGGGTACTGAAAATATAGATGGGCTCCACGCGCGGACTTTACGATAAGAGTGTTTGTCCACTCGGCGCCATAGCGGTTTACGAATTCCTGCAGTGCCGCCTCGCCCTCTTCGCCGTCCACATCCAGCACGAATACGCCGGAATCTGGTCCCGTGACCAGCCCCCAGTTGCAGCCCGAAAATCTTTTAAGCCAGAAGCGAAGGCACTGTTCGTCGCTGGTAGCTTGATGAGGCCAATCAACCACCATGGGATCCTTGCCGCGTGCTCTTGCCGGAAAGAGACGCCAGCCACGCGCCGCCAGCCGAAGAACCTGTTCAACGGTCGTGCTCATTCCGCCTCCGCTGTTACAGTGCTACAAAAAACGCCGGTAAATTGCACATCCGAATTCAGTGTTGCCGGGTTCAGCGAATTGCGGTTCACCGTAAACTTGTCAGGGTTTAGGCGGTAACGGTTGACTATATGCCTGCCGCTGCCGGACTCAACGGAAATGGCCCCGTCCCGACGCAACGTGCTCAGGACTTTGTGGGTTTGCCGGACACCAAGCCGGACCTTTGCGGCAAGTGCCTTGACACTGGGAAAACATACTCCGGCATCATTGGCATAGTCAGCCAGCGCAAGCAGGACAAGCCGCTCACTGCCGCGATAATGCGGATACTGAAACACTGCTGTGATGTGTCGAATGCTCATTGGCGGCCCGTCCCTTGTCCGTTGACGCCGGACCGCACCAGCTGTTCAGTGGGATCCACGAATGGCGACAAGCATGAGCTTCTGATGTCTGCACTGGGGCATTCTGGAAGATGCACGTTGGATTTTGTTATTGCTCTTTTCAGCTTCGCTTCTGAGATGGAACTTGCTTTCATTCACTCTCCGGCGCTCAAAGGCGCGGCTCTGTCTTGGGGCAGTGAAGACAAACGGGTGCGAATGCGTGGGCAGTCTTGGTCCTGCGCCGCAACAATCCGTCGATAAGTTTGTGAAATGAAGTTCCGGCGGGTTAGAATTGAGCCTCGGGTAAAGGCCAGGTGCTAATCACGCCGGAGCTGATATAAGGCCGCAAGACCCGTCACAGTCTTAGCGGCCCCGTCAAATCTCAGGACCCGTCTCCTTTGCGCTCTGGTTCATTGAGACGCGCTTCGATCCACGAATCCAAGTCAGTCTTGCGATAGCGCACGAGCTTGCCAGCGCGGAAGTAGCGCGGTCCTTGCCCCTTACTCCGCCACAAGCGGAGACTTGCCTCGCTGCAACCCACATATGCGCTTGCTCCCTTGCTGCTCATTGCGTTTTGATATTCGACCAAATCTTTCGATCCTCCATCAAAGAAAGCTTAATTCAGCTATTTGGGGTGGGAGACCCTGTAGTGTGGAAAAACCTGTTGATTATTCGCCCAAGTTGCTGTAAACACACCTGGTCTCTCGGCAACCTCATCACTCACGAGATAACTTGAATATGCCGCGAAAGTTCGTCGCTCATCGTTTGGACCCCCTGACTATTTCCGCGTGTACAAGATCAGGAAATTAGCTTACTGAATGCGCTCCCTGCTTCAGCGCACAGCTTCATTCTTGAACGAGGAAATCGTACCACTCTGACCCTCTTGTAAAAGCTCAGCAGATTTTCCGATTTGGTCCGGCCACCCTGATAAAATCAGCAGTTTAGGTCCTCAATTTCGATGGCAAACAATGATTCCGAACTCGAAAAGCGTCTTTGGGACGCCGCCGATAACCTCCGGGCTAATTCCAAGCGGAAGCCATCGCAGTATTCCGTCCCGGTATTTGGGCTCATTTTCCTGCGCTATGCCGACCACATGTTTGCTTTGACTGAGAAGGAACTATTGCAGGTCGGCAGCGGTCGCCGCTGGGCTCCTTCGGATGGAAGCTATAGCTGGTTCTGGCAGTTGAGCAAGGAGGGATGTACCGTTGAACGCCGTCGAAATTGAACAGGCTGTTTCGGAGCTTGCCGAGCAGCCGTTTAATCCAGAGAACTTTCCATACGCCTTCCTCGAAGCCTTTGGCAACAAGGAGACGACCATCAAGCGTCTCCGCGCAGGTGCGTCCAACAAATCCGACCTCGGCGGCGTTCTCCAGACCAACAACATCCACATTGCCACGTGCAACGTTGGTGAAGTGACGCAGACGCTGACCGCGTTGCGGGAGAGCCCTGCCACAGCCAAGGCCAAGGCGAAGTTCATTCTGGCCACCGACGGCGTGGATTTTGAGTCCGAGGAGTTGACCAACGGCGAGACGGTCGCATGCGCCTACAAGGACTTCCCCGACCATTTCGGTTTCTTCCTCGCTCTTGCTGGAATCTCCACGGTACGGCAAATCACCGAGAACTCGTTCGACATCCGTGCTACCAGCCGCCTGAACCGCCTCTATGTGGAACTGCGGAAGGACAACCCCGATTGGGGGACAGGCGAACGCCTCCATGACATGAACCACCTCATGGCGAGGTTGATTTTCTGTTTCTTTGCCGAGGACACAGGGATTTTCAACAACGGCCTGTTTACCAGCACGGTCGAGCAGATGAGCGAAAGGGATTCGTCCAACACTCATGAAGTGATTCAGACGCTCTTCCTCGCCATGAATACACGGATTGAAGACAGGGCTGCGGCCAACATTCCTCGGTGGGCTATCGGCTTTCCCTATGTGAACGGTGGATTGTTTTCTGGCAATCTCGACGTGCCACGCTTCAGCCGAATCGCCCGTTCTTACCTGCTGCACATCGGCAACCTCGACTGGCAAAAAATCAATCCCGACATCTTCGGCTCCATGATTCAGGCCGTTGCAGAGGACGCCGACGAGGATGACCGCCGCCAACTCGGGATGCACTATACCAGCGTGCCGAACATCCTCAAGGTGCTCAACCCGCTCTTCCTCGATGACCTTCGGGAGAAGCTGGCAGAGGCTGACGGCAACCCGCGAATGCTCCTGAACCTGCGGAATCGCATGGCGCGTATCCGCGTCTTTGACCCGGCGTGCGGCTCGGGAAACTTCCTTGTCATCGCCTACAAGGAGATGCGTGCCATCGAGGCGGAAATCAACAAGCGGCGTGGTGAGGCGGAGAAACGCTCTGTCATTCCCAAGACGAATTTTCGCGGTATCGAGATTCGTGATTTCCCGGCTGAGGTGGCGCGGCTTGCGTTAGTCATTGCGGAGTACCAGTGCGACGTGCTCTATCGCGGACACGCACTTGCATTGGCAGAGTTCTTGCCGCTCGACCGTCAAAACTGGATTACGTGCGGTAATGCACTGAGGCTGGATTGGCTGAGCATATGCCCCCCAACGGGCACGGGAGTAAAGCTGCAAGCGGAAGACTTGTTCAGTACGCCCTTGGAACAGGCACAGATTGACTTCGAGAATGAAGGTGGCGAAACGTACATTTGCGGAAACCCACCGTATCTTGGTTCAAAGTGGCAATCTAATGAGCAAAAGAGTGAACTGCAACATATTTTTCACACGTATACTTCTGGCTGGAAATCCTTAGATTATGTCGCTGGTTGGTTTCTGAAGGCTGCCGAGTACGGAACGCACACCAACACTGTCGCAGCCTTTGTTTCCACGAACTCCATCTGTCAAGGGCTTCAAGTTCCAATTCTGTGGCCTCATATCTTCAATAGCGGCCATGAGATTTGCTTTGCTCACACATCTTTCAAATGGGCAAACCTTGCCAGTCACAACGCAGGGGTGACCGTCGCTATAGTTGGAATTGCCCGTCAATATCGTGGGGTACGCCGTATTTTCTCAATCAGTGAAGATGGTGCGTATGTTGAGCGCAGTGTTCCGTACATTAACGCATATTTAGTGTCCGGTGCGAATTGCATGATAGAGCCATTGCGTGCTCCTCTCCGCTCCGGTTCTCAAATGTTGTTCGGCAACATGCCGCGAGACGGAGGGAACCTTCTCCTTAGCACGGATGAGAGAGGGGTGGTCTTGAGGCAGTATCCAGAGCTAGACAGATTCATTCGCCCATATCTCGGGTCAGAAGAAATGATTCAGGGCAAATTGAGATGGTGCATTTGGCTCGAAGACGACGACGCCAAATTTGCCAGTGAGCACCCGTACTTGAGCGGCGTGTTACAGAACGTAAAGCAATTCCGCCTGGCAAGTGATGCGAGTTCGACCCGTGACTTCGCATCTCGCCCTTACCGCTTCGTTCAGATAGCGGGAACTGCGAAAAAGCATTCCCTGTTGGTTGCGAAGGTCTCGTCGGAGAGAAGGCCATATATTCCAGTTGACTTGCAGGAGGGAGACACGATTGCAAGCGACCTTTTGTTTGCTCTGTACGACGCCCCGCTCTGGAACATGGCTCTCATCGCTTCGCGTTTGCACCTCGTTTGGATTGCGACCGTTTGCGGCAAGTTGAAGACAGATTTCCGCTACTCCAATACCCTAGGCTGGAACACGTTCCCGATACCAGCTTTGACAGAGAAGAACAAGGCCGACCTGACGCGATGTGCCGAGGACATCCTCTTGGCACGAGAAGCGCACTACCCGGCTACCATTGCCCACCTCTATGACCCCGATAAAATGCCCGATGATTTGCGCCATGCACATGACAGAAACGACGAGGTTCTTGAACGTATCTGCATCGGTCGCCGGTTCAAGAACGACACTGAAAGACTGGAGAAGCTGTTTGCACTTTACGACAAACAGAGGGCTATCAAGTGAAGCCATTTATTCAGATTCAGAATCAGCAATCGACCCTTGCGCATTGGAAGCAAATTCTGGCCGGGAACAAGTTCAATTCTTTTGCAGCATTCGCGTATGTCACCGACTCAGGGGTTGCTCAAATCCGCACACAACTTAAGAACGACTTCGGGAAATCACGTGATTGTCGCTGGCTATTCGGGTTCGATTATGGCCGTACTCAACCCACGGCCCTCCAGAAACTAAATGAAATAGGGAAGAGCGCAATTCGGATTCACGACGGCAAATATGTCGTTCAGTCCAAAGCTTTCATTCCAAGGGCTGTCTTTCACTTGAAGACAGCCCTGACACTTCAAAAGAACGGTTATCCGTGTCAGCAGATTGTCGGCTCTGGAAACCTCTCTGCTTCTGGCCTAACGTCGGGAATTGAGGCAGGGTGCGTCGTCGATTATTCGCAAGTCAGCCACAAGCGAGGAACCGCTCTAATCACCACGCTAGAGGAGTTGTGGGAAAAGGCAACTCCTCTGGAAGAGGTTCTGCATGACTATCAAACTCGATATGCGGAGATAATCGAGCCAACCGTATTTGGCTCGGGGAATGGAGACCACGCGGAAGTCGCATCTCTGTTTTGGATTGATGTTGGCTACGTGACCAAGAACAGGGGAGAAGACAAGCCGGGGAACCAATTTGACCTTCCAAAAGGGTCGCATGTCTACCTTGGCGTGAAGAAGGTTCACGACCCAAAGCGCAATAGCGTTTTAGGAACCCTGAATATCAAGACGCCCGACGGTGAGATTGCCGAGCGGAGATTGCGCTTCGGCAACAACGAGATGGAAAAACTGACTTTGCCAATACCTGAACAGTATGGATACGAATGCTATGACGGCAAAATCCTTACGTTCAGGAGAGAAGGTAACGAAATAGTGCTTGAGGCACTAGAACCTGACGACTTCTTTCAGACTTACGGTAAGCACCTCAGTTCCTGTTCCAAAATGAAGAGCGGCAGGAAGTACGGGACAGTTTCTTTGCACCAGTGATTCACGACAGGTTTAGTTGCGATGGACAGGAAGGAAAAGAGTAGGCACGCGCATGACAACGACCGAAGCGAAGACGATTCCCACAGTCTCAGTTTCCTACGCTGCGAACGGCTCCACGACCAAGGTGAATGCTTTCGGCATGAGGCCGATGCAGGAGCGCGTCTTTGAGAAGCGCGGAGAGCAGTACCTGATAATCAAGTCTCCGCCAGCCTCGGGCAAGAGCCGTGCCTTGATGTTCGTCGCACTCGACAAGCTCGAAAACCAGGGCATCAAGCAAGCCATCATCGTGGTGCCGGAACGCTCCATCGGAGCCAGCTTCAACGATGAGCCGCTATCGGACTTCGGCTTCTTTTCGGATTGGCATGTCGAGCCCAAGTGGAACCTCTGCGATGCCCCCGGCACCGAGAATGGCGGCAAGGTCAAGGCTGTCGGCGCGTTCCTCGAAAGCACGGACAAGATTCTGGTCTGCACACATGCGACATTCCGTTTTGCCGTCAACGAATATGGCATCGAGAAGTTTGACGACCGCCTGATTGCCGTCGATGAGTTCCACCATGTTGCGGCGAACGAGGAGAATATTCTCGGCACCTACCTTGGCCAGTTCCTCGCAAGGGACAAAGTGCATATCGTTGCCATGACTGGTTCGTATTTCCGTGGCGATGCCGAGGCCATCCTCAATCCGGTGGATGAGAGCAAATTCGAAACCGTCACCTACACGTATTACGAGCAGTTGAACGGCTACGAGTACCTGAAGCAACTCGACATCGGCTATTACTTCTACAGTGGCTCATACGCAGACGAGATTCTGAGTGTGCTTGACCCGGCACAAAAGACGATTGTCCACATTCCGAATGTGAATTCGAAGGACAGCACCAAGGACAAATTTAAGGAAGTCGAGCACATCATCGAGGAGTTGGGTAAGTGGCAAGCTACCGACCCTGCAACGGGTTTTCAGCTTGTGCAGACTCCAAGCGGGAAGATTCTGCGTATTGCCGACCTTGTGGACGATGACCCGACGAGGCGTGACCGCGTGGTAAGCGCGTTGAAAGACCCCACTCAAAAGTTCAACCGTGACCATGTGGACATCATCATCGCGCTCGGCATGGCCAAAGAAGGCTTTGACTGGATTTGGTGCGAGCACGCCTTGACGGTTGGCTATCGCTCCAGCCTCACGGAAATCGTGCAAATCATTGGACGAGTCACCCGCGATGCCAAAGGAAAGACTCGCGCCCGGTTCACCAACCTGATTGCTGAACCGGATGCATCTGAGGACGACGTCACCGAGGCAGTCAACGACACACTTAAGGCCATTGCCGCCAGCTTGCTCATGGAACAGGTTCTCGCGCCACGCTTTGAGTTCCGTCCCAAGCACCCTGAGAACCAAGCGACACCCGGATTCCAGTATGGCGAAGGGGGCTACTCTGAGAACAAGTGCAATATCGGCGTGAATGAGCAGACCGGGGCAATTCAGATTGAGATTAAAGGACTAGCCCTGCCACAGAGCAAGGAAGCGACCCGCATCTGCCAAGAAGACTTGAATGAAGTGATAGCCGCCTTTGTGCAGGACAAAACGAACATTGAGCGCGGGATGTTCGATGAAGAGCTTGTACCAGAAGAGCTAACGCAGATGCGCATGGGAGCTATCGTTAAACAGAAATATCCCGAGCTTACTGCTGAAGATCAAGAGGCAGTTCGCCAGCACGCAATCGCTGCGCTCAACTTCACGCAAAGGGCGAAGCAGCTTAGCGGCGGCAATACCACTGAAGTGAGCGTGAACACGGCTCTGATTGACGGCGTGCGTCGGTTTGCGATGGATGTACGTGAACTCGACATCGACCTGATTGACCGCATCAATCCTTTTGGGGAAGCTTACGCAATCCTGGCCAAGACCATGAGCGAGGAAAGCCTAAAGCATGTCGCAGCGGCGATATCGGCAAAGCGTACTGCTTTGACGCCTGAAGAGGCACTTGACCTTGCCAAACGTGCCTCTCGCTTCAAAAAAGAGCATAATCGGTTCCCATCGCTCACATCCCAAGACCCGTGGGAGCGCAAAATGGCAGAAGGGGCTGTGGCTTTTGTGCGCTTTGATAAAGAGGGGCGATATGCCTGATTTCAATCTGGATGACCTCCGGGCTGAACTCGAAGTCTACGCTGAGCCGGAGAAGAAGCGCGAACGCTCCGCCATGGATGAGCGCGTAATCGCCGGTTTTGAGGAGATTCAACGCTTCGTCAGCAGCCATGGCCATGTGCCACGGCACGGAGAAGATAAAGACATCTTTGAACGGCTTTACGCAGTACGGCTTGAACGCCTCAGGATGCGGCAGGAGTTCCACAATCTGCTTTCTCCGCTCGACCATCAGGGACTTCTCTCCGAGTCTGCGGAGTCTTCAGTGGGGGATGGTGAACCTGACCTTGACGAATTGCGTGCCGAACTCGAAGGTGCTACTGGCTCCACCGACATCACCGAGCTTCGGCATGTGCGTAAGACTGTCGATAAACGCGCCGCTGAGGAGATTGCGAACCGTACTGCTTGTGAAAACTTCGAAGAGTTCAGGCCCACCTTCGAGCGCGTCAAGCGGGAGTTGAAGGACTCAGTAAGACGAGCGTTGCCGATTCAGAAGCTTGATGAGCTTAGCCTCAAAGAGATTCATGATAATCAGTTCTTTATTCTTCATGGGCAGATTGCGTACATCGCTGAGGTTGGGAAGGATTTCAAGACTCAGTACGACCGACGCGATAGCCGTCTTCGCGTCATCTACGACAATGGCACCGAAAGCGATTTATTGATGCGCTCGTTCCAGCGTGCGCTTCATCGAGATGAGGCCGCTCGTCTCATTACGAACCCAGACCTCGGCCCACTCTTCGCTCAGGAGCCAGCGGAAGACGACCTCGCCAGCGGCACGATTTATGTTCTGAGAAGCAAGTCCGAGCAGCCGGAGATTGCCGCGCACCGCGAGGTTCTGCACAAGATTGGCGTTACAGGTGGCAAAGTTGAAGCACGGATTGCGAATGCAAAGTTAGACCCAACGTTCCTGATGGCCGACGTGGAGGTCATCGCGACGTATGGGCTCTACAACGTGAATCGCGTCAAGCTGGAGAACATCATCCATCGAGTATTCGGAAGCGCAAAGTTGGACTTGGAAATCCGCGACCGCTTTGGAAACCCCATCAAACCGCAAGAGTGGTTCCTTGTTCCGCTTTTTGTAATCAATGAGGCCGTTGAACGTATCAAGGATGGAACAATTACCGGATACGTCTATGACCCGATGACAGCACGCCTGGTGAAATTAGAGCCGTAACGGGTGACGAGATTCGCGCAAAGGAACCACCGTGAGTCCAATTCAAGAATTCGATAATCTCCAACTTCGGCAGCGAATGTCCGAGGGATGGTACGGCTATGGCAGATGGGAAGCTCCGTTCTGGTTCATTGGCATCGAACCCGGGGGCAAGAATGCCGAAGCTCCGATGCTTGCATGGCAGGAACTCGGGGGCGGTGAACTGCTAGATTGCCGGAAACATCACCTGCACCCGAAGTTTGGGTACACACGGTTCCAAACTCCACCCTTTGCGCTTCAACCTACATGGCGACGGTTGATGCTGCTGCTTTTCGCGTTCGAGAAACGAGATATTTCGACCGAGCGATTGAAACAGTACCAAGCCGAACGTTGGGGTTCGAGAAGTGAAACGGGGGAGACCTGTGTAATTGAAGTATCTCCAACGGCGTCCCAGCAGCAATCCAAGAACGTACAGCAATCCCTTTTTACGATTCCCCGGATTGAGCATGTACGAGAGATGGTAGAAAAGCACCAGCCGACGTTTGTGGTTCTCTATAGTTCGGCGAAACGATTGCTCCCTACGTGGGAAAGAATAGCGGGACGCAGTTTCGATTCAGACAACATGACGGTTAGTGGTCGCACCGTGTTCATAGTCACTCCGCACCCGGTTGCGTTCCGATACACGGATGAGGAATGGATACAGTTTGGGGTCAGATTGCGAAATCGTTGCCAGAGTAATTCGTGACAAAGGAGAAGCTAAACTGACACCCGCCAAGCGCCTGGAAGTTCCGGCGCGTTGCCGCGAATGGGCGGAAACACACCCAACCGCTCAGTTTCAGGATGCCCTATCCAAGAAGTTGCTGAGAGCAAGTGAGGGGGCGGCGCGTCCCAGGGCTTAAGGAGCGGATGAGACTTTAGGATTCTTTCGAAGTGGGAATGGCGATGCCCTCGCGCGGGCGCGTTAACTTCTCCCGAAATTCCCCTTTTGTAGCTGTAGAAAAACCTCTTCGATGGGTAATTGCAGCCTTTTGTCTAGAGGGCTAGCATTTCTACGCTGGCCTTCGTAAGACGCTCTCCAAGAATGCAGGAGACTCTCGTCTTCTATCGGACATTGCACCCGGATTTTTTAGAATATGTAGCAACCTTATTCTTCGCCTCGGCATCGCAATAAGTGGTTGAGTATCTGCAAGGAAGTTGGAGTGCAGACACCAACTAGAGCTGAAAAGCTCATTTGGCCACAGTCAAAGAGAAACGCCGCGGACTTTTTGAGGGCGGTCAAAGAGAAGGGCGGGTTAAACAACCCGCCCTTTTTCCATATCATTGCTGCCGTAATTGAGGGCAAGCTGTTCAGCTTCTCTGCATTCAACTAAGCGACCGAAACTTCGCCGCCCAGCCTAGCAAAAACCCAAGAACACGAAACCGGACTTTGCCATTCCCATTCAGTGCTTCCACCACGCCCAGTTAGAAAGTTGGAAGTGTGTTCCCCTCGCGCGTAATGGCCAAGAAGCTCCCCTTTTTATAGGTGCCGCAAAACCTTCGGAAAACACAGTTTTTTTCTAGGTGTTCCGCTCTGGACGGGCGTTAGTCTCGCGCGCGCCGGGAAACTCCCCTTTTGTAGCTGTAGAAAAACCTCTTCGATGGGCTAGCAGAGCTACCGGAATCGCACAAAATGGCTTCGGAAGGCGATGAGGTGGAAGGGTACGGAGAAGGTACCCCCGCCCGAAAAAATTTCCACTTTTGCTGTCGAGTTGAGAAGATGGTGCCTGTTTTTTTATCACTCCTAAAGTTCCACGAGGTGCCGCGTTGCAATTCTCTGTTTGTTCCTTTCGCTGGCTTCTGCCTGTCCTTCTGATCCTCTCGCTCAGCACTCAGATAGCCGCTCAAAACACAGGCCAGTCCCTTGCTGAACTCCGCAAACAAGCTGAGCAGGGAGATGCCACGGCTCAGTTCACTCTTGGCGTGAGGTATGGCAACGGCGCAGGTGTACCGAAGGATGATGCCGAGGCTGTGCGCTGGTACCGCAAGGCCGCGGAGCAGGGACTCGCAGGTGCTCAATTCAACCTTGGCGCGATGTATGCCATGGGCAGCGGCGTTCCAAAGGATGAAGCCGAGGCTGTACGCTGGTCCCGCAAAGCGGCTGAGCAGGGACATGCAGGTGCTCAATTCAACCTTGGCGTGATGTATGACAACGGCAGAGGCGTACCGAAGGATGAAGCCGAGGCTGTGCGCTGGTCCCGCAAAGCGGTGTAAGCGCCGGAGCAAAAATAGGCCACAGTACGCCGCGGGAGCGGCGTTCTGCGGCGGAGTAAAAGTAGTCCGCCGGAACCTGGTTTCGTGAGTTGTTGCTGAAGCAAGTAGCTCATGAGACACCGGAGGCATGTTCAGGGTGGAGATCTATGGGCGGGTGCGGCGTGCAGTTTTGGTGGAGGGACGGAGTCAACGGTCGGTAGCGCGGGACTTTGGTCTGTCTCGCACAACGGTGCAGAAGATGCTGCGGTTCGCGGTGCCGCCCGGCTACCAGCGGCAGCAGCCTGTAAAGCGACCCAAGTTGGGGCCGTGGATCGGCGTCATCGACGCCATTCTGGAAGACGACAAGCAGCGGCCGGTAAAGCAGCGGCACACGGCGAAGCGGCTCTTCGATCGCTTGCGCGAGGAGCACGGGTTCACGGGCGGCTACACCATCGTGAAGGACTACGTGCGTTCCGCGCAGCTGCGTGGCCGGGAGATGTTCGTGCCCTTGACGCACGCGCCGGGCGAGGCGCAGGCCGACTTCGGCGAAGCGCTGGTGGTGATGGCCGGCGTGGAGTGCAAGGCGCACTATCTGGCGATGGATCTTCCGCACTCGGACGACTGCTTTGTCATCGCCTTTCCTGCCGAGACTACAGAAGCCTTCCTGGAGGGCCACGTGCGCGCCTTTGCCTACTTCGACGCGGTGCCCACGCGGATCCTCTATGACAACACGAAGATCGCGGTGGCCCGCATCCTGGGCGGAGAGGAGCGCCAGAAAACGCGAGCCTTCTCCGAGTTGCAGAGCCATTATCTGTTTGCGGATAAGTTCGGACGTCCGGCCAAGGGGAATGACAAGGGCAAGGTAGAAGGGCTGGTCGGTTATGCGCGGCGGAACTTCATGGTTCCGATTCCACGCGTGAACAGCTGGGAGGAACTGAACGCGCACCTGGAAGCCGAGTGCCGGAAGCGGCGCGAACGGCGGCTCCGCGGATATGCGGAGACCATCGGCGAACGCTTCGAGCGCGACCACGCAGCGATGCTGCCGTTGCCGGCCGCGCCCTATGAAGCGTGCGAGAAGATTGCGGCGCGGGTCAACTCGCTGTCGCTGGTTCGCTATCGTGGCAACGACTACTCGGTGCCCACGCACTACGGACATCGTCAGGTGTGGGTGAAGGGCTATGTGCATGAAGTAGTGATCGTGTGCGCCAGCGAAGTGATCGCCCGGCACGAGCGCAGTTATGAACGCGAAGCGGTGATCTTCGATCCCCTGCATTACCTGGCGCTGCTCGAGCAGAAGACACGGGCGCTCGATCAAGCGGCGCCGCTGGCGGGCTGGCAGTTGCCGGAATGCTTTGCACAACTACGTCGGCTGCTGGAAGCGCGGCTGAAGAAGCACGGTAGCCGCGAGTATGTGCAGGTGTTGCGGTTGATGGAGACCTTCGCCATCGAGGAACTAACCCTGGCCATTGAAGACGCGTTGCAGTTGGGCACGATCAGCTTCGATGCGGTGAAGCACCTGCTGCTGTGCCGGATCGAACGAAGACCGCCGCGACTGGATATGGAGAACTATCCGCACCTGCCGCGGGCGCAGGTGCGAACCACGCAGGCCTCCGACTACATGTCCTTGTTGGCGGAGGTGGGCGCATGAGCGGCACAGATACTGCTGATACTGCTGTCACCAACACCGTGACTCATACCTCAGACACGCCCCAGGTGCTGCTGGAACATCACCTGAAGAAGCTGCGACTGCCCACTATCCTGCGCGAGTACGACAAGGTGGCGCGCCAGTGCGCGGCCGAGCAGGTCGACTATCCCCGGTACCTACTGCGCATGGTTGAACTCGAGCTGTTGGACCGAGAGCGCCGCGCCACCGAACGCCGCATCCGGCAAGCGAAGTTCCCGGTCGTCAAAACCATGGAGAGCTTCGATTTTATGGCGATCCCGTCGGTGAACAAGACCATGGTGTTGGAACTGGCGCGATGCGAGTTCATCGCTCGCCGTGAGAACGTGTTGCTGCTGGGAAACAGTGGCACTGGTAAAACGCATATCGCGCTGGCGCTCGGTCTGGCCGCCTGTCAGCGCGGTCACCGCGTGCGCTTCACCACAGCGGCGGCGCTGGTCAGCGAACTGATCGAGGCCCGCGATGAAAAGAAGCTACTGCGCTTCCAGAAACAGATCGCCAGCTACGAGTTGCTGATCGTCGATGAACTGGGCTTCGTGCCGTTGTCCAAGACCGGTGCCGAACTCCTCTTCGAGATGCTCAGCCAACGATATGAGCGCGGCTCAACCCTGGTGACCAGCAATCTACCCTTCGCGGAGTGGACGGAAGTGCTCGGCTCCGAACGTCTCACCGGAGCGCTGCTGGATCGGCTTACCCATCATGTCCACATCTTGGAAATGAACGGCGATAGCTACCGTCTGAAACAAAGCCGCCGGCAACGAGAACCAGCCCCTCAGCGCTGACCGCCTGACCGCCCACTCCCCCGGACGCCAAACGCGCCGCGGGGGAGCGGGGCCTCTTCCGCTACGCTCCAGAGTCCTGCTCCCCCGCAAATCCCCGTTCCATCGCTGACCCTACTGGCTCACTTTTACTCCGCCCTACTGGCCTACTTTTACTCCGCCCTTGACA